>Ga0207695_10000367_pt1 | contig 103313 bp, 59 predicted proteins | sample KBSC54metaG_FD_184354 | JGI IMG/M metagenome (GOLD analysis project Ga0207695, IMG submission 184354) | Corn rhizosphere microbial communities from Kellogg Biological Station, Michigan, USA - KBS C5-4 metaG (SPAdes) (version 2) | ecosystem: Host-associated > Plants > Roots > Rhizosphere > Soil... | reverse complement strand
CCGATTTCACCATCGTTACGAAAAGCGTCCTCACGCGCCAGGAATTGCCTCGGCTCAGCCAATCGAAACCGATAAATGCTCTGCTTCACATCGCCGACACAAAAAAGATTGCCTGGCATCCGGTCGCTCTGCACGCATTCCCGGCTAATGAGCCTAAGTATCGCATCCTGAACCTGATTGATGTCCTGATATTCATCCACCAGCACATGCACAAACTCGCGGTGGTAAGAGCGGGCAATAGGTGAAGGATCGAGTGTACCTGCCGGCCCATCGCGCAGGATTCCCAGGGCTATGCGTTCCAGATCGGCAAAATCCACGGCCCGTGCCGATCGCTTCGCATGCTCATATCGCTTTTGAAATCGTTCGAGCAAATCGAGAAATGCGATGGCGTGTGGGGCGACAACTTTCATGCCGTTGCGCCACTGCTCGCTGGTGAAACGAAGCAGCGAGCGCCAATCACCATCCTTCATCGGCTCGCGAACCGATTCCACGGCCGCCTTCGCCGCGGCAAGGCGCGAATCATCACCCGACTGCTTGGGCAATTTGAATTGCTTCCAATCCAGGTCATTGACGACTTCGCACAGGGCATCGAGGCCCGATTCATAGAACACGTTCGTCCAGTGGCGAATGATGTCAGACAGTGCACAGAGGTAGTCCGAATATGCTGGGAAACCCAGTCGCTGCGTTTGCTCCCGCGCTTCACCACAGCGGCGAAACATCGTCTGCAGCCCCTGGCGGACGACCGTTAGCAATTCGCGCCCCATTTCCGAAAGATCGACCGGATCGCGCGCCGCCTCGGCAATTGATCGACGCGCGTGGTTTATCCAGCCGACAGGATCCAGAACGCTGGTGAGTAGTTCATGGGCGTGGAGAATCTGTCGGAGCACCGGCGCATCGTTGCCATCGCCATACGCATCGATCAAACGATGGAATGAACCGTCGCCGTCCAATTCATAGCTGTCATCAAACAGCGCGCGGGCAGTCTCGCGGCGCATCAGCAGCGCTTCGTCGCCATCCAATACGCGAAACGATGGATCGAGCGCAGCCTGCTGAAAATGCTGACGAAGCAGCCGATGGCAAAAGCTGTGGAGTGTGCTGATTTGTGCCTGATCGACGAGGGCCAGCTGTTGCGCCAATCGTGGTGATGCGCCACGATCAATCCGATCCGACAGCGCGGCAGCAATGCGCTGCTTCATACCCAGCGCCGCCGATTCAGTAAACGTCACCACCAGGAGCTCATTCACGTCGCATGGCTGAGCCGCATCGCAGACCAGGTGAACGCATCGCTCCGCCAGGACGCTGGTCTTGCCCGAACCGGCGGCTGCGGAAACAAGAAGGCTCTTGCCGGTTGTCTGGATGCCGCGCAATTGCTCGGGCGTCCATTTTGACGTCAGCACCGCTACCGCGATGGAAGACGCACCGTCGATTCGATCAGCCGGCATCGGTTGCCTCCCCCAGTCGCTCCAAAACCTGCGAGCGCGACATCGGCTCCAGAATTCGATACCGGTTCACCGTCGTTTCAAATCGGCAGACGCTGCGAAATTCGCATCGCGGGCAGGGTGATCGGCGGGCAAGCTGATAGGGGCTTACTTCAACCTGCCCCGAGAGAATCCCATCGGTTAGCTCGGCGATGCGCGTTCGCGCCAGCGCAAGCAGGGCGGCAAACTCCTCGATGCTTGCGACATCGCTTTGGCCCCGACGACCCAACTCGCCGTCCTTTTTGATAAACCCCTTGACCGTCGCCGACCATTTTTCGTCGGCCTCCATGTCCAGATCGGCCAACGCGCGCTCCTGAAAAATCCCGCGCGGCTGAATCGCCAGCAATCGCTTCGGATCGTCGGCGTCTAATGCATCATCGGGATGATCCACATCCCCCAGCCCGCGGAGAAGCTGCACATAAAACGCCGCTACTGGCGTCAGCGCCCGCCCGGCAATCGCCTGGCCATTGGCTTCGAGCACCAGAAGATAGATCAGTAATTGGAGCGAAAGGCCGTGGTAGACTTCTTGGAGCGACAGCCGGCCCGCGGCAAGCCGGTAATCCAGCGCGATGGCGTCGTTGCCATCTGGCAGCGCATCGATCCGGTCGATCTTACCGCACAGATGCGCTTCATTCCCCTGTGCGCTTTGAATGCGAAGTGCCGGGATCGGGGAATCATCACCAAATTCAGTGCTGGCTCGAATGGGTCGAAACCGATAGCGCGTCATCGCCTCGCGCTGCGCTTCGACCACCTGCCCGATAGTGCGCTGCGCACGCTCAAGCAGGTATTCGCTTCGTTTGTTGGACAGCATCACCTCGCTTCGCAGCGCCTTGCCGACGTCCATGGCCGCTTCGCGAATCATCTCCGGAGAAATCGGCAGCGGGTCGTCCTGCGAGGCCTCGGTCATCGCCTGCCGCACGAGCGTCTCCAGGACGCGATGATAAAGCTGCCCGAGGTCGGCGGGCGTCACGTCCTGATCGGCTCGCGGTCGAAGCTCAAGCCCATGGTGGGCGAAATGCTGAAATGGACATGCGGCAAAAGTTTCCAATTGCCGGATCGACGCCTTGAGCGGACTGCGGAAAAGCAAACGCGCTACGTCATCGTCCAATTTGGCGACGTTGCTGTACGTTAGCGCTGGCCATGCAAGCCCGCGCAGTCGCTCGATCTGTCTATTGTCGTTGCGTGTCTCTGCAAACCGCTGGTACAGCGCGGGCCATTCGCTCGCGTCGTTCTCTTGGGCCCGGCGTGCCCAGCGCATCAGGCCTGATATCAGTTGGCGCGGCGTGGAGAGCCGATCGATATCACTTTCGCATGCGCCGTCCGCGACAATCAAAGGAGAGTCGGGCAGCAACTTTTCCACGCGATTCCAGAAGATCGAAGGTCGCGTGGGCCGACTGGCTCCATCGATCTGTGATCTCGTCACGATCAATCGCTCAGACGAACGTGTAAAGGCGATATATCCCAGCAGCGATTCATCCAGCAGTCGCCGGCGCTGATCATTTTCGAGCTCGAGCTTCCGGCGATAAAGTTCGCGACGCTCTCGATCGCTGAACATCGTCGAATGACGGCCGCTGGTGGGGAATTCACCCTCGTTAAGGCCAAGGACAAACACGGCGCGCACTGGCGGACAAATCGTTCGATCCACCTGCCCGACCAGAACCTGGTCCACGGTCGGCGGCGTCAGCGCAAGATCGAATTGCTCGAGGCCCGCTTCCAGAATCTCGACAAACTCGTCAGCCGGTAATCGCTGATCGCCGAGCAACTCGACCATCTCGTCAAAAAGCTCCGACACATTCGCCCAGACCTGTTCATGCTCATCGCGCTCTTCAACCGCTGATGCGGCGCCGCTTGATAGGACACTGGCGGCTTCATTCATCCATCTGGCCAACGTCTTTCGAATTTCAAAACACTTAAATAGTGCAAAGATAGCAGCGGCAATCTCCCGCACCGTCGGCGCGGCACCCGTGCGGACAACCTGAACGAACGGCCCAAGCTTGTCCAAAAGCGATCGTCGAAGCATTTCGATCGCATCGACAGCCGGCACTTCGCCCGATTGTTCCGGCTCTTGCTGTCCACGCGACCATCGTCGCTGCGCTGTCCACGGCTCGGTCTCTTCCCATCGCATCCCGTGCACGCGATGCTCCAGAGCGTAATTCTCCAGTTCGTCGGCCTGATCGAGTGACAGTCCGGCCAAGCCGCTTTTAATCAACGCCATCACCGAATCGTGCGGCCAGAAATAAATGGCGATGCGAAAAGCCGCGCGGAGAAACTCGATGAGGGGATGGTGCGTTGCCGCTCGACGTCGATCGACGAAGAAGGGAATGTCATGCTCGCCAAAGCTGGCGGAGATCAACGTGTGATAGGAGTCGAGATTACGCACGAGTACCGCGATTTGTCGGAGACGATAACCTTGCCGCAGCAAACTTCGGATTTCGCGCGAAAGTTCATTCACTTCGCCGGCCCGGCTGGAAGTGACGATGCGCTGCACGGCGGGCTGGGAATTCCCACATTCGTTTTCCTTTACGTTTTGACCTGATCGAATGCCGGCGCCCGCATGCTCGCGCACAAATCCGCGTTCGAGATGTTCTAACGCCGGTGCAGCGAATCGTGGTCGCTCGGTGAGCCGCAGCGGCTCGGCAATCTCAACATTCTTTTCCGCAAACGCGAAATAGAGTTTGCGATAGGTCGATTCGGTGCGATGAAACAATCCCATTTCATCCGGCAGCGCATGCGGATCGCGCAGCAGCCTGCTCTGCGGATCCATCAGCAGCGTCACGTCCATTTTTGCGCCGGCCCGCGCGATGGAAGCGAGCAGCCGTCGCTCGAAATCGGTGAACTCGATGAATCCATCGACAAAAACTTTTGCGTGAGCAAACAGCGAGCATCGCTCCACGTTCGCCAGCACTTGCAGCATTCGTCGATGCTGATCGAGCCGGTCCTGCCCGAGGAACTTTTCGTAAGCGCTATAGAGAAGGTGCAGATCGCGAAGCTTGTCGCGGAGCGCGGTGCCATCGGCATCGAGTGGACCACCGCCCAAATCGTCGATGATCGACGCCAGGTCCGCAGGCGTCTTTCCGGCCCGTTCCAGCTCACCAAAAGTCCGATCCAGTTCGGCAGCAAGTCCGATCTGTCTCGCGACACTACTGTAAAACCGTAGCTTTTGATCGTGTTGGCGAAGCAGGCGCGCCAGGATCATCTGCCGCCCCAACGCTGTGACGCGCGGAACGGCTGATCCGCCGCACTCTTCGAAGATGTCCTCCCCGAGCTGCTCGAAGGACACGGCTCGCGCCCGGCAAAAAGCGGGCAGGCCGCTGCCGCAGGTCAGTTGTCGCTCGGCAGTGAAGGTTGCCTGCCGGGGCAGCACCCAATAGATCGGCGGCCCCATCGGCTCATCGCGCATCGCCTGCACGATCGCGTTGAAGCAGTGGAGCGTCTTGCCGCTCCCCGCGCCGCCAATAACAAAGCGCACGGGCATGATTCCAATCCACCCGGAAGAACTCGGACAACATCCTAACGAACAGAACGATACCGGCTGGGGCTTCGCGGAACAAATCGAAAGAACGTCGCCCTCGGCACAGCTAACTGGTCGCACGAAAAAATGTCGCTATAGTACGCCCTCTTTTGGAAATGAGCCTCGAATTATGGCATTGGAAGTTGGAATCGTCGGCCTGCCCAACGTCGGGAAAAGTACGCTGTTTAACGCGCTGACCGCTGCCGGCGCACTGGCGGCCAATTATCCATTCGCGACCATCGAGCCGAACGTCGGCGTCGTTGCCGTCCCTGATGAGCGGCTGGCAACAATCAATCAGTTCGTCGAAACCAAGAAGATCGTGAATGCCGCGCTGCGCGTCGTGGATATCGCGGGCATCGTGCGTGGCGCGAGCACCGGCGAAGGCTTGGGTAACAAATTCCTGTCGCACATCCGCGAGGTCAATGCGATTCTGCATGTCGTCCGCTGCTTTGCCGGCGGCGATGTGATTCACGTCGAGGGCAGCGTGAATCCGCTGCGCGACATCGACACGATCGACACGGAATTAATCCTTGCCGATCTTGAAACGGTGACCAGCTCGCTGGACAAGGCCGAGCGCGTCGCTCGTAGCGGCGACAAAGATGCCGCCGCCCGCGCTGAGATTCTCCGCCGGGCCAAGGTTCATCTGAACGAGGGCAAGCCCGTTCGGCAGCTTGAGTTTTCCGTCGACGATCAGAAGCAGGTCAAATCTCTCGGACTGATCACGGCAAAGAAGGTTCTATACGTCGCGAATGTCGATGAATCGGACATTCACGGACAGGGAGCCCTGGTACAGGCGGTCCGCGATCGGGCACGCCAGGAAAGTGGTGCGGTCGTGCCGGTCTGTGGGAAGTTGGAAGCAGAATTGGCCGAGCTTGAGCCGGCCGATCGTAAGGAAATGCTCCAGAGCCTCGATCTAAAAGAGCCGGCCCTCGCGACTTTGGCGCGCGAGGCTTATGCGCTACTCGGATTGCAGACCTTCTTCACCGCCGGCCCGGAGGAAATCCGCGGCTGGGAAATTCCCGTCGGCACCAAGGCGCCGCAAGCCGCGGGCGTCATTCACACCGATCTGGAACGCAGCTTCATCAAGGCCGAGGTCTACACGCTGGATGACCTGGTGAAATTCAAGACCGAACCCGCGATCAAATCTGCCGGCAAGCTGCGCCTCGAAGGCAAAGACTACGTCATGCGCGACGGCGACATCGTCCATTTCCAGGCCGGCCTGGCGGGAAAGAAATAAGAATCGGTATCTCAACCCAGGACATTGAAATGAGTAGCAAGGGGCGAGATGTTCGATCATCTGCTCCATCAGTTTTCGAACAGCGGCTTAGGCCTCAGCCAGATCTTTGCTTGGGTGGGGTTACTGGCCGTCGCTTTCCTTGTCTGGCAGTCCTGGCGCGGCGGGCATGATTTTCAGATCATCGTGCGCCGAGGAAATGTCCGTATCGTCGGACGATTCCCCGCGTCCAAACAGAGCGAAGTCACTCACTTCCTGCTTCACGACATGGCCCTGCAAAAGAATCTCTGCATTCGCGGCGATTGGGGTCCCATGCGCGTCGTGAAAATCCACGTCGCTGGCCGCATCAACGATGGCCAGCGCCAATGCATTCGAAATTTCTTGAAGATGTCGCTGGGTGGGTGAAGAAGGGCAGTCGGAACGCATTCACTTTGACTGAGTTTGAGTCGCACTCTGTTTCTTCACCGATTCCTGCAAGGCCGATTTGTAATCCAAATAAAGCCGATTCTGCGCTTCCGAAGAAAGAAACGCCGCGACCTGGCGTTGCTGAGCTGCTTCCATCAGGACCCGCGTACGTTCTTTTTCATCGTCGGAAACAAACCGTGGCAAAGTGAAGTTGAGTTGTGTCGATCGGGGCTTTGCCGCTGTAAGATCTGTCAGGAAAACCCGGCCATTTTTTAGCTCGAAAAATTGCCCGGAGAGATCAATGACTTCATTTCGACCCGAGCATCGCACGAAGAAAAGCATATCGCCATTCGGGCGAAGAAGAACATGCGTGCCATAAGCATGACGGTGGTCGGTGGCAACCAACCATGGCCCGCGCAGAAACACAACGTACCAGAATCCATTGCGATCGAAGTCGTAGAAGCAGGCCAGCGAATCGGTCAGCACACCGCCGCCGGAATATCGGGGAAAAGTGATTTCCCGTTCGGCGCAGCCGCAGAACAGTATTGGCGCAATCAAAACTGCAGTCTTGATCCAGCCAAAGCCCGCCCTCATTCCTCTTCGGCCTTGGGTTGATACTGGGCCACCACATGCTGTTGCACCTGGGGCGGCACCGCTTCGTAATGGCTGAATTCCATGACAAAGCTTCCCTGGCCGCCGGTCACGCTTTTGAGCTGTGATTGGTATTGCATGACCTCCGCGAGCGGCGCCTGAGCTTTGACGATCGCCATTCCGCCCGGCAGAAAATCCTGGCCCTGGATGCGTCCGCGCTTGCCGGATAGATCGCCGGTAATCGTACCAACGTTCGCTTCCGGCACGGTCACTTCCATATTCACCACTGGCTCCAGCAGCACCGGCTTGGCCTTGAGGATCGCATCGCGAAATGCGTATTTGCCAGCAGTCTTGAATGCGACTTCCTTGCTGTCTACCGGATGATGCTTGCCGTCGTAGACGATCACACGAACATCCTGCAGCGGATAGCCGGCAATCGCCCCCTGATCGAGCAATTCGCGCACACCTTTCTCTACCGCTGGGATGAATTGCCCGGGAATGGTGCCACCGAACACTTCGTCGACAAACTCGAAGCCTTTGCCGCGCTCCATCGGCTCGATGCGCAGGAACACTTCGCCGAATTGCCCGGCACCGCCGGTCTGCTTCTTGTGGCGATGGTGCCCCTCTGCCTTGCTGCTGATGGTTTCGCGATAAGCAATCTTCGGCGGCTTGGTATCGACGTGCAGGCCGCGGTTTTTCAGCCTTTCAAGTATCAGCCGAAGGTGCATCTCGCCGAGCCCGTTGATGACCATTTCATGTGTTTGGCGGTCGGTGTGATACTTGAAGGTCGGATCTTCCTCGGCAATTTTCGCCAATGCGCCCGAGATTTTTTGCTCGTCGCCGCGCGCCTTGGGTGTCACAGCCAAACCGAACATCGGCGTTGGATAACTCACCGCCTGCAGGTGAACGGTATCTAACGCATGGTCATCGTGCAGCACATCGCCAGTGTGAATTTCTTCGATCTTGGCGACCGCGCCGATGTCGCCGGCGATGATTGCGTCCGCCTCGCGATGTTCCTTGCCCTGAAGATGAAACACGTGACCCAGCTTGATCGATTTTTTCGATCGGCCAATGTAGACCTGCGTGTTGCCGCTGCACGTCCCCTGGTGAACGCGGAAGACTGCCAGCTTTCCGACAAACGGATCGCTGGTGACGCGGAAAACATGTGCGAGCAGCGGCCGCTTGGGGTCCTGGTTGTAGGGGAAGGGCTTTTCGTCGTTGCCTTCGCCATACATGAATGGTCGCGGATTACCCTCGACCGGGCTTGGGAAGTGGCGAGCGATCGCATCGAGTAATTCGGTCAGTCCGACGCCGTTCTTGGCATCGGCAAACATAATGGGGACGACATGCGCCTCATCCATCGCCTTTTCAAACGGCGCATGCAGTGCTTCGTAGTTGGGCTCTTCCCCGCCGAGGTATTTTTCCATCAGGTTTTCGTCCATCTCGACGATCTGGTCGAGCATGGCCGCATGGCATCGGCGGACCGTGTCGAAATCGGCGTCGCCCTCGGTGCTCAAAAGGCATTCCACCACCGCCTTGCCCTGTTGCGATGGAAGATTGATCGGCAGGCATTCAGAACCAAAAGTTTCCTGGATTCGCGTCACCAGCGATTCCAGATCGACCTCCGGCATATCGATCTTATTGATAATGATCGCGCGGGGAATGTTGCGTTCCTTGGCCGCCTCCATCACCCGCCGCGTGACCACTTCAATTCCGCTGGCGGCGTTGATCACAACGGCGACGGTTTCAACCGCAGAAAGGCAGGCCAGCGTCTGGCCAATCAGATCGGGCGTGCCGGGCGTGTCGATCAGGTTGATGCGCTTGCCCTGGTAATCGATGTGGAGGATCGAGGAGAAAATCGAGTGGCCGTGCTCTTTTTCTTCCTTTTCGAAATCGCTGAAGCTCGAACCATCGCCGACCGCGCCTTTTCGGTTGACCGTCTTGCTGGCGAACAGCAGCGAGTCGGCCAGCGACGTTTTTCCACAGCCGGCATGGCCGGCCAGCAACACGTTTCGGATATCAGCGGTCGTATAGCTGGGCATGAAATGACTCCTCGAGCGCGGCCGGGGCAGCGCCGACGTATCGGTGGCTGCCGATGTTTCAACGACTCAAGTATAGATGCCCTCGTTTTACCGGCAAGATGATAATTGCGGGGAGAGCGTCGCGCTGTCTGATGGTTCAAAAACCGCTCGTTAGCCAAAGTTAGCCACGACGCGCTAGCGGAGCGCTTTCCCACAGTGCAAGGAAAAGCGCTCCGCTAGCGCGTCGCGGCTAACCTTCGCTTATCGCACCGCGCTACATTGGGACGCTATTTCGTATCCCGCCCCAGCGCCCACAGAACACCATTTGTCAAAAGCGTTCTAAAGGCAGGTTGATGAAAATCATCCGGATCGCCCAGCGATGTGAAAAAGACTCGGCCGCCCTTGTAGTGGTTCGTCCATGCGACCGGCTCGGGCGGCTTGTCCTCCCAAGTGCCGGTCAAAAGCGCCTGGCACGTCGGCGCCAAGGGCAGAACTTTGTAGAGCGATGAAGTGCTGGAGAATGTCTTTGGAACGCCCTTCAGGATGGGCTGACCCGATGCGGCAGGACTCTGCTCAATCTGCAGCTTCCCGCGTGGCGTGTAGTGATTATTGTAATTGCAGCCGAGAACGATCTTGTCGAAATCCAGCCAGTTCTGGAATGCATGACAGCTCGTCCGCAGCGCCACAACCGGTCGCCCAGAATCGAAATAATCTTTGAACGCCTTGAGTTGCGCCTCGGGCAGTGTTCGCCGACGCATGAACATGATCAGCAAATCAGCGTTCTTCAGTGCCTCGGTGCCCTGAAGGTCGGTCTTGCTGTCGCTCTGAAGAATCGTGCAGTGAAAACCGAGCCGACCCTCTAATTCAGATTTAGCGAATTCCGGCAGCGTTTCCTTTGCATGGTATTCGTCCTCGGCAATGGCCAGAACGACATTCGGATGCTGCGGCGAAGCTTTGGCAACGGGCGCCAGGAAAGCAGCCGCAAAGATCGCGATGATCAGCCACGAAGAGCGGAGAATTGAATACATGCGCAATTCCTGATTTGAAGGCCGTAAGGGTGCCCACACGATACAGGCCGGGATTCGCGCACGCCAGATCGAGGATGATCGAAAAGAGCCGCGCACGAAGTAAGCGGATTGACGCAATCTCGCGCTAATCCGCTTACTTCGTGCGCGGCTCTTTGAATCTCGTACTACTCGCGGCGTTGTGGGAGCGACGCACTCGAGTTTACTTCACGAAGTGGCTCAGGAAATTGAAGCCGATCATTCCCATGAATCCGGTGGCGGCAAAGGCGCCAAGCGCGAGCAAAATCCCACCGAGCAGGAGATTGGTCAGCCGGGAATGGCGCCGGACGCGGGCCAACAGGGAGCTGTCGCGCGCGGTCATTCCGTCGCGGATCTGACGCAGAACCTGGGCGCTAATGTCGGAATGATTGTCCAGGCTCTGAAGCATGACGCCAACGTTGCTGAGGCTCTGGGTGAGGTGATGTTCGTTTCGGTTGATCCATTCCACTCGATCCTGGATCGCTTCGAGCGCCCGGCGTTTTTCGCCATCGGCCCGGCTGATCCGATCGAGAATGCGCGCCGCCTGCGATTGCTGCATGCCGTTCTGTTCGAGCTGCTGCTGAATCGCGCTCAATGTTTCGCGCTGCGCGCGAGCCGATTCGGGGAGCTGCTTGAGGATCTGAGGCAGCAGCATGAGATACTCCACCATCTCATCCTGCCGCTTGGATTGTCGTTCGAGCGTGTTGCGGAGCGTGCCCATGACTTCGCTCATCGCGAGCATGCCGGACTGAAGCTGCTCGATGGTGGCATCACGCCGAGTCCAGGGACGCAGGAAGGTGCTGCGTGGTTCCAGACTTCCGGTGACGACCGGCAGCGACGCATCAGACTTCGAAGTCTCAGGCGCAGCTTCCGGCTGCGATGGAATTGCGGGCTCGGCCTGGCCGGTCTTGAACCAGCCACCAATACGCGAAAAAAAACTGGTTTGTGCCGTCATGGTTCGTTCCTGTCCCTGGGTTATTGCTTCCATGGGATTAGTTATCGGTCCTCGGCGGACTTTGGGCTTGAGGATTTTTGTGACTGACTCATAGGTTTTTTGTGGGGTGAAGCGGTCCGATTTTTGGCTTTTGACAGGGGCGCGAGCCGGTCCGTAGGATCGGCTGCATGTCCGGGCAATTGCTGGAGAAACATCACGCACGGTTTGCGATTGCCGTCATCGGCTGGCTGCTGATGGCGAGCGGTTGTCGCCGCAATACGCCGACGAACAGCAGTTCGCAGGGCGTCCAGCCTCGCGTGGTTTCATTGGTGCCGGCAGCGAGCGATCTTTTGGAAGGCATGGGCGTGGCGGATCACCTGGTCGCCGTCAGCAACTATGATATTGATCCGAAGCTTCCAAGCTTACCCAAGGTAGGCGATTACCTGACGACCGACTGGGAACGAATCGCTCCGCTGCATCCGGGGCTGATCATCACCCAATATGCGCAGGGCCGAACTCCGGCGGGATTTGCCCAGCGCGTGCAGGATCTGGGGGCGACGCAATTGAACTTGCATATTGATCGGCTTGAGGACATTTACGCAGCCGGGATCGAGCTTGCCGATGCGGTGAAGGAGCATGACAAGGGCGCGGCGGCGATTGCCTTACTGAAGGAGCAGATTGAATCGGTAAGGCATGCGGTAGCGGGGGAGGCGTCGGTGCAGACGTTGATTGTCGTTGGCCCTGACGGGTCGAGTATTGCCGGGCCGGGCTCCTATCTGGATGATCTGCTGCAGGCGGCTGGTGGGAAGAATGCTGCCCAAGGGATGACGGCCTGGCCGACGATTGACCGTGAGCGCTTGGCGTCGTTTCAGCCGCAGGTCATCATCCAGCTTCTGTCCAGTTCGTCACCGCAGGTGCAGCAGCAGGCAGAATTTGTTTGGAAATCGCTGCCGGACGTGTCGGCGGTGAAGAACGGCCGGGTTGTGAGGCTCAGCGAATGGTACGCGATGGAACCGGGTTATCAGGTGGGTCGGCTGACGCGACAATTCGCGACCATTCTTCATCCGGACATCAAGCTGCCGCAATCGATTACCAACCCATCGACCCGCCAAAGTCTATCCGCCGATGGAGTGCCGGCGCACTAATCGTCACCATTTTGATCGGCACCGGCTGCTGGGCCGTTGTGGCGGCAGCATGTCTGCTGGTTGGATCGACCGGCAAACTGGGTTGGGTGGAGATTCAATATCGGCTTGAAAATGTGCTGCTGGCATCCCTGGTGGGAGCCGCGTTGGGATCGGCAGGGGCCGTTTATCAGGCAATATTGCGCAATCCGCTGGCCGATCCGTATCTGTTGGGCGTCAGCAGCGGGGCGTCGCTGCTGGCATTTGTCTGGCGATTGCCCTTTGCCGCGGTGTTGAGCACTTCACTTTTGGTGGCGGCGGGGCAGCAGGCGTTTTCGTTCGGCGGCGCGCTGATATCGGTGGGGATAGCGCTGCTGATGGCTACTCGTCGGGGTCGGCTCGAGCCGATCACGCTGCTTCTGGTTGGCGTCATTATCAATGCAATTAATGGTGCGATCTTCCTGCTGCTGTATGCGCTGTTTCCGCAACTTGCGGCCGGCTCGGGAAGCGCGCTGAATTTTCTCATCGGCGGAATCCAGACGAACTTAACGCATGGCCAGGAAGGGCTGTCGGCGGCGCTCGTAGGCTCGGGCTGGATTGTGATGATGTACCTCACTGGGCAACTGAATGCCGCCTCGCTGAGTGAAGCCGAGGCGCAGGCGATGGGCGTGCAGATTCATCGCGTTCGATGGATTGCGCTTATTGTTGCGTCGATCGTGACCGCGGCCGCGGTCGCGATCAGCGGGCCGATCGGATTCATCGGCTTGATCTGTCCTCATCTGGTTCGGCTCGTCGTCGGCAGCGATCAGCGGCGATTGATTCCCGCCGCCACGGCATTTGGAGCGGCGCTCCTCGCTTGCGCAGACGCGATTACGAGGCTGCTGTCGCGACAAGACCTCATTAACACGGTTCTGCCGGTCGGCGTCCTCACCGCGCTGCTGGGCGGGCCGTTTTTTCTGTACCTTTTGTGGCGTTCGCGTCGGCCGACTGCTTGAAATGGAACTTCTGGTCGCACAAAACGTCGGCTTTGCCTATGGGCAAGCACTGGTCCTGCGGGATGTCAATCTTGTCTTGCGCGCGGGCGAAGTGGTCGCACTCCTGGGACCTAATGGATCGGGCAAAAGCACATTGATTCGCTCGCTGCTCGGCCAACTTCCTGCGCAAGGATCGATCGCTTGGGATGGCAAGCCGATTGCAAAATGGTCGCGTCGGCAACTTGCCCGGCAGGTGGCTTACATGCCGCAATCACCGGCATGGGAGGCGGAGCAAACGGTAGCCGATGTTCTGCGACTGGGACGAACGCCATATCTTGGCGCATTCGGTCTCGAATCGACGCGCGACCTATCGGTGATCAGTGAAGTGGCCAATTTACTGAAGCTTTCGGATCTGCTCGATCGTCGGCTCGATACCCTTTCAGGCGGGCAGCGGCAGCGTGCGATCCTGGGGCGATGCCTGGCGCAGGAGCCGCGGGCCATGCTGCTGGATGAGCCGGGCACGCATCTTGATCTTCGCCACCAGGTCGATCTAGGAAATCTGCTGCGAATCTTTGCGCGAAAGCGCAACCTTGGCGTGCTGATGGCATCGCATGAATTGAATCTGGCCGGGCAGCTTGCCGATCGATTGATATTGCTATCGCAGGGCGCCGTCGTGGCGGATGGGCCGCCGGAGCAGGTGCTGAAGCCCGAATTGCTTTCGAGCGTTTACGAATTGCCCATGCGGCAGATTTCGCAAGATGGGCAGGTTTACGTCATGCCAGTGATCGATCGGGTTACGACAGATTCGCATCCATCGGCATAACCTCCGCATTCTTCGCAGGCGGAACGATTTGTCTTGCAATTCCTACGATCACACAAAACGCTGCAATCATTCCAAAGCCAGCAGCCAATTCGCCCCAGCGCGGCGAAAAGACCAGGATAAAGCCCCGACCCTTTACCAAGGCGGAAAAACTCGACACGCAAAACGGCATCATGAAAAGCCGGACGATCGGCCAGCGTTCGAGCCTCACCGGCAGCGATCCCGATCGCGTTGTATTAACCAGCAGGGCGACACCGATGATCCCGGAAAGACCCAGAGATGTGAGCCAAATGCGCGGGCTGGGATCGAAATAAAGGACCAGCACGACAAGATACCAGATGAAATAACACCAAAGTGCCAGGCGACCCGCGGAGAGGTTTGCTAAGTATGTCACCAGTCTACGGAAAATCCGATTTGCCATAGCGCGCTCGTTACCAAGTTTAGCCGCGACGCGCTAGCGGAGCGCTTTCCCGAGCGGAGGAGAAAGCGCTCCGCTATCCCGTCGCGACTAAACTGGGCTGACCACTTGCCGTTTTCTTCAGGAGCTCTTCGTCAACTTTCGATACTTGATCCGATGCGGCTGGTCCGCGTCCGCACCAAGTCGCGAATGCCGGTCGGCCTCATACGCGCTGTAATTCCCTTCGAACCAGGTCACTTTGCTGTCGCCTTCGAAGGCCAGGATGTGCGTGGCGACGCGATCGAGGAACCAGCGGTCGTGGCTGATGATGACGGCGCAGCCGGCGAAATTTTCCATGCCTTCTTCGAGCGCGCGAATCGTGTTCACGTCCAGATCGTTCGTCGGCTCGTCGAGCAGCAGAACGTTGGCGCCCTGCTTGAGCATGCGGGCCAGGTGGACGCGGTTGCGCTCGCCGCCGGAAAGGCTGCCGACGGGGCGCTGCTGATCGGTGCCGGTGAAACCGAAGCGCGTGACGAAGCTGCGCGAGTTGACTGAAACCGGGCCGAGCTTGAGCACATCCTGCCCGCCTGAGATGGCTTGCCAGACCGAATCCTCATCGACCAGCGAATCGCGGGTCTGCTCGACGTAAGCAAGCTTCGCGCTATCGCCGACGCGGAGCGAGCCGGAATCGACTTTTTCCTGGCCGGTAATCAGGCGAAAGAGAGTCGTCTTGCCAGCGCCATTCGGCCCAATGATCCCGACGATTCCGCCAGGTGGAAGCGAGAAGGAAACATTGGAAAAGAGGAGCTTATCGCCGAAGGATTTGCCGATGTTGTCGGCCACCACAACCTGATCGCCCAACCTTGGGCCGGGCGGGATAAAGATTTCGATCTCCTTTTCCTTCTCGCGCTGGTCCTGGGCCAGCATCGATTCATATCGAGCAAGACGTGCCTTGCTCTTTGCTTGGCGGGCGCGAGGCGATTGCCGCACCCATTCCAGTTCGCGCTGCAGGGCTTTTTGTCGAGCACTTTCCTGTTTTTCTTCGGAGGCCAGCCGCGCCTTTTTCTGCTCGAGCCAGGAGGAGTAATTGCCTTTCCACGGAATGCCTTCGCCCCGATCCAGCTCGAGGATCCAGCCGGCAACGTTATCCAGGAAATATCGATCGTGTGTGACGGCGATGACCGTCCCGGGATATCGCTGCAAATGATGTTCGAGCCATTCGACCGACTCGGCATCGAGATGATTGGTCGGCTCGTCGAGAATCAAAATATCCGGCTGCTGAAGCAGCAGCCGACACAAAGCCACGCGTCGTTTTTCCCCGCCCGACAGAACCTTGATCAACTGATTCTCAGGCGGGCAACGCAGGGCATCCATCGCCATTTCCAGCTTTTGATCGATTTCCCACGCCCCAAGGTGATCGAGCTTTTCCTGAACTTCACCCTGGCGCTCCAGTAGCTTGTTCATCTGCTCATCGTCCATCGGCTCGGCAAATTTTTCGCTGATCTGCTCGAATTCTTTGAGCAGCGCCATCGTTCCCGCGACGCCTTGCTCGACGATTTGCCGGACGGTCTTATCCGGCTCAAGCTGCGGCTCCTGCGCCAGGTAGCCGACGGTATAGCCCGGCTGAAGGACGACCTGCCCCTCGATGTTTTTGTCCACCCCGGCCAGAATCTTCAGCAGCGAGCTTTTGCCTGCCCCGTTCAGGCCCAGCACGCCGATCTTGGCGCCGTAAAAATATGAAAGATAGATGTTGTTGAGAATGACCTTTTGATCGTAGCGTTTGGAGACGCCGATCATCGAGTAGATGATTTTGTTGGGTTCGTCGGTTTTAGCCATAGATGATTGTCGTTCGTTAAAGGCTGCGAATCTTAGCGATTCAAAGCCGAATCGTGTAGGCGGCAAAGAGAAAGCAAATGAATATGAAATACCGCGCTCGCATCGGTTGGGTGGGATTGTTACTGATGACTCTCTGCGGCGGCACCACACAGGCGGAAAATTGGCCCGCATTCCGCGGGCCGACGGCGCAGGGCATTGCCGATCTCCCAAATCCTCCAATTCATTGGAGCGCAACGGAGAACATCGCGTGGAAAACAGCGATCCCAGGTGAATCGTGGTCGTCGCCGATCGTCTGGGGCAATCGGATTTTTCTCACCACTGCCACCGACAAAGGCGTTTCCTGCCGGGTGATTTGCATCAATGCCGCTGACGGGCAGATTCTCTGGAACGTCGAGGTCTTCAAGCAGAAGCCCACGCGCAAAGAGACGCAGAATTCCTATGCCACGCCGACGCCCATCGCGGATGGCAAAAATGTATATGCCTTCTTTGGCGAAGGTGGTGCGGCGGCCGTTTCATTCGACGGCAAAGTTTTGTGGACGAACACTGATCATCCCTTCTACAGCCGGCATGGATTTGGTGCGTCACCCGCGCTTTACAACAGCCTGCTGATCATGTCTTACGACATCAGCGATCCGAAAGACGAAAAGCTCGGCTGGGTGGTTCCGTGGAACAAGTCATACATCCTCGCGCTGGATGCCCGGACCGGCAAAGAAGCCTGGCGCACGCCTCGCGGTATGAGTCGGCAGGCACATGGTGTGACTCGCATCGAAAAAATCGATGGCCAGATGCAGGCCGTTACCGATGCCGGTGATGTCATCCAGGGATTGGAGCCACAGACGGGCAAAGTGATCTGGTCGATCAAGAACCCGGGTGAAGGTGTCGTGCCGTCGCTGGTGTTCGGCGATGGGATGGTCTTTGCCTCATCCGGCTTTCCCACACCGATCCACAATGAGAAAACCTATGCCGCCATCCGCGCATTCAAACTGGGCGGCACCGGTGACATCACCTGGAATCTAGTATGGGAAGAAAAACGTGCCGTTCCCATGATTCCCTCCTTCGCATTCTATAAAGACATGCTCTTTGCCGTGAAAGAAGACGGCATGGCTCAATGTCTCGATGCGCGAACCGGAAAAGTGCATTGGCGCGAGCGTCTCCAGGGAAACAGCTACGCTGCCTCGCCCATCATAGCCGGCGGAAAAATCTTCATCACGTCACAGGATGCCTTGACCACCGTTCTTGATGCCGGGCCGGAGTTTAAGGAGCTGGCAGAAAACCCGATCAATGAGCACTGCCAGGCTTCGATTGCCGTTTATGGAAATCATTTGATTCTTCGCACGGAACACAACCTATACTGCATTGGCAAGTGACTGCGGGAAATCGTTTTGACTTTTGATCTGGAGTAGTTTGTGGCCAATGCACATCCATGCATCACGCAGGAGTTGATGGACTTCATCGCCACTCAGCGCATGTTCTTCGTCGCGACGGCGCCTATGGCAAAAGATGGCCACATCAATCTTTCGCCCAAAGGGCTTGATACATTTCAGATTCTGTCCAGCAATCAGGTCGCCTATCTCGATCTGACTGGCAGCGGCAACGAGACTGCCGCCCATGTGCTGGAGAATGGCCGGATCACTTTCATGTTCTGCGCGTTCGAAGGGACGCCAAAGATTCTGCGTCTTTATGGAACTGCCCAAGCGATTCAGCCGGCGACGGAGCATTGGAACCTGCTGTCACCACTATTCGGTTCATTTCCCGGCGCAAGGCAGATCTTTCTGGCCGACATCAACCGTGTGCAAACTTCATGCGGATTTGGCGTCCCATTCTTCGAATTTCAAGGCAACCGTGATCTGCTGCCCAAGTGGGCGACGAAAAAAGGAGATGATGGGTTAGCCGAATACCGTCAGAAGAAAAACAGCAGAAGCATCGATGGCTTGCGGACGCCAATCGCGCCCTAATACACATGGGGGGCATCCGCAGAATCCGTGAACTCCACCTTTTCCCACACGTTTTACTTTGTCAGGCGGGCGTCATACGCTTTGGCCGCTATTTCTGGAGCATAAATGGCCAAATCGGCCGGGAAAATTCAATCAGTGGCGTTCGTCAGCCTCGGCTGTCCGAAGAATCTTGTGGACAGCGAGCGGATGCTGGGCCTGCTTGCGCAGGATGGGCTGGCGGTCACTTCAGATGCCTCGTCGGCCGATGCCATCGTCATCAACACCTGCGGCTTTCTCGAAGCCTCGAAGGACGAATCGCTCCAGGCCATTCGCGAAGCCATCGATCAGAAGAAAAACGGCAAATGCAAGCGCGTCGTGGTAGCGGGCTGTCTTGTTCAGCGGCACAAAACCAAGCTGCTGTCGGAAGTGCCGGAGGTCGATCGGCTGGTAGGAGTGTTCGATCGCGAGCACATCGTCGAAGCGGTGCGCGGGAAGGAAAATCCCCGCCAGGAGCATGGTCACTTTTTGGGGAAATATCACGATCTGTCGCGCGAACTGGCGGCTGCCGCGAAAATGGCCGACACGGGAAAGCAGACCAAGACCAATCGCCTGCCGGTGTTTGAAGATGATCGGGCGCGCCTCCGATTGACGCCTCGTCACTATGCGTATCTGCGCATCAGTGAGGGATGCAATCAGGGCTGCGCCTTCTGCACGATTCCGTCCATTCGCGGGCCGATGCGGTCGAAGCCGGTCGAGCAGATTCTGGCCGAGGCGCGCGAGCTGGCGGCCGATGGCGCGGTCGAATTGAATCTGATCGGGCAGGACACCACCAGCTACGGCTCCGACATTGGCTATGACGCCGGCCTTTCGGGTCTGCTACGCACGCTCGATAAGCAACTCAAAGACGTCCACTGGCTTCGGCTGATGTATGCCTATCCGTCCTGCTTCACGGATGAAATGATCAAGACGATCGCCGACAGCGGCAGGTTGGTGAAATACATTGACATGCCGCTCCAGCACATCAGCGATCCGCTTCTCACTTCGATGCGCCGTCGCGTGACACGTGCTCAGATCGAAACGCTGCTCGAGAAGCTGCGCAAATGGGTGCCGGGCATCGCGATTCGCACCACATTTATTGCCGGCGCGCCGGGCGAAACCGAGCAGCAGCATGAAGAGCTCGTCAAATTCGTATCTGACTTTGGCTTCGACATGATGGGCGTGTTTCCCTACAGCCCAGAGCCGGGCACGCCGATGGGCCGGATGGAAGATCAGATTCCCGATTCGGTCAAACAGCAGCGCGTCGAACGACTCATGCTTGCGCAGCAGGATGTGGCCTTCGCCAAAGCACGCAAGATGAAGGGAAAGAGCATCGAAGTGCTGATCGATCGGCAAGCCGGTCGCGATGAAGAAGACGGCTACGTCGCCCGCAGCCAATCGCAGGCACCGGATATCGACTCCGTCACGTTCGTGCACGGGCCCGGATTGCATGTCGGACAACTCGCGCAAGTGAAGGTCACTGATTTCCAAGCCTACGACCTTGTGGCCGAGGTCGCTAAATCCAAGTCGAAGAGCCTGCGCGTGCTTGCAAAATAAAGCACCGACTGCGCTTTAAGCTCTCGCGCCTGCTCAACATCCGCTCTGCTTTCCGCTACATTCCAATAGCTCGCTGGCCTTGCATTAGTCGCAGGCCAGAAATTTCATTGCGGACTATCTTCACGGCTGATTTTTCACCATGCGCACATTCCACCTTCGATCGTTGCTGGCACCGGCATGTTCCCTTGCCCTCGCGGCTTTTTACTCAACCGCACCCGCTGCCGACGTGCGGCAACAGCGCGACCCTTACGCCAAACAGATTCACTCCGCGCCGCTCGAAGCCAAGGAAGCGATTGCGAAATTCAAAGTGCCTGAGGGATTCAAGGTGGATCTTTACGCGTCTGAGCCGGAGGTGGTCAACCCGGTCGTGATGCGCGTGGACAGCAAAGACAACGTCTACGTCATCGAAACGTTTCGCCACACATCCAACGTGTTGGACATCCGCGAGCATATGAATTGGCTCAATGAGGACATCGGCTTGCGCTCGGTGCAGGAGCGGGTCAATCTTCTTCGCAAGGAAATGGGGCCGAAGTTTGCCAACATGACCAAGGACACGGATCGCATACGATTACTGGCGGACCCAAATCACACCGGTCATGCCACCCAGGCAAAAATTTTCGCCACCGGATTCAATTCCGCCGAGGCGGGAATTGCGGCCGGTATTCTGCCTTTTAATGGAAACGTCTACCTGGCCGATATTCCGGGCCTTTATCTGTTGAAGGATACCAATGGCGACGGCATTGCCGATGTGCGCAAGGAGCTCATAACCGGGTTTGGCGTCCACATTTCCTTCCTCGGGCACGATCTTCACGGGCTGCGGGTCGGACCGGATCGCAAGCTCTATTTTTCGATCGGTGATCGTGGCACCAATGCCAAGTCATTGGTCGATGGCAGTGCCGTCGATTTGCCCGGTACCGGCGCCGTCTTCCGCTGCAATCTCGATGGCTCGCATTTTGAAACCTTCGCGTATGGCCTGCGCAATCCACAGCAGCTTGTCTTCGATGATGAAGGCAATCTTTTTGCCGGCGATAACAACCCCGATTACGGCGACCCAGCGCGATGGGTCTACGTCGTCGAAGGCGGTGACAGTGGCTGGCGCGAAAGCTATCAGAGTGCGCGCCTGCATCAGGGGGGCGGGCCCTGGATGTGGGAGCAGCTTTATCAGGAAAAGGAAAAGCTGCACGATGCCGCATACATGATTCCGCCGATCGCTCACCTGGGCGCGGGGCCGAGCGACGTGGCCTATTACCCCGGCACCGGCATGTCGGATAAGTGGAATGGCCATTTCTTCATGGTCGATTTCCGTGGCGGCTCAGTGCAGAGCCGAACGCACACATTCAAGATGCAGGAGCATGGCGCGACCTTTGAACTGGTCGATCGCGAGGATTTCCTGCGCGGCATGCTCGCCACCGGCATGGATTTCAGCACGCATGGCGGGATTTATTTCTGCGACTGGGTCGAAGGCTGGAACAAGCCTTTCAAGGGACGTGTCTACCACGTTTACGAACCGTCGAGCGAGCGAGAAACGCTGGTGATCGAAACTGGAAAGCTGCTCGCGGAAGGATTTGAGCAACGCACGGCAGACGAGCTATCCAAGCTGCTGGCGCATCCGGACATCCGCGTGCGCCAGGAAGCGCAGTTTGCGCTGGCCGATAAGGGCGAATCCTCGCTCCCGCTTTTCACCCAGATTGCGCAGCACTCAGATAATCGGCATGCTCGTTTTCATGCCATCTGGGGCATCGGAGAGCTTGGCGAAAAAACGCCCGCGGCACTTGATGGTCTTTTGCCGTTACTCAACGATCGCGACAGCGAAGTGCGCGCTCAGGCTGCCAAGACGCTCGGTGAAGATGATTACACTCCAGCGTTCGAAGGCCTGACCAAATTGCTCAGCGATCCTGATAGCCGGCCGCGCTTCTTCGCGGCGATCGCACTGGGTCGGTTGAAGCGCCCGGAAGCCACTGCGCCGCTGCTGGAAATGCTTCGCCAGAATGGCGATCGCGATGCGCATCTGCGTCACGCCGGCATCATGGGCCTGGTCGGCTGCTTCGATCAGGCCAAGCTGATGCAGGCGGCGCATGATTCGTCGCCTTCGGTGCGAATGGGCGCGCTGCTCACCTTCCGCCGGCTGAAAATGCCGGAGATCGCGATGTTCCTGCACGATTCCGATCCGCACCTGGTTTCGGAAGCGGTGCATGCGATCAACGATGTCCCGATCGACGCGGCCACTTCGCAGCTTGCCGCGATGAAGGATGATTCCAAGCTCTCCGAGCCTGAAGAAATCCGTGTGCTCAATGCCAATTTCCGGCTCGGCGGGCCCCAGGGTGCCAAGGCGGTTGCCGATTACGCAGCCAATCCGAAGGGCGTGGACTGGCTTCGGGTCGAAGCACTCAAGATGTTGGGATTGTGGGCCGAGCCGGGCGATCGTGATTGGGTCATGAACGATTGGCGGCCGCTGCCCAAGCGATCGCTCAATCCGGGCCGCGAGGCGGCAGGTGTCGCGGTTTCGCAAATTCTGCATCCCAGCGCCGGCGCGCCGGCCGCGCCGGATCGTGTGCGCGTGGCGGCCTTGAACGTCGTCAGCAAATTGAAATTGAGCAACGTTGCTTCGCTCAGCGAAATGGTAGCGGATGCTAAATATGCTCCGGACGTGCGTGCGGGTGCTTTGGAAGCGCTGGCCGACCGCGAAGATCCAAAGCTGGCGAGCGCGGTGAAAGTCGCCCTGAAGGACAAGAGCCCGGTTCTGCGCGAGGCGGCGATTCTGGCGCTGGCAAAGCTGCCTGATGGCACCTCGCAGCTTCAAAAGGTGCTGGATACGGGCTCTACGACCGACCAGCAGGCGGCGCTATCGGCGCTTGGAACAAGCAAGGACAAGGCTGCGGACGAGATTATTTCCAAATCAATGGACAAGCTCTTGGCAGGCCAGTGGAAGCCTGAATTGACGCTCGACCTGTATGAAGCGGCGGCGAAGAAGTATGACGATGCCGCCATCCAGGACAAATATAATAAATACAAGGCACAGGTCGGCACGACCGATCCGATGGCCCGCTACCGCATGGCCGAGCTGGGTGGTAATGCCGAAGAAGGCCGGCGAATCTTCCGCGAGCGCGCCGATGCCTCCTGCATCCGCTGCCATACCGTCAACCATGAAGGTGGCATCGTTGGTCCCGTTCTCGATGGCATCGGCGCCCGTCAAAATCGCGAATATTTGCTGGAATCGATCGTCTTCCCCAATGCCAAGATCGCGCCCGGCTTCGAAAGCGCCGCGGTCAAGCTGAAAGACAACAAAGTCGTGGTCGGCGTCGTGAAATCTGAAACCGGCAGCGAGCTGACTCTAATGGATGCCGACGGAAAACTCATCCGCATTAACAAGAACGAAATCGCCGCCCGAAAGCGCGGGCCATCGGCCATGCCCGAAGGGTTCAATCAGATGCTCAGTCTGCGCGATCTGCGAAATCTCGTGGAATTCCTGGCGAGCTTAAAACAGGGCGGGCCGGCGCCGACAAGCGCGAAATAGCGGTAAGAAGCATTTATGGTTTTGTCGCCGGTGATGACAGCGATGTAATGATCTGCTCCGCCTTTGTCTCGGGAACAAATTCGACCGTTCCGTCGCTGTACAGCACATCCATGCCATCTTTGTGATCGGACAATGGCTCATACAGTAGAACGCGCGGAGGTTGCGCGGCTTCATCCAATTTGAGTCCACCGGCCACAAAAACATATGAACAGTACTGGGCGGGATCCTGTCCGAATGCAGCCGCCTGCGCTTTTGCGGTAGCTCCCGGTGCGCGATCCACGGTGCCCGAAGGGCAGACAAATGTATCGGCCGTGATGTCTTCTGAAGTCAGCAGTGCATCGAGCGCTGGGGGAAGCAGGCCGTTGTTCTTCTTTGCATAGTCGTCCAACGCAAAGAAAACCATTCGCATGTTGCTCGCGCACTTGATGCGATTGGCCTGTTCTCTCGACCCGCACAGGGCTGGCATCAAAATAGACGCAAGCAGAAGGAGCACAATTTCAACAAAGGACAGCGTCATTGCCGTGCGTGCGCGACCTCTCTGAGCCGGCGAAGCTTTCTTCCTGGCTAGGATGCCAAAGGTCATTCCGAGAGGCGGCATCGCCAGAAGAGCGACGATCAAAACGGGCGAAATATTCGGATGTGAAATTCCGGCCAGAATGAGCAGTAGAACAAATAATGCGCAGCACCACAGGCCGATGGTGGCGAGGGTCCTTCCGCTCGATTCCTTAACCGTCTGGTCATCAGAATCGGTCGTCGAGGCGGTCATCGTTGCTCCCCCTGATTGTTCGACTTGATGAATGGAAGCGTTGTTGGCCGGGTGGCGGCTGCACTAAGAGCGGCGTTGATCGCGGCAATCGCATCCTTACGATTCATCCATGCCACCGAGCCGTCGCTGTAACCGACATTAATTCCAGTGCCGCCGTGATCGGAAAGCGGTTCATAGAGAATGATCTGTAGTGGAACGTTTGGGTCATTATTCAGGCCACGACCCAAATAGATATAAGACAAATGATGCGCCAGATCGGCGCGCATCGAGGCGGCCTGGTCCGCGGCTGTTGCGCCTTGAGCCGACGTCTGATTGGATGACGGACAAACAAAAATGTCCGCGGTGATATCCTCTGTGGTCAACAAAACATCAAGCGACGGCGGAAACCGTCCATTGTGCTCGTTGGTGTACATCAAAGCTGCCAGCAATATCTCCCGCATATCCGAGGCACACTTGAGACGCGGACTATAATCGCGCGGCCGTCCCAATGGTTCTGAAGCCAGCACGATGGTGAATAATGAAACCAATTCAAAAAGTGCAATCGGGATCACAATCCATGCGTGGCGGCGACGAACTGCGCGCTTGGAGCGAGCCGACCAGATCCCCGAAAATACTGCCATCAATGCGCAGATAACCGCCGCCAGGAAAACCCACGGTCTTTTGTCGTAATCGGTCCAGAAAATGCCTGCGGCAAGAGGAATGGTCGCTATGATAAAGCCCGCCGCCAGCTTTCCTGAGACGTTTCGTGGCGCCGGCTCTCGCGAATACTGAAGCAAATTGGAAACCTGCTCGGCCACTTTGGCCTCCTGAAATGGCGGACACCCGTTTTACGCCATCGCAGGAAATTTGGTTTCACATACGTTTACTGACGACGACATGTCCTTCGCGGGCGGTGAGATCTTTATACAGCTCGACGAGTCGGCGGGTCATGGGAGTTTCGGATCCGCCAATCGGTCGGCTGTCGATGCTGCGCACAGTCACCAGCTCGCCCATCGTGCCGGTGCAGAAGACTTCGTCGGCACGGTAAAACTCAGTCAGACTCAGGTCACGCTCGAAGCAGGGGATGCCATGCTTTCGGCAAATCTCTAATACCGTCGCGCGGGTAATGCCTTCGGGACAGGCGGCGCACGTCGAGGTATGAACCTCGCCCTGATGCACAAGAAAAAGATGCGTCGCATTGGTCTCGGCGACAAAGCCGTGAAGGTCGAGCATCACCGCATCATCCGCGCCGGCCTGGTTTGCCTGGATTTTCGCCAGGATCGATTGAATGAGATTGCAATGGTGGATCTTCGGATCGAGACAGTCCGGCGGAAATCGCCGCATGCTGCTGGTGATCAGAGTGATGCCTCCGCGGTCATAGACCGGCGGCTTGTGCTCAGCCAGGACGATCAACGTCGGCCCCGCCTGGTTCAGGCGCGGGTCCATGCCGGAAGTGATCTTAACGCCGCGCGTGAGCGTCAGCCGGATATGCACGCCATCGAACATCTGGTTAGCTTCCAGCGTCCGGCTGATTTCCCCAATCATCTGCTCGTGCGACGGAATTCCTTTGAAAGCCAGGGCGAGGGCCGAGCTGCGCAGCCGATCGAGATGCTCGCGAAGCTTGAAGATGCGCCCGCTGTACAGTCGCAAGCCTTCCCACACCGCATCGCCACCCTGCACCGCTGAATCAAACGGGCTGATGCCGGCCTGGTCGCGGTGGAGGAGCTTGCCGTTGATGTTGACCAGCAGATCGCGATTTTTTTCGTTGAATTGCTGAAGCATGAAAGGGACCTTCAATCGACTGAGATGCGATGCCGATGCATCTGGGAATAATGCTCCTGACAGGTCGCCAGCATTTCTTTCAGATGCTCCGGCACCGGCTCATTCTTGCTCTTGTATGGGCGGAAGCAGGTGGTCGATTCCACCTCCTTGTACCAGTACTTGGCCCAGACACCATCCGTCTTCCGCAAGCCCGGCTCCCATGAAAGCATCCGCTCGCTAAATGGCAGCCCAAGCATTTCGCATAGCGCGCCCAGCACTTCCCGCGGATGATTCTGCACATCCCGCGCATCAATCACCGGCGGCGTTTTTCCTGTCCACTTTCGCACCAGATTAAAAATTTCGATCTGCTGCGGATACCCCGTATCGAGCAGCGTCGCATCGGGAACATGCTTGATGAATGAGGTGATCATGTCAGCCGGGTCTCGGATCAGAAAGCAGTGGGTGAGGTTTCGCAGCCAGCCGCGATCGATATTCGGCAGCAGATGGTGCGTCATGTGCTTCTGATAAAAAACCGCTTTCTCTTCAGGCACAGGCCCGAGGAGAAAATCGATTGCCTTTTGAATATCGGTGGGGCCTACCGCGATCACTTCGTCCGCGCCCGGATGTTGTCGGCCGGTGGTTGCGAGATAATGGGCATATAGCGGCTCATCGCAAACCGCCGTATCCGGGCGATTCCCCCAGGCGCGCATCATTGCGGTGGAAATATTGCGCGGGCCGGACCACATCGCGATGCGAAGCGCGTCATTGCTCATTGCCATAGGAAGTCTACCAGCTTCGCTCAGCGGGTGCTTAATCGGGAACGTTGCGCTGCAGCTCGTCGAGCCAGACGTCGGCGCTGGAGTCGCTGGGGGCGCGCCAGTCGCCGCGGGGAGATAACGATCCGCCTGACCCGACCTTCGGCCCATTGGGCATGGCCGAGCGTTTGAATTGACTCTGTCCGAAAAATCGCTTCAGAAAAACGCCGAGCCATTTTTTGATTGCGGGCAAATCGTACTGATTTCGCCCGGCCATCGGATACCCCGGCGGCCAATCGCCGCGCTCGCGGCAGCTCCAGGCATGAAGTGCCAGGAAAGCGACTTTGCTCGGTCGATAGCCAAATCGCGTGATGTAATACAGGTGAAAGTCCTGAAGCTCGTAGGGGCCGACGGTTTCTTCGCTTTTCTGTCCGATCCCATTCGCGCCAGCCGATGCGGGCACCAGTTCCGGAGAAATCTCGGTGTTCAAAATGTCATCCAACGTCCCGCGCACTTCATCGGAGAATTCGCTGCGCTGCACCTGCCAGCGGATCAGATGCTGAATGAGCGTCTTGGGCACTGATGAATTGACGTTGTAGTGGGCCATCTGATCGCCCACGCCATAGGTGTTCCATCCGAGGGCAAGTTCCGACAGGTCGCCTGTGCCGATGACGATTCCGCCGTTGAGATTCGCCAGGCGAAACAGATGACTCGTGCGCTCGCCCGCCTGCACGTTTTCAAACGTGATGTCATGGACCGGCTGCGCCTGCGCAAAGGGATGGCCGATGTCGTGCAGCATCTGCGTACAGGATGGGCGGATGTCGATTTCCTGCGCACTGGTGTGCAGAGCGCGCATCAGTTTCCATGCGTTCGATTTGGTTTTGTCGCTGGTCGCAAAGCCGGGCATCGTATAAGCGAGAATGTTCTCGCGCGGGATGCCGAGCCGATCGAGCGTCTTGCAACAGACGGTCAGGGCGTGCGTGGAATCGAGGCCGCCAGAGATTCCGATGACGACTTTCCGCGTGCCGGTGGCGCGGAGGCGTTGTTCGAGCCCGGAAACCTGGATGTTGTAGGTTTCGAAGCAGCGCTGGTCCCACTGAGCCGGGTCTTGCGGGACATAGGGGAACCGTTCGACCGTTCGCCGAAGATGGACTTCGCTGCTCGCGGGCTTCAGTTCAAATTGAATTCGTCGAAAGCGCGACAGCCGCTCGCGATACATCGAAGCGGCATCGTTGAAGCTGGTGAGGCGCATCCGCTCCTGGCGCAGGCGATCGAGATCGATATCCGCCGTGATGCGCTGCGGCTGGTCGCTGAAGCGCTGCGACTCGGCCAGCAGATTCGCATTTTCATAAATCAGCGCGTGCCCGTCCCAGGCCAGATCGGTGGTCGATTCTCCGAAACCGGCAGCCGTGTAGAGATACGCCGCTACACATTTCCCGGATTGCCCCGCACACAGCGCCCGCCGCCAGCCGGCTTTTCCGATGATGATGTTGCTGGCGGACAGATTGGCCAGAACCGTCGCGCCGGCCAGCGCCCCCCAGGTTGAAGGGGGGATCGGCGTCCAGACATCTTCGCAAATCTCCGCGAACAGCGAAAAGCTGGGCAGATCAGTCGCTTCAAAAATCAGATCGTCGCCAAACGGCGCTTCCTGACCCAGCAGCCGAACGTCGTGCTGCACCGCGGCACTCGCGGGAACAAATTGTCGCTTTTCGTAAAATTCGCGGTAATTCGGGAGGAAGCTCTTTGGGACGACGCCCAGAATCTGCCCGCGATGAATCACTACCGCACAGTTGAACAGCTTCGATTCAAATCGCAGCGGCGCGCCGACCATCAGAATCGGCGCGAGCTGATTGCTCGCCTGAACAATCTTCTCCAATTCGGCTTCCACCGAATCGAGCAGGGCATCCTGGTGAAACAGGTCGTCGTTGGAGTAGCCAGAAATTCCGAGCTCAGGGAAAAGGGCGAGGGCCGCTTCGTCGCTTGATGCTTCTCGCGCCAGTTCGATCGTCTGACCCACATTGAATACCGGATCAGCCACCTTTACGCGCGGCACACAGACCGACACCCGCGCAAAGCCGTGTCGGTAAATTGAGTGAAAGGGGAGGCCCATGTGCTGAGAATGATATGCAATTCGCTGGCGATTGGCTTGCCGACCTATGCTCGCGCCAGGCTCGCTTTAGTCCATTCCGAGCGCGCCCTGCTGAAGTTCCCACACATTATATTGCTCGGCGGCGTCAATCTGCTTGACCGATTGCGGCGTCGCGCGGTGCGGTTGAACGATCGCCGCGGGAGCCGGCTGCGGATGTCCCGCCGGACGAAACGCCGCGGCAAAGGCCACGAAAGCCGCGAAAATGATGGCATATCGCTTCATTGAAACCTCGGTCCGTCTTTTTCCTTATCGGCACATCCCCTGCTTTGCCCAAGTACGGAGTGAGGATTACGTCCGATAATTTTTGCGGTTCAGGGGCAATAGAAGATGGGCAACAGAAGGAAAATCGAAGCGATTCGCGATCTCGCGCCGACGGGCATAACTGGAATCCCACCCACGCTTTCGGCCATAATCACAACCATCGAATCATGCCAAAAACCGATCAAATGACCGAGCAGGCTTTTGCCATCGCGGCCGAACAATATTCGCAACGCGGCGTCGATGTTGAGCGGGCGATACAGCGCCTTGCCACCATTCCCATTTCACTGCATTGCTGGCAGGGTGATGACGTTGGCGGATTTGAAAACTCAGGGCTGGCGCTCGGAGGCGGCCTCGCCGTTACGGGGAATTATCCCGGCAAGGCGCGAACACCTGATGAATTGCGATCCGATATCGAAAAAGCGCTGTCGCTCATTCCTGGCCGGCATCGGTTGAATCTGCACGCAAGTTACGCGGAAACGGGTGGTCGCAAGGTCGATCGCGACGAGCTCGAACCGGCTCAATTTCAAACATGGATTGACTGGGCGCGCACCACGAAGATCGGCCTCGATTTCAATCCCACCTTTTTTTCTCATCCCAAAGCCGATTCGGGTTACACGCTCGCCCATCGCGATCCCGCCATTCGCCAATTCTGGATCGACCATGGCATCATTTGTCGGCGCATTGGGTCGGCGTTTGGAAAGGCGCTTGGCACGCCCTGCGTGACGAATGTCTGGATTCCGGACGGATCTAAAGATACGCCCGCCGATCGGAAGGGGCCGCGCGAGCTTCTGGCACAATCGCTCGACGCGATTTTTGCGGACAAGATCGATCCCGCGTTCAATCTCGACGCGGTCGAAGCCAAGCTCTTTGGCATTGGCTCGGAATGTTATGTGGTTGGCTCGCATGAGTTTTACCTGGGTTATGCGGTCACGCGCAAAAAGCTTCTGTGTCTCGACACGGGGCACTTCCATCCGACCGAAGTCGTTTCCGACAAAATTTCTGCTGTGATGAACTGGCTCGATCGGCTGCTGCTGCACGTGAGCCGGGGCGTGCGATGGGACAGCGACCATGTCGTTACGCTGGGAGATGAACTGCTGGCCATCGCCCAAGAACTGGTGCGAGGCGATTATCTCAATCGCGTTCACATCGGCTTGGATTTCTTTGATGCCAGCATCAATCGCGTCGCGGCGTGGGTCATTGGCACGCGAGCCATGCTTAAATCGCTGCTCGCGGCATTACTGGAGCCGATCGATGCGCTGCGCAAAGCGGAGCTGGAAGGCGATTACACGTCGCGCCTGGCGCTGATGGAGGAAAACAAGTCGCTCCCGGTCGGGGCGGTGTGGGATTATTTTTGCCTAAAGCAAAATGTGCCGGTCGGCCCGGCATGGCTGGCGCAAGTCAAAGATTACGAGCAGAAGGTGCTGGCCCGTCGCAAGTGATTTCTCTCGGGCATGCGGAGCGGAATTTTGGAAAACCTGCTGGAACTTCATTCGATTTCCAAATCCTTTGCCGGTGTGCGCGCGCTGTCGAATGTCGGCTTCGATCTTCGCGCGGGAGAAGTCCATGCCCTGATTGGCGAAAATGGCGCCGGCAAATCGACGCTCATCAAGATTATCACTGGCGCTCATGCGCCCGACACCGGCACCATCACCTTTGCGGGAAATACCATCGAAAAGATGGATCCAAACCTGTCGCGGGCCATGGGCATCGCGGCGATCTATCAGCAGCCGGCCCTCTTTCCTGAGCTGACCGTCGCGGAGAACATCGCACTGCGGCTCGAGCGTGGGCGCGCCTGGCGGATTCTTCGATGGAAGGAGCGAAGACTGAATGCCGCGGCGCTGCTGGCGCGAGTGGGCGCAAACATTTCGCCCGATGCGCGCGTGCGGACACTGACCATGCCTCAGCAGCAGCTCGTTGAGATTGCCGCGGCAATCGGGAGCAATGCGAAGGTGCTGATTCTTGATGAGCCGACCGCGTCGCTGAGCGATCGGGAGGTGAAAAATCTCTTTGACGTCATTAATGGCCTGCGCGGGCGCGGCGTGGGGATGATTTACATTTCGCATCGACTGGAAGAGCTGCCGCGGGTTGCTGATCGCGTCACGGTGCTGCGGGATGGCCATCGGATTGCGACGCACAGCATGCTGGATGTGGATCGGGCGGAATTGATTCGCCTGATGGTGGGCCGGGAAATGTCGGCGGTGTTTCCGAAGGTGCAAGTGCCGATTGGCGATGTCGCTCTTGAAGTCCGAAATCTTTCGTGTGAAGAAGCGGCCATCAGCGACGTCAGCCTGTCGGTCCGTGCTGGCGAGATTCTCGGCCTCGCGGGATTGGTCGGCGCGGGGCGGACGGAGTTGGCGCGAACGCTCTTTGGCCTCACGCCCGCCAACAGCGGACAAATTCTTCTTCACGGTAAGCCCGTCAAAATCGATTCTCCCTCGTGTGCGGTGTCGCTGGGATTGGCATATGTGCCTGAAGATCGGCGTCGCCATGGATTGATCCTGGAGATGTCGGTCGCAGCCAACGCCACGCTCGCTGTGTTGCGGGAAATCGCCCATGGCGGATGGATCGACTTTTCGCGACAGCGGCGCGTGGCGGATGAATTCATTTCCAAATTCGCAATCAAAACGCCTTCGTCGAATGTGCCGGCCGGCAATCTTTCGGGAGGGAATCAACAGAAGGTGGCGCTGGCGCGCTGGCTGGCGACGGAGCCGACGGTGTTGATTCTGGATGAGCCGACGCAGGGCGTGGATGTCGGCGCGAAGGCGGAGATTCATCGGCTGATGGGGCAGCTTGCCGCCGGCGGCCTCGCGATCATCATGATTTCTTCGGAGCTGCCGGAAATTCTGGGAATGAGCGATCGGATTGCGGTGATGCATGCCGGTCGGCTCGTGGGAATGCTCGATCGAGCGTCGGCGACGCAGGAGCGGATTCTGGAGATGGCGCTCGGGCACGGCACAGATCAAAAGATGGCTGCGGGCAGCGGGGCGGTGATGGCATGAGTTCATGGTCGGCTCCTGTTTCGATCGCACCCGCTCGCGGCGATTCGTTTGTCTTTCGATATCAGCGCGAGCTGTCGGTGCTGGCGGCTTATGGGCTCTTGCTTGCGATATTGGCGGCGCTTCGGCCGGGCTTTTACCAGGTGCAATTTCGCCTGACGTGGGTCAGTGCGGCTCCGATCCTGATTGCCGCGGTGGGCATGACGCTGGTGATCCTCGCGCGCGAGATCGATATTTCGATCGGCTCGCAGTTTTCCGTGTGCGGCGTCGTCGCCGGTTTGCTCGCCGGTCTTGGCTGGCCGGTTCCCGCAGTGGTCGTTGGAACCATCGCCGCCGGGGCGATCATGGGGGCGGCGAATGGCGTTTTGGTCGCGGCACTCAAGCTTCCTTCGATTGTCGTGACGCTCGCGACGATGGTTATCCTGCACGGCGCGATGCTCTGGCTGACGCACGGGGCGGCGGTTCATCTCCCCGACTGGCTGCAGTGGTTTGGCGCATCGCAGCGGGTGGGGCAGGCGGCGATCATTATTATTGCGATTGTAATACTCGTTGCGTTTGCCGCGGGCGTGCGCTGGCTGGCGATGGGGCGCAGCGTGTATGCCGTCGGATCGGATCGCGAGGCGGCGCGATTGGCGGGCATTCGCCCGTTTCGGGTGTTGTTCTGGGTTTTTGTGCTGATGGGCGCGCTGACTGGTTTGGCGGCACTGCTCAATACGATTCAATTTGCCGAGGTTTATCCAAATTCGGGTGATGGGCTGGAGCTTCAGGTAATTGCAGCCGTGGTCGTGGGCGGCACTGCCATTTCCGGTGGAAGAGGCACTCTGCTCGGCACCCTCATCGGCGTCGCGCTGCTGGGAACGATCGGGTCAGCACTCGTGTTCCTCCATATCCAGGCGCAATGGGAAAAGGCGATCCAGGGATTGATCATTCTGCTGGCAGTCGCGTCGGATGGCTTGAATCGGAGGTCCGCGGGATGACCACCGCCGTCTCCGAATCTCCGCTAGCGGCTTCGCGGAAGCAGATCGATCCCGCACGCTCGCAGCTTTGGGTCTTGGCGGCTCTCGTGGGAGCGGAGCTGCTGATCTTCTCGATCATCGGAACGCGCTTCGCCACGCGCGCCAATTTCCTGCAGATTCCCCGGCTCAGTGTCGAATTGGGATTGCTCGCGCTGGCGCAGACGCTCGTGATCGTCACCGGCGGGATTGATCTCTCGGTGGGCTCGCTGCTGGGGCTCTGCGCGATTCTCTTTGGAAAAATGTGGCAGGATGGTGGCCTCTCGCCCTGGATGGCAGCGGGAGGAGCGATCGCCATCGGCGCGGCGGCGGGCGGATTTAATGCTTTGCTGATCACGCGTCTGCGCATCCCCGCACTCATCGTCACGCTCGGCACCTATTCGCTCTTTCGCGGATTGGCGGAGGGCATCACCGGTGGCGTAAAGAATTACACTGACTTTCCCGAATCTTTTTTGTTCCTCGGCCAGGAGCAGATCGCTTCCATCCCGGCACAGGTGCCGATCCTGATCGTGGCAGCAATTGTCTTCTGGATATTGCTGCATCGGATGACCTTTGGCCAGGCGCTGAGCGCGATTGGGTACAATGCCGAGGGTGCGCGATATGCGGGCATTCGCGTGCAGAAAAATGTCGGGATGACTTATGTCCTGTCGGGCTTGTGCGCCGGAATTGCAGCAGTCGTTTATGCGGCTCGCGTTGGCCAAGCCAAGGCCGATGCCGGCAGCGGATATGAACTGATTGCCATCACGGCGGTGGTGCTGGGCGGCACATCGATCTTCGGCGGAAAAGGAAGCATCGTCGGCACCCTGCTGGGTGTCTTTGCGATTACCATTTTGCAGAATGGCCTGTTGATGGCGGGTAAGCCGACGGAGCTGGCCAGCGTGCTGACGGGGCTGCTGCTGCTGGCGGCCATCTGCCTGGATTGGCGCAGTTTTTCCGCTGGCCGCGCGCCTGCGGTAGAAAGCGGAACCGAGGAGGAATTTTCCATGAAGAATTCGCAGATTGCGGTGCTCTGTGCCGTGATTCTGGCGGCGGCGCTGATCGTCGCGGGCGGGAATGTCTGGCTCGTGCATTCGCTTACTAACGGTGATCGCACTGAGTTTGTGACTGCGGGCCGAGGTAGCGGCGCGGAGCCTTCGAGCAATTCGAAGCCGGTCACGATCGCGATGATGCCCAAGAGCAAGGGGAATGCATATTTCATCGCCTGCAAGCAGGGGGCGGATGAAGCGGCGGCGGCTTTGCATGTGAATCTCCTGTGGGATGGCCCGACCGAGCCTGACCCGGCCAAGCAGAATGAGATCGTCGAAACCTGGATCACTCGGCAGGTGGATGTGATTGCTGTGGCGGTCGAAAACGCCGAGGGAATTTCGACGGCTCTCCGCAAGGCACGCAAAGCAGGCATCAAAGTGATTACCTGGGATTCCGATGCCGCCCCGGATGCGCGCGACTTTTTTGTCAACCAGGCGACCGCCCAGGGCATCGGCTACACCCTCATGGACAACGCAGCCAAAGTGCTGGGAAACAAGGGTGATTTTGCGATCATTACCGCCTCGCTCACCGCCGCGAATATGAACCAATGGCGGCATTACATCGAGGAGCGCCGGGCTGAGAAATATCCGGATATTCATCTGGTCGTCACCGAGCCTTGCGATGACAAGCAGCAGCTTGCCTTCGACAAAGCCAATGCCATCATGAACGCGCATCCGGAAGTGAAACTGATCATGGCCATCTGCTCACCCGCCGTTCCCGGGGCGGCGGAAGCGGTCAAGCAATCGGGCCGGCAGGATGTCAAGGTGCTGGGGCTGGGGCTGCCCAACGACAACAAGAAATATGTCCATGAAGGCATCACCGATGACATCGTGCTGTGGAACACGATGAACCTGGGTTATCTCACCGTCTGGGCGTCCAACGATCTCGCGACCGGCAAGCTCAAAGCTGGCGCGACGTCGATCGATGCCGGTCGGCTGGGGAAGATCGACATCGACAAGGACAACATTCTTCTCGGCAAGCCCTTCACGTTTACGAAGGACAATATCGATCAGTACAACTTTTAAGAATCTTCATGCATTTACTCATTTCACAATACTCGGCTCGCACGGCACGTCGAATTCTAATCCTGTTGTCCCTTGCTTCGACCTTCGGCACGATATTCTCAAGCCCGGCTCATGCCCAGGAGGGCGCATTGAAAGCCACTTCGCTTCGGTGCGAGCATCTGGTCAATCCGATGGGCATGGATTTGAAATCGCCACGATTGGGATGGATCGTCGAGTCGAGTAAGCGGGCGCAGGTCCAATCCGGCTACCAGATCCTCGTCGCCAGCAGTCTCGAGTTGCTGAAGAGCGACAAGGGCGACCTCTGGGACAGCGGCAAGCAAGCGAGCTATGAAACGATCGACATCGTCTACTCTGGAAAACCTTTGCACTCAGACGAACGCTGCTTCTGGAAAGTCCGCGTCTGGGACGAAAGCGGAAAACCCAGCGCCTGGAGCGAGCCGGCGATGTGGTCGGTCGGCCTGAGCGATGCGGACTGGAGCCATTCGCAATGGATCGGATACGACAAGGCGCATGACACGAAACTTCACGATGCCCCGCTGGATGGGGCGAAGTGGATCGGGCCGGGAGACAAGCCGGATTCTGCACAGCCTGCAACACGCGAATTCGTTTCCACTTTGAAATTACCGGACAATGCAAAGATTCAATCCGCGCAAGTGTGTCTCACCGCCAAGGACCTGTTCTGGTTATCGATTGATGGAAAAGAAATCGCCCACACTCAGCAGGTGCCTGATGTTCGCCGGCCGGCGGTCGTTGATATCACACAGGACCTCAAGCCGGGCGACAACCCAATCTCCATTCGCGTACAGAATTCCTCGCCCGGCGCAAGTTTGATTGCAAAATTTATCATCGAAATGGAAGACGGCAAGCAGATTGCCTTTTCCACCGACGATTCCTGGTCAGTGCAGGAAAATGGTGCAAACCATCCAGCCAAAGTGCAGGGAACCTATGGCGACGCGCCCTATGGCAAGTTGAAAACCCAAACACCCGTCCTTCCACCCGCCGAGTTTCTTCGCACGAGCTTCAACATCGATAAGCCCGTGCGAGCCGCCACCATGTATGTCTCGGCCCTCGGCATCTGCAATCCCCATCTCAACGGCAAACGCTTCAGCAACGATCATTTCATCCCCGGCTGGACCGATTACAACAAGCGCGTCTACTACCGCGCCTATGACGTCACTTCGCTGCTCACCCAAGGCGAAAACGTCATCGGCACAACCCTCGGCGATGGCTGGTACAGCGGATACCTCGGCTACGCCCGCGTGCGCGATCAGTATGGCAGCAAGCCGCGATTTCGCGCCGAGCTGCACATCCAGTTTGCCGATGGCTCAGAAAAAGTAATCGGCACCGGCCCCGATTGGCGCGGCTCGACCGGCGCAATCACCGAGGCCGATTTTCTGATGGGTGAGACGTTTGATGCGCGTCTTCACGAAGTCGGCTGGGATGATTCAGGGTTTAACGCCAGTAGCTGGTCGCCAGTCGATATCGGGGCGGAAATTCATCCGGTTCTTCTATGGCATCCCGGGCCGGCGGTGGTGCCGATCAAGGAATTTCAAGCCACTGAGATCAAGCAGCCCAAGCCCGGCGTTTACGTCCTGAACATGGGGCAGAATTTTGCCGGCGTGGCGCGCATCAAAGTGCACGGCGACGCGGGCCAGAGCATCGTGCTTCGTTTTGCCGAGCGATTGAACCCGGATGGCACGATCTACACCGAAAATCTCCGCAGCGCCCGCGCCACCGATACCTACATCTGCGCCGGCGATGGCGAAGAAACCTGGGAGCCGCACCTGACGTTTCATGGCTTCCAATATATCGAAGTGACCGGCCTCAAATCGCCGCCGGGGCCGGACACGATTGTCGGCATCGCGCTCAGCAGCGATACGCCAATCGCGGGATCGTTCGAGAGCTCCGATCCGATGGTCAACCAGCTTCACAGCAACATCTACTGGACCCAGCGCTCCAACTTCATCGACATCCCCACCGACTGCCCGCAACGCGATGAGCGGCTCGGCTGGATGGGCGATGCGCAGGTTTATATCCGCGCTGCTACGCTGAATACCGATGTCCAGGCATTCTTCACGAAGTGGCTCGTCGACGTCACCGATGCTCAGCGCGCCGACGGCCAGTTCCCTATGGTCGCGCCGGTGAAAGTAGCCGGAGACGATGGCGGCCCCGCATGGGCCGATGCGGGCGTGATCTGTCCGTGGACGATCTATCAGGTCTATCACGACAAGCGCCTGCTCGAGCGGCAATATCCTTCGATGAAGCGCTTCATCGAATTCTGCCGAAACCGCTCGACGCCCGACCTGCTTCCGCCCAAGCAGTACCATTGCTTTGGCGATTGGCTCAGCGTCGGCGCCGATACGCCCAAGGACATCATCTATGAAGCCTACTTTGCCCGCAGCACGCACCTGACGGCCCAGGCGGCGCGCGTGCTGGGACACGACGCCGATGCGAAGGAGCTGAACGATCTTTTCGCCCGCATCAAGGCTGCGTTCAATCGTGCCTATGTCAAAAGCAACGGCCGGATCGAAGGCAACACGCAAGCCTGCTACGTGCTGGCCCTCGCCGCCGACTTGCTCGATGAGCCGATGAAAAAGCTGGCCGTGGTGGACGACATCGAGCAGCGCGGCTGGCACCTTTCCACCGGTTTCATTGGCACCAAAGACCTGATGCTGGTCCTGGCCGCCATCGGGCGCGACGACGTCGCATACCGCCTGCTTCAGCAGAGGTCCTTCCCCGGCTGGGGATTTTCCATCGAGCATGGTGCAACCAGCATCTGGGAGCGATGGGACGGCTGGACACCGGAAAAAGGTTTCCAGGATCCGGGGATGAATTCCTTCGCCCACTATTCCTTTGGGGCCGTCTACCAATGGATGGTGGAAAACTCGGCGGCATCCGCAGCTCCGATGATTCCGCTTACGCCCATATCCTGATCGCCCCGCATCCCGGCGGAACGATCACCTGGGCGCGCACCAGCTACAACAGCGTCCACGGCGCGATCGCCACCGACTGGTCGCTCAAAGGCGATCAGTTCACGTTGAATGTGACGATCCCCGCCAACACAACAGCGACGGTCGAAATTCCCCTTGCGATTCAGGGCGAGCTTCAGGAAAGCGGACGAGCCGCACAATCGGCGCCGGGCGTAAGATTGGTTCAAAAGGAAGGATCGGCCCAGCGTGCCGAGATCGGGTCTGGTCAATATCAGTTTCGGGCGACGATCCAGCGCGCGGGATCCTAATTCCACGCCTCGCAACATTGCTTGGCGCCTAACGTATAATTGAGGCGTACCCCCGCGGAGCCGCGTCCGGCGTTTCTCGGGCGCAAACCCACCACCATGGAAGTGCAGCAATTGACGCAATTTGAAACCGGCCTGGCCGTCAGCAGCCCGTTTTATTTCGGGCAGGGAATCTCCGATCGATTGCCGGAGTATCTGCGGCGACATTCGTTCGATCGATGCTTTTTGATCACCAGTGCCAAAGTCCTGCGCCTTTTTGGCCAGTCGCTTTTGACCACGCTCGAACGTCATTCGATTCGCTGCCAGCCGGTGCTGATCGACGATACCGAAGGGCATAAGAACTGGAGCACACTTCAGAATCTCTGCGAAGAGTTGGTCGCGCGCGGCGTCACCCGCGATTCGCTTTTGCTGGCGTTGGGAGGCGGAGTGGTCGGCAACGTTGTCGGCCTGGCCGCGGCCCTCATCTATCGTGGCATTCGCTTTGTTGAAATTCCCACGACCGTCACCGCGCAGACCGACAGCACCCTGAGCAACAAACAGGCCATCAACGGCGCCCACGGGAAGAACCAGTTCGGCGTTTATCACGCGCCGCTGTTCATCTGGGCTGACGCCGCCTATCCGCGCACCGAACCGCTGCGCCAGCAGGCGGCCGGCGTCGTGGAAGGCGTCAAGAATGTCTTCATCACGCAGCCGAGCGTCGCGCCGGCCCAGAAGCTTGTCGAATTGTGGAAGTCGGGTGAGCATTTTTCGCAATTCCTTCTGGAGTTGATTGAATCGAAGCGGCCCATCATTGCGCGAGATCCCAGCGAGAAAGGTTCTGCGGTTTCGTTGGAATATGGCCACACCTTTGGACATGCCATCGAGTGGCTCTCGCGCGGGCGGTTACTGCATGGCGAAGCGGTCTCGATCGGTATGTGTCTGGCTGCGGAACTGAGCCACGCGCTGGGCTACGCTTCGCGCGAGTTTGTTGAAGATCACTATCGCATTCTCGGAAGCCGGCTCGGCACGCCAGTCCATTTGCCGATCGAGCTGTCGCCCGCGCAGGTCTATGAAACGATGCTGCACGACAACAAGCGCACGCAAAAAGGGCTGCGGTTTCTGCTGCTCAAATCGCCGGGGGTGTTTGTGAATGAGGACGGTGATTACTCCGTCGCCGCCGACCGCGAATTGGTTCTAAAGGTGCTTGAACAATCCCGTCATCGCTCGAACGAACCGGAGAAGCTGGCCGGTTGAAATTCCGGCGCGCCACGAAAACTCATCTCTCCATTATATAGGGAAAAACGTGACATTTTTGTGTCTAAGTGACTGCCGCCAAGGTTGTTGCAACTCGAGTACTCGCGCGCATATTTGAGCAAAGAGAACGGATCTTTTTATTGCTGGCTCCGCCACTGGAAGAGCGGCATTCGCGTGGTAAGCTACGCGCGACAGCAATTCGCCGCCTGCTCATGGAGGAGTAGCGATGGCCGATCAAACCACATCGGCGCCGGCAGGAAGCCGGCGGTTCTGGATCACCGTTCTCTGTTTTGCGCTGGCCAACAGCGCGGTCTGGGTCGCTTATGACCGCTGGTGGGGCCCGCGTTCCACGACTTTATTAAAAGTCAAGCAGTTCCTGCCAGGCGATGGATCGGAAGTCGATCCAAATGCCGCTTTCGCGTGGGTTTTCAACACCGAGCTTTCGCCCCTGAAGAAAGGCGCGCCGGCCCCGGCAAAATTTTCTCCCGCGCTGGAAGGGCGGTGGGAAATTTCCGATGGGCAGACGCTGCGATTTATTCCAAAGCAGCCGTTGCGCGGAGCGACCACCTATACCGCAACGCTGGTGGCGGAGGCGATTCGCGCGCGGGATGGGGCGCTGCTGTCGCATCCGTTTGCCGCGACGGTGCATACTGCGCCGCTTCGGCTTGAGAATGTCCGGCAGGTGGCCGTCGATGAAAATGATCGCATCCTGCTGGAGTTTGCGTTCAATGATGCGGTGCTGCCGGCCGATTTGAATCGCTTCGCGAGCCTGCGCGGGCCGCAGGGGGAACCGATCCATTTTGATATTGCTGGAAACGCTGCCGGTACAACGCTCCGCGTTCGCACCGATCCGGTGACGCAGTTGCTGGATCAAAATGGGAAATTTCTTGACGTCGTTCTGAAGAAAGGCATTTGCGGAGGCCAGGGGCCGCTGGGGCTGGAAGCGGACCAGGTTCGCCAGGTGGGGATTGGGTCGGAGCGAGTGTTGACCGGGGCACGCGGCTTTTCCCCATCCCAAGGGGACCCATTTATTAATCTGTCCTGCAATAACCCGGTCGATCTTGCCGCATTGCGGCAGGTGCTCAGCATCGAGCCGGCGATCCCATTTACCCTCGAGCGCAACTATCACGAGGTGACGGTCCGCGCCCCGTTCGTTCCCGGCGCGCGATACGTGATTAGGGTGGCCAAAGAGCCGCCGGGCCAGGCGGCTGACGTTCCTCGACCAAAAACGATTGGCGTGCAGATCCCGGATCGCAACCCAGGGCTCTGGTTCGATCATCAGGAAGGGTATCTGGGCTCGCAGGGCAATCGAACGGTGCTGGCCCACGTGATGAACTATTCGCACGTGCGGCTGCGGATCAATCGCGTGTATGACTCGAATCTTGTCGAATGGCGCAATGCCGATTCGCGCGGCTCGCAGAATCCGATCGACTATGGCCAGCGCGTGGCCCTGCGCGATTTCCATTTTTCATCCGAGAAAAACAAGGAGCAGGTGCTGCGCCTTTCTCTGGATGATTTGCTCCCGGCCGGCGAATTCCGCGATGGCGTTTATCAGCTCGTGCTGGGAGCGGTCGATCCGCGAATCAGTCAAGCGTCTGATTCTGCTGAGGATGACAATGACGGATGGATCGACCGCACGACCGCCCTCGTGACGATGTCTGACATCGGGCTGTCAGCCAAGACCGGCCGGCAGGGGGTCACGATCTGGGCGACGTCGCTCCGCACCGCCAAGCCAATCCAGGGGGTACGGGCGCGCGTTTATTCCAACAAGAATCAACTGCTGGGGCAGATCATTACCGATGCCGACGGGCTGGGGCAGCTGAAGGTTTCGCCAGCGAATGGCGAGAATCCGACCGTCGTTGTTGCTGATCAAGCGGCCAGCGAAATTGAAAATGGTTCGTCAAACGCCACTGCGGGCTGGCGAAATCTCACCTGGCTCGATCTGCGCAGCGGGGCGATCAATCTTGCGGACGGAGATACAGGCGGAAAGCCGTATTTGCGCACGGGTTTTGAGGCTTTCGTTTACACCGATCGCGGCGTTTATCGCCCGGGCGAGACGGTTCATCTGCGCGCGATCGTGCGCGGCTCTGAGCATGCGAAGCCCGGCACATTCCCCATTCGCTGGGACATCTGCCGGCCCGACTTGCGCATCTGGCAGAACAAGATGCAGGCGCTGGATGGCGACGGCGCCTCGTCAATGGACATCGCGCTTCCAGATGATCTGCCGACTGGAAGATGGACGGCTCGGATCGAGCTGCCGGGAGATGAGAAGAAACCTGAACGCGCTTTTGGACAGATTACATTTTTGGTTGAAGAGTTCATGCCGCAGCGAATGAAGGTGGCGGCGGAGATGCGAAGCGCGGGGAAGGCAATTGCGGATGGCGGGCGAGTGTCGGCTGAAGCGCTCGAAGCGCATGTGCAGGGCGACTACCTGTTTGGTAAGCCCGCCGGCGGGCTGGAGGCAACGGGCGCTGTGCGGCTGGAGCCGGTCACCTTCGCCCCGGAGCATTTCGCCGGTTGGACCTTTGGCGACAGTGCCGATACGGCTTCAGTGTTGAGCCACGGACGGCCGCTGCCGCGGCGGGCGGACCTCAATGAAGAGCATCTAGATGCCAAAGGGCATGCTAAGTGGGGGTTGGATGTTCAGGATTTGATTGACACGGCGGAAATCGAAAAACCTGAATCGAAAGTAACCACGCGCCATCGCGGGCGAAAGCCAATCGCACAGCAACCCGCCACCGAACCATCCGCAAACGATTTTGTCGGCCCGTGGCGCCTCATCTTTTCCACTTCGGTGAAAGAAACCGGTGGCCGCGCGATTACATCGGTTCGACAGGCGGATGTAGACCTGGTGCCCTATTACCTGGCGGTTCACTGCGGACAGACCGCTCGGCCGGGCGGATTATTTACGGCTGAATTTGAGTTGGTCCAGCCCGATGGGAAAATCGCAACCATAGAAGATGCAGCCAGTATCAAACTCTATCGCGAAAACTGGAATACTTCTTACGTCTATGAGAGCGGCGCGTATCGCTACCACTCGACGCGCGTACTGGAGCCGGTCGGTCCAAAGGATCAGGCGGTTGAGATTCACGCGGGGCACGGCGCGATCAGCATCCCGGCAGTAGATGCCGGCACCTACGTTCTGCGGGCAGTCGATCGCGCCACGGGTGAAACGGTGAGTCTGCGAATCCCGGTCTATTTCGGCGCCTGGGAAGACACGATCAGCCGGGACAATCCGGAGCGCCTGGAAGTGCATGTGAAGCCCGGCCGCGTCGGTCAAACCAGCGACGTCGAGATCAGCAGCCCGTTCGCGGGGCGGCTGCTGCTTTCGGTTGAAACGGATGATGTGCTGCAGACGCACGTGGTCGAAATGGCCAAGTCGCACATGGTTGTGCCGATTGAAGTGCCGGCGGGCTGCGGGGCCAATGCATATGTTGTGGCCAGTGTCATTCGCGCGGTCGATCCGAATGCTTCATGGCGGACGCATCGCGCGATTGGGGCGGCGACCCTTCCGATCGACTGTTCAGAAGACCGATTGGCCATCGACATCGATGCGCCGACCGAAATCCGTCCCGAGCGATCGCTGGGCATCGATATGCGAATCAAGGATGCACACGGAAAGCCGGTGAGGGGCGCTGCGGTAACGGTCGCGGCGGTGGATGAAGGCATCTGTGCACTGACCAATTTCAAAACGCCTGATCCGCTGGCATTCTTTGATGCCAAGCGCGGTTTGGGCGTCGCCAGCGCCGATATCTACAGCTGGCTCATGCCCGAGGAAGCAAGGGCGCAAAAGCAAAGTGCCGTCGGCGGTGATCAATCGGGCGGCATGGCTCATCATTCGCCCGTATCCGCAAAACGGGTTCGGCCGGTGGCACTTTGGTCGGGTGTGCTGCATACCGATGCGGATGGATTTGCACATGCCGATTTCTCGGTGCCGCAGTTTGTCGGGAAGCTGCGCATCATGGCGGTGGCGTCGAGCGATGCGCAGTTTGGGTCTGCGGCAAAACAAATTTTGGTTCGCTCACCTTTGATGGCGCAAAGCAGTTGGCCCAGGTTCTGCGCGCCGGGCGATCGGTTTTCTGTGCCGCTGGTTCTGTTCAATAACTCCGCGATTGCGGGCGACGCGAAGATTTCAATTGAATTATTGGATGGCCCGCGAGCGACGCCCTTGGAATTTCAAGACAAGAAGGAACGCATTCTGGCGTTGCCCGAGCTTCACGTGCCGGCCAACGGTCAGGCGACCGCATGGTTCGAAATTCGCGCAGCGGATCGCGCCGGTGTAGCGCACGTGCGTGTGTCGGCATCGATGAACTCCGAAAGCTATGTCGAGAGCATCGAGCTTCCCGTGCGGCCGGCCAGTCCGATGATTGCCGATGGCGGGTATACGCTGGCGACGACAGGAAAACCTGCGCTAGTGTCCCTTCCAAAAGGAATGCTCGCCGGAACCGAGCGATTCGAGCTGCGTGTGTCGCCTCGGCCTCAGCTTGGACTGCCTGAGGGTCTCGATTACCTGGATCGCTATCCATATGGATGTCTCGAGCAGACGACCAGCACGTTGTTCCCGCTGGTTTATTTGCCGGATGTGGGGAAGGAGATTTCGCCGGAGCTATTCGATCACGATCGCATGAATCAAAAGATTCAGTCGGGGCTGTGGCACCTGGCTTCGATGCAGACAAGCGACGGCGGCTTTGCGATGTGGCCGGGCGAAAGGCAGACCTGGCGATGGGGAACGGTGTATGCCGCTCATTTCATGGTCGAAGCGCAGATCGCCGGGTATTCGGTGCCCGATTCGTTGCGCCAACCGACGCTTTCTTACCTGAAGGGTTTGTTTGCCGATGCACGCGAAGATCAGGCGACGCTCGAAACGCAAGCCTATGCCGCCTATGTGCTGGCCCGCGCAGGCAGGGCGGAACGTCCCGCGATGCAGCGATTGGAAGAGCGGCTCAAGGATTCGATCAACAGTGAGGCTCGGCTTCATCTCGCGCTCGCCTGGCTCTTTTCCGGCCGGCGCGATCGGGCGGCGGAATTGATGCCTCGCGCGATTCCCCAATTCCAGGGATCACGGCAACTGAGTGCGACGCTCGATTCGCCAATCCGACTGCGGGCGATGTGGATTGAAGCATTGCTTTGGATTGAACCGGAGAATGCGGCGCTGCCGCACCTCGCGCAGGAATTGGCCGATGCCGGCCGGCATCATCAATGGCTCAGCACCCAGGATACCGCGATGGCGATGCTCGCCATCAGCCATTACCTCCGACAGAACAAGCCAACCGAATCCTATGAAACGGCTGAGATTCTGCTGGATGGAAAAACGGTCGCGCGAAGCGAAAAGGGCGGGCCTTTGGTTTGGACAGCCGCGTCGATGGATCCGGAAATCCATCTGGCCTCGATCAATCCGAATGCCGCGGTCTTGCCGGCGGAGGGATCGAACCTGGAAGTTCGCATCACCGGCGCGCCTCACGCGCAAGCATATATTTCCTGGCTGCAGGCGGGCGTGCCTGTGCATCCGCCAGCCGACAGCGATCAAGGGCTGAAGATTCGCCGGAAATATCTGGATGAGCATGGCCAGCCGATTGGAGATCAGCCGATCCAGAGCGGTCAATTGGTTCAAGTCGAGCTGGACCTCCAGAGCGGAGCCCCGCTGGAGAATCTCGTGATCGAGGATTTGCTGCCTTCTGGTTTAGAAATCGAAAATCCACGATTGGAAGGGCAAGCGGGTGATGGGCAGACGAAGCGTCCGACGAACAAAGGCGACAACGTTTTTTCCTGTAATCGGGTGGAGATGCGCGATGATCGGATGGTCGTTATGGGTCAGATGATGCAGGCCGGGGAAGGCAAATTTATTTACACGGCCCGCGCAGTGACAGGCGGTGATTTTGTTCTTCCTCCGGTGAGCGCCGAATGCATGTATGACCTTGGGACCAGCAGCATCAGCGGCGCTGCGCGAATCAAGGTGAAGCACGCAAACAATGGCGCCATGGCGGGCACCGATCCTCAAAACTGAGCAAGCGTGACAAAATCAGCTCAAAGCGCAGTGCGCAGCGCGCGGCAGTTCATGTGCCGATGGTTTGCGCGCGCCTGCATCGGCGTGTTGGTGTTGGTTGGCACAGGATCGCTGGCATTTTTCATTCTTGTGCGCGCTTGGCCCTATCCCATGAAGCTTGAACAAGCGCCGCCTGATTCCACATTGATCGAAGATCGCGATGGCAAACCCCTGCTCGAATTGACCGCGCCGGATGGACAGTGGCGCAGAACATTAAGGTACGAGCAATTCAGCCCGCACCTGCGCGATGCGATCATCGCTGTCGAGGACAGCCATTTTTACCAGCACCGCGGAGTGGACTGGCCAGCCGTCGCGGCGGCAGCGTGGCAGGACCTTCGACATCTGCACATTGGGCGTGGGGCGAGCACGATTGCAATGCAGGTGCAGCACCTCCGCCAGCCGCGTCCGCGCACGTTCCTGAACAAGGCCGCCCAGGCCATCCGCGCCACGCAGCTTGAGCGCATGCACAGCCGGCGCGAGATTCTCACGGAGTATCTGAATCGCGCACCGTTTGGCGGAAACCTTGTGGGAGCCGAGGCGGCCAGCAAGTTCTATTTTCATTGCTCCTGTTCGCAGTTGAGCCTCGCCCAGGCGGCGCTGCTGGCGGGACTGCCACAATCTCCAAATCGATTGCGTCCCGATCGGTTTCCGGATCGAGCGCGCAAGCGCCGGGATCATGTGCTCGATCGAATGCTGGCTTGCGGTTTGATCGATCGAAAGCAATCCGACGAGGCAAAGAGGGAACCGATCAGCGTTTTGGCCGAAAGGCGCGATGGAGTTGCGCCTGCAAACGGCGCGCTCCCGACGCTGGCGTCGATTTCTCAAAACTCCTGCGGAGGCATCATCGCCGTTTCGCTGGATTCGGGGATTCAGCAGACCGCTTTTCACAATGCGCAGCGGGGCCTAAGCGAATTGTCCAGCAATGGAATCGATTCTATTGCGGTTGTCGTGTTGGATACTGCAAATGCCCAGTGCCTGGCTGCGGTGAGTCTCGGCTCAAAAGGTTCGAAAATCGATATGACGCGACGGCCTCGATCGACCGGTTCGACGCTCAAGCCGCTGATTTACGCAGCCGCTTTTGATGCCGGAATATGCACGCCTGACACGATTCTTAACGATGCGCCGTCCGCCTGGGCGGGATACGCGCCATCTGACTATGACAAGGAATTCAAAGGGCCCATCTCTGCTGCCAATGCGCTGGCGGAAAGCCGAAATATTCCGGCGCTTTGCGTATTGAAGGAAATCGGTGTCGAGCCAGCAATCGAAATCATGCAGGCGGCAGGGTTGCGATCGCTTGGACGTCAACCGGCACGATATGGTCTATCGTTAGCAATTGGCGGAGCCGAGGCAACGGAGATGGAGATTGCTGAGGCATATGCGACGCTGGCGCGCGGCGGAATTGCCCGACAGGTGAACTTCTCCGCGACGAATTCGGCTCCCTCCATTTCAATAAGCAGCGAAGGCCGGCGCATTTTTCGCGAATCGGCCTGCTGGCAGACGATGACAGCACTGAGCGATTTTGATCGAACGGCGGCTGTCTGCCGGGAAGCGGCCAATCGACATGTCGCCTGGAAGACTGGAACCAGCAGCGGACATCGCGATGCCTGGTGCGCTGCGGCGACACCTTCATATACGGTCGTCGTATGGCTCGGAAACGAGACTGGGAGCGGATCATCTTCATTGGTTGGAGCCGAGGCGGCTGCACCGATCGCGCTTCGTTTGATTTCCAGCATTGATTCGTCGGTCCATCAGTCTTGGCCGGCTGTTAACTCGACGGACTCAATTCCTTTGTCGAGGATTGGAAGTAATCAATTTCAATTGCCGCGGGTCACGCTGCTCGTTCCCGGCAATGGTCAAACCTATTTGCTGGATGATGCGGTGCCGCTCGATCACCAGCGCGTCGCGATGAAGGCAGTGATTCGCGGCGAGACATCGGGCACGCAGATCTGGTGGTTTGTGGATGGTGCGGCGCTGGGCGCGGGGGAAGCGGGAAAGACCAATTGGTGGACGCCGACGCGAGGCAGTCATGAAATTCGCGCGGTCGATGAGAGTGGCCGATCGGCTTCGGCAACGATCGATGTTCGATAGCGATGAGGGATCAATTAATCGTGGATGTCAGCCAGACCGCTTCGCGTGGGCGCGCCGGTGAAATCACCAGCGAACAAGGTGGTGCCCAGCATGTCGCCGGCGCCCATGGGGAGTTCATCGCCAGCGGCAGAAGCGATCGGCTGCTGCGGCTGATATTCCTGGGTCATGGATGGAAGTTCAGTCGAGCATCCGGTGCTCAGGGCGAGCAGCAGAGCAGCGCAGCTCCATTTGAAATGCATTTTCATAGACGTCTCCAGATCAGACCACCTGGTGCCGCGGGAACCGGAGTTGCCGGTTATGCGGCGCGTAAGGGGTCCTGAATTTGTCATCGGACCGGCAGGCATCATGCTTAATGATTGATTTGTTGACCGGCTGCATCGCCTGCGGCAAGATCAGGCGGCGCTAAAAACGTCCTGCATTTCAAAAAATAGGACGCAACTATCGGACTATGTGGGTTGAAGTGAAATTCGGGAGTTAATCTCATGGCTGCATTGGATGTGGAGAAGCTGCTTGCGCCGGTGTCGGAGGAAGCGCCCTGCGGGGCCGATCTGGAGTACGACAAGGGCTTCATCGAAGTTGAAAAGCTTTCAAAAGGCACCCCCGAGCAAACGATGGGCACGACGGTGATTCCGGCAGTCGAGCCGGACTGGCGGGGAGTGCGCGATGGCTGTCTGGAGCTGCTCCAAAAGACGCGCGATCTTCGATTACTGACTCTGCTATCGCTTTCGCTTCTTCAACTTGAAGGCATCTCAGGGTTAAAGACGGGATTGATTTTGCTCAAAGGGTCGATCGAGAAGTTCTGGGACTGCATGTACCCGCAGCTTGACCCAGATGACAACAACGACCCGATGGCCCGGATGAATATCATTCGCGTATTCGCATCGCGCGATCCGGAGCGCGGCGATTCCCAGGGCATCAAGATGCTTCGCCAGGCGCCGCTGACCCAATCGGTTCAGGCGGGGCGGTTCTCGCTTCGCGATATCGCGGTGGCCACTGGCGCGATTCCGCCAGTGAATCCCGAATCAAAAGTCGAGATGGCTCTCATTGACGCGGCGGCAAAAGATACGCCTGTCGATTTTCTCAAGGCCAATGAGCAGGCCGCCCGCGAGGCTGTAACGGTTGCCAAAGAGCTTGAGGCGACGATTGATGCGAAAGTGGGAGCCGGCCGCGGAGTCGACCTGCGGGATCTAGCCAAAACGCTCAAAGAAGCGGCTGACCGATTGAGCCAGTTCCTCGGATTTCATGGAGTTGCCATGGATAATGCTGACACGGCGGGGACGGGTGGCGAAACTTCGGCCGATGGCGCTACCGGCGGTGGTTCTCCAATCCGTGGGGATATTCAATCGCAGGCCGATGTCATGCGAATGCTCGAAAAGATCTGCCACTTTTATGCCCGCACGGAGCCATCCAGCCCGGTGCCAATCCTATTAGAACGGGCAAAGCGTTTAATTGGAAAGAACTTCTGGGAAATTCTCACCGACCTTTCGCCGTCCGCAATCGATTCAGTGAAAGTCATCAGTGGGACAGAAGGACCGACGGCGTCATAGACATGATAAAGTGCCGTATTTTTAATAATCTGGAAGAAGTCGGAAGCTTTGGGGATTTTCTTGCAATCACAGCAACAGACGGCTATAACGTTTTATACATCCATTTGATCCTGCGTCACCAAATCGCACGTTGCTAATTGCAGGATCGGGTCATTTGGGCTGGGGTTTTTATATGGCAAAAGCAAGCAGTCAGAAGTTCATCGCGCGCAACCGCGCTCCGCGCGTCCAGATCGAATATGATTTGGAACTGTATGGGGCGCAAAAGAAGATTAATTTGCCGTTTGTAATGGGTGTGATGGCAGACCTGTCGGGCAAGCCCGCCGAGGCGCTGCCTCAGGTAGGCGATCGCAAGTTCCTCGAAATTGACGTGGACAACTTTGACGATCGCCTCAAGTCGATGAAGCCGCGCGTTGCCTTCCAGGTGCCCAACACGCTCACGGGCCAGGGCAACATGAACGTCGAAGTCACTTTTGAAAGCATGGATGATTTTTCGCCGGCGGCAGTTGCGCGAAAAGTCGAGCCGCTCCGAAAATTGCTGGATGCGCGCACCCAGTTGTCCAACCTTCTTTCCTACATGGATGGCAAAAGTAACGCCGAGGAACTGCTGGCAAATGTGTTGAAGGACCCGGCGTTGCTCCAGGCGTTGGCGGCGACCCCAAAACCTGCCGAGGAGGCGAAGTAACATGGCAGAAGCATCCGCGCAAGCTCAATCCGCGCAAGGCGGAACCACCCAGGTCAACGAATTTGAATCGCTCCTTCAGGGCGGATTCAAACCCAAGACCGACAAAGCCTTTGAAGCGATCAAGGCCGGCGTACAAACCCTTGCCGAACAGGCCTTGGCCGGCGTCGCGCTGGTTCCTGATGACGTGACCAAGACGATCGAAGGGATGATCGCTGAGATCGACAAGAAGCTCAGCGAGCAAATCAACCAGATCATCCACCACGAGGATTTCAAAACCCTCGAAGGCAGTTGGCGCGGGTTGCACCATCTGGTCAACAACACCGAAACCGACGAAATGCTGAAGATCCGCGTTTTCAACATTTCCAAGAAGGACCTGGGCAAGACGATCAAGAAGTTCAAAGGGACTGCCTGGGACCAGAGCCCGCTCTTCAAGAAGATGTACGAAGAAGAGTATGGAACGCCGGGCGGCGTGCCTTATGGCTGCATCGTCGGCGACTTCTACTTCGACCATACGCCTCCCGATGTCGAAATCCTTTCCGGCATGGGACAGATCGCCGCAGCGGCTCACACGCCTTTCATTGCCGCAGCGGGTCCAAGCCTGTTGAACATGGATTCCTGGCAACAGCTTGGCGATCCGCGCGACCTGACCAAAATCTTCGGCACCGACGACTATGCCCCCTGGCGCAGCCTGCGCGACTCGGAAGATTCGCGCTATATCGGCCTGACCTGCCCACGCTTCCTCTCTCGTCTGCCTTACGGGTCCAAAACGAGCCCCGTCGAGGCATTTGATTTTGAAGAGGACGTCGAGAACGCGGACCATTCCAAGTATGTCTGGTCGAACGCGGCCTACGCGATGGCGACCAACATCACCCGCGCGTTCAAGTTGTATGGCTGGTGCGCCTGCATTCGTGGCGTCGAAAGCGGTGGCATGGTCGAGGGGCTTCCCTGCCATACCTTCCCGACCGACGACGGCGGCATTGACATGAAATGCCCCACCGAAGTCGCCATCACCGATCGTCGCGAAGCCGAGCTGGCCAAGAACGGCTTGATGCCGCTGTCGCACTGGAAGAGCACCGACTACGCCGTCTTCATGGGCGCGCAGTCGCTCAACAAGCCGACGGAATACGATGACCCCGATGCGACGGCTAACTCGAATCTCAGCGCGCGATTGCAATACATGTTTGCCACCTGCCGATTCGCGCACTTCCTCAAGTGCATGGTGCGCGACAAGATCGGCACGTTCAAAGAGCGCAGCGATATGCAACGCTGGCTCAATAACTGGATCCTCAACTACGTCGAACCCAATCCGGAAGCCAACGACGCCGCCAAGGCGCGACGCCCTCTGGCGGCCGCGGAAGTGTTTGTCGAGGAAGTTGAGGGCAACCCAGGTTATTACGCGGCCAAGTTCTGGCTGCGGCCTCATTACCAGCTTGAAGGACTAACCGTTTCGCTGCGCATGGTGTCAAAGCTTCCAAGCCTCAAGAAGTAGCTTGGAGCGGGTGCGCGTTTAGAGGTGTCTCATATTGGGAAGAACTTCGCGGTGGTGACCGGGATGATCCGCCAATTCGGGCCGCTATGGTAGCGGAACAGACTTACCGGTTATCCGCCACGGTGCAACGCATGAAGGAGAAGGACCCATGGCCGTCGACATGTTTCTGAAAATCGCGGGCGATGCATACAAGGGTGAATCGAAGGACAAAACTCACAAGGACGAGATTGATGTAATGTCCTGGTCGTGGGGAGAAGCGAACTCCGGCAGTATGGGGTCGGGTGGTGGCGGTGGCGCGGGTAAGGTCACTTTCCAGGACTTCACGTTCACGATGCACACGTGCAAGGCCTCGCCGAATCTGTTCCTGGCCTGTGCAAATGGCACGCACATCGACAATGCGATCCTGACTTGCCGCAAGGCTGGTAAGGAACAGCAGGAATACATGACGATCACCTTCACCGAACTGCTGATTTCGACCTATCAGGTCGGCGCCGGCGGCGGTACCGATCTGCCGGTGGAATCGATCTCCTTCAACTTCGCCAAAATCGAGATCTCCTATAAGCCTCAGAAGCCCGACGGCACACTCGATTCAGCGATCAAGGCCAATTACGACATCGAGCAGCAGGCCAGCACCTGATTTGTGCTTGAAAATCGCTGAACTGCGATCACTTGATAGGGAGCTCTGCCGCGCCAGGCCGCAGGCAGCTTCTATGAGGCTCCAGAGGAGTTTTCTGCTTCTCGCAGGCCAGTCTTGATTGCGCCACTTTTTTCGGGAGCGGCATGACGCGCGCCGAAGATTACATCCGCGCCGGTCAGCTTGACGAAGCGCTTAAATCGCTCGAAGAGCAGATTCGTAAAGAGCCGGCCAACGCAAAGCTGCGCATTTTCCTGTTTCAGCTTCTGTGCGTGATGGGAAACTGGAATCGCGCGGTGACGCAGCTCAATGTCATTAAGGAAATGGATGCCGGCGCAATCCTGATGGCCCAGGTCTGCTCTCCAGCCATTCAATGCGAAGCACTTCGTGCCGAGATTTTTGCCGGTAACACGACGCCGGTTGTCTTCGGCAAGCCGGCTGACTGGGTGGGCCTGATGATTCAGGCCAACGAGCTTTTGGCCAAGGGCAAAGTCGACGAATCCAATTCGGTTCGCGAAAAGGCCCTGGAGCTGGCGCCGGCATCGGCAGGAAAGCTGGAACACAATGGCCAGACTCACGAGTTCGAGTGGCTGGCCGATGCCGATTCCAGACTCGGGCCGATCCTCGAAGCCATTATCGAAGGTCGCTATTTCTGGGTTCCACTTGATCACATTCGTTCGATCAAAATTGAAAAGCCCGAAGATCTGCGCGACATGGTCTGGGCTCCTGCCACGTTCACCTGGACCAATGGCGGTTCGGGAGTTGGGCTGATTCCAGTTCGATATGCCGGCTCTGAATCCTCGCCAGAAGCGGCGATTCGCCTGGCGCGCCGCACCGACTGGGAGCAGCGCGCCGAAAACGTCTACACCGGTCTGGGGCAACGCCTCCTGGCGACGGATCAGGGCGAATATCCGCTTCTGGAAATCAGGCAGATCACTTTTACCCGCGCGGAAAGTGACGCTTCAGGTTAGGAGAGTTGTTGCAGATGGCGGAGACGGGGCCAGTCGAGCGATTGCAGCCGTTCCTGCTTGATCGGCTCACCGACGATCAACCGGAAAAGAAGCTGGAAAGCCGGGATCAACGCGTCATATCCGTTCGCGACCTTCGCAAAGCAATTTTGCGCGATCTGGCGTGGCTGCTGAACACCGGTTGCCATCCCGCGACCGACAAATTTGCCGATTACCCTGAAGTTGCCAAGTCGGTGCTCAACTACGGCATGCCATCGCTGTCGGGTTTGACCGCATCGGGCGTGAAACCTGACGCAATCGAAAAATCGATCCGCAATGCGATTCAGCTTTATGAGCCGCGCGTGCTGAAACAGCAGCTTCAGGTGAAGGTGATCGAGCCGGAGGATAAGGACGCTCCCTACGTTCTTCAGATCGAAATACGCGGGGAAATCTGGAATTTACCAATGCCCGAAGAATTGTTTGTTCGAACTGCCGTCGATCTGGACACGGGGCAGTGGAAATTGGCGGACTCGCAATAGCCAGGTAGAGCATGGATAGCCGTTTACTGAATTATTACGAGAAGGAACTGCGATACCTGCGCGAAATGGGCGGGGAATTTGCCCGCGAGTTCCCCAAGATTGCCGGGCGAATGGCGCTGGATGAATTTGCCTGTGCCGATCCCTATGTCGAACGGCTCCTGGAAGGTTTTGCATTCCTGGCCGCCCGCGTTCAGTTGAAAGTGGACGCCGAATTTCCGCGATTTACCCAAAGCCTGCTGCAGACGATTTACCCGCAGTATCTTTCGCCGACGCCCTCGATGTGCGTGGTTCAGTTTCAGCCGCCACCCAATGATCCGGGATTGATCCCCGGCTTCAAGGTTCCGCGATCGTCGTCGCTCAAAAGCATTGCGGGTCGTGGTGAACGAACCGCGTGCGAATACCGCACCGCCCACGATGTCACGCTGTTTCCCATCGTCGTCGAAGAGGCAAGTTATCTCACGCGCGAGCTCAGCGAGCTGGATCTGACGCCCGCAACGGCAGGACTGCCGCGCGGCATCAATGCCGCGATTAAGCTGCGATTGCGCTGCACGTTGGGTTCAGCCTTCAAGGAAATTGGCGCAGAGGATCTTACTTTTTTCATCCGCGGAACGGGCGATACGCAGGTGCGCCTTTATGAGCAGCTTTTTGCCCATGCAAAAGCAATTTCACTGCAGCCAGTGCGCAAGCCGGTGAATTGGCGGCAGATCATCCGCGTCACGCCAGGCCATGGGCTGGAGCGCGTGGGCTTTGAAGATAATGAGGCATTGCTGCCCTATACGCATCGATGCTTCCATGGCTATCGATTGCTGCACGAGTATTTCGCGTTTCCACAGCGATACCTTTTCTTCAAGCTAACGGGACTAGGCGCTGGCATTCGGCAATGCGCCGATCCAGTGATCGACGTGGTCATCCTTCTGGACAACACCGATCTGAATCTCGAAAACGCGGTGGATGCCACGAATTTTTCGCTGTTTTGCACGCCCGCGATCAATCTTTTTCCAAAGCGATGCGACCGAATTCACGTCAGCGACCGATTTTCTGAATTCCACGTCGTGCCGGATCGCACGCGCCCCCAGGATTTTGAAGTTTATGAAGTAACCGGCGTCACGGGTTTTGGCGAAACCTCCAGCGAGCAGCGGCAGTTCATGCCGTTTTATTCCGCGCGCGATTTTGATCAAGACGGGGCGGCTTATTACACCGTCAACCGCATGCCGCGCGCTGCATCGGAATCGGAACAGCGGAACGGCCGTCGATCCAAATATGCGGGCAGCGAAGTTTACTTATCTCTAGTTGATGCCAAGTCAGCGCCGTTCAGCGGAGACCTGCGACAGCTTGGAATCGAAGCGCTGTGCACCAACCGCGATCTGCCTTTGTTCCTCCCGGTGGGACAAGCCCAAAGCGATTTTGTTTCGGACGGCGGCGGACCGATTCAGTCGATTCGGTGCGTCAGCGGCCCGCCGACCCAGCCCAAGCCCTCTCATGCCGAGGGGCAGACTGCGTGGCGGCTCATCAGCCACCTGTCGCTGAATTATCTGTCGCTGGTCGATGGCGAGCGCGGACAGGGAGCCGTCGGATTGCGCGAATTGCTATCGCTTTACGCGGACTTAACTGAGCCGCATGTGCGAAAGCAGATCGATGGCATCAAGTCAGTGGCATCGGCCCCAGTGATTCGCCGGATTCCGCTTCCGGGGCCGGTCGTATTTGGGCGCGGCGTGCAGGAAACAGTGACGCTCGACGAAGCGGCCTTTGAAGGCACCGGCGCATTTCTGCTGGGCGCGGTGCTGGAATACTTCTTCAATAAGGCAGTCGGGATTAATTCGTTTACGGAAACGGTCGTGAAGACGATGGAGCGCGGCGAAATCATGCGATGGCCGCCGCGCGTCGGTCGGCGGTATTTGCTGTAGCGCCAAATCGAGATGAGTTCTTTTGAATCGCTAATTTCGGCCCAGACGTCGCAGCGGGAGATCAATTCTTCCGTCCCCGCTTCGTCCGCGCCCAATCAGTCGGCGACACAAAGCAGCGCCGGCGCCGCGCTGATCGATCGGATGGTCCGCGAGCCCTGGAAATTCGATTTCTTCAGCGCAGTCCGGCGGATGGAGAATCTCTATTCCAGCAAGCCTCCAGTGGGCCATAGTGCTCGTGCAGCCGACGATTTGCTCCGCTTTGGGCAATCTCCTTCCGTCGCCTTCGCCCCGGCCACTCTTGGCGCATGTGAAGCGCCGCGAGATGGAAAGCCTCTGAAAATGCTCGTGCAGTTCTTTGGGCTCTTCGGTCCATGGGGACCACTACCGCTGCATTTGACCGAATACTTCCACCAGCGCGAAAAACATTTCAACGACGTATCAGGGATTCGATTTTTTGATCTGTTTCATCATCGCCTCACCTCGCTCTTCTATCGTGCTTGGGCCGCCAATCAGCAGACGGTCAGCTATGAGCGCGGCGTAGCGCAGGGCACAAACCGCCCGGAAATCGATCGCTTCAGCATTTACGTCGCCAGTGTCACAGGACGAGGCATGGCTGCGTTCCGAAATCGCGATGCGCTTCCGGATCTGGCCAAGCTTTCGTTTGTGGGTCTGATTTCGCAGCAATCGAAGAGTGCCGATGGTCTGGCTTCAATTCTGAAGGGCTATTTCGAGCTACCGGCCCAAATCGAGCAATTTGTCGGTCACTGGGCCGAGATCCCGGAAGAAAGTCAGTGCCGATTGGGACAATCGCCCGAAACGGCGACACTCGGATTAACCGCGATCGTCGGACGAGCCGTCTGGGATTGCCAGCAGAAATTCCGCATCCGTATCGGCCCGATGGGCTTTGCCCGATACGAATATTTTTTGCCGGGCCGGCAGGGGCTCAAGCGCCTCCAGGCCATCGTTCGCAATTACATCGGCGATGAAATGGAGTGGGACATGCAGCTTATTTTACGAGCTGAAGAAGTTCCCACCACCTGCCTTGGGAAAATGGGCCAGCTTGGCTGGACCACCTGGATCGGCCAGAGCGTGCGCCATAAACAGGCAGAGAATTTGATTTTAGAACCAGCCGCTTGAAGCTACACTTGACAACGGACACGAAGGGTTATGTCAAACATCACACTTAAAGACGCGTTCGCGAAGCTCAACAGCCTGGCCTATCGCTCGGCCGAAAGCGCGGCCATCTTCTGCAAGACGCGCGGCAATCCTTCGATTGAGCTGGAGCATTTCATCCACCAGGTCTTGATGCTGCAGGATTCCGATCTGCACCACATCATCAAGACCTTTAACCTCAGTGCGTCGAAGATCGCTTCCGATCTGCAGGCAGCGCTCGATCGGCTCCCGCGCGGCGCCAACCGCATTTCCGGTTTCTCCAATGACTTTGAGATGGCCATCAAGGAAGCTTGGCTGTTTACCTCGCTGAAGTTCAATGAATTGTCAGTCCGCACGGGCCACATGATCCTGGGCATGCTCAATGACGAGCGCGGCTTGGCTCGGACGCTTGTTGGCATCTCAAAAGAATTCGGCCGAATTCCTTTTAATGATCTGGTGACGGATTTCAGTAAGGCGGTCGCCGGTTCACCAGAGGATGCACTGTCGGCGCCGGCAGCCGTTCAAGGCGCTGAAGGTGCCGCACCGGGCGAAGCGAGCGGCGCGATCGCGCCGGCCGCGATGGGAAAGCAGGAAGCGCTCAAGCGATTCTCCGTCGATCTCACCGAGCGCGCCCGCACTGGACAGCTCGATCCAGTTGTGGGTCGCGATGATGAAGTCCGCCAGGTGATCGACATCCTCATGCGTCGCCGGCAGAACAATCCCATTCTCACCGGCGAAGCGGGTGTGGGTAAGACAGCCGTTGTGGAAGGCTTCGCCCAGCGCATCGCTGCGGGAGATGTGCCCCCAGCTTTGAAAAATGTCAGCGTTCGCGCGCTCGATCTAACGCTGCTCCAGGCTGGCGCAAGCATGAAGGGCGAATTCGAGCAGCGCCTCCGCGGGGTCATTGAAGAAGTCCAGTCTTCGCCCCAACCCATCATCCTGTTCATCGACGAAGCTCACACGCTGATTGGCGCTGGTGGCCAGGCCGGTCAAGGCGACGCCGCCAATCTTCTCAAGCCCGCCCTCGCGCGCGGCACGCTGCGCACGATCGCCGCCACGACTTGGGCTGAATACAAAAAGTATTTCGAGAAAGACCCAGCTCTCACTCGCCGCTTCCAGGTCATTCAGGTCGATGAGCCAGACGAACGCAAGGCGACGCAAATGCTTCGCGGCCTCTCGAAGGTCATGGAGAAGCATCACAAGGTTCATCTACTTGATGAGGCGCTCGAAGCCGCGGCTCGGCTCTCTCATCGTTACATCCCCGCGCGCCAGCTTCCCGACAAAGCGATCAGCCTGATCGACACCGCCTGCGCCCGAGTGGCGGTAGGGCAGCATGGCGTGCCCGCCGAAATCGAAGATTGCCGCCGGCGCATCGAATTGCTCGGCGTCGAATCGGAAATCATCGATCGCGAAACCGCCGTCGGCATCCAGCACAGCGAGCGAAAGAAGGAAATCGAAGAATCGATCGCCAAAGAACAGGATCGCCTCAAAGGCCTTGAAGAGCATTGGAATCAGGAAAAGGAACTGGTTGCGCGGATTGTGGAGATTCGCAATAAACTCCGGCCTCCTTTGAAGATTCCTGTGAAGGGGCCCGAGGAGGCCAATTCCAGCAAGGATCCGACTGCCGCTGCGCCACCGCCCGAAAAGCCCGCTCCCGCTGAACCGCCGCTCAGTGAAGAGGAGAAGCAAAAGCTGCTCACCGAATTGCAGGGGCTTCAGGACAAGCTGGCTGCACTCCAGGGTGAAGCACCTTTGATCCTGCCAAGTGTCGATGCCCAGGCGGTTGCTTCAGTCGTTGCCGATTGGACCGGCATTCCCGTCGGCCGAATGGTGAAGAATGAAATCGAATCGGTGTTGAAACTGGCCGACACGATCGAGCAGCGCGTCATCGGTCAGCGACACGCGCTCGATGCCATCGCCAAGCGCATTCGCACCAGCCGCGCTGGGCTCGATAACCCGAGTCGACCGGTCGGCGTTTTCATGCTCGCAGGTCCCAGCGGCGTCGGAAAGACTGAAACCGCGCTGTCGCTGGCCGAGTCCCTCTATGGTGGCGAGCACAATCTCATCACGATCAATATGAGCGAATTTCAGGAGGCCCACACCGTCTCCACGCTTAAAGGCTCGCCTCCCGGATATGTGGGTTATGGCGAAGGTGGAATTCTGACCGAAGCGGTTCGTCGCAAGCCCTACAGCGTCGTGCTGCTGGATGAAATTGAAAAAGCTCACAGCGATGTTCACGAGCTTTTCTTTCAGGTCTTCGATAAGGGCATGATGGAAGACGGCGAAGGCCGTCGCATCGATTTCAAGAACACCGTCATCCTTCTGACCAGTAACGTCGGCAGCGATTTGATCATGAACATGTGCAAGGATCCGTCGCTGTTGCCCGAGCCGGAGGGGATTGCCCAGGCGATGCGTCCGGCGCTTTTAAAAGTTTTCCCGGCAGCACTTCTCGGTCGTCTTGTGGTGGTGCCTTATTACCCCATCAGTGACGAAATGCTCCGGCAGATCATTCGCCTGCAGCTCGATCGAGTGCGCAAGCGCATGGCGGATACACACAAGGTACCGTTCACTTACGACAAGGAAGTGGCTGACCTCATCGCCGGCCGATGCAAGGAAGTCGAAAGCGGCGCGCGAGCAGTCGATGCGATTATTACGCACACGGTGCTGCCGGAAATCAGCCGGGAATTCCTGAGTCGATTGGCCCAGGGCGGCCAGGTTTCGAAGGTCCATGTGTCGGCCAAAGACAAGGATTTTGCCTATCAGATTGAGTAAGTAATTAACGTGGGAGAAGGCGCGGCGCCGGCAGCCGCAAGGGCGAGGATTTTCATGCCACGAACGCAAGCTCAACGTGCTGTATCGCTCAAGACGCCGCTTGGCGAAGACAAGCTGCTGGTTCAGCGATTCCGCATCAATGAGCAGCTTGGCCGGCTCTTTCAAATTGAGCTCTCACTCGCGAGCGAAGATGACAACATCAATGCCGACGATCTAATTGGCCAGAGCGTCACCATTACTCTCGATCTTGACGACACCGGCGAAAAGACGCGCCATTTCAATGGCTTTGTCACGCGCTTCGGAATGGAAGACGCGACGGGGCAGTTGCCGGAATATTCGATGACCGTGGAACCCTTTATCTGGTTCCTGGGCAAAACATCCGATTGTCGCATCTGGCAAGGCGAAAAAGTCCCAGACATTGTCCAGGAACTGATCAAGCAATATGGCTTCAATCATTTCAAGGTTTCACTTTATGAAACCTACACAACCCGCGAATATTGCGTGCAATATCGCGAAACGGCACTGAATTATGTCAGTCGGCTCATGGAGGAAGAAGGAATTTACTACTTCTTCACGCATGCCGATGGCTCGCACACGATGGTCCTTGCCGACAGCCCCAGCTCACATACCAATGTCGCGACGTTGAACTTTCAAAAATCACCCTCCAAAAAAGACGTCGATACCATTACGGAATGGACGACCGAACAGACGGCGCAGTCGGGCAAATACGCCCTCATCGATTACGATTTCAAGAAGCCCTCGCAGAATTTGCTTACGACGAAGAATGATCCTCGTCCACATTCGATATCGAAGCTCGAACTGATGGACTTTCCCGCCGGCTACACCGCCGCCGACGTTTCACCTCAGACCGTCACGGTACGCCTGGAAGAAGCGCAGCTGAATTACCGCGTCGCGAGCGGCTCAACCAATTTCCGAGGGCTCTATGCCGGCAGCGTCTTCACCCTGGCCGATCATCCAGTCGATTCGCAGAATGGCGATTGGCTGGTCACCTCCGTTTCGCTCGATGCAGCAGTCGATGAATTTTCATCCGGTACCAGCACCGAAACCCGAACACATTTTTCCTGTTCATTTAAGGCAATCCCAGCAAAAACACCTTATCGCCCGCCGCGCATCACGCCCGAGCCGATCATCAGCGGTCTGCAAACGGCCCTCGTGGTGGGGCCGGCCGGGGAAGAAATTTACACCGACCAGTATGGCCGGATTAAAGTCCAATTTTATTGGGATCGTTTAGGCAAGAAGGATGCAAACAGCTCCTGCTGGATGCGCGTGTCGCAGGTTTGGGCGGGAAAAAACTGGGGCGTGATGGTCATCCCGCGCATCGGGATGGAAGTCATCGTCCAATTCACCGATGGGGACCCCGATCACCCGCTGGTTACCGGCTGCGTCTACAACGCCGAGCAAATGCCGCCTTACGCGCTGCCAGCCAACATGACCCAGAGTGGCATTAAGAGCCGATCATCAAAAGGCGGCAGTCCTGCCAATTTCAATGAAATCCGCATGGAGGACAAGAAGGGCAGCGAAGAGCTCTACATCCATGCCGAGAAAGACGAGAACATCGTCGTCGAGAACGACAAGACCGAAAACGTCGGCCACGATGAAACCATCTCGATCGGCAACGACCGCACCGAAACTGTTGGCCACGACGAAACAATAACAGTCAAAAATAATCGCACCGAAACGGTGGTGAAGAACGAAACCCTCACGGTGATGGTCAACCGCACGCGCAACGTCGGCAGCAATGAATCAATTACCGTTGGGAGCATGCGGACGCATACGGTGGGCATTAACGAAGCCATCACAATCGGCGCGGCCCAGGAAATTACCGTAGGGGCGATGCAGTCTGTGACTGTTGGTGCGTCCCAAACGATCACCGTTGGCGCCAATCAAACCACCGACGTTGGCGCTAACCAGACCAACACCATCGGCGGTGATCAAGCTAACGCTGTCAGCGGCGCCCGCGCAACCGCCGTCAGCAAAGATGACACCCTCGACGTCTCCAAGAAGCTGTCGATCAGCGCCGGCGAGGAGATTTCCATCGTCACCGGCAGCGCTTCGATTACAATGAAGAAGGATGGAACGATCGCGATCTCCGGCAAAGACATCACCATCGAAGGCTCCGGCGAAATCACCATCAAGGCTTCGAAGAACATGACCCTTAAGGGGCAGAAGATCCTGCAGAATTGAAAGAGGCTGTGGCATGCATCGTCAGAATTCCCCGATCATGCGCGAGAGTCCGGCAAAGCCGCCAATGAAGGCCCGCGCGAGGAAGAAAGCCAATGCACCGGCCGGTGTGATCGTCGCCCGCCTCGTTGGCATTACTGATGATGGTTCAACTCTGGTCCAATTGCCTGCCGCAATGGTCCCGACAATCGCGCGCACGACGGTTGAACTTTCCTCCAGCGATGTCGGATCTGAAGTGGTCGTCGCTTTCGAAGCTGGCGATGAGCGTCGTCCGATCATTCTTGGCCGGCTCCAGTCTGGCGCGCAGCCGCCGACGCAAAAGATGAAGCTCAGTGCCGATGGACAATCGCTTCTTCTCGAAGCCGATCAGGAAATCATGCTGCGCTGCGGACGGTCAAGCATCACGTTGACCCGCGCCGGAAAAGTGCTGATCCGCGGGGCTTATCTGCTCAGCCGATCGTCGGGCGTCAATCGCATCAAGGGCGGCTCGGTGCAAATCAACTAAGGTAAAGCTCGCGGCATGGAACTGATCAACGCCACCAAGATGGTTGCCGCCTACGCGCCGGGCCTGCAGCCCGATGGGCGCGAGCTGCTGGTCGTTGTGGTGAAGGGAACATTTTCTTTCCCGCGCGATGGCAAGGAGCCAGTGCTGGCCAAGGAGCAGATGCCGCTGGTCATGTCGGATGAATTCACCGGCGAGCCGGGCTTTTCCGCGCCCAAATACGAAAGCGATTTTGCGCCGATCAAGCCGCGCTGCGATGTGCTTCTCAATGGCAGCGCCTACGCCCCCGGCGGGATCCCCGTAGAGCGTGTCGAAGTCGGCCTCCGCGTCGGTACGATGGCCAAGGCCTTTGCCGTGGTCGGCAATAGGACCTGGAAGAAAAGCCTGCTCGGTATCTCCGCCACCCGGCCCGAGCCTTTCGCGGTGATGCCCATTTCCTATGACAACGCCTTTGGCGGTATCGACAAGAACAATCCCGACGAGAAGAAGCACAAATTCTATCTCGAGAATCATGCCGGCAAAGGCTTTCACGGCGAGCTTGCCGCCGAGTTCATCAACGGCGCTCCGCTGCCCAACACCGAAGAGTTGAGTCAGCGCGTCACGAGCCCCAAAGGCAAATATCGCCCGATGGCCTTTGGCCCGGTCGGTCGCGCCTGGCAACCCCGACCGAAATTCGCCGGCACCTACGATGAAAACTGGAAGGACAATGTCTTTCCGTTTCTGCCGGAAGATTTCGACAATCGTTACTACCAGTCGGCGCCCGAAGATCAGCAGATCGACTATCCAAAGGGCGGGGAGGATGTCGAATTGGTCAACCTGGTTCCCCAAGGTCGGCTGACTTTCAAACTTCCCACATTGGAAGTGCCGATTGAGTTTTTCCTTCGCGACGACAGCCGTCAGTCGGTCAGCGCGCCGATCGATACGGTCATCATTGAGCCCGACCTCGATCAATTCCTTCTCGTATGGCGCACCGTCCTTCCGCTCAAGCGGAACATGTTCGAAGTTTCGCGAGTCGTCGTCGGCAAGATGCCGCTGGGATGGTATCGAGCGATGGAACAGGGCAAGTCCTACTACCCGTCGCTCGGGGAGTTGGTGGAGATGCGTCGCGCCGATCGTGCTGACCTTGAGCCGGATGATGCCGAGCTTGAGCCGGAGGAGGCCTGACCGTGCGCTCGCTGGCAATCATGGGCTCTGGGATGGTGACAGGAGTAGGCCTCAGCGCCCCCGCGACATGCGCCGCCATCCGCTGCGCAATTGATAATTTCAACGAAACGCGATTCATTGACGAAGGCGGCGAATGGATCATCGGCTCGGAAGTACCTCTCGACGAGGCCTGGCGCGAATTTGAAAAGCTCGTGCAGATGGCGGCGTCCGCTATCCGCGAGTGTCACGCCCATGCCGGCGCGGTGCCGATTTCCTCGGTGCCACTTCTCCTGTGCATCGCGGAACCTACCCGGCCTGGAAGGGCCTATGGCCTCGATAATGAACTTTTGAAAGAAATTGAAAAATCGTTGAATACAAAATTGCACCCTCGCTCGGCGGTTATCGCCCGAGGCCGTGCGTCTATTGCCGAGTCGCTGCACTTGGCCTCACATTTGATTACCCCTGAATGTCCGTTCGCAATGATCGCAGGCGTCGACAGCTTTCTTTCCTGGTCCACGCTGTCCGTTTATGAAAGTCAATCGCGCCTGCTGACCAGCAAAAATTCCAACGGCTTCATCCCCGGCGAAGCCGCCGCTGCCGTCCTTATCGGTGCACCAAACGCAGGCGCCGAAAATCTAATTTGCACAGGCATCGGCGCTGGTCAGGAACCGGCTACGGTCGAATCGGAAATGCCGTTGCGCGGCAATGGGATGGTCGAAGCCTTCAGGCAAGCGTTTGCCGATGCCGGCTGTACCATGGCCGACATGGATTATCGCCTGACCGACCTCAATGGCGAGCAATACAGCTTTAAAGAGGCGGCGCTGGCGATGAACCGATTGGTGCGCGTCCGCAAGGCGCGGTTTCCTATCTGGCACCCAACCGACTGCGTTGGCGAGATCGGCGCGGCAATTGGTCCGCTGGCACTCGGCGTAGCCCTTACCGCCGCTCGCAAAAGCTATGCGCCAGGCCCCGGCGTGCTTTGTCATTTCGGTGAGGGGAGCGACCGTATTGCTCTGGTCCTGCGACATCAGGGGAGGGCCGCCTGATGGGAATGGAAGTTTACGCCAATGGGATGAGCATCGCCTGCAAGGCCGCCGATGGAAAGACCATCGCCGCCTTGCCCGATGTCTGCTTAAGTCCTCCCACTCCGCCTGCCGGCCCGGTGCCGATCCCTTATCCGAACACCGCAATGGCATCGGATACCACCAACGGCAGCAAGACCGTCCAGATCAACAGCCAGGAGGTGATGCTCAAAGACCAATCCACCTTCAAAAAGAGCAATGGCGACGAAGCTGCCACCAAGACTCTTGGCATGGGCGTGGTGACGGCGTGCATCCAGGGTGAAGTCAGCTTTGTCGCGTACTCAATGGACGTGAAGTTCGAAGGTGCAAACATCCCGCGCCACATGGATCTGACGCTGCATAACGAGCAGTGTGTGCCGGCCAATACGCCCCCATGGATGTATGCCGACATGATGGCCTTCAACAAAAGCGGCGGGCAAGTCTGCAAGGACGAAAAGGATAAAGCAGACAAGGCATGCAAGAACGCCAAAACAAAAGGCTCTGGAAAAACCGCACGCCGTAGCTGCTCTAAAGCCTGCAAAAAAGCCCAAAAGTGTGTGCTTGTTCCCAAATCAAAGGACAAAGAGCTTTGCTGTGCTCCTGAGAATACCGGACATCATCTGGTCGAAGTCCACTGCTTTACGCCAACATCGGGCCGCTCTGCCGGCGCCAGGCTTCGCGGGTTCGCCAAATACGAGGATGAAGCGGCGCCTTGTGTCTGCGCCTCACGAAGTCGCTTCCGTGGCACTCATGGGATTTGCCATTCTGTGCAGGGAATGCTCGAGGCAGCGTATAACGCGTCGGCAACCGTTTTGAAGAAGTGGTCGAACGCCGGATCGTTAATTAAAGGCGGGGGGGGAAAGCGAAACCCGGCCGTTTCCAAATGGAACTACGGCCAGGCGCGCGACGCAGGAGCCATGGCCCATAAGAAAGCGTTTCCTCATTGCAACGCTGTCTGTGTCCGAAACCAGTTGGATGAATATCACAAGGACAAGTGCGGGCTTGACGATGACACACCGCTTCGCACCGATACAACAGAACGAGGTGGCGGACCGCTGAGCAGCGAAGCCAAGAAGGCTGTTACAGCGGAGGCGGACCGCATTCGGGGTGTGACGACCGCCGGTACTCCCGTATAGGATCGGCTTGTCATTGGAGATCGTTGTATGAGCAAAAAGAAGGGCCCGACGCCCTACACATTTGGCGCGGGATTCGTACAAAGCCGCGAGGTGTCGCGCGTCATCGCGGCGGTTGATGAGCTACTCGACGCGGGCGAGCCGGATGGTCGCCTGATGAAATGGACCACCGGCGACGCCTGGGCTGCCTTTGATCTGGAATGGACCCCCGTGCGGATGTGGGCCCTGACGGAGCCCGAGGTAGCGGTCTACGCGCTGGGGCCGCAAGGCGATTTCTTTTTCACCTCCGGCGGCCAGAATCTGCAAGAGCAGGTGGACGAGTCGGATGAAGGTCCAGCCAACCGCGGCCCGTTGCGGGATCTGCGATGGATTGGCTCCCATTTTTATGCTGTGGGGATGAGCCGGCAGGTTTATCGGCGCGAAAAACCCGGCCGGTGGGTACATCGCGATGCCGGAACCGTCCTCAAGCTCGGTGACAAGACGATCGCAGGATTCAATTCGATTGATGGCCTGAGCGAATCCGAAATGACAGCCGTCGGTTTCGAAGGCGAAATCTGGAAATGCACGAATGGTAAATGGAAGCAGCTCTCATCGCCCACCAACGTCGTCCTGAATCGCCATATTGTCGTAAAAGAAGGCCTGTCATTTGCCGTCGGACAAAACGGTGTGCTCTTGCGAGGCGACGGCGATAAGTGGTCTCAAATCGATCACGGCGTAACCGATGATGATCTGTGGGGACTCACCTGGTTCAAGGGCGCGCTCTACGTGGCCTCAGAGGACCGCGTCTACAAATTGAGCGGCGATTCTCTCGACCCCATCGACATGAAGCTGGGCAGAAACAGGACCTGCTCCGACCTGCACTCCAATGACGGCGTCATGTGGTCCTTCGGTCCTAAGCATCTGGCGTGGACGACCGATGCAAAGACGTGGCACGACGCAACGCCATGACCAACCCAACCCCACAAAAACTGGTCCAAAACGTCCTCTCGATTCACGTCGAGGAAGCGGCATTTTTGTTTCTGCTGCGAGATAATGCTACAGGCCAGCCACATTACTCGTTGAGAGATTTGTGGGCACTTGATGGGCGCGTCGAAGCCCATCTGGATGGCCTTCGCATTGCCGCGGATGAAGGCTGGAAACTTGTCGTCGAGGAACTGGGATGGAAAGAGGCGGGCGAATTCTTTGTAGCGGCGCTGCTTGCATTTGAAAGCGGGAAAGCCGATCGAATCGAGCAGGTTTTCGCTGCGGTGGCGGGCGCGCCTGAAGGTCCGCCCGGCGTCGCTTCGGCCTTGGGCTGGCTTTCAATCGAGCAGGCGAGGCCCCACATCACTCGGCTGCTGAGCGATGCGGATCCAGTCCGGCGCTTGATTGGTCTGTCGGCCTCCGCGATTCATCGGCATCAGCCGGGGGCGGCGCTGGGGAAGGCACTGATCGATCCGGATCTTCGTCTTCGGGCGCGAGGATTGAAGGCGGCGGGGGAGCTGGGGCGGACGGAATTGATCCCGGCTCTCCGCCAGAATTTGAAAGCGGAGGATTTGGCTTGCCGATTCTGGTCGGCTTGGTCGCTTTTACTATTATCGAATGATCCACTGGGCATTTCCGCGATGCGGACGCTGGCGGAGACGCCATCGAAATTCAGCGAGCGGGCGGCGGCGATGTACGCCCGGCGCGCCGAACCAACCGCGGTGAAGGAATGGTATCGCAAGCAGCCGACGAAACCGCCCAAGGTTCGGCTCGCCCTCAAGGCGGCAGCGGCGCTCGGGGAAATCGACGCGATACCCTGGCTCATCGGATTGATGCCTCAGCTTCCCCTGGCCCGCCTGGCGGGGGAGGCATTCACCACCATCACCGGTGCCGACTTGGCGCTGCTCGACCTGGAGAACAAGCCGCCCAAAGATTTCCCATCAGGCCCCACCGACAACCCCGCCGACGAAGATGTCTCGATGGACCCGGACGATAACCTTCCCTTTCCCAATCCCCAGAAGGTCGCCGGCTGGTGGTCGAAAAATCAGGGGCGCTTCATTCCCGGCACGCGGTACCTCCTGGGCAAGCCAATGGAGGTCGGGAATCTGGGGGAAGTGCTCCGCATTGGCAAGCAACGCCAGCGCACCGCCGCCGCCATCGAGCTATCCATGCGCCAACCCGGCACGCCCCTATTCGAAACCCGCATGCCCGGCTTCCGCCAACGCCAACTCCTGAGCTGCTGAACGTGCGAGCCCAAAACGCCCCCGACCCCCGTTTGCGGTCCTGACGCACCCGGCGCACTGGAAAAACGCGCATCGCATGCGATGCGGCTAAGCGGCACAGGACACGGCTGCGCCGTGGCGGCTCAAGGTGTGTGCATCTTGGACGGGGCTTGGTCGAGAGGGACGACAAAGCTCCATCGCTGCTGGGGCTTGCCCTCTTTCTGCGGGTTTTGAATCACATATTTTACCGCGGCGCGATAGTGGGCCTCGGTGTGGATATAAACCTTCCAGGTCTTGCGTCCCCATGCGGAGGGTCTTTTCCCGTCTGGTTTCGAAAAACCTTCCATCGGATCCAGTCCGCGCTCTCGCAGACACCACGTCGCAGACGTCTTCAGGTGGCCGGCGATCTGCTCGAAGGTCTTTGCAGGATGGTAACGGATCACCAGGTGCGCATGCGTCGGAAGGATCGAGCAGGCATGAATGATGTACGATGACTCGCGTGTTGCCTTTGCGAATCCATGGCCGATGGCCTGCGCCTGCTTGCCGGAGAAGCGGACGCAAGGGAAGTCGATGGCTTTGCGAGCCGCGATTCGCAGCGCGCGATTATGCGGAACATGAGCGACAGAGGCTCGCGTGTGAACCTTGGTGGCCGGTCCAAAGCGAAACAGTTCCCACGAGCCGACGGAGTCCGACCATGACCCGCGCGGATCGTTGGGTAACCAGAATCCGTATGCGCTGAGAATGAGATGCGCGCCCAGAACCAATGACGTGGATTTTAATGGGAGATCGCAGGAGACTCCAAATGAGGCGCCGATTCCAATACCGCACCCTCTCCCCAAGCCGTCGCGGCGCAGCCGCGTCTGGTGCCGATTAGCCGCATCGCATGCGATGCGCGTTCCCAGGCGCGCTGATTGGAATCTCACGCGGTCGCGGCAGCATCGACAGGTAATGAGCTACTTTGCTGACTTGACCCTACATACGTATACGCCCACGAATCGCTTTAGCGTTCTGAATGTTGGCTGGCTGGATGCCGCTTTTACGTTTCCCCAGGGGCAAACCGACAGCACGTTTCGAGAGTCGCTGCGAGCATTGTGCGAGCATCCGATATTGTTGCATCGGGGGTTCCACGTTTGTCAATTCTGCTCCCCGGCCGTCAGCAAGGAACAGTCGCCAAAAATAGGGAATGGCCAGATTCGAGTGAAGGGTAAGGATGACGTGTGGTACGCCGCACCCACTATGGTTCATCATTACGTGTCTGTACACCAATACCAGCCCCCGGCAGCGTTCGTCGATGCTGTTCTTAATCCCGTAGCCGTTTGGCGCGAGCCCGATCATTGAGTAACGGACCCGCTGGCCATCGCCGCTAACGGGCTGTTTAGTTGCCATTGCTCCGCACGCCTGCTAAGAGTCATTGATCGCAATGGACCGCGCGTTTTACTCCGACAGTATCGCGGCTTTCCTGCAACGCCCAGGGGAAGAGATCCTCGGCCGGATCGTGCTCGCGGCCAGTACAACGGGGGCGAGGATTGAAACGGCGCAGACGGAAGCCTGGCATGAGGAAATCGAGATCCTCAAGACTGCGCTTGCACCATATGCCAACCAGGGCTCGCTGTATTTCGAATACTCCATTCCACGTCTCGGCGGGCGAATCGACGTCCTGGTCATCATCCGGTCGGTGATTTTCATCCTGGAATTCAAGGTCGGCGAAACGGAATTCACGGCATTTGCGCTCAACCAGGTCTGGGATTACGCGCTCGATTTGAAAAATTTTCATGAGACCAGCCATTTCGTTCCCATCGCACCGATCGTCATAGCAACATGTGCTCGGCAGGTCGCAACGGCCGTCACGTATGTGGCCCATGACGACAGAGTGATGCTTCCAATACGCGCGACTCCGGAGACCTTGGCCGGGATTCTAAAAAGCGTAATGGACTTAACCGCCGGCCCGACGATTGCCGCGGACGAATGGGAAGCGGGCCGATATCATCCAACCCCAACGATCATCGAAGCGGCACTGGCGCTTTATGGCGGCCATAAGGTCGAAGAGATTTCGAAGAAGGACGCCGGTGCGGAGAATCTGACTGTCACGTCCGGCACGATCGAGCAGGTCATCAAATCGTCGAGAGCAAACCGCAGCAAGTCGATTTGCTTTGTTACCGGCGTCCCCGGCGCGGGGAAGACGCTGGTGGGTCTCGACATCGCCACGAAGCACGTTGACAAGGAATCTGAGCTTTACAGCGTTTTCCTGTCGGGCAATGGGCCGCTCGTCGCGGTTCTTCGGGAAGCGCTCGCGGCTGACAAGGTTCGACGGGAAAAGCAAAAGGGCAAGCGCTTCAAAATCAGCAGCGCTCGTAGTGAAGTGAAGGCTTTCATCCAGAACGTGCACCACTTTCGAAATGAATGTTTGAAAGATGAAGGCCGGGCGCCAATCGAGCACGTGGCAATCTTCGACGAGGCTCAGCGCGCGTGGGACCTTCCGCAAACAGCAAAGTTCATGAACAAGCGCGGCGTCGCGAATTTCGCGATGTCCGAGCCGGAGTTTCTGATTTCATGCCTCGACCGTCACTCCGATTGGGCGGTCATCGTCTGTTTGGTCGGCGGCGGGCAGGAGATCAACACGGGCGAGGCGGGCATCAGCGAATGGCTAGATTCCGTGGAGAGAAGGTTCCCCCAGTGGCAATTGTATATCTCTTCGCGCCTGACCGACTCCGAATACGGCGCCGGCACGCTGATTCAAAAGTGTAAATCCCTGGCGAATGTGACGATGGACGATCGCCTGCACCTTGGCGTCTCGATGCGATCATTCCGCGCGGAGAACGTATCGCTCTTGGTTAAACAGGTGCTCGATCTTGAAGAAGCCTCGGCGATGCAAACGCTAAATGGATTGCGCGATCGCTACCCAATCCTGATCACGCGTGATCTGATCAAGGCGAAGCAATGGGTGCGTGATAAGGCTCGGGGAAATGAGCGATATGGCCTCGTGGCTTCATCCAGCGCACAACGCTTAAAGCCACACGCGATCGACGTGCGCGTGGATGTCGATCCGGTTCAATGGTTCCTGTACAACAGAGACGATGTGCGATCATCCTTCTATCTTGAGGATGCCGCGACGGAATATGATGTGCAGGGGCTTGAGTTGGACTGGGCATGCGTCACATGGGATGCCGATTTCAGGCGAGTTCGCGATGGCTGGGAACACTGGAGATTTGTAGGTGCCCGGTGGAATCGCGTGCACAAGCCCGAGCGGCAGAAATATCTTTTGAATGCCTACCGCGTGCTCCTCACGCGAGCACGACAGGGAATGGTCATCGTCGTCCCACCCGGCGAGCCTACCGATCCCACGCGAAAGCAAGATTTCTACGATCCGACCTTCGATTACCTGCGCGCGATTGGTTTTCCGACGCTTTAGCTTCGTTATCATGCGGCGATGGCATCCTGGATTGCCACGCACAACCCTCACACGCTTTGCGGCGTGCCGCGTTCAAAAGATCAGAAACTAGAAGCTCGAAACTAGAGAGTGTCATCCGCCTCGGCGCCCCTCCGTTTCCTCCGCGGTGGAACCATTTTTCAGAAAAGTTCACCGGCTTCGCTCCGTTTCCGCAGGGGCAAAATTCTGAATCGTATTTCTAATCGGTGTCCATCCGTGTGCATCCGTGGCAGATCCTGGATGTCAGAAACCAGAAACCGAAACTGGAGAACTGAATTTTATCTGCGTTAATCGGCCTGCATCGACGGTTAATTCCTTCTTTCCAGCCGCGCGGCGCGGCCCTTCGACGTAGCTCAGGACAGGCGAGACACACGTGTTTCGCGGGAAAACAGCATCCAAACCGATCATTCGGCGTAAGTGGATGGGCGGCGGGGCGTTATGCGGCGAGATGTATAAAATCACTTGACAAAAGTGCGGGGCGCGCATGTCCTGCCTAGCAATAAACTGACATTGTGATAATTGATTGTCCATTCATGGTTTATCGCAAAAAAGGGGCGGTTTCCGGGGTCAAAAACGGCCAAAAAGCGCCCCGTTTTGTCTCGTTTTTGTTCCATGTACGGTGACTTACTATCGTATCCGCTTACTGAAGCACGACTTGAAACGAGGGCCCAAATGGGGCGCGGCGGGACACTTTGCACACCGCGCGCTCCATTCGTCGCGAGCAACTTGTCCTCATCTTCGTCGAAGGGCGTCGAGCGGCTCAGCTTAGCCCATTTCACTCCACGTCACACAAATGTCACTGAATGTCTCCAAATGTCACACGTGTGACATTGCGTGGCTTATTCATAAGCTGATATGATGAAATGGGTTAGATTTGGAATTGCAATCGAATGTCACCCATTTTCGCGAAAAGCGCTTCCTTTTGTGTCATGTTGTGACATGTGGTGCCAAGGTCAGAAACCGGAGGCTGGGGACTAGATGCGGGGGGGGCGGCTGGGCTAAAGGTCGTGCAACATCTTCGCAAAAGGCCTCATAGGACGCCATGAACTTATCGCGTCTCGTCGCCGTATTCCCCGTGAGGCAACCGGATTTTCTTGACCGGTCGGCACATTCCAAGTATTCTCCATATTGCCATTTTGTGTGGGGCAAACTGCCGTAAAGCAAGTCAGATTCAGGGCCTTGGAAAGTCGTTTTGACGTTCCGGGCGACGTTTGTTTTGTATGATTGCCAATGGATTTGGCCGTCGCGAAGCGCTCGCGGCATCGGCGATGATCCCGGCAATTCATGTGGCGGAAGTGGTTGGTTCAACGTGGGTTGAGGGCTACGCGATGGGGCAGGCCGGTGTGTTCGTAGACCGGTCCTCAAGTTTTAAAGTTGGGCGTGCGACGGTGCCGGGCAGCTTCGGCGCGATGGTTCCTCTTCTCTCAGTGGGTCGCATCAAGAATTCGGGAAGGATCGTGCGGGATGCTTGAAAGGCTCGCGATGCGCCGATCGTCGCATTTGGCTCGTCGCAGGAAACTGCGAGGCACGCGGCTGACGGGGCTGATGCTTGCATTGACCATCGGCTGCAGTTCGCGCGCAATTTTTGCTGCTGCGCCGAGCGGGTCCGCGAGCAATCCTTCGACCCGGCCAACTGCGACCGCTGCACCCGCGACCCCATATCACGATGGCCGGCGGTATATCGTCTCGCGGTTCACGCTTTCGTATGCGATTTCCGATCGACAACTGCCGCCTGCCAGCGATTTGCTGAATCTGACGATCGAATTGGGATCGGTTGAAGACGGCTTCGTTGCTCCCAATTCGTTGGAAGACCAATGGCTGGTGCTGGCGCACACGCCGGGCAAGAGTCCAAGCCGGCCGACCACTCGCCTTCGTCTGGCTGATATCAAGGGTTCCCAAGCATTTTATACGAGCGCGATCTGGGCGATCGATGAGCAGATCCGCCGGGAGCTGACGCGACGCAACAAGATCCTGGCGGTTTATGTGCAGCCCGATCCGACGCAGATTCAGGGAGCCGAGGACAAGCGGAAGGCGGGGGATACGGCTTTGAACATCGTTGTGGATGTCGGCCACGTCCAAAGCATCCGCACCGTTTCCTCCGGCGGGCGTGTTCCCGAGGCGCAGCGCGTGAACAATCCCGTGGATAAATGGATTCGCGAGGATTCGCCGGTGCAGCCCGCGCCGGCTCCGGCGGGCAAGACTTCGCTGCTCCGCGGCGATCTGCTGGATGATTACATCGACTTTCTCAATCGCCATCCGGGTCGGCATGTAGATTCGGCGATCTCCTCTTCCACGGTGCGCGAGCCGGGCGCGGTGAACCTCGATTATCTGGTGAAGGAAATCAAGCCGTGGACCGTGTACGCGCAGGTCTCCAACACTGGCACGCAGCAGACCAACGAGTGGCGCGAGCGATTTGGCTTTATCGACAACCAGTTAACCAATCACGACGACATTCTGAGCGTCGATTACAGCACCGCCGGCTTCGTCGATTCGCATGATCTGGTCGGCTCTTACGATTTTCCCATCTCACCCTCGCGCCGGTTGCGGGCGCGCGTGTACGGCAACTACGATCAATTCACCGCCTCCGACGTCGGCTTTGCCAACGAAAGTTTCTCCGGCAAGCAATACGACGGCGGCGCAGAGCTGGCGCTGAATTTCTTTCAGCATCGCAATCTGTTTCTCGATTTTGTCGCGGGCGCCCGTTACGAACACGTCAACGTCACCAACAAGACCAAAACGGTTAACACGGTTGGCGACGCCGATTTTGCGATTCCTTATGCGGGCGTTCGCCTTGAGCAAACCAGCGATATCAACACGCTGCTGGCGGATGTCACGGTCCTGGGCCGGATGACCAACGCCAGCGACACGCAATTGAGCAATCTTGGTCGGCTCAACACCAATTCCACAGCGTTTCTGGTTCAGGCGGTTGGTTCCGACAGCTTTTTCCTGGAGCCGCTGATCCAGCGCGAAAAGTTCAACGCGGCAACCTCCTCGCTCGCTCATGAAATCTTTCTTTCGATGCGGGCCCAGTATGCGTTTGATTACCGCGTGATTCCCGCAGCCGAAGAAGTAGCCGGCGGGCTTTATTCGGTGCGCGGATACCCCGAATCAGTCAGTGCCGGCGACACGGTCATCGTGGGGACTGCCGAGTATCGATTCCATTTGCCGCGGGCTTTGGCTCCCAGCAATACGCTCGTCAAACCCGGCGAGCAACCGCCGCCGCCATCCAATTTCCTTGGGCAGCAATTCAATTTTCGCCCGCCCCAGTATTTTGGCCGGCCCGATTGGGATCTGATTCTTCGCGGATTTATCGATGCGGGGCAGACCATCAACGATCGCCGGCAATCGTTCGAACATAACGACACACTCGTCGGCACCGGTGTCGGAATCGAATTGGATTTTCGGCAATACATCAGCGCAAGGCTCGATTGGGGTGTAGCGCTGAATGGAATCCCAAACGTAACCAGCGCCGGCGACAATCGGGTGAGTTTTGTCTTCACGGTGACGTACTAGAAGTTTGAGGGCTTGAGGCTTTTGGGGAACAAGTTGATTGCGACGGTCGGAGTTTGCCGTCTCACGTGGCATTGGAGAATGCGATGTACCGTACAAAGAAGTCGCGTCGTCAGAATAAGGGTGTTCAATCCTCTTCCGCGCGGGCCAATCCGGTTGCCATTGCGGCATCGGTTGCCGTCGGCGCACTGATCGGCGAAGGCGCGCAGGCTCATAACATCCAGGTTGCGCACATTGCCGCCGGCTCGGCGAAGGTGAACGAGGCCGGCCTGCACACGACGATCGTCGCCGCCAATCGGACGATCATCGATTACACCCGCTTTGACGTTTCGCAGTTTGAAACGGTGCAGTTTGTCCTGCCGACGATTCACTCGAGCATTCTCAATCGCATCACCAGCGCCGATCCATCGCACATCGATGGCCACGTCATCGGCAACGGATCGATTTACTTTGCCAATCCGGCCGGCGTGCTGTTTGGGCCGCATGCGGTGCTGAATGTCGGAAATCTGTATGCCGCCGCCGGCAACATCAGCAACAAGGATTTCCTTGCCGGCAACAATCACTTCACGGTCGGCCAGGGATCAGTCGTCAATGAGGGTACGCTCAAAGCGGATACCGTTGCCCTCGTCGGCCGGCAGGTGATCAACCGCGGCGTCATCGTCGGCCAGTCGGTCGTCACCATGGCCAGCGGTGATGATGTCTACCTCGGCCAGCGCGATGGCAACGTAATGGTGCAGGTCAATTCCGCATCTACTTCTGCCAGCGCGGCCAATCAGGAACCGGATCTGCCACTCGGTGCCGGCGATATCTATTCGCTCGCAATCACCAATACCGGCCAAGTCAAAGGTCCCGGAATCAACGTGCAGGCAGGAGCTGGAACGGCAACCATTTCCGGCAAGCTCGATGCGTCTAATAATGCAGGGAAGGGCGGCTCCATCAACATCACCGCGCCGCAGGTCGTGGTCGATCACGCGACGATCGATGCCTCCGGACGCACCGGTGGCGGAACCATTCTCGTCGGCGGCGATGCGCACGGGCAAGGCGCGCTTCCCAATGCGCAGCAAACCAGTGTAAGCGCCGGCTCAACGCTCACTGCCGATGCGACAAAGCAGGGCGATGGAGGAAAGGTCGTCGTCTGGTCCGATCAATCAACGCAGGTGCACGGCTCCATCTCTGCGCGCGGTGGAGCAGCAAGCGGCAATGGTGGATTTGTCGAAACCTCCGGCCATCTGCTCGATGTGAGCGGCACCTCAGTCGATACGAGCGCGCCCGCCGGCAAGCAGGGCAACTGGCTTCTCGACCCCGGCGACGTCACCATCGAAAGCGCGAGCGATTTCCACGGCGGAGACGTTCCCATTATCGGCGCCCTTGGTCCGCCGACGCTCACCACATTTGACAGCGCCGTTGGCTCGGTCATTTCCTTCACCACCCTCAACACGGCCATCAACACCACCGATGTCACCGTCACCGCGGCTGGCTCCATTCAAATAAAACCGCCTTCTTCACCCGATACCGGCATCGCGCGAACCACGCTCACGACGACCGCTACGCTCGCGTTTAACGCCGCTGGACCAGTCACTGTTTCAGCTCCAATTTCCTCGACGGGCGGACCGCTTAATGTTGACATCGAAACCAGCGGCGCAGCCGGCCACGTCATTATTAATTCTCCGATTACGACCGCCGGCGGCTTTTTCAAGAGCCAAGCCGCGAGTGCCGGGTCTAATTTTACATTGGCGAACGATGGCACCACCACCCACGGCTCGATCGATACCACCGGCGCAACGACCGGCACCGTCACGCTCAAGCACACCGGCACCGTTTCGATCGGCGGCGCGATCAATGCCGGCGGCACGCTCGATGTGACCTCCTCCGGCACGACGATCAGCGCCAACATCACAACCACCGGCGGCCAGGATTATCACAATCCCGTCACCATCGCCGGCGCGCCGAAATTGAAAGACTCGGCAGGCACGATCACCTTTGAAGACACTCTCGATGGTCAGACCACTGGTACATCGGATCTCACGCTCGATACTTCCGGCCTGTCCACCTTCACCAAGGATGTCGGGGGGATACAGCCGCTGACCAGCCTGACAGTGGCCACCGGACCCGCTAAATCTCTGGGAGCAAAGATTGTCACCAGCGGCGGCGGGCAGAGTTATGCCGGTGATCTTTCCATCACCGCAGCCGGTACGTTCAACGTCACCGATACCGGCACGACATCAACCAGCACGCTGAATTTCAAATCCACGATTACCGCCGGCACCTCCGACCTTCAAACCAGCAGCGGCGGCCTGACTACATTTGGTGGCAAGGTCGCCGCAAACAGCTTGACCACTGCCGCCGGCGGATCGACCAACGTGAGCGCCGATGTGACAACCGCAGCAGGGCAGGACTACAAGAATCCCGTGACGGTCGCCGGCACTCCGAAACTTAAGGACTCCGCCAGCCCGATCACGTTTGAGAACACCCTCGATGGACAAACCACCGGCTCATCTGACTTGACGCTCGACACACCGGTCGTAACGACTTTCACCAAAGATGTCGGCAGCCTGAAAACTTTAACAAGCCTTTCGGTCGCAACTGGCGCGACCACGATCGACGCCAACGTCAGCACGACCGACGCGCAAACATATCAAGGCGCGGTAACGCTCGGCGGAAATTCGAAGCTCAGCGGCTCGTCGCTTACGGCTCCATCCATCGATGGCACGGCCATCAACAAATACAATCTCACGCTCGATTTCAGCACGCCGATCCTGCTCGACGGCTCCGGCAGCGCCTTGGTACTGACCAACATTGGAACGCTCGAGGTCAAGCAGGGCGCGACGATCGGCAACACGTTGACGCCGACTGGGCCGGTGATTTTCGACGGACCCGTCACCCTCGACGCTAATACGACCGTCACATCCGGCGCTTTCCCGGTGACATTTACCGGCGGCGTTTCGGAAGGCACGAGCGACTTTTCCTTCAATATCGCGACAACCGGCACCGTGAAGCTCGGCGGTACCGTGAGCGTCGGCACGCTGAATGTTGCGGGCGGCCAGATTGATCTGGTCGATGGCGCGACAACAGCCGACGTCCCGGCCATTACCACGCTCCATTCTCAAACGTGGACCGGCCCAATTAAGCTATTCGACAATACCTCGCTGATTTCGACCAACGCGACCGCCACCGACACACTTACCTTTACGAGCATCAACGGTAATGATGGCACGTCGGACCACAACCTGTCGCTCAAGTTCGGCGGGAATCTGGCGCTGAATGACACCAACTTGTCTGGCATCAGCACGCTTACCGTCGGTACCCTCGGCTCCTCCTTTGGAACGACGCAGCTTGCGACCTCGCTGACGACCTCTGGTCCCCAGAACTTCTTTGATCCCGTTCAGATCACCAGCAACGTTATCCTCAAGAGCGGGAACAACACCGTCACCTTTGGCAACACCATCGACGGCCCCGGCGGACTTGAAGTCGACACCACTGCTACCACCTATCTTGGCCGATCGGCAAACGTCGATGGAAAGATCGGCGCGACCAGTTCGATGCTGGCGTTCATCGACATTCCCGACGGGCCGACCCATGTCGATAACCTCAGCCAGATCAAGACGACCGGCAGCCAGACTTATCAAAACGTCTTCACCATCGGCACCTACCAGTGGTCGCCGATTTCGCTCGATTCAGGCGGCGATGTTACGTTCGGGACATCAGGAAAGACGTTTGCTCTCGAAGGTTCGACGACTGCCTTGAGCATCAAGGCGCCCAACGTTCTGTTCTACGGTCCGGTTCATCTCTCAGCGCTGACAGCAACTATTACCGATCCCGCGGGCTCGACTCAGATCTTCGGCGGTGAAGTGAAGACCCGTCATGGACAGACCTACAACACGTCGGTGGCGCTGACGGGCAATCCAGTTGACCTTTTTGCCACGACCACGCTTCTGGGCGATTCGGTCACCTTCGCCAGCATCGGAGCCAACAATCATCCGCTGACCGTCTCGTCGGCCATCCCCATCAGTGCCGCGACCATCTTCAATGGCCTGGGCGGGTTGCATGAATTGCATTACGTCCCATTTAATCCATCCACGACCGATTCCGATCTGCCTCCCGATTACACGTCCGGCCCGCTGCCGCCTAAAGCCGTTGGGCAAATCACCGATCCAACTGCCTCATCTTCAATTGTCGCCGAATTCGACATCGGCACTTCGCTGATTTCGACGGGCAATGTGGAATTTGACGACAAGGCGCGCCTGATGGCCGACGGCCTGACACTCCAATCGCCCAATACGCTCTTCCATGGCGGCCTCATTGGTGGCGGGCCAGTGGGTGGTCCCGACCCGACAACCGCCATTGATAACCTCACAATTAACGCGAATGGTATCACGCTCGATAGCGCCGCCCGGCTCGGCGGATTGACCGTCAACTCCGATGGCGCGGCGAATGTCACGCTTTCCAGCGCGGCCACAATACACATCGAGACCTACGCCAGCGGAAGCGGCTCTGGAAACCAGACCTACCTCACTCAACTGATTCTGAATGCGGACACGCTGCTGCGCGGAAATGGCCCAACGACCCTCCTGACCTACCCGCTATCGGCCGATGCGATCGACGGTCGAGCAGTCAACCACAATCTCACGCTGCAGTTCACCGGCCCCACGCTGATCGATGGAAGCTTCATCCAGAACATCGGCAATCTGATCGTCGGCCCGACCTCACTGGCAGACGATTTCACAACGACGTTAACGACCAAGGCGCTGCTGAAAAATACGATCACGACTTCCGGGTTGCAGCTTTACAGCGAGCCGGTCGTACTGCAGGGCAACACGATCGTTCGCAATGATCCGACGGCCTCCACGCCCTCCCATGTATCAGCCAGTCCGATCACCTTCGGCGACACGGTCGATGGCTCATTTGCGCTGACTGCCGATACCTCCGCGCTGACGACCTTTGACAAGGCAGTGGGTTCGATTTCGCCCCTCGTCCGGCTGTCCGTCATCACCGGAACAGCGGAAATCGACGCGCCGTCGGTTAAGACGGTAGTGGATGTTCCCGGCACTTCAGCCTTGAAATTTGCCGGCGATCTGGCGCTTTACGGCAGCAATACGACCGTTAATCCAACCAGCGTTTCTCTTCCGGCCCCCGTGCTCTTTACTGATGGTAATGGCGGTACCGTTACCTTCTCCGGCAAACTCAGTGGTGCTCAATCGGCGGGCCAGGCCTGGAATTCAAACCTGACCATCGACACGACTGCGCTGACGACCTTCTCCAAGGCAGTCAATCTTGGAAGCCTCGATGTCGCGACGGGCAACAGCCAGATCAATGGCGCGAGCATCAGCACCGCCGGCACCGGCGCTACCGCACTGGGTCAATATTATCACGGGGCGGTAACGCTCAATGGCGGCCTTACGCCGGCCAACAACACGACCGCTCTTGCCGACGACAATGCGGGGACGATTACGTTCCACACAACCCTGAGCGGCTCTTTGGCCGCTGGGCAGGCGGTGGATACAAGCCTGAGCATCAGCTCCCCCGGCACGACAGGGCTCGTCACGTTTGGCGGGGCGGTCGATGTGGGCACGCTTTCGGTTACCAGCACTAATATTGAAATCGACGGCGGCAGCGTTGCCAGCAATCGATTCGCGGGCAGCTCGAGCAAGGCCGGTAAGATCGGGCAGGTTTATCAGGGCGACGTGACGCTCAACGGCCCGCATGTTGCCGATCCGACCATCACCGACGCCCCAGCTTCCTCGCCGGTTTCATTCACCGATGGCCAGGCCGCCGACATCATCTTTGCCGGTAAATTGAATGGCACGATTGGCACAGGCGCGACCTTCGCCTCGATGGTCAATGTCTCCAGCAATAATGCGACGGCATCTGGACAAGTGGCATTTGGTGGCGCGGTGAATCTCGGCTCGCTGAAAGTACTCAACGGGACCAGCACCGAAATCGATGGGGGGCAGATCGCGACGCTTGGATTGGGCAACGGCTCGCTCCCGCTGATTGGTACTTTGCCGGTGGTGGGCCAATATTACAGCGCGCCGGTGACGCTCAACAGCGGGCAAGTGACGCTGTCGGCAGGCAACTTCTCGCTGCCGTCGCTGGGTGCAGGTGTGGCGTTTACCGACGCCGTCGGTGGCGGAATCACGTTCCATTCGACGCTCGCCGGGCCGTCCAACAGTTCTGACGTTCAAATCAGCACCACGCTGTCCGGTGGCCAGATTACATTCGGCGGCGCGGTCAACGTCGGCAGCCTGAAAGTATCAGCCGGGCAAACCGAAGTTGACGGCGGAGGCGTCACAACATCGAGCAGCGCAATTGGCCAATCGTATAGCGGCCCCGTGACGCTCAACGGCCCGCACCTCGGCGATTTGAGCATTGTCGATCAACTGACATCGATTTTGACTCCGCCGGCGATGGGAAATGTGAAGTTCACCGACACCCGCGCCGGTGGAATCACCTTCAACGATTCGTTGACCGGCACGATTGCTTTGCAGTTGGGCTATTCGAACGTCACGGTCAGCTCAAAGAACGGCAGCGCTATCGGCCTGGTCACCTTCCGCGGCGCGGTCGATGTCGGCAGCCTGGTTGTTTCCGACGGAAATACGGAGATCGACGGCGGCTCCGTTTCGACTCACGCCACGCTCGGGGCGGGCAGTGGGTTTGCAACCGGGACTGATAATCTCGGGCAGTATTACAACGGCTCAGTCACCCTCAATGCACAGTCACCAGCGGGATCGAGTTCGCTTCTGAGCGCAACGATTCTGAAAGACACGCCTTTCACACCCGGTATCGTTGGCGATGTCGTGCTGCCTAACGGCGCGACCGATTTTGCTTCGACTCCAAGCGCCCCCAGTGGCACGCTGCACACGGACCTGGTCGTGCAGACGCCGGGCCTGGCAGTCTTCGCGGGTGGCAGCAGTCTGGGAAGCGTGAAAGTCGTTGCGGGTCCTGCGGAAATCGATGGTGCGAACATCGCCACGGCGGGCACGGGTTCGCCCGTTCCAAGTTCGACACTTGCCGTTGGGCAGTATTACATTGGCAACGTCGGCATCAACAACAATACCTATTCGCTTCTCTCAAGCAGCACGAGCAATCATCCGGTGAATTTGTCGGATAGCGGAGCGGGCGCGGTGACCTTTGTTGGCCAGTTGAGTGGGCCAGCCGGGGATTCCGATCTGAATGTCAGTACGAAAAATGCAAGCAGCGCAGTGGGCCTGGTTACCTTCGGCAAGTCTGTGAATCTTCAGGCGCTGAAGGTGTTGGATGGAAATTCCGAAATTGATGGTGGGTCAGTCACGACAGCCGGTACTGGCGCGCAGGCGTTCGACAGCACCGTGCCGGTTGGACAATATTATGGCGGTTCGGTCCTTCTTAACGGATCGCATCCCGCCGATCCCATTAACATTTTCGTCGCCCCATTTGGAACTGTTTCGCTCTCTGATGCCGGCGGCGGCTTCATCACCTTCATCGGATCTCTGAATGGTCCGACCGTCGCGAATCTGACGGTGGACAGCTCAGGCCTCGCGACCTTCGGCAACTCAGCCAATCTCTTTGGAAGCCTGGTTGTTCAGCATGCATCCGAAATCGATGGCGGCGGCGTCTCGACCGGCGGCAGCCAATTCTACGGTGGCAATGCGACGATCAATGGTGCGCATCTTGCTGAGCTCCATCGCATCAGCGATGTCGATCCGGTGCAGCTCAACGCCGGCAGCTTTATCGAATTTCGATCGACGGTGAACGGGCCGGTGAATCCGGCGCCGACAGTGAATGCCGATCTCGTTATGGATACGCCGGCGGTGAGTTTGTTTGCGGGTACCGTGAAGATCAGCAGCCTGAAGGTGATCAACGGCTCGACTGAGATCGACGGCGGCTCAATTCAGACTTCTGGAGCTGGCGCCGGCGCGCTTCCGATCATCGGATCGCTGCCGATTGGGCAGTATTATCATGGGCCGGTCGTATTGAATGGGACCCATTCGATCGATTCGACGATTGTCGATCCGTCCAATCCGGCCGCAGTAACGTTGAGCGACAGCCAGGGCGGCGCGATCACGTTTGCCAATACGCTCTTTGGATCATTGGCAAAGGGGCAGCCGGTTAATTCCAATCTGACGGTTACGACAAAGGACGGCACGGGCACAAGCGGCCAGGTGACGTTCGGCGGCGCGGTGGACCTGGGAGCATTGCAGATTCCCGCGGGCCATGTGGAAATCGATGGGCCGGGCGTTAATACCGCCGGTAGCGCATCGATCAACGTTGGCGGAAATCCGCTGGCTGTGGGGCAGTTCTACCATGATGGCGTTGTCCTCAATGGGCCGCACCTGGCGGATCCGGGAATCGCTGATCAACCGTTCCCCGGGCTCGAGCAATTCAATGACTCAGGCGCAGGCGCGATCACTTTCCACAGCACGCTGACGGGTGCGCTTAATCAGGGACAGGCGGTAGACGCCAATGTGGATATCCGCACGGCTTCGGGCAGCAGCCTGGGTACTGTGGCGTTCGGCGGTGCGGTCGAGTTAGGCAGCTTGAAAGTTCTCTCTGGAAATACCGAAATCGATGGCGGCTCGATCAACACGCGCGGCACCGGCAGCCAAGGTGGCGCGGTGCCGACGATCGGCAGCCTGCCGGTCGGTCAGTATTATCACAATGCCGTTGTGCTGAATGGCCCGCACGCGGCCGATTCGACCATCGTCACGCCTTCGTCACCAGCCGAAGTTCAACTTTCCGACGCGAACGGCGGCGCGATCACGTTTGATCAGACCGTGCATGGATCGACACCGCAGGGACAGGCGATCAATTCCAATCTCACGATTGGCACCAGCGGCCTTGCTACGTTTGGTGGCGCGGCGGACCTCGGAAGCCTGAAGGTCAGCCAGGGCGCAACGGAAGTTGATGGCGGCAGTGTAACGACCGCTGGAACTGGCCTGCCGACTTTGCCGGCCGGGCCGACGCTTGCGGTGGGACAATTCTATTTTGGCGCGGTGACGCTCGATGGAGCGCATCTGGCCAGTCCGTCGATCGTCGATCAAACTTCGCCGAGCACGGTGTTGTTTACTGACACCGGCGCAGGCGCGATCACCTTCCGATCGACACTGGATGGTGCGACGGCGACGGGACAAGCGATCAATGCGAATGTCGATGTTTCGACTCAGGGATCAGGAAATCCCGGGCAGCTTACCTTCGGCGGAAGCGTGGTGCTCGGCAGCCTGAAGGTGTTGCATGGCAACACCGAAATCGATGGCGGAACGGTGACGACCTATGGGACCGGTTCGCAGCCCGATGCGACGCCCGCGATCGGAAGCTTGCCCCTCGGGCAGTATTACCATGACGGCGTAGTGCTGAATGGCTCCCGCGCTGCTGATCCCACGATCGCACTGGGATCCGGAAATGTGACGCTCGCCGATCTGGGTTCGGGAGCGATCACCTTCGTGAATAAGCTCAATGGTTCCGTAATTGATGGAACGTCTTCGACACCAGCGCCGGGTCAGCCGATCAATTCCAATCTCGTGATCGACACTCAAGGCCTGGCAACTTTCGGCGGGAAGGCGAGCCTGGGAAGTCTTAAGGTCATCACCGGCGCGACGGAAATCGACGGCGGCAGCATAGCCACTTTCGGTACCGGTGCGGCGACTCCCCCCGCATTCGGATCGACCAACGTCGGCCAATATTACTTCGGAAATGTCACGGTTAATGGCAGCCGCGCAGCTGACCCGAGCGCATTGGTACTGACCGGACCTGCGGCGAGCCTCACCGATGCTAATTCCGGCTCGATCACTTTCATGCAGCAGCTCAACGGAGCAAAGCCGGCGCAATCGATGGATTCTGATCTGACCATCGACACTGCAGGTCTGACGACCTTTGGTGGAACGGTGCGGCTGGGCAGCCTGAATGTGAAAACTGGGCCGACGGAAATCGATGGCGGCTCAATCGCCACCACCGACGGCACCGGCCAATACTTCCATGGCGTCGTTTCGCTCAACGGCGGGAGCTACGGGCTGGTGAGCAATAATTCCGTGACGCTGTCGGATGCATCCTCAGGCAACATCACATTCCACACTACCATCGATGGCTCAATCTCGACGGGCCAGGCGCGCAATTCCGATCTCGTAATCGATACGCAGGGACTCAGCACCTTTGGCGGCGCAGTCACACTCGGCAGCCTGAAGGTGATCACCGGCGCTTCGGAAATTGATGGCGGATCGGTCACGACTTTCGGAACTGGTTCGAACTCGGACGCCGCGCCGGCGATCGGGACGCTGCCTCCGATGGGGCAGTACTATCATGGAAATGTTGCGATCAATGGAAATCGCTCGAGCGACCCGACGATAACGCCCGGGTCAAGTGAAGTTCTGCTCCAGGATCCAAATGGCGGAACGATTACGTTCGCAGCCCGCCTCGATGGGGCTACGACCGGCGCGCCAGCCAATCAGCCGATCAATTCCAATTTGACGATCGATTCGACGGGCCTGGTAACGTTCGGCGGCGCGGTCAACATTGGAAGTCTCAATATCAAGACCGGCCCGGCCGAAATCGACGGCGGCTCAGTCACGACCTATGGCACCGGCTCACCCATTGCGGGATCAAGCCTGGCGCTCGGTCAGTATTATCACGGCCTGGTCACGATCAACGGGCCGCACTTGAGTGACCCGGGCATCAGCGATTTGAATCCGCCGCCTGTGACGCTAAGCGACAAGGGAGCCGGCGCGATCACATTCCACGATGCCTTGTTTGGCTCGACGAACCCGGCTCATCCGCAACCGATCAATTCAGATGTCGCGATCAGCACCAGCAATGGCGCGGTGCTCGGGCAGGTCACTTTTGGTGGCGCGGTCGATGTGGGCAGTCTCGATGTCGTTTCCGGTCACACGGAAATCGATGGCGGTTCAGTAACGACCTATGGCACCGGCCCATCTCACCTCGGTCAGTATTATCACGATGACGTCGTGATCAACGGCGCGCATGCGGCCGATCCGACGATCTCGGATTTCAATCCGCCGCCGGTGGCGTTGACCGATCGAGGCGCCGGTTCGATTACGTTCCACGATGTGCTGTTTGGCTCGACGAGCGCTCCGCAGCCGGAGCCGATCACTTCCGATGTTGCAATTGCGACAAGCCAGGGCGCGACACTCGGTCAGGTGACATTTGGCGGCGCGGTGAATGTTGGAAGCTTGCAGGTGCTGGCGGGCCATACGGAAATCGATGGCGGCTCGGTCAGCACGCACGGCACTGGCCCAACTAATGGTGCGGGCCACACGGGTCAGTATTACGCCAACGATGTCGTGATCAATGGTCCGCACACCGTCGATCCGACCATCAGCGACCATAATTCTCCGCCCGTTGCTCTAAGCGACGATGGAGCGGGCACGATCACATTCCATGATGTACTGTTTGGCTCAACCAATCCCGCGCACCCGCAGCCGATCAACTCTGATCTGGTCATCAGCACGAGCAACGGCGGCACGCTCGGGCAGATTACCTTCGGCGGCGCGGTTGATATTGGCAGCCTCAAGGTGGTTGCTGGTAACGCTGAAATCGATGGCGGCAGCGTGTCGACGCATGGCACCGGCAGCCCAATTACCGGCAGCTCTTTGGCAGTGGGGCAGTACTATCACGATGGGGTGGTGCTCAATGGGAATCACGCCGCCGATCCGACGATCGTACTTGGCGGCGCAAATGTGAGCCTCAACGATAATGGCTCGGGTGCGATCACTTTTGTCGCGACACTTAAAGGTTCGAGAGCCGCGCAACCGGTTGATTCGAATCTGACAATTGACACGAAAGGCCTGACGACCTTTGGCGGTCCGGTCAGTCTTGGAAGCCTGGATGTCGTGACCGGCCCAGCGGAGATCGATGGCAATACGATCACGACCTTTGGCACTGGACCGGCCGCTCTGGGTCAATCTTATGCCAACACCGTAACGCTCAATGGCAGCCATCCGAGCGATCCGGGTATCGCGATCACCAGCCCGAACGTGACGCTTCTCGATAACGGCGGCGGCACAATCAGCTTCCTCGGTCAGCTCACTGGTTCAACATCGAATCTCACGGTGACGACCAGCGGCAAGACGAGCTTCGAGAACACGGTCACGCTCAACAGCCTCCAGACCGACGGCGGCGGCGTCACCGCCATCGACGGCGGCAACGTTACCACCGGAAGTTATCAGTGGTACTTTGATGCCGTCACCCTCGGCGCGCCCAATACGCTTCTGAAGGCCGGCGGCGATGTCTTCTTCTACAGCACGGTGAATGGCGCTTCGAATCTGACGGTTCAGTCACCCGGCGTCACGCGATTCAATGACACGGTCAACATCGCAAGCCTGACCACCGATGCCGCGGGTTCAACCGCCATCGATGGCGGCTCGATCGTCACGACCGGCGCACAATTCTTTGGCGATCCGGTCACGATGGGCGTGTTCAAATCGGCTCCCAATACGCAGCTTACCGCGGGCGGGCCGATCACATTTGGCCAGACGCTGGATGGCAGCTCGAACCTCACGCTTACATCCAGTTCGCTGGCGACATTTGGCGGAAAGGTCGGAGCGACGCAGGCGCTTTCGAGCCTGACCGTCAATGCACAGGCGGAAATTGACGGCGGGGCGGTCAATACGTCAGGCGCTCAGCTTTACAACAAAGCCGTCGCGATCAATGGACCGCATACCAATGGTCCGGCAATTCATGATGTGAATCCGGTTTCGATCCGAGCCGGCGGCCCAATCACTTTCGTCTCAACGCTCAATGGACCAGCAGGAACTTCCGATCTGCTTGTGACCAGCCCCGCCCTGACGACTTTCGGCGGCGCGGTGAATGTCGGCAGCCTGGAAGTGCTGCAAGGGCCATCGGAAATCGATGGCGGCAGCGTAACGACACACGGCACCGGCTCGCTGTCCGGTAGCTCGCTTGCAGTCGGCCAGTACTATCGCGGCAATGTCACGATCGACGGACCCCATGCCAATAGCAGCGCGATCTCGCCAGTCGGGCCCAACGTCGGTCTGTCGGATACAGCTGGTGCGATTACCTTTGCGGGGCAACTCAACGGTTCAGTAAATTTGACGATCGATACCGGTGGCCTGACGACGTTTGGCGGCGCAGTCCAACTTGGTAGCCTCGACGTCAGGACTGGCCCAACCGAAATCGATGGCGGCAGCATCGCCACCGCCGGCAGCGGCGCAAACGGAACGGGCCAGACCTATGGAAATGTTGTAACGCTCAATGGCAATCACGCCGCCGATCCGGGCATCGGGCTCAATGCCGATGTCACCTTGAGTGATTCGGCCGGTGGATCGATTACGTTTACGCATACGCTATCTGGCGCGCTTTCGAGCGGACAGCCAATTGATTCCAATCTAAATGTCAGCACAACGGGACTGACTGACTTTGTCCAGGCCGTCACGTTGGGAAGTCTTAATGTATCGAATGCTGCCGGGAAGACGTCCGTCGATGGCGGCCAAGTGACAACGTCCGGCAGCCAGACCTTCAACAATCCCGTCACGATCACCGCTAACACGACCTTCGCCAGCAGCGGCGGTGGAAACATCGCGTTCGAGCAATCGCTGAAGCAGAGTTCTAATCAGACGCTGACGGTTGACACGGCCGGCCAGACTCAATTCCACAGCAACGTCACCGTCGCATCACTGACGACCGATGCGCCGGGTTCAACGCTCATCCAGAGTGATGGACAGGATCTTGCTGGCGGCGCATCGACAATCGCGACGACCGCTGGCGACATGATCTTCAACGACAGCGTCACAGTCGTTGGAAATGTTTCGCTTGCTGCACAGCAGGCCGCAAGCCGGATCGTCTTCGCCCAGAACGCTGACTTCAACCCCGGGTCAAGCGTTGGCAATGTGAGCATCTCAACGCAGGGCGGCGATATTGTGTTTGGCAGTGCCCAGACCCTCGCCCTCCCGTCTGATCCGATTACGCCGGGGGCCGATGCTTCGACGCCAACGACCTTCGAGACAACGTTCGGCGGCGCGACTGTTTCAGTGGCAACGAACGGATCGCATGGCTCTCTCAGCTTTTCCGGCCCAGTCAACTTTGATACTGCCGGTCAATTGACGCTCAGCACGAGCAATGCGACGGCATTGATTCAGCCGCTGGCTCTTAACGGATCGGGATTGTCAGGCCTACAGCTTGCCGAAACCGGCGTGCCCAGTGCCGCGGCCGTGCAGGCAACTTTCTCGACAGGTACTTCGGATGGCACCATCCAGTTTGCCGGACCGATTCACGCCAATTCCGGATCGGTCATTGTCCAGAGCGATCACGGCAATATCCTGTTCGAGGGAGCGGTCGCTCCCGATGGCGCGACGCGCTCCGACCTTCGTGTTGGCACCAGCGGCAACACGCTCTTGATGGATCCCGCGACCGGCCAGCTCAGCACCGACGTTGCGACTTATGTGAAGGACGGCAACGTCTTCTTCCAGGGCACCGTGACGCTCGACAGTCTCCAGGTATCGGGGCGCAATATCCTCGTCCATGACATCAGCACGGTTCAGGGCATTACGTTGCAGCCCGACTATCACATGTTCCAGATTCGTCAGCAGTCTACGAAGAAGGGATATGGCCCATATTCGGTGCCCAATCCCGTGGCCGACACCAAGACGCCGCCGCCTGATGATGGGCTTTTGATGATTGTCCCGGCGGCCAACAGCGGAGGCACTGCGAAGCTGACTTCAAGCTCGGGCGATGTCAGTCTGTCCCGCGCTCCACGTCAGGTGGTGGACAATACCGGCACCGTTCAAGGCCAGGGCAATGTGTCGGCAAGCGTCGCCACGATTATCGATCGCGCTTACGACCCGACCGTTCAGGTGCCGCTCGATACCACGCCAATTCATAACGTGACCATCAGCGGCGCCGATGTGATCATGGGCCAGAACGAGAAGTTGACCGTCCTGGGATCGATTACGATCACGGCGGCTAAGGATTCAAGTCCTGCCGCTCCGGATGGCTACGAAGGCACTTCCGGGTCCAGCACGTTTGAAGGCGGCGTCGCCCGGCTCAGCGACCTCTCGGCCTTTGATACCATCAAGGTCAAAGCCGACACGGCCATCGTTCTTCAAGACCGCCAGTCGCCCGGCTCCGGGGCCGGTTTGACCAGCACCGGCACAGCGTCCGACTTCTTCCTGAAGGAAAACGATCAGCTTGGCGATCCGGATAACAATCTCGACTTCTTCGCCCGCAATCTGATCCAGTTCACCAGCCCATCGCTCAAGGCGCTCAAGCAAGGACAGCTCCACGTCGCCAACTATAAAGATGTCCGATTTGGCGTGGATTTGGCTGGAACGGTGTTGATCAATGGACGTGCCGATGCGCCGTTTATCGAGCAGCACAGTATCCACAGCCACACCAAGAGCGAGTTCCTTTTTGCCGCCTATCCGCACGCCAAGACGGATGATCTCTCGACCTTCCTCGCCAACGTGGTCCTCGCATCATCTGCCAGCGGCCCAAGTTCAACGACGGTAACGGCCGGGGACATCACCGTGCTGGCCGCCGAGATGCCCGATGTTCCGCAGGGTGATGAGCAGCTCGGCAAAGCCACCAAAGACAAGCTCCTGAAGCTTGGCGTGGTTGTTTACGATCCGCTCCAGCCGGCTGAGATGGTCAGCCGCGTGTCGAGCCACCTGGATTACATGGAGGGCCTTGTCAAGGAGACGCCGGGGCAGGCCATCTCTGCCGACAGCATCGCGCAGGTTGCCGCCCAGCGCATGGATCGAAGAGTGACCGATCGCGTGGTCGGGAGTTATGACAAGATCTATACCGTCAAGCCCGAAGCAATCAGGAAACAATTGGCTTCAGCGTGGGATGACTACGTCAAGCATGTGCGGAACGACGCGGCTAAAGGCTTTGACGCGCAGAAGGACGCGGTTCCGTTCCGAATGCTTCTGGAATCAGGCAGCTATAAAGACGTGCGTCAGACGATCGATCGGATGCGCAGCATGAACACGCAGTTCCCGCTTATCGGCCTGACGCCAACGCAGGTGGATTACTGCCGCGAGACGCTGCTTCAGGATATCATGCCCGACAGTCGAAGCTTTATGTCGGCCGACGACAGCAATCGGCTCGAGGCCCTCAAGCAGGTCGTTTTCTTTACCGCGACCTGGGCCAAGCCCTTGCCGGACGTTGGACCGCTGCCGCCGGCGTACTTGCTCAATGGAACGATCGAACAGGGCGGCATTCGGCTGAATCCCGCTCATTGATGTGATACGGCGCCGCGCAGACGGGACCAGGAGCTATGGGTTGTACGAATCAAGTGCTTGGCCCGCTTCCCAAAGGTTACGGCGCGGCGCCTATTCTCTGTGAACAATCAGGCTGCCCGTTGCGCGTTGCCGTAGTGGTGCGCAGCGAAGCCGATCCTTCGACGGGCCACTTCGTCATTCTGCGCGACATGTTCGATGCGCGAGTCTACCTTGGCGCGCTGGTCGATCAGGCTGGGGCGATCCACGATTACATTGAAATCCATGTCCAAACACTGGAGAGCGTTCGTGCGCAGACGTTTGGGCCCGGCGGTTTAACCAATACCGTTCTCGACCAGCGATGGCAGGAGCAGTCTGCCGCATGGTCAACGGCCGATCCTTCGTCGATCATCATCAGCGGATGTGAGAAGCGCCATGGCCGGCCCATCTTGATTGACGTTGCCAAACTTCAGCCGGTCGATCTGCCGGGCAGCGAAGCAGAAGGCTGGCAACTTTGCCAGGATGATGCGCTGCTGGAATCGGCGGGGTTGCCGACCTTCAGCAAATCGATCGACCGATATCTCCACCAGCCCAAACTCGGTAAAGAGGGTCCCTTTGTCTCGTTGCATGCCGATTCTCCATCTAGCAAATCCACGGTTCTTCTCGAGGAGTTGATTGGGCAGAGTGATGCAGCGCCATTCAATGCGGGCGCGGGGCTGATGCGATTCAGGTATTACCAGCCATTAAGTCTGGAAGAATTTTTTGACGCCGCACGCGGGAAGGAATGGTCCGGCCTCCAGCATGGGCGCGCGACGCTTCAATGGTCACCAGCCGACACCGATCATGAGGACGCAGCGGGGCAACCGATGGGCGGCCAGCCGCTTTTGGCACGCCAGGGAAAATCGGCGCAGGCGATTGAGTCACACTTTCTGGCCATTTGCACCATTGCATCGTCGATCACGACGGTGCGCGACGTGGTCCGTCAGACGCAGCGGCCCATCCTCAGTCTGACTCCCGCCAACCTTCGTGTAAGCCTTGGACCGACTGGCCCGGCCATGCCGCTGCTGTGGTCAGCGAAGGCGTTCCTCGTGGATCAAGGCGATTCGGTTGGAGCCAGAATTGAAGGCACCGACACCACCTATTTCGCCCGCGCCGGAACCGGCGCGGCGTCGATTTATCAGCCGGCCGATGTCCATGCAGCCATCGCGGGCCGAGGCAGTTTTCGTATTCGACAGGTGATTGCGGAAAAGCGGGGCACGCTCGTCGAAGGCACCTTTACGCCTCGCGAAAAGCTGGATGCATCGGCCAACGACCTGCTTCGCATTCGCGTCGGAGTCGCGGCAGGGCGGATCGATCTTTACACCCGCCTCGATCCTCAAATGGCCATGGCCAGCGGCGAATGGCGATTGCGAAGTTTGCCACAATCCCTCCCTCCGGCAACGGCCGCCCAGCTTCAGGCAGCCGAGGGCGTGCCGATGGGCAATGTTGATTTCGAGCTGATTCCGTTTCAAAGCTCGCCCTGCGATTTATACTCTATTGGCGTGATTGCTGCGCGAGGGCTGCTGCTCAAGCCCGGCGCTTCGCTAGCTGTCGCGCTGGACGAGGTGATGAGCCTTGGTCGTCAGGCCGGCCTCGATGCCGCAAGTGCTCACGGCTCGCTGCCGGAGCGCATCGGCGCGATCTTCGCCAAGGACGCGCGATGGGCCACGGCACTTGGGCCGGCTGCGTTTTTCAGCGATGGCGCGACCGACCTGCGCCGCTGGCTGATTCCGCCGACGCTCTGGTGGGAAACGCTGGCGGCTGTGATTCGAATGCTGCCGGGACTCGGCCCCGACAGCTTGTGCGCCGATTATGGAGCGGCTCCGCCGGGCGCGATTCATCGCGTGTTCGATCAGTCGCTGATGGACTGGAACGCACTGATTGCCAAGGCGCGCGGGCTCTTGCTGGGTGATTGGCAACTGGATCGGGAAATGCACGATGTGATCGGCTGGTTTGCCGAATCCACTGCTTCGGGAAAAACAGCGCCGGCGGCTCGTTAATCAATCGGGCAACCGGCTTTTGTGGAAGGAATGACTTTGATGAAAACGCAACCCATTACCTGTGCCGCGATCGTCGCATTGCTCTTTTTTGCAGGCGGCTGCTGCCACGGCTTTGATCGTCATCCTGTGACCGTCTCGCTCGGCCCCGCCTTTCAGCAGCATCCGCCGTTGATTGAGGTACATATTTTTGCAGCCAACGCGCAGGAGAGCCACGAGTGGGAAACCGTTCCGATGTCTGAATACTGGGGCCGAAATCGGCTGGAGCGCAGCCGGCATGAAAGCGATCGGGTGACGTTCACCTTTGGCCCGAACAAGCCGCAATCCCAGGTCTTCTCGCCGGAGATCAAGCCAAAAGAATGGAATGACCTCTGGTCGAAATGGGAAAAGCAAAACGCGACCAATCTGTTCATCATGGCATCGCTTCCTTCCGATCCGAATCAGCCATTCCCGGATAAGAACGGCTCAGAAGATGCGCGGCGGCTCGTGATTCCAATTGATAAATGCAAATGGGAAAACAAGGAGCAGCCCTTTGACGTCGTACTGACGCCCGGCAAGGTGGAACTGCGGACGCCGATGAAACAGAAATGATCGCCGGTGATGCGCCGGTGAAATGGCAAGAATGGCCGAATCAGGTGGGAAACAATTCGGGAAATATCGCGCTGTTCGCGAGATAAGCCAGGCCGGCGCATCGACGATCTACGCGGCACGGCCTGAGGGATCGGCCGACGCGACGGTGGCGATTAAGGTCCTGCGCGTTCCCGATTTTTTGTCGCCTGCAGAGGCCAAACGTCGCATCGATGCGTTTCTGGCCCGCGCCACATCGCATCAGCGCATCGTCGAAGCGCTCGCGTCCAACCGAAAATCTCATTGGGCTCCAATTTATGACCAGCCTGCGCCGCTTCCGGATGGAGCCTATTACGCAACGGAACTATATCCGAGATCGGCCGATGCTCTGGCCGATGCGCGTCGGCCACCTGTTACCGTCATCGAATTATTTGAAATTGCGCGGCAGGTGTGCCAGGGGCTGATCGAACTTGAATCAAGTACGAGTCGTCCACACGGAAACCTCAAGCCGGGCAACGTTCTTCTGCGCGGTCGCGGGCACGCGCTGCACGCCTTCCTGACCGATCCGCTCGATGAGCAAAGCCTCGATCGAAAAGCCGGTGCGGCGTTGGATCTTAAGGCGCTTGGTAGATTGATCTATCGCCTCGTGGTTCGTGCCGACGCGCCCGCCGATGTTGGAGATCAGCTTCCGGACAAGCCGCAATGGCAGGCACTTGGCCCTGACGCTCCTCGATGGCGGGCCCTGTGCGCCAAGCTTCTGTCGGCGGATCGCAATGGCCTCTCGCTGCAGCAGGCGAGCGACCAAATCGAATCGCTTCGACCCAAGACAGGCGGCCAATGGAAGCTAACTGCGGGCGTGGCAGCCGCCATCGCGATCGTCATCAGCATCGCTTTAATTTGGGCATCCATTCAAAAGAAGCGAAATGCTCCGGCCTACGCTCACTTCAATCAGCAATGGGACACGCTGAATCTCGGGCAGCTTCAGGGGACGCAGCAGCAAAAAGCACAGAGTCTTTCACTCTATCGCGACCAACTGGGCGCCGATGATGCGGCGGCTGTGGATGAAATCATTACGTCCATGTCCAAATTGCAGCCGCCAGGGGTGCTCTCTGGATATGGCTCCTGGCATCTTGGTGCATATCAAGTGCTTCGGCGGGAATCGGATCAAATCGAGCAGATCCAGTCGCAGATTTCAAAAATTATTGAGAATCGGCTTAAGGATCGCACTGGGCTGAATCTGAATGATCCAGTGCAGGTTGTGATTCAGTTGCCCTTGCGCCTTGCCTGGCAGGACGCTGCTGCCAAGGCGCGATCGGCGGAAGAACTACTTTCGGCATCCCTCAAGAGATCTAAAGTCACGGATCCTTTTCTGAATGGCGTCGATCAGGCCGTGGAAGTTGACCTGCAGTCCAAGCCGGACTTTGCGGATCATCCGCTGGATGTCAAAGCACGCCTGGCGCAGTTGAAAGACTTTGTTGCAGATGCGCCGCGGATCGAATCGGTTTTGGCCGGTGATTATGACTTGACCGCGATCAGCGGGCAGATTTCCCCCCGATACACAAATGGTGGCCAAGCGGGCCAAGCGATCTTTGCCTCAGTTGGTCAATGGTTGGCCGATGCACAGGCTTTTGCGATCTTGCGCCCCGATCCCCGGCAACCGGAAATGTGGGGACCGCAGTTCAGCGCACTCGACGACCGCATCAAATCTTTGGGCGATAATTCAGCCGATGCTTTTTCACGCCGCCTCTCAGATTTGAAGGCAATCGTTAATCCATGGTTGAAGCCTCAGGCTCATCAATCCCAGCGCGACCAACTCGTGGCAGAAGAGAAAAAGTACCAACAAGTATTGGATCAATTGCGACATGAAGTCGATGCGCGCTTTACGGATCCAACAGTGTTACGCAATTTACTCGCGCGCGATGTCGCTCGCGCCAGAATTGAAAGGCTCCAGGATTTTTTGCGAACGCAGGGCAGTACTCTGATCAGCAGAATTGATGCCGACAAAGACGCGCCAGCGGCCCGCCAGCAACTTGATTCACTTGCCGATGCGGTGGCGAAATGCGCGGCGAATCTCAATGCCGACGCGGATGATCAACATCCGCTGTTTGCCGTTAAGACCAACACGCCATTGCTTCCCGATGCCCAGCACTGGCTGAAGGAGCTGAATCAAATCGCGATGGTCCGTCGCGATGCAATGCTCGGTAAGTCTCTGCCGACTAATCTTCCACCTACAGATGAGCTCAAAAAACTCCTGGATTCGATCGCGCAGGAGTGGAGCAATTGGCGAAATCAGACGCAAAAGCTTGTCGACCAGATGGCTCGCGTGCAGGCGCCGCTCTGCCCGGCAGGTGGTTTATATACACCCGAAGAATCAATTTCTGGGCAGCCCACAGTGCAAACGCAATGCGCAGCCTGGCGTGCAGATTTTAAACATTGGCTCGATGATCTTCGTGGCATCGATTCTCGACTCGCCGAAAGAGCGAAGGCCGATCCGCTTGATAAGATCGATCACTCGTCGCTGGCCGACTGGACTGGCTCTTCAGATCCCGCGACGGCAGGCCTTGTGCTCGCCGACTGGTTGGCAATTCCTCAACAACTCAATCAATCAGGCTCAAATCCAATTGGAATCGACCAGGACCTTGCCGCGTGGAAAAGCTTGCGAACCTTTGTCGCGCAGATGCCCGCCTCATCACGCAAATCAGAGCTTCAATCGCAACTGGGTAAAGAGCTCGCGCAGCATTTCAGAAAATGGGCGAGTCATCCGGGGGCCGCGGCAGAAGCAGTTGATGATCAGCCGGAACTTAAATTCGACTGCGCGTTGTACAACCTGATCTTAGTGACAACCACTGCGCCGACCGATGAAACCAAAATCGGAAAATCTCTTGATGATTTGATTGCAGCGGCCGATGCGGCCAAGCAATCGACTGTTTCTCAGGCACTAGCAGCAGCGCGCAATGATCGCGCTGCCGACCCCCAGGCGGTGCCGAGCTGGGGACCTGGGCAGTTGTCATCGAAATGGAAAATGACTGAAGCTGGCGACGGCAAAGTGCGTTTCACCAGCACCGACGCCTCAAAGACCGTCGTCGAATTTGCCCGCATCGACTCGTCCGGCGGCAGCGGGAGTTATCTTTCGACTTCTGAAGTTTCGGTTGGCCTGATGATCCGGCTCGCGCAAGGAGCGCAGCCACAAATTCATCTTTCAGACACCGGCAAATTCAAAGCATGGGATTCTCCAAGCGACGATACGGTGGAATCGGCAGATAAATGGATCAGGGGCGTACGAGGAACAGCCCTGGATTTCTTCAAAGGCCAGGTTTCGGACGCGCCGTCTCTGGAATTCCCGGCGACCAGCATTTCGTCATCCACAGCAAGCCAACTTGCTCGATCCATTAATTGCCGACTTCCGACCGTCGAAGAATGGACGGCCGCGCTGGACGACGAACGCAAAGCGGCCGGTGGCAATCTCGCTGCGACTCCCTGGATATTGCGCGGGGAGGCGTGGGCGAATTATTGCGCCGAGCTTTCTGTGAAATTAACGAAGGCAAAGGATTCTCCCGCCGAATTGGATCGTCTTTCCGATGTCGATCCAAAGAACTGGCAGTGGTTCGGCAGCACGGATGCCAGATTCCAGAACATCGCCAGCGTCTGGGACCGCGCACTCAATGGGCCGGCCGGCGCCGGGGCCTGGAATGAAAAATCGATTCTGTTTTCTGTTGAGCCAAACCCCGCCCAAAGCCAGACGCAGGGGGCAGGCCACAAGTTCTACCACTTGATCGGCAACGCCGCCGAAATCGTCACGGCGGCCAATGACAGCTCGAAGTCTTTTGTGATTGGCGGCTCGGCGTTTTCGCCACCGGAGATGCCGTTTGACAAGCCGCAACCCGTCACGTCGTCCGACGATCAATGGTCGGATGTGGGTTTTCGGCTGGCCATATCAGCTCCGATCAAGCCAATGCGCGATCGGCTCGCAAAGCTGATTCAAGACCCGCCCTTTATCCCGGTGCCTTAGCTTCGTCCGCCTTGTTTGCCGCGCGGATGGAGCTTATATTGCCAATCGGGTTTGACGTGATCCTTTCGGAACACGGGGTACATGAACTGTGGGCGAAGCGGGTGCCATTTCTGTTCTGGCCGAGGCGACGGCCAATCGTTTGCGCCTCCTGCAGCGCGAGCTGGGTGACGAGCGTTCTTCGGATCGATCGTCGGCACTGGCGCAGGAGGTGAAAGATGCGATCGCCAAAGTCGTTCCCGAGCAGCGACAGGAGTTTCTGGAGGAGCTGCGAGCCCGATTTCCAACCTTTGACGGAGGTGGAATGCCCGCATCCGATTCGTCACCCGAAGATGTCGATCCGCTGATTCTTTTCGATCGACTGGCCAGCCAGGCAGGAAAGCTCTCGGCGGCCGAGAAGCAGGCCGTCGTTGAACGGCTGAAAGAAGAAGGATTCCCAGTCGGCGGCGCTGGCGCGCCATCACCCGATCCGGATCTAATGGAAGTGGGTCGGCTTCTTCAAATTGGTCCTAATGCCAAGCCGGACGCCGCCCGAGCCGCGCAGCTTTTGTTTGTTCTCATCGATTTCATTCAGAAACTGGATCAGGCGGCGTGGGGAAGCTGGACGCAGATCGCGCCGGAAAGCGATATCCGCAAGAACGCGAGCCTCGCAAAGCTGATGGGCAGGTTCGTCAAGGGTGAGCTGGCCCGGCAGCAGGTTTCTCAGGAAACCGATCGGCTCCTGCGATTGACTGCTTCGATTGTCGTTGCCCTTCAGCGCATTGGCCCGGGCTTGTTCAACCAGTATTTCCGTCCCGTTTCACCCAGCGAAATCAAGGAAGAGGCCACGCGCGGCGGACTATTGCAATCGAAGGAAAAGCAGTGGTGGGCCAAGTATGAGGAGCGTGCCGCGGCAATGGATTCCGATTCTTTCAACGCCGCGCTCTTTGCCGCAGTAGCGCGATTTGTCAAGGATTTTTTCCAACCGGGCGGACTGCCGCCGGCAACTGAACCGCGATAACCGCACCCTTTGGTATTTTGCATGAGCGCAGTCGAGCAAGTTCACTGGTATGAAGGGCTTTTTCTCCAGCCGCATCACCTTCAGGCGATGCAGCACCGCCTCTCCATGCAAAGCGCCGGCGCGCGCTCGATGTGCTTTCCGTATCATTACGGCTTGATCTCGTCCCGGCTGTCAGCCGAGGCGGTGCAGAATAAACAGATTCGGTTTGAGCAGCTTCACGTCGTTCTTCCAAGCGGGTTGGAGATCGACGTGCCGGGCAATACCGATCTGCCGCTGCTGGAACTGGGCAAGGCATTTGAAAATGCCACCGCGCCGCTGACGGTGAGCCTGGGCGTGCCGATCTGGTACGAATCGCGAGCCAACAGTCTTGAGCAGGGATCATCGGTCGATGGCCGCGCGAAGCGCATGTATCGCGTTTCAGAAATCCAGGCGGTGGATGAAAATACCGGACAGAATCCGCAGCCGTTGCAGGTGCGCCGGATCAATGCCCGGCTGCTGCTGGATACCGATGATCGCACCGACATGGAAGTGTTGCCGCTGCTGCGCGTCATGAATCCAGCGCTGGGAGCGGTGGGGCTGCCGCGTATCGATCCGCACTTTTATCCGCCTTGCTTGTTCGTGGATGCCTGGCCGGAACTCATGGCGCTGATCAAAGACCTGGTTGACCAGATTCAGGCCACGCGCGGCAGGGTGTCGCGCGAAGTGGTGAGAGACGGATTTGATCTGGAAGCGCTTCGCCCCGCTCAGCTCAAGCACCTGTTTCGCCTGACGGCGCTCAATCGCTTCAGCGCCAGTCTGCCTAGCCTTGTTCGCGCGCCGCGGATCACTCCGTTCCAGATGTATCTTGAGTTGCGCGAGCTGCTGGGAGAGTTGTCGGTTCTTCAACCCGAAGATCCGTTCGATGCAGTTGAGTACAACCACGATAATCTGGCACTGCCGTTCAAGGATCTCGCCGAACGGATTCGCGCTTATCTGGAAGGCGGAGCCGAATCGCGCGTCGATAAGTTCGAACTGCTTCGTGAGAACAAGGCTTTCATCGCCCGTGGTATTCCGCAGGATAAATTCGCTTATCCCGACTATTACCTGGCCATCGAAACCAGCGAAGATCGCGCGAAAGTGGCCGATCTGGTCCAGAATTCCATTCGCTTCAAGATGCTGCCTGCAAGCGTGGTCAATAAAGTCGCGCAGCGCGGCGTGCGCCTCGTGCCGGAGCATAATCTTCCCGGCGTGCTTCCGCCCTCGGCGGGCGGTTTGAGTTATTTCCGCGTCATGCGAAATGACGAGACGAGCGAGAAGTGGTGGGAGCAGATCAAGGCCGAAGGCGCCGTTGGAGTAACCTGGCTGGGCATGGAGTTGCCCGATGTTCGAATCACGCTTTACGCAATGCAGCCGCGATAGCCGGAGGCATCGATGACCCTGCTGGAACTGTGCGATCCTCTGTTCAAGTATGTCTGCTTCCTGAATCGGTCGGCGCGCAAAGGTGCGCCGCTCGATCCGGCACAGGTTGATTCGGAAATCGAAGCCATTCTTTCAGACATTCGCTCCAAGGCACGGGCCAATCCCGGCCTCTCCGACCAATACGAAAAAGTTGAGCTGCCGCTGCTCTGCTTCATCGACAACGTCATCTGCAGCGGCTCATTCGAGCTGGCGGGAAATTGGAATCGACTGGCATACAAGCGCGACGTTTACACCGGCGATGATGAATTTGGCATTCTTCTGGATAAAGCGCTCTCTGAACCCGAAAGCGTTTCCAGCAACGAGCGCCTCGCGATCTTCTACGTTTGCCTCGGTCTCGGATTTGTCGGCGGCAATTTTGAAGATGTCGCACTTCGCCAGCAGCGAATGACGCAGATCGCCCGGCGAATTCGCTCGATGACCGAGTTGGAAGATCGTGCCCGCATTACGCCGCAGGCTTATACGCACACAGTGCAGGATAATCTCGTCCCACCGCCGGTCGGCACTGTCTGGAAGATTGGCGTGGCGCTGGTTGGCATGGTTATCGTTTTGATCGTCATGAATGCTTATCTGTATCGCACCGATCTGGGTGATTTGAAAACCGCCTTGACAAACGTCCATCAGCCGCAGCCCACGGCGGAGGTTCAAAAATGAGTGCCTCCGGGTTTGATGAACTTCCTCCTCCGGCCAAGCTTGGCCTCGGCGGCACCGCGCTGGCGGCCATCGCTTTCATGGGCTATCTCATCAATGGGCATCCCGGGGCCGCCATCATCCTGCTCGTGGGGCTGGTGCTGGTCATCCTGCTGGTGATCGCGTGGGGAAAACTGGGTGCGGTCAAGCAGAAATCGCAGGCAAAAGTTTTCAGCAGCGATTTGAGCGCGCAGCTTCGCGCGACGCCGCAGGGCGTCACAGGCGCTGACAGCCGGGCCAAGCTCGATGACCTGCGCCGCAAGCTTCAGGAAGGCTTCGACAAGCTCTCTTCCACCGGGAAAAGTCCATACATATTGCCTTGGTACCTCATGGTCGGCGAGCCTGGTTCGGGGAAGACCAAAGCGCTCGCTGCCGCCAATATTGCGCTCCCAGGCTTCCAGGATCCGCTGCAAGGCACGGGCGGCACGGTCAACATGAACTGGTGGTTCACCAACAACGGCATCATTCTCGATACCGCCGGCCGACTCATGCTGCCTGAAGTGCCCACCAGTAATAATGCCGAGTGGGACGAATTTCTGCGCACGCTCAACAAAAAGCGACCAGATTGCCCAATTAATGGCCTGCTTCTGGCAATTCCTGCCGACACGCTCATCACCGACAGCGAAGAAAAGATCTATCGCAAGGCCGGCGAAATCGCTGTTCAATTCAACAAGGTGCAGGCGATGCTGGGCATTCGGTTCCCGGTCTTCGTGCTGATTACCAAGTGCGACAAGATCCTTGGCTTCCGAGAATTCTTTGAGAGCCTCAGCAGCCCTGAAGAGCAGGCGCAGATGCTCGGCTGGTCGAATCCGGACAAGCTGGATGATGCATTCCGGCCCGAGCTGGTCGAACAACATCTTCAAAATGTCCACGAACAGCTCATTCGCCGGCGCTTGCGCCTGATTCAGGATCCGGTCAATACCGAAGACCCCAGTGGCCGTCGGCTCGATCAGGTCGATGCACTCTACGAGCTTCCCGATGCGCTGCTGGCCATTGCGCCGCGCTTGCGAAGATATTTGGAGCCGATCTTCGTTGCCGGGCCGCTGAGCTCCAAGCCACTGTTCCTGCGCGGGATCTACTTCACGTCATCGCTTCAAACGGGCGAAGCCGTGGATAAGGCGATCTCCGCCATCATGGGCGTCGACATTGTCAGCGCGCATGGCGGGCCGGTCGTGGGTGAAAAGCCTTATTTCCTGCGCCACGTCTTTCAGGAAAAAGTCTTCAAGGAAAAAGGACTCGTTACCCGCACCGACAACGTCGCGCAATATAAGCGTCGCCGAAAGCTGGGCGTGATAGCGGCGGGATTCGCTTCGGTCTTTGCCCTGGGCGGCTTGACCTGGCTCGGCAAGACGCAGCTCAACCAGCGCATCGAGGCGCCTACCCATTTTTGGCAGAGCGTCGCCAAAGCAAAAGGCGAAGAGCAGGCGCCGCTCAACGTGATCGGCAATGATGGCCTCTATCGCGGTCAAACGCCGATCGATACGCTTCAGCTTCCGCTGGTGAAGGTGCATCAACAGGCGCTGGACCAGGACCAGAAGCAGATCAAGGTGCCGCCGGTTTTCAGCCTGGTGGCAACCTCCTCCAGCTTCGATCCAAATGCTCAGCGCCGCAATGCGTATCGCGACCTTTATGAATCAACGGTCGTCCAGCCGCTGGTGAGCCGCGCTGAAGATCAAATTATTCGAGAGACGTCATGGTCCCCGGCAGCCACTACCGCGCTGCGTCAATTGATGCTCATCGAAGCTGGCGCGAAGCTCGATCCAACGCATTACACCGACAACATCGTTCCCATTACACCTTTGGCCAATTATGTGCTGAGCAAAGAAGACCAGCAGAAATTTGCCGACAATCGCGATACGTGGGAAGACGGCTTTAAATGGCTTTATCTGTCGGACAAAAATCGATTTGACTGGCCACCAAAGATTCCGGACCCGAAGCGCGGACAGGCCATTCAAGTTGGCGTGAAAAAGTTCGAAGATTACGTTAAGCAGCAGGCGGGCGATGCTGCAAAGAAGCGCCAAACTTTCGCTCAGATTGCGGACCTTCTGACTCGCATCGACAAGGCCGAGCACACGATTCTCGATATCAAGACCGATCCCACCACGACCTACGACAAGAACCGTGACGCCCTGAATCAATGGCGTCTCGAAACTGGTTCGCTCGATGCATCGCGAGGCGAGCTGGATAAAGCGCTAGCTACGCTCAAAAACTGGAATGGCCAGGGGCCGGCGCCGGGCCTGGCGGCGTTTTATCAATCGGTGTTGACCGAAGATCAGAAGAACCTGCAGGGTCAGTACGATTACCTGATCAAGAATCTGCTAGACGAAGTTCCCTCTAACAGCAATTCGATCCTGGCGGGAATCGCTACAGAGTTACGCAATCAGAGAAATGCAGCCGGTTCGCTCGCCGATCAACCTGAGAATCGCCAGACCGAGCAAACGATCAAAGATCTCGAGCCAACCTATCTAGCGACCGACAAAAACGGCACTCGGCTCTATGACATTCACGACGAAATGGTCAAGCCGGTCACGAAGCAGATTCCGCCGGACCTCGCGGCAGCCTCCAATGCAAATGCCGACTTCACGGTCCTGATTAAGAACCTCGGCGATGTAGACAAGACGCGCGACGACCTTCTCAAGACGCTCGACGCCCAGGCGGAGCCCTTCATCGATCCCAAGACGCGGGAAAAGCTGCTAGCCGGCGTCTCACGAACGACCCTTGAAACCGCCATGGCTCGTCAGCGCAGCCAGGCCATCGAAGCGGTGTTCAAAAATCTGCCGGGCTCGAAGGAAGATTGGCATGGACAAGTCAACGACAAAGTCGTCAATGGCGC
>Ga0207695_10000366_pt1 | contig 103345 bp, 95 predicted proteins | sample KBSC54metaG_FD_184354 | JGI IMG/M metagenome (GOLD analysis project Ga0207695, IMG submission 184354) | Corn rhizosphere microbial communities from Kellogg Biological Station, Michigan, USA - KBS C5-4 metaG (SPAdes) (version 2) | ecosystem: Host-associated > Plants > Roots > Rhizosphere > Soil... | reverse complement strand
CCGCTCAGGCTCCTCGCCGTCACCGGGCGCCATCGCAATGCCGATGCTGGCACCCACGACGACCGACTGACCGTAAAGCAGATAAGGCTCGTGAATGGCCTGCAGCAGACGCCCGGCCAGCAACACCGCATCTTCCGGCCTCTTCAGGCCACTCTGCACAATGGCGAATTTATCGGAATTGAGCCGCGCGAGCCGGTCCTCCTCGCGCAGAACTGAGCGCAACCGCTTGCCTATGCTGCGCAACAGTTTGTCGCCCACCCCATGCCCGAGCGTGTCATTGACCGATTTGAAATTGTCGATGCCAAGCACAATCACCGCAATCTGATCGCCATTGCGGCGCGCATGGATCAGCGCCTCTTCCATTTGCTGCCGAAGTTGATTTCGATTGGGCAGGCCGGTCAGCCCGTCATGCTGCGCCATATAGGCGACCCGTGCCTCGGCCCGCTTGCGCTCGGTAATGTCCATCAGCGCCAGCAGGACCGCAGGCCTATCCTCGTAGGTGAGCTGCCGGGAATAGATCGCCAGATCGATCAGCGAACCATCCGCCCGCACGTGTTTCCAGGTGCGCGCCGCCTGCTCGTCACTGTCCTCGGACGTCCAGGGCGGATCGGATTCGAAGGCACGCAGATGGTGCAACGATAATTTCTCGAAGTCGGCCCGGCTGTAGCCGTAATGGGCGACGGCCGCGTCATTGGCCCCCAGAATGCGTTGATCGTCCAGAGCGCAGATGATCATCGGAACAGGATTGCCGTCGAACAGCAGGCGGAACGAGGCCTCGCGCTGTTTCAGTTCGCTGATGTCAACCCGCAGGCCGATGATGCCTCCATCGGCCGTCAACCGCTCTTCAATCAGAATACACCGGCCATCTGCCAGGGTCTGCTCGTGGCGCTCGCCGGGCTGGTAGAGTTTTTCCAACCGCTCGGCGATCCACTCCTCTTCGCGCCCAAACGCTTCGGGGTAGTCGCCGCGCTCTACGCCAATCCGCAGCGTATCCTGCAGCCGCGCGCCGTATTCGAACAGATCCGCGCTGCGGTTGTAGATTTCGGAATATTTCTTATTCCAAAGGATGTAGCGGCCATCGGCATCAAGGAACACGATACCTTGCGGCAGAATATCGATCGCCTCGCGCAGGCGCTCGTGGGATTTCTTGGCCTCGGCAATCGCCGCCTCGGTTTCCGCGCGCTGGCTTAGCAGAGCAGTCGCTTCAGCAGCCGCCTTGCCTGATGATGCACCACCCCGCCCGGATTTAGTCGCGACTTTGGGCAAGACACGCTTTTGCCTCGTGGACTGTTTTTTCGTGGTTTTCGGCATTCTGCATCCCGCTCGCATTCTGCGCCGACGGTTCTCCAATAAGTTTCTGAAAAAAAAGTATCTTTGTCGGGAGCTGGAATGTCGAAGATGCAATTCATTTACCTAAACAGCCGTCGCCGTGCCTGTTTTGAAGGCGCCCACTCCCCGGGCATCCGAATTTTCGACGTCCTCCACCGACAGGCACATGCTGAGAGCTGCTTCCGGCCGGGAAAACCACTGAGTTTCCTCGCGACATCGGCACGGTTGCACAATCGATGCGCGAACTGCATCATCGCCGCACGAATTTTCACCACTCAGCGCAACGGTTAGCGCAATGCTAAAATTCAATGGTCGGAACGACCTGTTTCAACGGTCGTGCTGTGCTCCCGCCGACAGCGCCCCAAGAATCATTTCTCGGCGTCGCGATCACGGTAGATTACCTCCATGAAGCGCTCCCTGGTTCTTTCGCTGCTTTCCCTTTGGCTGACCGGAACGGCGCTGGCTCAGGACAAGGGCAGCGTCGATCCCGCCCCGTTGCCGCCGCTGGCCAACCCCCAAGATCCCAAACTGGGGGCCAAGGAGTTGTTTGGCCGCAAGCCGCTCCCGGCCGCGCTTCCGACGCACGTGATCGGATTTTACGCCAAGGGCTGCATTGCCGGTGCCGAAGCGTTGCCGCTCAACGGCGAGCGCTGGCAGGTCATGCGGCTGTCCCGTAATCGAAATTGGGGACATCCCGAACTGATCTCCCTGCTTGAGCGGCTTGCGGCCCGGGTCCACCGCGATGCCGACTGGCCCGGGATTCTGGTGGGAGACATGTCCCAGCCCCGCGGCGGCCCCATGCTGACCGGGCATGCCAGCCATCAGGTCGGACTGGATGCCGACATCTGGCTCACACCGATGCCGAACCGGCGCTTATCACGTAACGAACGCGAAGAAATGTCCGCGACCATGATGGTGCGGCGGGACCGGCTGGATATCGATCCGCGTGTCTGGACGCCGGGCCATCTCGTAGCCATTCGCGATGCGGCGCTGGAGCCTTCGGTCGAGCGAATCTTTGTCAACGCGGCCATCAAGAAAGCGCTTTGCCGGGAGGCCAAGGGCGATCGCAGCTGGCTCACCAAAGTGCGGCCGATGTACGGGCACGACTATCATTTCCACGTCCGCATCAAATGCCCGGCCGGAAGCACGGAGTGTGAAAGCCAACCGCCGCCGCCCGAGGGCGAGGGCTGCCGGCCTGCCGATCTGGCTTACTGGTTTTCCGACGCGGTGCTGCACCCGAAGCCACCCAAGATTCCGCCCAAGCCGAAGCCACCGATGACCTTGGCGGAATTGCCTGCCCAATGCCGCCAAGTATTGGCAGCCCCTGACGCCAAACCGTAAACCTTGCCAGGCTCCAACCTGGTCAAGACTTTACCCGTTCGCCAGGTCTGCTATGGTCGCATCGGGTGTATAGGTTCTGCCTGACCATCAACCCAGACGCGGCATCCCTGTGATCGTAAATCGCCGGGGATTAACGGAACGGCGCTTCCGTCGGCCGCTTTCAGCAACACTCTATCATTTCGCCGCGCGAGGCTAATGCCGCCGCGTGAGTTGCGGAGCGCCATGATGCAATGCCCGTCCCGTCTCGCCACGCTTTTTGCGGTCCTGTTCGTTGCGGCGGCCTCGCCTGGCCGCGCGGAAGACAGATCGCTTCTCGTATTTGCGGCAGCATCGATGAAGAATGCGCTCGACGATGTTGATGCCGCCTTCACCGCCAAAACCGGCATTAAGATTGTCGCAAGCTATGCCGCGAGCTCGACGCTGGCCAAGCAGATCGAGCAAGGCGCCCCCGCCGACGTCTTTGTCTCCGCCGACACCGAGTGGATGGATTATGTGTCCAGCAAAAAATTCATCGAGGAGGCAACACGCGTCGATCTCCTTGGCAGCAGCATCGTGCTGATTGCGCCGAAAGACTCGAAGATTGATAGCGTAACGATCGCCCCCGGATTTGATCTCGCCCGGCTAGCAGGCGATGGCAAGATCACCACAGGCGACGTCAAATCGGTGCCGGTCGGTAAATATGCCAAGGCCGCGCTGGAAAAGCTCGGCGCCTGGCAGGCGATGGAAGGAAAATTCGCCATGGCCGACAATGTGCGCGCGGCGCTGACGCTGGTGGCGCGGGGCGAGGCCACGCTCGGCATCGTCTATGCGACCGACGCCCGCATCGAACCCGGCGTCAAGATCGTGGGCACGTTCCCGGCTGACTCCCATCCCGCCATCGTCTACCCCGTTGCGGCCACGGCACATGCCGGATCATCCGCTGACGATTATCTCGCTTTCCTGCGCTCGACATCGTCCAAGGCCATCTTTGAGAAATACGGCTTCAGGTTCCTGATCCGGCCGACCTCGTGAACCCCCGGAATGCTTGACCTTTCGCCCGCTGAATGGACTGCGATAGCGCTCTCGCTGCGGGTGGCGAGCGTCGCTACGCTCGTGGCCACGCCCCTTGGCGTTGCTGTTGCCTGGCTCTTGGCGCGTGGCCGGTTCTGGGGCAAGCCGCTGGTGGACGCGCTCGTTCACCTGCCGCTGGTGCTGCCACCGGTAGTCACCGGCTATGTTCTGCTGCTCGCCTTCGGCCGGCGCGGCTGGTTCGGCGGCTGGATCGCGGACCATCTTGGAATCATGTTGGCCTTTCGTTGGACAGGTGCCGCACTGGCATGTGGTGTGATGTCCTTTCCGCTGCTGGTCCGCCCGATCCGCCTTTCGATTGAGGCCGTCGATCAAAAACTAGAGCAGGCCGCGGCCACGCTCGGCGCGGCTCCGTGGCGCGTCTTCCTGACGATCACGCTGCCGCTCGCGGCCCCCGGCATCATCGCTGGAATGGTGCTTGGATTCGCCAAGGCAATCGGCGAATTCGGCGCGACCATCACCTTCGTATCGAACATTCCCGGCGAGACGCAGACCATTTCATCGGCGATCTATTCGCTGATCCAGACACCAGACGGGGACCGCGCCGCATTGCGACTCCTGATGATTTCCATGGTGATCGCCTTCGCCGCTCTGGTCGCCTCGGAGTGGTTTGCAAGGCGCGCGCTGACCCGCCTGCACGGAAACTGAACCATGCTGCGGGTCGAAATCTTCAAGCAATTGGGTGAATTCTCGCTTCAGGTCAGCTTTGCAAGCGACGGTCCGGTCACCGGGCTGTTTGGGGCGTCCGGCGCGGGCAAGACCTCGCTGGTCAACATGATCGCGGGATTGCTGCCTCCCGATCGTGGCACTATCGCGATTGGGAGCGCGGTTCTCGACGATGTCAATGCCGGCATTCACGTTCCTGCCCATCGGCGACGCATCGGTTATGTGTTCCAGGATGCCCGGCTGTTTCCGCATCAGAGCGTCCGGCAGAACCTCCTCTACGGACAAAGGATGAATGGCCTTGCCGATGACCCCGCGGAGCTTGCCCGCGTCACCGGTCTGCTTGACGTTGGCCATCTTCTGGATCGCCGGCCCGGCCAGCTATCCGGAGGCGAACGACAGCGCGTGGCGTTCGGCCGTGCGCTCTTGGCACGCCCCCAGCTGTTGCTGCTGGACGAGCCCATGGGCTCCCTCGACGAATCCCGCCGGGCGGACATCCTGCCCTATTTGATCCGTCTGCGCGATGAAGCACGGGTACCGATGGTCTATGTCAGTCACGATGCTGAGGAGATGCGGCAGCTGGCAACGCAGGTGGTGATGCTCAGCCGCGGACGGATCACAGCTTTCGGCGGACCCGAACTCCTGCCGAGCGCTTCGAACGCCTGAAGCGGCGAGATTATCCGCCGGCCACAGTGGTCCAAAGCGATGAGAGCCGGCGCTTAAACGAGGCACTGCGCGTCGGTCGCGGCTGGTCCTCCTCGTCTTCCGGCAGACGCAGGCCAACAATGCTCACGCGTCCGCCGCTGATGCTGCGCGCCACCAGCACGATCGTATCGAGAGGCAGGGTCGCACCCTCGCTGGGGGCAAGATCCAGATGAACATCGAAATAGTCAGCCAAGGTCAGCCCGGCTTCCGCCTCGCCGACCGCCACGCCGTAGATTTCGGCGAGTTCTCCCAAAGTGTGTTCGCCGGAAACCACGAACTCGCCGAGCAGATGCGGATCCGGAGCGCTGGACGGCTGCATGTCGACGAAGAAGCGATCCAGCGCTTCGGCCCGCTCCGGGGGCGCGAGCAGATAAAGATAGTCGCCGGGGGCTACCGGCTCCGCCTCGCCGGGCGACAGAATTTGCTCTTTCCGGATAACAAGGGTCGGTTTGGCCCAGGACGGAATGAGGCCGCGGCGAATGAACAGGCTTTTCGAACGGACGGAGTAGCCGACCAGCTGCTGCTCGAGTTGTCCGGGCAGATCGAGCTCGACGCGCCGTGGCCCACGGTCGGAACGAGGCAAGGCGACATGCAGCCGCCGAGCCGCCGCCGCCAGTGTCCAGCCCTGGAGCAGAAGCGAGATGATCACCACGACAAAGGCGACGTCAAAATAGAGGTAGGCCTTTGGCAGCCCGACCAGCATCGGGATCGATGCCAGAAAGATTGCCACCGCGCCGCGCAAGCCGGTCCAGGCAATGAATATCTTTTCCCGCCACTTGAAGCGAAATGGAGCCAGGCAGAGAAATACGGCCAACGGCCGCGCCGCGACCATCAGCACCAGCGCCACTGCCACCGCCGGCAGGATGCTGACCATCAGTCGCTGCGGCGACACCAATAGCCCGAGCAGTACGAACATTACGATCTGCGCGAGCCAGGTCGCCGCATCCAGGAACGTGACCACCGAATTATGCGCGCGGGTCGGACGATTGCCGATGATGATACCGGCCAGATAAACCGCCAGAAATCCAGACGCATGGGCAAGCTGCGCCCCACCGAAAATCACCAGCGCCGCCGTGGTGACGAAGGGGGCGTGCAGACCCTGCGGCAATGCCACGCGATTGAGCGCCAGCACCACCAACCGACCACCGACGACCCCGAAGATGGCTCCCAGAACGAACTCGCGTGCGAACTCGAGCGCGATGTGGCCGGCAGAGCTGCCGCCAACTGAAATCAGCTCCACCAGCATCAGTGTCAGAAAAACCGCGAAGGGATCGTTGGTCCCGGATTCCGCCTCCAGCGTGGCGCCGACGCGCGGCCGCAATCGGAGCCCCTGGGCGTGCACCAGAAGAAACACCGCTGCGGCGTCGGTCGAGGCGACGACCGCGCCGACCAGAAGCGATTCGATCCAGTTCAGGTCGAGCGCGAACTTGGCGATCGGCGCGGTGATCAGCGCCGTCAGCAGCACGCCGATGGTCGCCAGCATCATGGAGGGCGCCAGCACGGCGCGGATGCTCTGGAACTTGGTCTTCAGCCCGCCGTCGAACAGGATCAGCGCCAAGGCGACCGATCCGACCAGATAGGTCGTGCGCACGTCATCGAAACGCACCCGACCTGGGCCGGACTCACCGGCCAGCATTCCAATGAATAGAAATACCAAGAGCAGGGGCGCGCCAAAGCGCAGCGCCAGGAGACTCGACAGGATGCCGGCCATCACCAGAACCGCGCCAAGCAGAATCGCCACGCTCACCGAGTCGAGAGAAGCCATGAACCTCCATCAGATTCGCTATCATGCATCCTTAACGTCGCCACAGTTCGACGCCAACCCCATTCTGGCCAAGCCCCTCCGTCTCTGCGACAATGTGCCCGAAAATCTGATGGTCTTTACGTGGTTGCCGCTGTGATGGAGGGCTTCACCATCCGTGTTCGCGGATCCCGGCCGATATTCGATTTAAAATGGTTTGATGCCGCCTTGCGGCCCGAAATGAGATTTCGCCCATGGATCTGAATGATATCCTGGACTCCCTGCACGCCGCCGCACGTTCGGTTGGCGCGGAAGTAACCTCGCCATGGTTCTACCTGCAGCTCGGCCTCATTCTTGCCGCGACCGGCATTGCCTTCGCGATCGGCAGCGCGGTGCGCGCGCGCATCGATATCCAGCCCCATGCGATGGGATGGCCGGGCCCGCTGCGGCTTTTTGTCAGAGTCCTGATCAACGGCATTTCGACGCTCACCTTCGCGGTGCTGTTGAGCCTGGCGCGGCTCATCATGCTGACGCAGACATGGCCAAGCCGGAGCTATCTGCTCGAAGTCGCCGCCAAGCTTGCTTTCGCATGGCTGATCATCCGGCTCATCACCTCCGTGATCCGCAATGCCTTCCTCGTCCGTCTGGTGTCGCTGTCGGCCTGGCTGGTGGCCGCCCTGAGCATCGTCGGCCAGCTCGAACCCACGATCGACGCGCTCGACTCGGTATCCATCGTACTCGGTGGATTGCGGCTGACGCCGCTATTGCTGATCAAGCTCGGCATCGTCCTCGTCCTGGCGCTGTGGCTAACAAATATCGCCAGCAATTTTGCCGAAAGCCGGATCAACCGCTCGACCGACCTGACACCCTCGTTACAGGTCCTGCTGATCAAGATAATCCGCCTAACGCTGATGGTATTTGCGGTCGCGGTGGCGGTGAGCGCGGTCGGCATCAACCTTTCGGCGCTGGCCATCTTCTCCGGCGCGGCCGGCGTTGGCATCGGTTTTGGCTTGCAGAAGATCGTCGCCAATTTTATCAGCGGCATCATTCTTTTAGCCGATAAATCGGTCAAACCCGGGGATCTCGTCACCATCGGCGACAGTTCAGGGCGGATCAGCGCCATGAAGACGCGCTACATCTCGGTGGCCGCCGGCGATGGTCGCGAGTTCCTGATTCCGAACGAGGATCTGGTGACGCAGAAAGTCACCAACTGGACCTATACCGACAAGAACACGCTGGTGAAGGTGAATTTCGGCACCAATTACGAGGCCGATCCGCACCTGGTCTGCAAGCTCGCCATCGACATTGCCGCCGCGGCCAAGCGTACCATCAAGGGCAAGCCGCCGAACTGCATCCTTACCGAATTCGCCGAGACCGGTATGCGATTTTCGCTGACCTTCTGGATCGGCGACCCCGACGGCATGGACAATGTCAAAAGCGAGGTGATGCTGTCGCTCTGGGATGCCTTCAAGCGCGAGGGCATTCACGTGCCCTATCCGGTGCGCGAAATCCGCATTCGCGGCGGCGCGCTGCCGGTGGAAACCACGGTCGAGGTGTCCGGACATTGAGGCAGCGGCCGCTTGCCGCAGCGGCTCCAGATCATTAAATTGGGGCCAACTGGACTGCCGCCTTTCTTCTCGGCATTTTCAAACTGGAACTTCCTCACCTGGACTTCATCCGAACATGAGCTATGTCGAAGCGACCGACACTTCCATGCGCAAAACCGGTCAGATCAAGCTGCACGGGCCGGCGGCGTTTGCCGGCATGCGCAAGGCGGGAGCCCTTGTCTCCAAATGCCTGGATGAGCTGACCGACCGGGTGAAGCCCGGTATCGCGACCTCGGAGATCGACGATTTTGTCCGCGAGTTCGCCTTCAGCCACGGCGCCTATCCGGCGACGCTGATGTATCGCGGCTATCGCTATTCGACCTGCACTTCGATCAACCACGTGGTCTGCCACGGCATGCCGGGCGACCGCGCGCTGAAGGAAGGCGATATCATCAATATCGACGTGACCTTCATTGTTGATGGCTGGTACGGCGATTCCAGCCGGATGTACGCGTTGGGTGCGATCGCACGCAAGGCCGAGCGCCTGATCGAGGTTACCTATGAGGCGATGATGCGCGGCATCGCCGCTGTGAAGCCCGGCGCCACCACGGGCGATATCGGCCACGCGATCCAGAGCTTTGTCGAGCCGCTCGGCATGAGCGTGGTGCGTGATTTCTGCGGGCATGGGCTCGGGCGCTTGTTCCACGACGAGCCGAACATCATCCATGTCGGCCGTCCCGGGGAAGGCGTACCGCTGAAGCCCGGCATGTTCTTCACCATCGAGCCGATGATCAATCTCGGCAAGCCGCATGTGAAGATCCTTTCCGATGGCTGGACTGCGGTGACGCGCGATCGCTCACTGTCCGCGCAATTTGAGCATTCGGTCGGTGTAACCGCCGACGGGGTTGAAATCTTCACGCTGTCGGAGCTGCACGGCGAAAAGCCGTGGGTCGCAACCTGAGGCCGTTAGGTCGGACGCCACGCACCTTCAATTGACAGTTGCAAAAGCTGGCTGGCGCGGCATGGTTGTCGCCCATGTCCGAACTATCTGACGATCCCGAGAAGCCCTCGCCCGCGACGCCGCATTACCACGGTCACCGGATGCGGCTGCGCGAACGTTTCCGCAAAGCCGGCCCCGATGCGCTCAGCGATTACGAACTGCTGGAAATGGTGTTGTTTGCCGCTCAGCCCCGGCGTGATGTCAAGCCGCTCGCCAAGGCTTTGCTCAGCCGGTTCGGCTCCTTTGCCGAAGTCATTCATGCTCCCGAAGGTCGGCTCCGCGAAATCGAGGGCATGGGCGAAGCCTCGGTCGATCAGATCAAACTGATGGGCGCGGCAGCCACTCGCATTACCCGTGGTGAGATCAAGCGCCGCGCCGCGCTATCGTCGATGAACGACGTGATCGACCATTGCCGCGCCAGCATGGCGTTTGCCGAGCGCGAGCAGTTTCGTATCCTGTTCCTCGACAAGAAGAACCAGTTGATCGCCGACGAAGTGCAACAAACCGGCACGGTCGATCACACGCCGGTCTATCCCCGCGAAGTGATCAAGCGCGCCCTGGAGCTTTCGGCAACGGCGGTGATCCTGGTGCACAACCACCCTTCCGGCGATCCCTCGCCATCGCAGGCCGATATCCAGATGACGAAATCGATCATCGAGATCGCCAAGCCAATGGGGATTGCCGTGCATGATCACATCATCGTCGGCAAGCACGGCCATGCCAGCTTGAGGGGAATGAGGTTGATCTAGACTCCGCGCTGAACTCCCTAACGGCACGAGTAACAATCGCTGGATCAACGCTCCTTTCGCGGCACAATCACAGGCTGACCCTGCCGTTTTATCTAACTTCCGTGGCCGTTTCAGCGTATATTGGTGTAACCTCCTTATAGAAGCTGCGCGCGGGACGTGCCGAGGCCCTAAAAGGAGAACCGCAGCCGCATGCCATCGGCGGGCGATGAAGTCAGAAAAGCCAGTGAAGTCAGAATAGCCAGAAATGTTCATACCGTCCCGGGCCGGGACATTGGCGCGAGCTTCGGGACGCGAGACCAGGCCAGCAGGAGATTGGAACATGGCTCAACTAGACGAAAACAAGCTCAATGCCTTTATCGGAAAAATGCTGGGCGACCTGGGCGGCGCGTTTAGCGTGCCGACCGTTCGCATCGGACTGCGACTCGGTCTGTTTGATGCACTGCGCAAGGACGGGCCAGCGACATCAGCTGAGCTGGCAAAACGCGCGGGCGGGCTGACTGAGCGATATGTTCGGGAATGGGCGCTGGCTCAGGCGGCAAGTGGTTACATCGATTATGACGCGAGCTCCGGGAAATTCAGCATTTCGCCCGAACAGGCAATGATCTTCACCGAGAAAGACAGCCCGGTTTATCTTGCGGGTGCGTTCGATCTCGTCGCCGCCATGATCGAGGGAGAGCCGAAAGTCGAGCACTCCTTCCGTACCGGCGCGGGTGTTCGCTGGGGCGATTCGGCGGGTTGCCTGTTCTGCGCCACGGGCGCGTTCTTCCGACCGGGTTATGTGAACAACATCGTGCAGAACTGGTTGCCGGCTCTTGAGGGGGTTTCGGCGAAACTGAAATCGGGAGCCAAGGTGGCCGACGTCGGGTGCGGCGTCGGCTTTTCGACATTGCTGATGGCGCAGGCGTTCCCGGAAAGCCGGTTCGTCGGCTACGACTTCCATGCGCCTTCGATTGCCGAGGCGAACCGCCATGCCGCTTCACACGGTCTGGCTGACCGGGTCAGCTTCAAGGAAGCGACCGCCAAGGACATCGAGGAATCCGGCTACGATCTCGTGACTTGCTTCGACTGCCTGCATGACATGGGCGATCCCAAGGGCTGTGCCCGGCATATGCATCGCATCTTGAAAGCCGATGGCACCTGGATGATCGTTGAACCGATCGCAGGCGAGCGTCCGGAAGACAACATGAACCCGGTCGGGCGTCTTTATTACAATGCCTCAACCATGGTCTGCGTGCCGACCTCGCTGGATCAGGAAGTAGGTGAGGGCTTGGGTGCGCAAGCGGGCGAGGCCAAGCTCAGCGAGGTCATTCGTACCGGCGGATTTGCCAGGGTGCGACGAGCGACAGAAGGACCCTTCAACATGGTCCTGGAGGCTCGACCATAGTCGAACCGCCGGAGATCGTCAGAATGACAGACACGCTGGATGCCCTGATCGCCAGGCAAACGATCATCGACGACGAACGGATGATCCGCCGCACGCTTGCGCTTTACTGCACCTTGCTGGACGACCGCCGCTTCGACGATTGGAGCCAGGTGTTCACGGAAGACGCCGAGTGGATCATTCCTGGGACCGTCTTCAAAGGACGCGCGGCGATTGCTGCAGGCGTGGGCGCAACGCAACCGCCCGTCGTCGGCCGCGTGAAGCATCTCTGCTACCCGCCCGTGATCGAATTCACGTCAGTCCAGACCGCCCGCGCCTGGAGCGACGTCGTAGTGCTGTTGCGCAACCGCGAGGGCGTCTGGACAATTCTGGCGGCGGGACGCTATTACGACGATCTCAAAAAGGAGGAAGGTGCCTGGCGCCTTCGCCGCCGGCAGACCGATATCGACACCGCAGCCCATCCGCTGCCGGGCCTGGTTGCGCCGCCCGCACCCTGAACCGCTCAAGTCCGGAAACGCTGGCAGAAATGCCGGGACGGTTCGGCCTCTCCAAGTGGCCAACCTCCTCCACGATTCCGAACCGGGCTGGATACGAGGCCGCCTTGCCTAGGATAACGGGCAGCGTTACGCTCCGCTACAAAGACCCTTTTTGGGTGAAGGACGCGATTCCGGCCGAGCGCCGAGGGAGGAAATGATAATGGCTAATCTGTTGCCGGATAGCAGCACCGACGCGCGACTCGCTGCCTTGGTCGAGTCGCATCCGGACGCGATCAAGAGCCCGTTTAAGCTCTATCAAGACATGCTCACCATGGGGAAGCCCTACCGCTGGGGAAACACGGTGGTGGTGTCGCGTATGGAGGATGTGCGCAGTATCCTCTGGGATCACCGCAACTTCAGCAATCGGGGCCACGCGGTGGGCAGCCGGCCTGAGGCGTTCCGTGCAAGGCTTCGTCCGCACGAGCAGCGCGCCTTCGACGAATTGACGGCTTTCGAGGAACTCATCGTCAGCAGGACGGATGGCGCGCAGCACGAGCGACTTCGCGCGATCGTCAGCCGCGCATTCAATCCAAAAGCTATTGCTAGGCTCGAACGGCTGGTGGTCGTCTTTACAACCCAGCTCTTCGACGAGATGGTTGCCTCGGGTGAAACGGATATCACTGCGGCCGTGACCCGTAACCTGCCGGTCATGATCATCTGTTCCCTGATGAATGTGCCCTATGCTGAAGCTCCCTTGATCCAGGGCTGGAGCGGCCGGATAGGGAAGAACCGCGGACAAGGCATCGTCGCGGACCTGATGGATGCCCATGCGGCGCTGATGGAGTTTCGAGACTACGTCAGGACGAAGATCGAACAGCTACGTCGCGATCCACAAAGCACGAACCTCGTTTCGACACTGATGGGCGCATCGGAGGAAGATCGCCTCACCGAGGACGAACTCGTCGCAATGGTTCTGATCCTGCTGTTTGCCGGCGCGGACACCACCAAAATATTGCTCGGCAACGGGACGCATCTCTTCCTCTCCAATCCTGATCAATGGCGGCATTTCGTCGCCGACCCGCAAGGGATGATGGGAGGCGCCACCGATGAACTGATCCGCTGCATCACGCCGGTGCAGACAGGATGGCGTGTGACGACCGCACCGGTACGGATCCAGGATATGGAGATAGAAGCAGGAACCACGGTACTGCTGCTCCAGGGCGCCGCGAACCGCGATCCCTCGCTTTTCGAAAACCCCGATCGTTTCGATATCACCCGGAGCGAGAGCCGTAAGCACGTGTCGTTCGGATTCGGCACGCATTATTGCCTCGGCACCCACCTCGCACAGACGGAATGCAGGGCTTATTTCACCGAGCTCGCAACGCGTTTCCCCGACATCAAGCTGGCGCAGGACCCGGATTCCGTGTCTTTCAGCGGCAACATCCAGTTCCGCGCGATCACCGCGCTCCAGGTTGCGCTGGGGACCGAGCATTCGCGACAGATGGCGAGCGCATAGAGCTATTCGGTTCTGATTTGCACCAGAACCGAAGCTCTAATCGTTTTGTTTTTGACGCGTTCTCTTCACGCGAACCGGTATCCACTTCGCTTGAAAACGCTATAGGAGAGCGATGAAACGCGCGACCTGCGGGAAAGCAGGTCGAACGGCCGTCGCTGCTCAGCGTTTTTGCGGCTCGGCGACCCATCGGGTCACGGCCGCCGCCGGCGAAATATACTGCCAGGCCACATGATGATGACGGGTGCGGATCTTCCACACGGGATCCGCGGAAGCAACGATGCATTGCCACTCGTCATCGTAACGTATGCCGCGGGTGTGGATTTCGGCGCCGGGTTCCTCGCTCGCGCCGACGATGGCCACGCAGTGGGTGATTGAGCGCACCACACCGCCATCAGACCAGATGCGGATATTTGAGAAAGAGTGGTTGCTGACACGCGGTACGGCGCGTTGGATGGTATCCACCACCTCGCTCCGCCCGTGCAGGCGAAGCGGCTTCGTCAAGGTCAGCGTGAAATCGACGTCATCGGTGAAACAGTCGCCCAGCACGTCCGAATCGCGCGCGTCAATGCCATGGAAATAGAGATCGACCACCTCGCGAATGGCAAGCCGGTCAGCGACTGAAAGGACCTCTTGTTGCATACCGCTCTCCTTGACTCGGCCTTCGGGCCGCTTCCAATCTGCAACATTCCGGATTCAGATCAAATCGAAGCTGCTCTGCGAATTTCGTGACTGGCGCATGCTTTTTGGGTGAAGCCGGAACAGGGTTTGCCTGAAAATGCTATCGGGAACTACCTTCGCCCATCTTCTCCGGGTGAAAGCCGGGCCCAAGCATCAGCGTCGTCAGAAGGCCGCCGTCAACGGCAACGTCCACGCCGCTGATGTAGCTGGATTCCGGCCGCGCCAGAAAGACGATCGCGTTGGCGATGTCCTCGGGTGCTCCCACGCGGCCCACGGGGATGGCGCGTTCGCGGGCACCCCTGATGTCTGGTTCGGCATATTGCGGCGTCATGCCGGTGAACGTCGGCCCCGGCGAAACCGTATTGCAGCGGATGCCGTAAGGACCCCATTCGAGCGCCATCTGCTTCATTATGCTGATCAACGCCGCTTTGCTCGCGCTATAGACTCCGAGCACCGGCGTCGGCGCAGTCGCGGCGATCGAGGCTGTGGCGATAATCGCGCCCTTTCGTTTTGACAAATGAGGAAAAGCCGCCTGGCCGAGCAGTAAGGCGGCCCGCGTGTTCACCGCAAACGTCCGCTCGTAATCCACGAGCGACAGCGTCCTCAAGGCGCCCGGAACCCCTATACCTGCATTGCTGACGAGCACGTCCAGGCCGCCAAAGGCCGAGACCGCGCGCTCGACCAGCCTTGAGGATTCGTCCGGCTGGCTCAGATCCGCCACCTCGGTCACGACCTCTGCGCTGCCTGACAACAGGTCGGCCGTTTCCTTGAGCTTGTCGGCATTAAGATCGACGAGCAGCAGATGCGGGGCAGCCTCCCCTCTCATGCGGGCGTCCTTGGCAAAGGCCAGCGCCGCGGCGCGACCGATGCCGCTGGCAGCTCCAGTGATCAGGATGTCCATTGCGTTCTCCTTTGCTATCTGCCGCCCACGGCGACAATCCAAACGGTCGGCCTTGATCGGCTGACTTTGTCCTTGCCGCAGCGGCGGCCGCGAATGATCTAAATCTCCTGCAGGCTGCCGACGGATTGCCAGAATGCAAGCTGCTCGGCGCGAGGGTTCGAGACCATTTTCGATCCTTCTTCATGAAAGATCATCGTCGCCCTCTCGTCCGCCTGATAGGTCGTCCACTCCGGAAGCGCTGGAGATCGCGGAACGCCGTCTCTTGCAAAGCTTGCCCACGCAGCCGACACCGCATCGGCCAGCGCCTGCGCGCGGGGCGTCACCGGTCCGACGATTTGCGGCATGGTGTCGAGCGTGTTGAATACGAACGGAAGTTCGGAAGTGTGCGGCACGAAGAACCGGCCGCCTTGCACCGGCGACGGCCGGTCGAAGATGTACGAGAAGACCGGAGCCGAACGCTGCCGCGCTTTCCGATCGGCCAAAAGGCACGCATCCAGATACCAGGTGCGATCGGTATGGGCGAGGTACACGATTTCGGCTCTCGTCTTCTCCGGATACTGCCGCCGATACAGCTTGAACAGCTCTTCGCCGCGTCCCGGCAAAAGCTCATCCAGCACCATCTTCAATCCCGTGTCCGTCAAGTGGTCCATCGTACGGTCGGGCGCGAGATTATAGGCGTTTTCGGTGCGCGTGGTCCCAACGATGACAGGAATCTGCTTGGAGCACTCGGGCGCGTCGGGAGAGAACGGCTGACGCTCGATCAGAACGCCGTCGACGACCGGCTGCCACTCGTCAGGCCGCAGGACGAACCGGGGCATCAGACGCTGGAAGTCGGCAAGGTCGACCTGCTGGATCCGATGGACTTCTGTCGGCAGGATGTTCAGCTGGCCGAGCACGCGCGCGGTCTTCGCGGCCGCAGCCGCCCTGGTATCAATCCTAAGCCTCGAGCCGGATTGCAGGCACGCGCGGTGGAATAACCCGGACGCCGAACTCATCGCGAGGAGGATGCTGACCTTCCAGCCGCCGCCGGACTCGCCGAAAACGGTAACGCAATTCGGATCGCCACCGAAGCGCTCGATATTGGTCTTCACCCATTGAAGGGCCTGGACGATGTCGAGCATCCCGGCGTTTCGTCCAAAGGCGAACTCGTCGCCATAGACCGACAGATCCAGATGTCCGAAGATCCCGAGCCGATGGTTGAGCGTGACCACCACCACGTCCTGGTTGCGTGCCAGCGCCGAACCGTCGTTCACCGCCGACGAACCCGAACCCATGAAATAGCCGCCCGCGTGCAACCAGACCATGACCGGACGACGGCCCTGCAGTGAGGGTGTCCAGACGTTCAGGAACAGGCAATCTTCGCTTTCGGGTCGGGTTTCGAGCTCTATCAGGCCGGGCTGGGAAAGCGAATGGAGCTGCGGAGCGGGCGCGCCAAAATCCAGCGCATCGCGAACGCCGGCCCAGGGCTCGGCTGGTTGCGGCGGGCGAAATCGGTTTTTTCCGGCGGTCGTGGCGCCATACCGCACTCCCTTGAAGGAGTGCACACCATCCGCGAGCCGTCCGCGAACCTTGCCGCTGGCGGTTTCCGCCAATGAGAAACTTTCCATGTTTTCTCCCACTTGGTTGCGGAACGGCTCGTCAGGGGTTCCGAGGTCTTTCAGGCAGTCGGGACGACCGCCGTTTCATTATGGATCGCAGCTGTCGGGCGGCCTACAGTAGCTTGTTAAGCGCATCCGGGCTGTAGGGGATAAGTTCCTTGTCCAAGCCGGCCTTGATCTTCTTGGGCCAATCCGGATTTGTGATCAACGCGCGCCCCACCGCAACAAGATCGAAATCGCCACGCTCCAGCAAAAACAGCAAACGAGACAGATTGTTGTCCGTGCCGCTCGTTGCACCGTGCAAGCTTGCGATAATGTCCTGCTGGAGCGTCACGGAGCCGACAGTGATGGTCGGCTTGCCGCTGAGGCGTTTAACCCAGCCAGCCAGATTCAGATCCGTTCCAAACTCGCCTTCCCAGAAGCGCCGTTGCGAGCAGTGGAAGATGTCGACGCCGGCGTCGACCAGAGGTTTCAGTAAACTCGCGAGTGCGTCTGGAGTTTCGGCGATCTTGGCTTCGTAGTTCTGCTGCTTCCACTGGGAGATGCGCAGGACAATCGGGAAGTCGGGCGCGGTCTGGCTTCGGATGCGCCGCACCACATCAGCCGCGAAACGGGTGCGCTCAGCAAGTTCACCACCGTATTCATCGGTGCGTAAATTGGTCTCGTGCCAGAAGAACTGATCAAACAGATAGCCGTGCGCGGCGTGAAGTTCGACGCCGTCGAACCCCATCTTGAACGCACTCACGGCCGCCGTGACATACGCTTCCCCTACCTCGGCGATCTCTGCAACAGACGAAGGCTCTTCCTGACGGGTTACCGCAAAGCCCAGCGAACCGATCATGCCCGAGGGCCCAACCCGGTAGTGCTTGATCGCGCCCAGGCTGGCCTTTCGATCGATCTGACCGACATGCCAGAGCTGAGGCATGATCTTGCCGCCGGCAGCATGGACCTCTTCGAGCACGCGCGCCCATCCGGCCAGCGCATCCTCGCCGTAGAACCGCGGCGCATCGGGCAGATTGGAGGCGCTCGGATGCGGGATCCACGTGCCCTCGGTGATGATCAACCCGACGCCCCCCTCCGCGCGGCGCCGATAATAGGCGGCGACGTCTGCGCCCGGGACACCGGAGGGCGAGAGCGCACGGGTCATGGGGGCCATGACGACGCGGTTTTTCAACTCCAGGCCGCGCGTCTTGAACGGACGGAACAGAACATCCGCCGTCGTCGAGTTCGGGGCCCCGATCGCTGATGTCGTGTCGGCCTTCGTGGTCATGGTCTTTCCCGTGTCAGGCGTGAAGGACGCGCGAGGCGTAGGCAGGGTTTAGGCAAGCGCAGGCAAGGTTTAGGAAGGCGCCTTCACGATGCCCTTTTCGATCAGGGCGTTGATCTCATCCTCTGATAGCCCCGCTTCAGCCAATACTTCCCGCGATTGCTCGCCGTGGCGTGGCGCGTGACGCCTCAGTTCGAAGTCCGAGCCACTGAAGGTGATGGGACTGCGCAGATAACGGTATCGGCCTTCGGAAGGATGATCGGCTTCCTTGTAGAGTCCGACGGCCTGCATATGCGGATCTTCGTGGAGCTTCGCGAGATCGAGAACCGGCATGCAAGGGATGCTCACGCGATCACAGAATTCCACCCACTCAGCCGTGGTGTGTCTGGGCGAATATTCCGCGATGACCTCATAGAGCTCGTTGATGTGATTGAACCGCTCGGCGAGCTTCTGATAACGCGGCACTTCCGCCAGGTCCGTGCGGCCAATGAACTCGTAGAAATCCAGCCAGTTGCGATCTGAGTAGGGAAGGATGCACGCATAGCCGTCGGCCGTGCGAAACGGGCGGCGCTCCGGAATCAATATGCGCTTGGAGCCGATGTCGCTCAATGGCGGCAAAAAGGTGGCTCCGCTCATATGCTCGGCGCTGAAGAAGTCGGCAGCTGTCTCGAACATCGGCACTTCGACGGCCTGGCCTCCACGTCCGCTGGCCTTCTGGAACAACGCCGCCAGTACTGCGTAAGCCACGGCCTGCGCGGTCAGCTTGTCGCAAATCACGGTTGGGACGTAATCAGGCTCTCCGCTGCGGCGCGCCACCAGAGAGGCCATTCCGCCGCCCGCCTGCAGCAGGTCGTCATAGGCCGGCTTGTCGCGATAGGGACCGTTGGCGCCAAAGCCATAGGCTCCGCAATAGACGATATCGGACTTCAGCGCGCGCACGGACTCGTAATCGAATCCAAGACGCTCAATCGCTCCTGGCCGCATGTTGTGCATGAAGACATCGCTACTCGCGATCAGGGTCCGCAGCGTCGCCCGCCCTTCCTGTGTGCGAAGGTCGAGCGCCAGGCTCCGTTTGTTTCGATTGAGGGTAATGAAGACACCGGACATACCCTTATTGCGCAAGGGTTCATATCCGCGGGTCGAGTCGCCCTCCATGGTTTCGACCTTTATGACCTCGGCGCCGAAATCGGCCAGGATGCGCGAGGCCAGCGGGCCGAGCACGACAGTGGTGAGGTCAACTATTTTCACCCCGGTAAGCGGCGTGCGGCGATCGGAAGAGGTCTGATCCATCGAAGAAGTCATCAACGAGAGCCCCAAAAGAGTGATAAAGCGATTATTGCCAAACGTCGGTACCGCCGGCCGCGATCGAATAAAGGTCATTCACTGGAGGGATGCGCAAAGTGTCAAGCCAACCGAAGCATGTCAGGCCCGCGTGAACCTGAGATCACCTGATCGCGGCGGCGACGCTGCAATGCACAGGCGGATCAGCAGCCGAAGCTCTCTTGCACCCAAGTCGCTGGGTTTATGCGACGATTGTCTCCCCAAAGAGTCCCAGCATATGCTGGGCGAATGTTGCTTTTGACGTGCTTTACGGCACGCACCGTTTCCTATAGATCAAGCGCTTTAGCGGCGCAACCGGCCGCCCGCAGCTCAAAATGGCGTTTGGCGCATCGGTAATAAGGGGATGGAATGATGACTCTTGCGGTGCAAGCCCCCGAGACCAAAAGCGAGGAAAAGAATCAGGTCGAGTGGGACGCGGTCGTGATCGGCGCAGGCGTCTCCGGCCTCTATCAACTTTACAGGCTTCGCGAACTCGGCATGAAGACGCTGGTGCTGGAAAAGGGCGCACGCATCGGTGGCACCTGGTACTGGAACCGCTACCCAGGCGCGCGGTTTGACTCCGAAAGCTGGACCTATAACTACTTCTTTTCCAAGGAAATTCTCGACGAATGGAATTGGTCCGAGCACTTTGCCGCTCAACCTGAAACTGAGCGCTATCTGAATTACGTCGCCGACAAATTCGATCTTCGGCGCGATATCCAATTCAACAGCGAGGTGCTCTCCACCCATTACGACGATCGATCGCGAAGCTGGAAGGTGACACTGGCCGACGGTCGCGAGTATCGGTGTAGATTCCTGGTCACTGCCATCGGCGTATTGTCCGAACCGACGCTGCCGCGCATCAAGGGAATCGAAAAGTTCAAAGGCATGTCGTTCCATACCGCACGGTGGCCTGAGAAGCCGATCGATCTCGCGGGCAAACGCGTTGCGGTGATAGGGACTGGGGCCACGGGCATTCAGGTCATACAGGAAGTCTCTAAAATCGCCGGCCAGCTGACGGTCTTTCAACGCACGGCCAATTGGGCGGCGCCGCTGCTCAACAGCAAGATCTCGCCCGAGGAAATGGAGCGGATTCGCGCCGACTACCCGAAGATCATCGCGCGATGCCTGGAGACGCCCGGATGCTTTGTCCATGCTCCGGATTCGCGGGCGGCAATGGAAGTGACGCCCGAGGAGCGAGAGGCGTTTTGGGAAAAACTTTACGCGGAGCCTGGCTTTGGCATCTGGTACGGCAATTTCCGCGACATATTGGTGGATAGGGAAGCCAACCGGCTCGTCAGCGAGTTCGTCGCCCGGAAGATACGCGAACGGGTGAAGGACCCGGCCGTTGCCGACAAACTCATTCCCAAAAATCACGGGTTCGGGACGCGCAGGCTGCCGCTGGAGACAAAATATTACGAAGTTTACAACCAGCCCAATGTCGAACTCGTCGACATGACCCAAACGCCGATCGAGGAGATCACGGAAAAGGGGATCAAAACCACCGCCAAGGAATACGAATTCGACGTGATCATCTACGCGACCGGCTTCAACGCCATCGTCGGAGCGTTCGAGCGCATCGACATCAGGGGCGTGGACGGGAAGTCGCTGAAAAGCGAATGGGAGGGAGGCCCACGTACATTCCTTGGATTTCTGGTGGCCGGCTTTCCGAACATGCTGATGGTCATGGGTCCCCATGGGGGCGTCGGCAACTTCCCGCGACTGTCGGAGTTCAACGCCAACTTTGTGACGGAGCTGCTTCGTTATGCGAAGGCACGGGGCGTAACCCGGATGGAGGCGACCCCGGAGGCCGAAGACGAATGGTTCGAGCACGTGGTTCAATCGGGCGTCGGTCTGTTGAGCAACGAAATCGACTCATGGATGACCGGCGTTAACAAGAACGTGGACGGCAAGAGCGTGCGCAAGCCGATGCGCTACAGCGGCGGGTTCCCCGCCTTCAAGCAGTATTGCGACGAGGTGGCGAGCAAGGGATACGCCGGCATCAAGTTTGACTGAGGGCCGGCGCAAACCCCTGAGTTTTCAAGCCCGACGCTGCCCCGGACTTGATCCGGGGTTTTGGCGAGCTATAGCGTTTTCGGGCGAAGTGGATACCGGTTCGCGTGAAGAAAACGCGTCAAAACGAAATAACTAGAGCTTCGGTTCTGATTGAATCAGAACCGAAGCTCTAGCGTTCAGCGCGCCTTCCATTGCGGCTTTCGTTTCTCGACGAAGGCGCGCACACCCTCGACGCGATCTTCGCTGGCATAGGGATTAGGGCCCACATCAAGCCTGAGCGCGGCGTGGACCGACATTTCCCAACCCTTGAGCGCCATGTGCTTGTACCGCTGCAGCGTCAGCGGCGCGTTCTGCGCGATATCGGAGACGAAGGCGGCAACTTCCTCCCGAAAGCGGTTGCTTGGGAAGCTGCGATTGATCAAGCCAAATCCAAGCGCCTCCGCCGCTGGAACCAGTCGCCCCGTATAGAGCATGTCGAGTGCCATGGCGCGCGGGACCAGCCGTGGCAGCACGACGGATCCGAAATTGGCACCCATTCCACGCTTCGCCTCGGGCATGCCTAGGCGCGCATGGTCGGCCGCGATGCGCAGGTCACAGGCAAGCGCCAGTTCGCAGCCCCCGCCGATCGCATCGCCATTAAGCGCGGCGATAGTCGGCTTCGGGACTTCCATGATCAGTTCGAAGAAATTTCGGTCGCGCCCGCGCATCGGTTGAGGAAATACTTCCCCGGTGCGCGCCAGTTCATCAGCTTCCTTTAGGTCAATGCCGGGGCAAAACACCCGTTCTCCGACGGATGTGAAAAGAAGAAGCCGCACGCCCTGATCATCGGAAGCCATGTTCGCCGCCTCGGCAATCTCGCTCATCGTTCGCCTTGCAAGACTGTTCAAGCGATCCGGTCGGTCGATCGTGATGGTGGCGACGTGGTCTTGTGTTTGGTATTTGATGTGCTCGAACATTTTCTTATCCCTGATCCCGGTGAATTTCACCACGCCGCCATAGAGCCGGCAATCGCGTCAGAATTGGACGATTCAACCGCGTGAGGCAGGCCAACAGATCCCTCTTCGCGGATCACCCGCTGGCCCCTCACTGCTGAACCATGATTGCCCTGCGCGCGGCCACTTCCCGTTCCCGGCCCGCATCGGACATCTTTCCGCGCATACTGTAAATGCGCTAGCGCGTCCTGAAAATGATTGTCTTCATCCCCTAGCGATGTCAAATGATCTGATGAGCTGCGGGCCACAGCTTGCCAGGCGACGGGATCGATCCGACCGCCAGCGAATCTCAGCCCGGAACGAGGTCGGCGCGATGGCCGATGGAGCACGCGCCGGAGAGCGCCATTCAAGGGAGGCGGCATGCAATCAGACAATCTCGTGGCCGACGCGGCCGCTCGCGTCTTCGCAGAGCAGGCCGATGCCCAGACCATTCTGCTATCCCGGCGTAACGACTGGAAAGCTCCGTTATGGATCTCGCTCGAGGAAATCGGGCTTCCCCTGGCATGGGTGTCCGATACTGCGGGCGGCGCGGGCGCCTCGCTGGCCGAAGGCTTTGGCGTCATCCGGGAGGCTGGCCGTGCCGCGCTTGCCTCGCCGCTGGTCGAGACGCTCCTCGCCGGCTGGTTATTGGACCAGGCGGGCCTCAATCCGCCCGCCGGCCCGCTGTCGGTAGCGCCGACCCGTCCGAAAGACAGTTTGCGCATTGACAGCGAAGGCAGGATCTCCGGCCGTGCGCGCCAAGTGCCGTTCGCGCGCGAAGTCGAACACCTGGCGGTGATAGCCTCCGGGCCGGAAGGACCGGTGGTCGCGCTCGTTCGCACCGCGGACTGCAAAATTGAACCCGGCGAAAACCTGGCGGGCGACGTCCGCGACACCGTGGTGTTTGAACAGGTCCGGTCCGTCCTGCGCAAGAGTCCCGCGCAAGGCGGCGCCGACCTGCAGCTTTCCTTGCTGTTGTTGGGCGCTGTCGCGCGCGGACTGCAGATCAGCGGCGCGCTCGATCGCGTGCTCGAGATGACGGCGCAATATTCGCAGGATCGTGTCGCGTTCGAGAAACCGATTTCCAAGTTCCAGGCCGTTCAGCACCTTCTGGCCCGGCTGGCGGGTGAGGTCGCCGCGGCCAATGCGGCGACCGGCTCGGCCGTAGAAGCGGTCGCAAGCAATGGCTTTACCGGCGATGCCATGCTGCTCGAGGTCGCGGCATCGAAGATTCGCAGCAGCGAAGCAGCGGAGTTGGGCGCGCGGATCGCACATCAGGTGCATGGCGCGATCGGATTTACCGAGGAACACATCCTGCATCGCTTTACCCTCAGGATGCTCTCCTGGCGCGATGAATTCGGCAATGAGACGTTCTGGAGTTTCAAGCTCGGGGAGCGTATCGCGGCTAACGGCGCCGATGAACTTTGGCCCTTACTGGCTTCGCGTTGAGGGGAGGCGCAGCAATGACAGCAATTCAATTCGACGCGCTTCGGCTTCCCTCCTACTGCCAGGAATTGCGTAAGGAAGTCCGCGCTTTCCTGGCCGACGAGATTGCGGCGGGCGTCTTCGATCCCAACAAGACGGACTCGGGTGGCGAAAATGCCGACGCGTTCGCACGTCGCGTCGGTAAACGCGGCTGGATCGGCATGACGTGGCCCAAGAAATACGGCGGACAGGAACGCAGCTTCCTGGAGCGCTATGTGGTGACCGAAGAAATGCGCGTCGCCAACGCCCCGGTCTTAAAGTTCTTCGTTGCCGACCGACAGAGCGGGCCCACGCTGATCCGCTATGCCGACGAGCGCATTAAGCAGGAGGTTCTGCCGCGAATCGTGCGCGGCGAAGCTGGGTTCTGTATCGGCATGAGCGAACCCAATTCCGGCTCCGATCTCTTCGCCGCACGGACCCGCGCGACCAAGGTCGATGGCGGCTGGTCCATTAACGGATCGAAGGTTTGGACCAGTCATGCCCATCGTTCGGATTACATGATCGGCCTGTTTCGGACATCGCCTTCCACCAAGGAAAACCGGCGCCATGGCCTGACGTCATTCCTGGTCGACATGAAAACGCCCGGGATCACCTGCCGGCAGATCCGGCAAATGACAGGCCAGAGCGACTTCAATGAAGTGATCTTCGACAACGCGTTCATACCCGATCACTGCGTGATCGGAGAAATCGATGGTGCTTGGAAACAGGCAACCAGCGAGTTGGCCTACGAACGCTCAGGACCCGAGCGGTTTCTCGAGAACTTCAATGTGCTTCGCCAGTTGGTTCGAGTGGCTGGCAGCAACCCTGATGCGCGTGTCACCGTCGGTATCGGTCGGCTTGTCGCGGAATTGCACGCGCTGCGCCGTATGTCGGTTTCCGTCGCCAGCATGCTGGAGGCCGGACGCGAGCCCGTGGCCGAAGCAGCCATCGTGAAAGATCTCGGCACCGTTTGGGAGCAGTTACTTCCCCATCAGGTTCGGGAGCTCGCTTCTCTGCTCGATGTCGAAGACAGCACCTTCGCGGAGAGCCTGGATTTCGAGATCAAGACAGCACCGAAACTCACGATCCAGGGCGGAACAACCGAGGTGCTCCGCGGCGTCATTGCGCGCGGCCTTGGCTTGCGTTGACGAGACCGCCATCATTCAGCGGGAGAATGATCCGTGAAATTGCTCGAGAACAAGGTTGCGATCATCACCGGCGGCGCTGGCGGCATCGGCAGCGCGCAGGCCGAACATTTCGTTGCTGAAGGCGCCAAAGTCATGATCGCCGATTTGGCGGAAGAGGCGGGCAAAGCCCTGGCCTCCAGGCTCGGCATCAACGCGGTCTATCAAACGCTCGATGTGCGCGACGAAAAAAGCTGGGCTGATCTCATTGCGGCAACGCTGGCGCAGTGGGGCGGCCTTGACGTGCTGGTCAATACCGCCGGGATCGCGGGCACGCGCAGTATCAGGGACCTCACCGTCGAGCGATACATGAACATGATCCAGATCAATCAGATCGGCGTGTTCCTGGGTATCCGTTCGGCGATCGACCCGATGACGAAGCGCGGCGGCGGCTCGATCATCAACGTTTCCAGTTATGCCGGCGTTCGCGCGGCGCCGGGCGCGATGGCCTATAGCAGCACCAAGTTCGCGGTACGCGCCATGACGCAAGCGGCCGCAATCGAGCTGGCGCCGCTTGGCATCCGGGTTAATTCTCTTTTGCCTGGCGTGATCGATACGCCGCCAGTCCAAGGCTGGGCGGCCGAGCGAAGAGCTCAGTCGATGGCAAGCATCGCCATGGGGCGATTTGGGGGGATGGAAGAAGCCGCCCGCATGACCGCGTTCCTGGCTTCCGACCAGAGCTCCTATTCCACCGGTGCGGACTTCTATGTTGACGGCGGCGTTGCCCTTTCGTCTGGGCGCTCGCCTCTTCCCAAGAGGTCTTGAGCTTGGCAAAGACCTTCGCCACACCTTCCAAAACTCATTCATGATAATGATCACCCGCAGCTTGGCTGCCGATGGCGCTGCGATCGTGATCGAAAGGACGACGCCCTCGTGAAACTGCTCGAGAACAAGGTTGCGATCATCACCGGCGGCTCCGGGGGCATCGGCAGCGCGCAGGCCGAGCATTTCGTTGCCGAGGGCGCCAAAGTCGTGATTGCGGATGTAGCCGAAGAGGCGGGCAAAGCCCTCGCAGCCAAACTCGGAAGCAATGCGGTTTATCGACATCTCGACGTGCGCGACGAAAAGAGCTGGGCGGATCTCGTCGCGGCGACGCTGGCGCAATGGGGCGGCCTCGATGTGCTGGTCAATACGGCCGGGATTGCGGGCTACCGCACCATCAAGGACGTCACGGCCGAGTACTACATGAACATGATCCAGATTAACCAGATCGGCGTGTTCCTGGGCATTCGTGCCGCGATCGACCCGATGACGCAACGTGGCGGGGGCTCCATCATCAACGTGTCAAGCCATGTCGGCGTTCGCGGCGCCGCCGGCGCGCTCGCCTATAGCGGCACCAAATTCGCCGTGCGGGGGATGACCCAGTCCGCCGCGATCGAACTGGCTCCACTCGGGATTCGCGTCAATGCTCTGGTGCCGGGGATCATCGACACCCCGCCAATCCAGCATCACTGGAGCGCAGAACGACGCGCCTCCGCTCGGACACGCGTGGCGCTGAACCGCTTTGGCAGTATGGACGAAGCCGCGCGGATGACGGTGTTCCTGGCGTCCGACCAGAGCTCTTATTCGACGGGTGCGGATTTCTACGTCGATGGCGGCATTACCCTGTCGTCAGAGCGAGCCGCCTGGACCAAAAAGTCGTAGTTGGATTCAAGTCCCGACTACTGCTCCCGCAGCATGATCAGGGAATCGCCAGCATCCGGAACCCGGCGCCACTGCGCGTTATCGTCGGCCTCGAACTGCCAGGTCTCGCCTTTGGCTGACATCAGCAGAATCTGTCCATGGTCCAGCCGCCATTGCGTCGGTGCAAACGCCGCTATCGCGGGCTCGCATCTGGGCTTCAGGAACACCTGAAAATTGTCCTGGCCGGCGTCGGTGTTGGTGAGTGTCAGCCCGCACACGGCCTGACCATTGCCGCGAACCATCGTCCAGTCGCCGATCATCTGGTCCATCGATTTGGCAAGCGAGCGGGCCGCGGCCAGGTTTTGCAGGATATAGACGCCCTCGCCGGAGCGGACGCCCTCGAATATCCCGCTTTCCACCTCGGTAAAATCGATGACCGGCTGACCGCTTGCATCCTGGAGTCGGATCAGATCGAGCCCTCTGACATCCCAGGCAGCGATGTCCTTGGTGAACGGCAGCGCCGCCGCGCAGCCTCGCTCGAGATCAAGCTTCAGGCCAGTCCCGACGCTATCAGGCTTGAGTGTGATCACGCAGGTCTTGCTGCGCTCGGTGGTTGCAAGCTCCCACTGACCGATCATGTTCTTTTTCAGAGATGTCGCATCCTGCGCCTCTACCGGACCAAGGCCTGTCAAGCCGGCCAGGACGAGCAGCAATCCGCAGGTGAAACGGCCGGTCATTGACGGCCCTTTACGGGGGTTTCTGGCACCGGCGTTAACGGCATCTTGCCGGCAAACCACGCTTTCAGATTGTCGATCACGAGCTGGTCCATCGCATGGCGCGTCACCAGCGATGCGGAGCCAATATGGGGCAGCAATACGACATTTTGCATGGCGCGTAATTCGTCCGGCACATTCGGCTCCTCGGCAAACACATCGAGCCCTGCCGTCAAAATGGTTCCCGATTTCAGTGCCACGATCAAGGCCGCCTCATCGACCACCGAACCGCGCGAGACATTGATGAGGACGCCGCGCGGACCGAGCGCCTGGAGCACCTCGGCATTGATCAGGTGACGGGTCGCCGCCCCACCGGGCACGATAACCACCATCGTATCGACCGCCTTGGCCATCTCGATCAGATTGGGATAGTGCGTATAGGACACCTCCCTGGCCGGGTTGCGCGAATGATAGACCACAGGCACGCGCGCCGCCTCCAGCCGGCGTCCGATCGCCTGCCCGATCCGCCCCATGCCGACGATGCCCGCCTTGCGATCGCGCAACGAACCGACGCTCAATGGATAGTCTTGCGTGCGCCACAGGCCGGAGCGGAGATAACGATCGGCCTTGATGAACTCGCGCAAGGTGGCCGTCAGGAGACCGAGGGTGAAATCAGCCACCTCTTCCGTCAACACGTCCGGCGTATGGGTCACCACGATGCCATGTTCCCGCGCATAGACGCTGTCGACGTGATCGTAGCCGACGCCAAAGCTCGAGATGATTTCGAGTTTTGGGAAACGGGCAAGCACCGGCGCACTGGCCGGAACCATGAAGGTCACCGCCATCCCGCGAATATCGGCCGAGAGTTCGGGGGAAAGGCGCTCCAGATCGCTGACATTTTCGGCGACGTGCAACACGAACTGATCCGAAAAGGCCTTCTCGATATGGGGCTTGCTCGGTCCATAGACCAACAGGTGAACCCGCTCCGAGGGTATGATTCCCGCCGACATCAATCCTCCCGCGCCAGCGCACTTTCGTGCCAGCGCCGCAGCATGAGATGAGAGGCTAACGCCAGCACGGCATGGATGACAATCCCGGCGGCCGAAAGCAAGAGTAGTGCAGCGAACATGCGCGGAATGTTGAGACGATAGCCGGATTCCGCGATCCGGTACGCAAGGCCTGAGCCTGCTCCGGCGGTGCCGGCAGCGATTTCGGCGACGACCGCACCGATCAGCGACAAGCCACCGGCGATCCGCAATCCCCCGAGGATGAACGGGAGTGCGGCGGGCAATTCCAGATAGCGCAGGGTTTGCAGCCGCGAGGCCCCGTACAGGCGGAACAGGCCGCCGAGATTGCGATCGACTGAATTGAGCCCGAGCGTCGTGTTGGACAGCACCGGAAAGAATCCCACGATCCAGGCACAGACAATCACCGCAGTCTCCTGCGGAAGATAGATCAACAACAGCGGCGCAATGGCAATCACCGGCGTGACCTGCAGCACGACCGCGTAGGGAAACAGCGAATATTCGACCCAGCGCGACTGGTGAAACAACAGTGCCAGCCCGATACCGCCAAATGCCGCCGTGATGAAGCCTTCGAGTGTCGTCAGGAGCGTTGTCACCAGCGAAGGCCACAGCACTGGCCAGTCCGTCAGCAACGTCTGCAGCACGGCGGAAGGCGCGGGCAAAACGTAGGGCTGGATCTGGTTGACCCGGATCACCCATTCCCACAGCAGGAGACCCGCAACCAGCACGACTGCCGGCATCAGGATCTGCGGCCAGCGTGAGGCGCCTTCCGGACCCGGCGTGGAATTTGCGAGGGGATGGATGGGATCTGGCGACGATTCGGACGTCACGGGCGCTCTCTGGGAAGCAGCGCGGCCGACACCTGCCGGCAAAAAGCGACGTATTCGGCCGAAGTGCGGAAATCTTCGGTACGCGGCGCTGACGTCGCGATGTCAAAGGAAGCGCCGATCCGTCCCGGGCGCGGCGTCATCATTAGAATACGTTGCGACAAATAGACCGATTCAAACACCGAGTGGGTGACGAAGATGATGGTCTTGCGCAGGGTCCGCCACAGCGTCAGAAGGTCATTGTTGAGCTGGAAGCGCGTGATCTCATCCAGCGCTGCGAATGGTTCATCCATCAGCAGAATGTCTGGGTCAGTCACCAGCGCCCGCGCCAGCGAGACCCGCATCTTCATGCCGCCCGACAACTCGCGCGGAAACGCTTCGGCGAACTCAGCGAGCCCTACCTGCCGCAGCGACGCTTCGATGCGAGGGTGAGCTTCAGTCGCTGGCACATGCCCGAGCTTCAATGGCAGGCCGACATTGTCGCGAACGCTCGCCCACGGCATCAGGGTCGGCTCCTGAAACACGAAACCGACGCCCTGGCCGATTTGCCGCTTGGCCGGCGTTGAGAGTTCGACACGGCCGGAACTCGGAGCCGTCAGACCCGCGATCAAGCGCAAGGCTGTGGATTTTCCGCAGCCCGACGGTCCAAGCAGGGACACGAACTCACCGCGCGTAATCGAGAGACTAAGAGGCCCAAGGGCGAGAAGACCGTTGGGATAGGACTTGGTGACATCACGCAGGCTGACCACGGCGGTTTGCCCCGCTGCTGGGTCAGCGATAGCCGATTGCGCCCGTTTCGATTCTTGCGAATTCACCATAAGAGCTCCGGCGTCCGCCGAATCTGGTCCGTCTATTTGTTCGGCCGCAGATCGACGCCAACACCCTTATTCACGAAACGAAGCGTATAGCCCTTGCGATAGTCGATATCGCTTTTGACCACGCCCGCCTGCACCATCTTCGCATAAAAGCTTGCGATCCGGGCATCCGTCATCGCGCCAATGCCGTCGCGTAGCGTATCACCGGAATCAACAATGCCGTATTCCTTCATCTTGATGACCGAATAGGCCAGGAGATCATCGGTCATCTCCGGATTGAATTTCTTGATCAGGGCATTGCCGGGCGAATTATCGCCATAGAGATAATGGTACCAACCGACGATCGACGCATCGACAAAGCGCTGCACCAGGTCCGCCTTCTTGTCGATCACCTCCTGCTGGGTTTCAATCAGCGTCGAATAGGCGTTAAAGCCGTAATCGGCCAGCAGGATGACGTTGGGCTTGAACTTCGCCTGCTTCTCGATCGCCAGCGGCTCGGATGTTACGTAACCCTGCATCGCGCTATGCAGGTCGGCCAGGAAAGGCTGCGGATTGAACGTATAGGGCTTCACCCTGGCTTCGCTGAAGCCGTATTCGGATTTTAGCCATTGGAAGTAACTGGTGATGCCCTCTTTGGAGACCAGCAAGGTCAGTGGCTTCAACTCCTCCAGCTTGGTGATCTTTAGTTCTGGATGGGTCAGGAGTACCTGCGGGTCTTTTTGAAAGATCGCCGCCACCGCCACCACCGGCACATTGTTGACGATGGCGTCGAAGGATTGCAGCGTATTGGCGCTCATGAAGAAATCGAGCTTGCCGGCGATCAGCAGCATCCGGTTGTTGTTGTTCGGTCCGCCCGGCACGATCGTCACGTCCAGCCCGTATTTGGCGTAGGTGCCATCCGCCACCGCCTGGAAAAACCCGCCATGCTCGGCCTCGGCCACCCAATTGGTCCCGAACGACACCTTGTCGAGCGTCTGCCCCGCGGCCGTACCAACGCTCCCGAACAGGGCGAGGATGACCGCCGTTAACGCTCGCCGCAGAAGGGCCGGTTTCATGATTGGACTCCGCTGATCGTTCTGGCCCATGATGGGCCCAAAGGAAATGCCGGCGAAGATACCGTGCGCGCTGGCGGAAAGAAATATCGAGGCCATGACTCCGATCGATCCATCTCGCGACTGGGCGGCCTTGCGCTGGCCGCAACTGTCCGGCACCGCCCCGGCGCGGTGGATTGCGGTGTTGCCCTTAGCGGCCACCGAACAGCATGGCCCGCATCTGCCGCTTGGCACCGACAGCATGATCGCCGAGGCCTATCTGGCACGGGTTCGAGAGCTGCTGCCAACGACCCTTGCTGTGGCGTTTCTGCCCGTTCAGCCGATCGGGATTTCGACCGAGCATATCGATTATCCCGGCACTCTGACCTTATCGCCGGAGATCGCGATCCGGAGTTGGATGGAGATCGGCGGAAGCCTGGCCCGCGCGGGCTTAAAGAAAATCGTGATGGTCACGAGCCATGGCGGCAATAGCGCGGCAATGACGCTGGTGGCTCAGGAGTTGCGGGCACAATGGCAGATGGCGGCGGTGACCACCGCCTGGTCCCGCCTCAGCGGCGCGGAGCATTTGTTTCCCGCAGAAGAAGTGCGGCACGGCATCCATGGCGGCGCCGTTGAAACCTCGATCATGCTGGCGCGCTATCCGGAGCATGTCGAACGGGCGGCAATCGAGAACTTCCCATCGCGCTCCATTGTCATGGAGAACGATTATCGCCGATTGTCGACGCAACGGCCCGCCCCTCTGGCCTGGCAGGCGCAAGATTTAAATAACAGCGGCGCGGTTGGCGATGCGACCCTGGGTTTGGCGGCAAAGGGAGAGCAGCTCCTGAACAACGGAGCGGCCGCGTTCTGCGAATTGCTGGCCGATCTCGACCGGTTCGATGCCGACAGCCTTTCCAGCAGACCATCGCCTTAGAGTGGGTTCGCCTCCGAAAGTTCAAAGCGGCGACGGCTTTTTTTCACCATACGATCCGAAAAAATCCCCCGCCGGGCTTCGAACCAGCTTTCCCGACCCTCCGTCCAATGGGCATGCGCGACCTAATCCAGGATCGCCGCTAACCGGATGGAGTTCATCATGTCGCTCAAAACCACAATCGCCGCTGTTGCCCTCGCCACGCTGACTGTGACCACCAGCATGGTTTTAACCACCTCCTCTGCCGAGGCCAGGCCCTATGGGCGCGGCTGGGGCATCGGTGCAGGCCTGGTCGGCGCCGCCATCGTCGGCAGCGCCATCGCCGCCAATGAAGGCTATGGCTATTACAACGGCTACCGCCGCTGCGGCTGGACGCCCCAATTCGATGCCTTCGGCAACTATGTCGGCCGGGTGCGCACCTGCAATTATTACTGAGCGCTACTGAGCCGATTTGACGTGGATCATGCGTCCGGCACGGGCGCCTCATCCACCCCGTGCCGAACACGGCCCGCCCGGAGTCCCCCTGGGCGGGCCAACTGTTTTTGACGTTGCATGCTTGTCACCGGCCTGCGGCAATCTGACCGAGAAACCCGGACTTGTTGCAAATAGAAATTAGTTGCAATAAATTCAGGAAGCATCTCCTTGATCGGCTGCCGCCCATTTCCGATACCAGTAGTATGAATCGCCGTAATTTCCCCCAAACCCGCCGTGTGGCCGCGCGCCCCCCTCACTGGTCCGATCCAGCGCCGTTCGCACGGCGAGTGGCCAAAGGCAGCTTGCTGTTCTGTTTGATCGGTGGAGCTACGGCCGCTGAACCGGCCATCCGGCTTCCGGTGAAGGCGATCAAGACCACACCCGAGCAGGCTGTCTTCGACTGGAGCGGAATTTATATCGGCGCGCATGCCGGCTTCGGCTCCGGCCACTCCCAGGGACTTCTCGCCGATCCCGCGCCGGTCCGCGCGAACTCCGATTTCGGCGGCATGATCGGCGGAGTGCAGGCCGGCTACAACCGGCAGCTTTCCTCCGGCGTGGTGGTTGGCGTCGAGGGTGACATCAGCTTTCCCAACGCGCTGATATCCAACTCGATCGTCTCCACGCTCGCCACAGCCAATACAAGCGTGACCGAGCAAACTGATTACATGGCCACGATTCGCGGTCGTCTCGGCTATGCCTCCGGTCATTGGCTGCTCTACGCGACCGGTGGATTGGCGTTCGCTGGCGAACGTTTTCTCAATATGCCGGCGATCGGCAGCAATGAGAAGATTTTGAACACGCGGCTCGGCTGGGCCGCGGGCGCTGGTGCCGAATTTGCTTTTGCGCCGGATTGGAGCCTGCGGCTGGAATATCTTTACAGCCGATTTGAAGACGCTGACATTCGCTTCGCCTCTGGCACCCGGCTCGCCTCAACGCTGGATTTCGGTGCGCTGCGGGTCGGCCTCAATCGAAAGATCGATTGGCCGGATTCGGGCCGAAAGCTGAGGACACAGCTTTCCGATCCGGAATCCGATCGATGGGAAATCCATGGCCAAAGCACCTATCTGGCGCAAGGCTATCCGGCGTTTCGGGCGCTCTATACCGGCCCCAACAGTCTGACCCCGGCGCCGCAGGCCCAGGCGACCTGGAGCAACAGCCTGTTCCTCAATGTGCGCCTCTGGCAGGGCGGCGAACTCTACTACAATCCGGAACTGCTGCAGGGCTTCGGCCTGAGCGACACGGTGGGAGCGGGCGGGTTTCCGAGCGGCGAAGCGCAGAAATCCAATTTCCCCTATCCGCATTACAACACCTCACGACTATTCCTCCGTCAAACATTCGGCTTTGGCGGTGAGCAGGAGGAGTTGGCGAGCGGTCCGACCCAGTTGCCGGGGAAGGTCGATGTGTCGCGGCTGACGATCCAGCTCGGCAAATTCGCCGTGCCCGATATTTTCGACGGCAACGCCTATGCCAAGGACGCCCGCAAGGATTTCATGAATTGGGCGATGTGGGCGCCCGGTGCCTTTGACTACTCCGCCGACAAAGTGGGCTTGAGCTATGGCGCCACCGCTGAATTCAACCAGAAGCAATGGGCACTGCGGTCAGGCTATTTCCTGATTCAGTCGGTGGCCAATTCGAGCAGCTTCGACACCCGCGTGCCCGAACGCGGCACCTATGTGCTCGAACTTGAAACGCGCTATTCACTGTTCTCCCAGCCCGGCAAGATCCGAACCATCGGCTGGATGAACAGCGCTTATTCAGGAAGCTATCGCGAGACGCTCGACAATCCGGCGCTCAATCTCGACCTTTCACAGACCCGCACCGGTCGGATCAAATACGGCTATGTCGTCAATCTCGAACAGGCGCTGAACGACGAAATCGGACTGTTCGGGCGCTGGAGCTGGAATGACGGCAAAACTGAGATCATGGCATTTACAGATATCGACGCGAGCCTTTCGCTGGGCGCCTCCATCAAGGGGACACGCTGGGGACGCCCCGATGACGTGATCGGGCTCGGCGGCGCGATCAACTCGCTCTCTCGCGATCATCGCGAGTTCATCGCCGCGGGCGGCCTTGGCATTCTGATCGGCGACGGCCAACTCAACTACCGGCGGGAGCGCATCCTCGAAACCTATTATGCGTACGCTCTCAACAAGCAAATGACCCTGACTGGCGATTACCAGCTCATTACCAACCCCGCCTACAACGCCGACCGCGGTCCGGTTTCGGTCTTTTCCGGCCGTCTGCACGGCGAATTCTGAACGCGCTTTTTTACACCCAATAATCGTCAGATCGCGCGCGCAAAGGAATCCGCCCGCGCCATTGCCCAGGCCTCGCGGAAGCGGGGATCACTGGTGCCGTCCAGCAATTCTCCAGGACGAAGTTCAGGATAGAGCCGCGTGAATGAGGCCACCTCCGTGGTGGAGATGCGCTGCGAGAAATGGAAGGGCTTGATCTCCTGCGGATGATCGAGGCCGGCGGCCGCCAACAATTCAGATAGCCCCATCAGCGTCGCGCGATGGTAGTTGTGGACCCGTTCGGACTTGTGCGGGACGACGAGTGCCCGATTGCGCGCGGGATCCTGCGTGGTGACGCCAGTCGGGCAGCGATCGGTATGGCAACTCAGCGATTGAATGCAGCCGAGCGCGAACATGAAGCCGCGCGCCGAATTGCACCAGTCAGCGCCGATTGACATGGCGCGCGCCATGTCAAAGGCAGTTGCGATCTTTCCCGCGGTGCCGATGCGAATACGATCACGCGCGTTGATCCCGATCAGCGCGTTATGAACGAAATTGACGCCTTCGCGCATCGGCATGCCGAGATGATCCATGAACTCCAGCGGGGCCGCGCCGGTGCCACCTTCCTTGCCATCGACAACGATGAAGTCCGGGTAGATGCCGCTCTCGCGCATCGCCTTGCATATCGCCAGGAATTCCCAGGGGTGGCCGACGCACAGCTTGAAGCCGGCCGGCTTGCCGCCAGACAGCCGCCGCATCTCGCCGATGAAGGCCATCATTTGCAGCGGCGTCGAGAACGCGCGATGTGAGGCCGGCGAAATACAGTCCTCCCCCATGGCCACGCCGCGAATCCTGGAGATTTCTTCGGAAACCTTGGCGGCCGGCAGCACGCCGCCATGTCCCGGTTTGGCGCCCTGGCTCATCTTGAGTTCGACCATCTTGATCTGGTCGTCGCTCGACACGCGCGAGAATTCCTGCGGGTTGAAACTGCCATCCGGATTGCGGCAGCCGAAATAGCCGGAGCCGATCTCCCAGATCAGATCGCCGCCGTTTTCCCGGTGATAGGGACTGACGCCGCCCTCACCGGTGTCCTGCGCGAAGCCGCCTTTCCTGGCGCCGGCATTGAGCGCCCGAACCGCATTCGGGCTCAGCGCACCGAAGCTCATGGCGGAGATGTTAAATACCGAGGCCGAATAGGGTTTGGTACAATCCGGACCTCCAATCGTGATCCGGAACGTGTCGTCACCCCGCGAATGGGCCGCCATCGAATGATGCATCCACTCGTAGCCCTCGCGGTAAACGTCCTCCTGCGTGCCGAAGGGGCGCTTATCCAGCACCATCTTGGCGCGCTGGTAGATCACCGCGCGGGTATCGCGGCTGAACGGCACGCCGTCCTTTTCGCTTTCGAAGAAATACTGCCGCATCTCGGGCCGGATCTGCTCCAGCAGAAAGCGCAGATGGGCCGAGATCGGATAGTTGCGCAGAATGGCGTGATTCTGTTGCACCAGGTCATAGAAGCCGAGCGCCGTCAGCGCCGCGAAAACCATTGCTGGCACCAGCACCAGATGCCGGATGCCGGGATCGGTCAATCCGATACCGGCCAGGAGCACCGTCACCACGCCGCAGATCGTCAGCACAATAAAACGCGGCGAAAAAGGAAGCATCAGCGTCGCCATGGGCCCTCCAGCCGTTCCCTCTCCGATGGGTTGGCCGCGACTCTACACGGCCGATCAGAACAAGAGGTATACGATATAGGGAGGAGGCATTTCAGGGATGCGACGCCGCCGGGCTCACAATCCAGGCGGGCGGCTGGGGTGAGCCGCGGTACCCGGCAACGCCCCGCTTTACGAGTATCGCTAGTGCCAGCGTTAGAAGAGGTTCCGGCGGCCGTAGAAACCCGAAAGGGAAAACCGGCGCTCGTCATTCCGGACGTCCGGAATGACCCGGGCGATCCAACCAGATGCTAGCGCTCGACGAACGCCTTCTCGATCACGAAATGGCCGGGCTCGCTGTGATTGCCCTCCCTGAAGCCGCGAACTTCCAGCATCTGGCGCAATTCCTCGAGCATCGCCGGACTGCCGCACATCATGATGCGGTCGTTCTGCAGATTGAGCGGCGGCTGGCCGATATCGTTGAACAATTGCTCGGAGGTGATCAGGTCGGTGATCCGGCCCCGGTTGCGGAACGGCTCGCGGGTGACGGTCGGATAATATTCAAGCTTGCCATCGAGCAGCGGCCCGAAAATTTCATCTTCGCGCAGCCGGGCGACCAGCTCCTCGCCGTAAGCGAGTTCGGACACCTGGCGACAGCCATGGACCAGCACGATGCTCTCGTACTGCTCATAGACTTCGGGGTCCTTGATCAGGCTGGCGAAAGGCGCAAGGCCCGTGCCGGTCGAGAGCAGCAACAGTCGTTCTCCGGGAATGAGATTATCCGCGATCAGCGTTCCCGTCGCCTTGCGACCGACCAGAATGGTGTCGCCTTCGCGGATCTTCTGAAGCTTTGATGTCAATGGTCCGTCAGCCACCTTGATACTGAAGAATTCAAGCGCCTCCTCGTGGTTGGCGCTCGCCATGCTATAGGCGCGCATCAGCGGCCGGCCTTCCACTTCCAGCCCGATCATGGCGAACTGTCCGTTCTGGAAACGGAACGCCGAATCCCGGGTGGCGGTGAAACTGAACAGCGTGTCCGTCCAATGCCGGACGGAAAGAACTTTCTCTCGATAGAAGGCGCTCATGAAACCTGATTTCCTTTGGCGGCAATGCCGTAGAACTTTTCTGCTGTTGGCCAAAAACCTCGAAAACCCGCAGAAACATTGAACAAGTTGACCTTCCAACTACGCCGAAATCGCCGATAGTCAACCCAGGAAGGGCAGAAAGTCGCGACCGAAAATTTCCTTTTGGAGGTATTTACGACAGCGAAATTTCAAAACCTGCCTGCCGCGGCGATTGATGAAACCGCCCCTGTCCCGCAGTTACCTTCGCTGGCGCAGGGAATGACCGCTATAGTTGAAACCGATAGGAAGATCGGCCGCCGCGACCGGATATCCGCATGAAACAGCTTCGTGAATTCAGGGCGGGAAAGCCGCGCTCCTATCCGGACCAGAGCATCTATGCGGCTTACGCCGCTGACGTCCTTGGCCTCGATTTCGAGGATATCGACGGAGGAAGTGGTCTTGTCGTCAAGGTCGCCTCGGCACGCTCTTCGATCTATTTCGCGGCCGGACGTTGCTCCTGGTATCCGCAGAACAGCGCCACCGCCACTACGCAGGCGACCGACAAATATTTCGCCAGCAAGATCCTCGAACATTCCGCTGTCGCGACGCTGGGCGGCGCTTATTTTTTTCTCGACGACCGCTACCGCGCCTATCGCCCGCCGGGCCACGACCGGGAGGATGCGATCCGGCATTTCATGGCGATCGGCGCCTCCGCTTTCATCAAGCCGCTCACCGGTTCGCGTGGCGATTTCGCTTGCGCCGTGCACGGCGAGGCCATGCTGCGCGGCTATCTCGAGAGCGTCGCGCGCCATTACGACTCGATCCTGATCCAGCCGATCGTTGCCGGCCGCGAGTTCAGGATATTGCTGCTGGACGACGAAATCGCCTATGTCGCACGCAAGGAGCCGCCGACACTGACCGGCGATGGCATTCATAGCATCGGCGAACTTCTCACGGCCCATAACGCAGCACTTTCCGCCCGCGGCCTGTCGCCGGCTTCCACTGGCGAGCTGCCGCTAGGTACCATCTTGCCCGAAAGCAAGACATGGCCGATTCCGGGCCGAACAAATCTGAGCGCAGGGGGCACCATGACCCTAGAGCCGCCCGAGGCGCACCCGGAGGCCTGTGAGCTGGCGCGGCGAGCCCGGCGTGCGCTCGGATTGCGCGCGGCCGCCATTGACCTGTTCACTGACATTGCGGGCGACACCCAAGCCATGCGGGTGATCGAGGTAAACGGCAATCCCTCGATCCATCTTCTGGAAGACCTCGGACGGGAAGACCTGATTGCGAAAATCTGGCGTCACACTTTTTCGGCGATGGGCCTTCTGGATGCGTGAGATGGCCGATGTTTGATCTGCCGAAATATGGCGACGGCATCTGCCTCGCACGGCTTTCCGAATTGCTGGAAGCGCTGAAGATCGACCGTGTCTGGCTCAGCCGGATCTCCGTCGTGGTCACCGGATCGAATGGCAAGGGCTCGACGGCCGCCTTCTGCGCTGCGATCGCCCGCGCGTGGGGGCTGCGCACAGGTCTTTTCACTTCGCCGCATCTGTTTCGCTTCAACGAGCGCATCCAGATCAATGGCGAGCCGATCGGCGATGAGGATTGGCGGCGCCATCGCGACAAGGTCATGACGACACTTGATCGGATCAGCCGACGGCGCGGCGAAGGTTTCGGCAGCTTCGAGGCGATGTTCGCGCTCGCCTGTCTCCACTTCAAGGAACGGGCATGCGAGTTTGCGGTGTTCGAAGCCGGGATTGGCGGCCGCTTCGATCCAGTGCGACTGGTGGGCTCATCGATCACGACGGTGACGTCGGTTGATCTCGAACATGTCGAACTCTTGGGGAATTCATTGCAGGCGATCTGTTCGGACAAGAGCGATGCCTGCGCCGCGCCCGGCGCCATCATCTATGGCGAGAATTGCCGCCCGCTGCGCGCCCATATTCTGGAATATAACCGCAGCCGCGAGATCAGGAGCCTGTTCGTCAGGGACGAGATCGGCATCGCCAATGAAGCCACTTCTGCGTCCGCGCAACACTTCGACCTGACATTCAGCGGCCAAACCTTCTACGGCCTTGAGACGAGCCTGATCGGGTCATTCCAGTTCAACAATGCCGCGATCGCGGCAACGCTGTTTCTGTTGTGGCAGCAACAAAACCGGCCACCTCATACGGCCGACGAAAATGAAGCCGCGCTCCGAACCGGCTTGCGTCTGGCGAGCTGGCCCGGCCGGCTGGAAACGATTTCGCAGGATCCACTGACTGTCATCGATGTCGGCCATACGCCTGATGGCATCCGGCAATCGCTTGACAGCCTCAAGGCCATTCATGGCGAGCAGGGATGGGTGCTGGTGACCGGCGTCTCCTTCAACAAAAACATCGCTGAGATTGTGAATGCGTTGGCGCCATCCTTCGGCCAGATCGTCTGCACGTCAGCCCATCACAAGGGCGCCGACGCCAGCGAGATTGCGCAGGCGGCGCGAAAAGCCCATCCAGCCGCCATGGTGCATATCGCCAGGGATGTCGCGGATTCGGTGAGGATCAGCCGCGAGATCGCGCGGATATCAAACCGAAAAATCTACGTCGCCGGCGGACTGTTTCTGGCCGTCGAATATGCTGCCGTCGTCCAGGGCCGCGCGTTGGAAGAGCTGCGCTTCTACTGACCGTCGCGCTTTCTTTAGGTTCCGATTGCGAAACTCTTCGGCGCGCTCTAGCGTCCCATCCATCGACGCTGGCGTCCGACATCTAACGAGACGCGCACGATGAACCACGCGGGAGAAATGCCATGAGCGACCGCACCAATCGTCAGATTTTGCTGATCGAAAAGCCGAAGGGAAAGCTCGGGCCGGAGCATTTCAGGATGGTGCAAGGCACTATACCCGAGCCTGGTGACGGCGAGGTGCTGGTGCGCGTGCGCTATATCTCGCTCGATGCCGCCAATCGCGCCTGGATGCATGGCGCCACTTATCGCGCAGCCGTCGAGGCCAACACGGTGATGGCCGGCGGCGCCCTTGCTGAAGTGATCGCCTCCAACGCCCCGGGCTTCGGGACGGGTGATCTCGTGTTCGGCGATACCGGGTGGCAGGAATATGCTGCCCTGCCCGCCAAGCGACTGGAAAAGCTGCCGCGGCTTGAGCCGTTGACGCATCTATTGAGTGTCTTCGGGATCGCCGGCCTCACCGCTTATTTCGGCCTGCTCGCTGTCGGCCAACCGAAAGCCGGCGAGACGGTTGTGGTTTCCGCAGCCGCCGGCTCGGTCGGCTCGCTGGTCGGACAGATCGCCAAAATCAAAGGCTGTCGCGTGGTCGGCATTGCAGGCGGCAAGGACAAATGCCAGTGGCTCACGTCCGAACTCGGCTTCGATGCCGCCGTCGACTACAAGGATCAGGGCATGTTTCGGGCGCTGAAGGCAGCGGCGCCCAAGGGGATCGATATCTATTTCGACAATGTCGGCGGCGATATTCTCGAAGCGTGCCTGTCACTGATGAACCTGAATGGGCGCATCGCCTGCTGTGGCGCGGTCTCGCAATATGACGAGCCGTCAGGCACGGGTCCGCGCGGTGTGCCGGGCCTGATCGTGGTGAAGCGACTGACCCTGCGCGGCTTCATCGTGATGGATTTCGCCGCCCGCTATGGCGAGGCGCTGGCCGATCTGCAGTCATGGGTGAAGACGGGTCAGATCAAGGTACAGGAAGACATCATCGAAGGCCTCGAAAACACCCCGCGCGCCCTGATCGGCTTGTTGGCCGGCGAAAACCGAGGCAAGCGGATGGTCAAGGTCGGTTGACCGATCAATTCTATCCGTGAGACTTCCAATCTTGCCGAAGATACTCGGCAAGGCATGATTCAGTCTGTCCCGGCGCGGATCATATGGGTTTGCGCGGCCGCCTCGAATTCCGTATGCGCTTCCAATCGGTCATAGGTCGAAAGATGAAGCGCCCTTTTCGTGACCCGAAGCCGCAGGCGTGATCCTTCGGCAAATTTTCGCGCCAGTTCCATGGCTTTGTCCATGAGGTGGTCGGCGGGGACGACGTAATTCACCAGCCCAATCCGTTCCGCTTTGTCGGGTGGAATCATGTCCCCGGTAAACATCAGTTCGGCGGCCCGCCCGGCACCGACGAGGCGCGGCAATGTCCAGGTCAACCCCATGTCGGCCGCGCTTTGCACGACCAGTTTGCCTTGGAACATGCGCGGCTTCGTCAACAGAACCGACATTTGCGCATCCTCAGCGGCAATTCGGATATCGCAGCATGTGGCGAGCAGAAAGCCGCCGCCGAAGACGTATCCATGCAGCGCGGCGATGGTCGGCAATTCGAGGCGCTTTACCCGGTATCCCATCTTGTTCCACAACGCTACGCCATCCCACATCTGCTCGGTCCCCCGCGACTCGAGCGTGGCTGCCTCCTTGAGATCGCCTCCCGCGCAAAATGCCCGTCCGGCGCCGCTGAAGATGACGCAACTGACGGACGGGTCGGCCTCGAATTCGTCGCAGGCCCGCATGATTTCGGCAGCCATTTTCAGACTGGTGGCATTCAGCTGCTTGGGCCGATTGAGCGTGAGCTTGCCGATCCCGTCTGCTTTTTCGACAATGATCGTTTCGTAGTCCATGAGATTCCTCCCGCTCAGAACGCCCCTTTCATGGGCGCCAGGTCCGCATCCGTGGTGATTCCGCCGTCCTTGATGCCCTCGGCCACTTCCTGGTCCGTCATGCCCAGCAATGTCTTGAAGACATAGTCGTTGTGCTCACCCAGTGCCGGCCCCGCGAACTGCTGGTCCTGGCTCCGCGAAAACTTAAATGCCGGTCCGCGATAGATGTGTTCGCCGATCACCGAATGCTTCAGCGGCCGGAAGAACCCCCGCGCCTTCATGTGAGCATCCTTCTCCATCAGATAGGCCGTGCTTTCGACGACCGATGCCGGAATTTCAGCGGCGGTCAGCATCGTTTCGAGCTCTTCGGCGGTTTTGTGTTTCGTCCATTCAGCCACGAGATCATAAATCTCCGCCTCGGCCTGTTTCCTGCCGAGCAGAGTTTCGTATTGCTCCTTACGGCTCCAGTCCGGTTCTCCCATAAGCCGGCGAAGTGCCGTCCATTGCTGGTCCGAAAAGACCGCGATCGCACACCAGCTATCCTCTCCCAGGCAGGGAAAAAAGGAATGCGGCGAAGCGTACGGCACGGCATTGCCTTGCCGTCCGAGAATTCGGCCGTTGGCAAAGTAATCCATGATCGCGGGCGCCAGCAGATAACTGGCGCTTTCGGCCTGGGACTCGTCGATCTCCTGACCCTTGCCGGTCCTGCGCCGATATGACAGCGCCGCCAGAATTGCGGCCGCGCCGAATCGGGGCGAGACGAAATCGGTGAAAGCGCCGATATAGGGCACCGGACCCCGGTCGGGCCAGCCGGTGACATGGGTGAATCCGGCTAGCGCCGCGGCCTCGAATCCGCTGCCGGTCCGCGTTCTGTTCGGGCCGGTGGCGCCCACCTGACTCGAACGATAATAGATGACCTTGGGATTGACCTTTTTCACATCCTCATAGGCCATGCCCCATTTTTCCATTTGCCCGGGGGCAAAACTGCTGGCCACCACATCCGCCCAGCGGATCAGCTTCCAAGCCAGCTCCCTGCCTTTCGGCGTCTGGATGTTGATCGAAGCGGAATAGCTGCTGGAGTTGACCTGGGGCGCCCAGGCATTGTGGTTGTAGCCGGGCTCGCCGTCTCTGTATGGTCCTTGAAGCCGCATCAAGTCCGGCCGCGTATGGCTTTCGACACGCACCACCGTGGCGCCCCACATGCCCAGATATCGTATGGTCAACGGGCCGGCTGCGATCCAGCAAAAATTGGCTACCTTGATCCCGCTCAGCGGCAACGCGGAGCGGGCCTTCTTGTCGGTCGTCTCCATCAGATCGCCCCCGCGCCTTTCAAGGCGGTCAAGGAATCCGCCGGAATTCTCATTTCGCCGGAATACACTTCAATATTGTGCTCCCCGATCAGCGGGGGCCGCCGGCGGCAGGTCAGGGGGGTTTCGCTCATTCTCGTGAACGGCCCGCAATAAGTCACCGTTTCGTCGAGTTCGGGATGTTCGAGCTGCAGCCAGAACCCTCTCGCGATGAGTTGCTCGTCGGCTGCGATGTCCGCCATGTCGTTGACGGGTGCGACCATGATTCCCCGGTCCCAGCCTTCCTTATAAATCTCCTTTTTTGTCTTGGTCAGGAGAAAACGCGCAATGGGCTCTTCGATGCGGGCGATGAGTTCCTCCGACAATTTTTCCGTGACGTAGTCGTTCTCCCAGTCAAACTTCTTGAGCCAGTCGGGCGCCATATTCGATTCCGCCATCCATTGCACAAGGCTCTCCGAGGCCTTCACCATCCGGATCGAACCGCCCCCTCCTTGCAACAGAATGGCGTACCCGTCTTTGCATTCGAACGAGAGCCTTCGGAGGGCGCCGGACGTGCCCCAGCTTCCTCCCGTGCGCTTGTAGTCCAGTTTGGCGAGATCCCAGGCTTCCACGCTCGCCTGCAAGAGGCCAATGCCGCTGTCCTGGATGGACAAGTCGATGTGTTGTCCGACCCCGGACACTTCACGCTCGTAATGCGCAATCAAAATCGCAGTCATAAGTTCAGACGATGCCTGCGCGGAGATTTGCGGGATGAAGCCCATGCACAGCGGAGGACGGTCCGCATCGCCGGTGAGGTAGGCCGCGCCGCAGCTTGCCCAGGCGGTCAGGTCGCTCCACGGATAATCCGCCTTCGGCCCCGTCTGCCCATAGGGCGTGATCGAAGCCAGGATGAGACCGGGATTGATCGAGGCCAGGACGTCGTAACCCAAGCCCAAACGGGCCAGATGGCCGGGAGGATAAGACTCGAGGATGAAATCGGACGTCTTCACCAGCTTCTTGAACAGGTCCCGTCCATCCGCCGTCTCGAGATTCAGTGTTATTCCTCTCTTGTTGACGTTGTAGGCCCACCAGAAAAGACTTTTTTCAGGATCCGGGACGTCGCGATAGAAAGGGCCGATCGTCCTTGCCGTGTCGCCGCCGGGTTTCTCCACCTTGATGACATCCGCCCCGAGATCGGCGAGAAGTTTTGCGCAGAGCGAAAGTGGCCCTTCGGTCAGATCCAGTATGCGATAAGGCGAAAGCGCACCGGACTCATCGTTGGACACATCCATTCGGGCAAACCTTTCCAGTCACGAGATCATCTTGTTTTTTTACGGGGCGTCGATCTCGCGCAACAATTTTTCGGCGTCCTGCCGCAGGCGAATTGCATGCGCCACTTCGCCAATCTGCGAAGTTCGCACGAGATTAGGGACTTCAAGGCTGATCGGTAATTCCGGCGGCAGAGCCCTGATGATTCCGGCGAGGTCGATTACGCCTTCTCCCGGATTGAGTCTTTCCGTCCGCGCCTGGCGCATCACTTCCTCGTCGTCCGGGTTTGGCGGCCCGGGCGCATCACACAATTGCAAATAGGGAAAATAGCTCGCCGGATATGCCAGAATGTTTTCAGGCCGATCGCCCGCCTGGTGAAGATGAAAGCAGTCGAGCAGAACAAAGGCATTCTCGGCGCCGCTTGCCCTGACCAGCGTCACGGCGTCGTCGACGGCTTTGACGGCGGTATAGCGGAGAAACTCGACAGCGACACTCATGTCGAACTCGCTGGCCCATCGGCAAAGCGCTTGCAGTTTTTCCGCCGCTTGGGCCGGATCCGGCACCATCGAGCACGTCACGAGATAACGCGCTCCCAACGTCGCTCCCATTTCCAGAAACGGCCGATACGCGTCCACGGGGGTTTCCGCGTCCAGCAGGACGAATTCCAGGTCGACGACGGCCAGCCCCTCGCCGTCAAGGATGGCTCTCAGCTCCGGAATCTCGTTGGCGCCTCTCACCGCTGCGGGAAAATCGTCGGGCCGATTCCGCGGAGAGCCCTGTAGGATCCGCACTCCGACCCTTTGGAAGCCCGACTGCGCCGCGCAACGGAGGAATTGCTGCGGTCTGAGTGTCGGCAGTGTCTGCGGCGCCAGCGCCAGTGGTCGCATGATCAGCTCACTCGCGAAAGCCGCTGAGAAAGGTGGCGCGTTCCGGCGCGCCGAGGCGCCAGACCCAGTAGGGGTAACGCAGCGGAGTGGGCCAGCTTACCTCATCAAGCCGAGCAGTCTCCTCTGCCGACAAGCGCCAACGCAACGTAGCCAGATTTTCCTGGAGTTGCTCCACCGTCCGGGCACCGAGAATGACCGTCGACACCCAAGGTTTGCGCAGCAGCCAGTTGATCGCCACCTGACCGGCCGACACTTCCCGTTCGGCAGCAATCTCCTGCACGACATCGAGAATGTTGAATGCATGGTCCCAGTCGGGCACGCTCTCAAGGGTCGGCAGCTTGGCGAGCCGGGACCCTTCCGGACGCGCCTTGTCGCGCTGATATTTGCCTGACAGGAAGCCCGAGGCCAGCGGTCCCCAGATCATCGAGCCCATGCCCTGATCCTCACCGGCCGGGAAAAGATCGAACTCCGAATCGCGGCAGACCAGCGAGTAATACAGCTGCTGAAACCCGAATGGCTGCAGCTTCAGCGAATCGGCGACCGCCTGGGCGCGCATGAGTTGCCAGCCGGCATAGTTCGAACAGCCGATATAGCGAACCTTGCCAGAACGAACCAGATCGTCCATGGCGCGCATCGTCTCTTCAGGTCGGGTGAATGCATCCGGCGCATGCAGTTGGTAAAGGTCAATCCAATCGGTCCGCAGCCGTCGCAGGCTAGATTCGCAGGCTTTGATCAGATGGTGGCGCGACAATCCCAGGTCGTTCTCACCCGGACCGACGCGATAGGCCACCTTGGTGGACAGTAAGACCTTCTCGCGCCGTCCCATCAGCGCCTGTCCCAGCAACTCCTCGCTTTTTCCCTCCGAATAGGAATTGGCGGTATCGAACAGGCAGATCCCTGCGTCGATGCACATGCCGACCTTTTCGTCGATCCGTTCCGTCCCGGCCATCGTGCCCAGGCCTAGACTGAGCTCGGACACTTTTAGGCCCGTTCTGCCCAGAGGATTGTATCTCAACGTCACACACTCCGATTTTGCAGATCCCGGCCAGGCGTTCGCGATTTCAGCAAGTCCTAGCCGTTACCCCAATTGTTACTCCGTCGCATTGGCTGAAGCTATAAGCCCGCTAGCATGTGGCCCAAGACATTGTAGGCTGGCGATCCCGGCATGACTCGAACATGCGACCTGCGGTTTAGGAAACCGCCGCTCTATCCAGCTGAGCTACGGGACCGAGACCCGTCGTGAAACGGGGTTAGTTCCGCGCTGCTTACCAGAGTGGCGGCCTGATCGCCAGTCTCGGGAGCGGATAGCCAGGTCCTCGAAAGCGGGGTGGGGATCCGATGCAATACCCCCACTTTCCGCCTCCCGTGAAAAGCTGCGGAAAGCCTGGGGTTTCGGGGTGACAAGACGGGCAATGATGGCGACAATGGGTAAATTCGATGTCACCTATTGTCGTGGTTTGGAGTCGTCCGTGGCCCGATCAGCCAAGGCTGTCTTGTTCATAACGATAGCCGCTGTAAGCCTGTCGATGCAGGCCCCTCTCCGTGCGCAATGGTGGTCGCGCGCGCCGGCCGATTATGAGGAATGCGCCGACCGGGCCGAAAACATCTCCGTCAAGGAGCAGCGCACATCCGCGCTTTCCGCGTGCCATTCGCAATTCGCCGGCCGCCGCAAACCGGGCGGCGGCTATAGCTATTTCGATTTCATGCAGAACCGCAGCTTCGACATCGCCGGGCCAAACCCGACGCCGGAAGAGCAGCGCTATATCGACGAGCAATATACCGCGTTTCTGGATCGCGAGCGGCAAAGCAGCATCACAGCCGCCTTCAATGCGAAACAACTGCAGGCGCAACAGGTCTCGCTGCAGCAGCAGGCGGCAACGGCTCCTGTCCCGATGCCACGCCCCGCGCCCGCGATGCGAACACCGATGGCCGGCCTCAAGCCGCAGCCCAAAATCACTGGGTGCGCCAAACATTCGTTTTCGTGCGAATGGCCACGTGTCGCCGAAGGCATCAAGGATCTGAAGAAGCTGTTCGGCGCCGCGCAGGCGAAAGCCTGGCGCGATTAGTCACCGACGCGAGTCGCTCACGAAATTCGCGGCCAGAGTTGCGCTGGACTTAGGCCCGGCGATCCGCTCGCCGCCATCTCAGCCGCGCGCACGAGATCGACGATGCGCCGCGACAGTGGCACCGACAGACCATGCCGCGTTGCGAGCCTGATGATTTCACCTTGCAGATAATCGATCTCGGTGGGCCGGCGATGCTGCAGGTCTTCCCACATCGAAGATCGGGCTTTTGGATCGATCGTCATCGAGCGACCAAGCGCGATTCGAAAAAGTCCATCAGGCAGGCGCAGCAACCACGCCGCAAGCGCCGGCGGAATCCGCGTGGAAGATGCTGGCCTCAGACCATCGGCCTTCATCGCCGCCAGGCCCTCTTCCATCTGCGCGGCGAGCAGCAACCGCCACGGCCGCTGCGCCAGTTGCTGTGAGAGTGGCAGGCCTGAGAGCGCATTCAACGCATTATTCAAATTGATGAGGAGCTTGCCCCACTGCAACCCGGCGATATCTTGCGCCGACTTCATCTTGAGATGCGGGACGGATAGACGCTCGGCTACGCCGGAGGGGTCCTGCTCGATCGCGACTTCGCCGGACGTGGCGCGGTGAAATCGCCCCGGTTCAGGCGCCAGCACGTTGAATGGCACCATGCCGCCCAGCACCCGCCGTCCAGGCAACCGCTCGCGCAGGACGGACGTGTTGCGAACCCCGTTCTGCAGGCTGACGATAATCGCATCCTCCGCCCCATGCGCAGCGATCAGCCCAGCGATCTCAGGCGTATCGGAACTCTTGACCGTTACCAGGATCGTGTCGGCACCCGTCATGATCGCCGGATCGTCCGACAGCGTCAGGCGATCAGCAGGAATAGTCAGCTCAAGCCCTTCGAGGTCCGACAGCTGAAGCCCGTCAGACCAGATGGCATCGATGGTGCGCCTGCGCGCGAGAAATCTCACCCGATGGCCCGCCGCAGCCAAAAGGCCGCCAACGAAACAGCCGATATTGCCGGCGCCGGCAATGCAGATGGACCGCTCGATTGGCATAGCCACTCTCCAGACAACGCGTGAGAGCTGGAAAGCCCTGGTTCACCGGCGCGCAACCCGATCGATCACGGCGCGAAAGCGACGGCCAAATCCAACCGGACCCATTTCAGTCGTCAGGACCGATGCGTACCAACATCTTGCCGAGGTTGTCGCCCTTGAAAAGGCCCACCAGAGCGCCCGGCGCGTTCTCGATCCCCTCCAACACGGTGTTGTGAAATTTCATCTTGCCCGCCTTCATCCAGCGGGCCATGTCCTGGAGAAACTGCGGTCGCAAATCCAGGTGGTCGGCAATCTCGAAACCCTCCAATCGCAACGCCTTCGGCACGACGAGATTGAGATTATAGGGACCTACTGTTTTGCCTCTTACGTTGTACTGCGAGATCGTTCCACAGATCACCAGCCGGCCGAAATGGCGCATGCTGCCCAACGCTGCGACCAGCGCATCGCCGCCGACATTGTCGAAAAACAGATCGATCCCATCCGGTGCGGCCGCGCGAACGGCGGAATTCAGGCTTTTAACGTTGCGGTAGTTGATGGTCTCGTCCACGCCCGCGGTCTCTCGCAACCAGGCGCATTTCTCGTCGGAGCCGGCGATGCCGACGACGCGGCAGTTCATCGCCTTGGCGATCTGGCAGGCCACGATCCCAACGGCACCCGCCGCGCCCGAGATCAATACGCTTTCCTTCTCTTTCAGCGCCCCGATCCTGATCATGCCGGCATAGGCGCTGATGCCGGGAATCCCGAGTCCCCCCAGGAAATCCCGCATCGGCAAGCCCATCGTATCGAGCTTTTGCAAGCCAACCCGATCCTGCGGCGGCGCTCCAGACGGCTGGACAGTGGCGACATAGGCTTCGCGCCAGCCGCGCAACGAACTCACGACATCGCCGACCTTCCATTCCGGAGAACGGGATTCAACCACGCGCCCGATGGCCCCGCCGTCAATGACCTGGCCGATTTGCCAGCCTTGATAGTGGTTCTGCTCCATCATCTGAAAGCGCATGTAAGGGTCGACGGACATCCAGCTGTTGCGGACCAGGATCTGGCCCTCGCGAAGCGGCTCCAGCCTGGTTTCTGCAAGCTCGAAGGCATCGACTCCGGGCATTCCGTCCGGGCGGCTTCGAAGGCGTATCTCTCGGCTGGTCGTTACATTCATTGCCCTGCGTCTCCCTCGCCCGATCTGCGGTCAGGCCTTTTTGATTAGCGCATAGTATCGCGGAGGATCGGCCCACCCGCAACGGCGGCCCATGAATGCCGCCATGCAGATCCTTGATGCTGTCGACGCGTCGAGGCGCCCGGCGGCATTCCGCCACCCTTCTCCGGCGTAATCTGCATTCCACCGTGACCCGTCATGACCCTTGGCCGGTCGCGCGGAAGGAGGGTCAAACCGCATGAACCGGGGCCGGATTCTGGAGAACCGTGCCCCAACGTCAGAAAGTGCTCGCTGAGGCGGTGCGCGAAGTTCCGGACCAGCCGTGCAAGCTAAAAACGGCTGGCCTCACGGCGCCGACCTGGGCTAATTCATCCCGAGTGCCGACTTTTCGAAGTTCGTGAACCATCGCTCGACCTCTCCCACGAACTTCGGAAAATTATCGACACCAGCAACTTTATGATTCTAGTACCGCTTCCATTAGACGGGCCCGAAAGAAATCGCGGCAGGTGGTGCGGGCCCGTCAAATAGGCGGTACTAGCTTCCAACCGAGGGTATCATGAGCAAATTCACCGATATTGGCGTCGAGAAGACCGGCCACGTTTCCACCATCGAGATTCGGCGGCCTCCGCTGAACTTCTTTGATATTCCTCTTATCAATCAAATTGCCGACGCTCTGACCGATATCGACAACGATCCCGAGGTTCGGGCGGTCGTGCTCGCAGCGCAGGGCAAGGCCTTCTGCGCCGGGGCCAACTTCGCCGAACCGGCGAACATGAAGGTCGACACACCGGCTCCCGGCGAACCGCCGCGCATGGGCGAGATCAGCCCGCTCTACATTCAGGCGGTACGGATATTCCGCAACAAGAAGCCGATCGTTGCCGCCGTTCATGGCGCGGCCATCGGCGGCGGGCTCGGCCTTGCACTATCGACTGATTTCCGCGTCACCTGTCCGGAGGCGCGCTTTGCCGCGAACTTCACCAAGCTCGGATTTCACCCGGGCTTCGGCCTGACGGTGACGCTACCCGAAGCGGTCGGCAAAAATTTCGCCGAGCTGATGTTCTACACCAGCCGCCGGGTGACGGGCGAAGAGGCCTATCGGGTCGGTCTCGCCAGCGCCTGCGTTCCACAGGCCGAAGTGCGCAGCGCGGCGTTGAAGCTTGCCTCCGAGATCGCCGAATGTTCGCCGCTCGGACTGATATCCACCCGCGCCACCATGCGCGGCGACCTCGCCGACCGGGTGCTGAAGGCCACCGAGCACGAACTGAAAGAGCAGAATTGGCTCCGCCAGACCGACGACTTCAAGGAAGGCGTGAAGGCGACCGAAGAACGTCGTGTCGCCAACTTCAAGGGAAGGTGAGAGGTTTTCGCGGACAACTGCTCGCCGCTGTCCTGCTGGGGACAGCGGCGCTCACCACCACGGCACGCGCGACAGGCTGCGCTTTTGAGTCGCAGGGCGAGGGCCGCGTGACCAGAATCCTCGACGGCCGGACGCTGGAGTTGGACGACGGTCGTACGGTGCGCCTCGCCGGCATTGAGGCCATCACCTCCCCGGATGGGCCGGCGGCGGCTATCGCCAGATTGATTGTCGGTCAGCAGGTCACGCTTCGCGGCGAGGACGATACGCCGGATCGCTACGGCCGCCAGCGCGCCTTCGCCTATCTCGCGGCTTCCGGCGCACTGCTGCAAGTCACGCTTTTGGAGCAAGGACTGGCCTTGTTTGCTGCCGATGTTGCGGACAAGGAGTGTGCCATGGCGCTGCTGGCCGCCGAAGCCGTTGGCCGCAGGGCCAGGCGGGGTATTTGGGCGGACCCTGCAGCCATAAAAAACGCCGAAAGTTCTGACGATATCGTGGCCAGGCTTGGCCATTTTAGCCTTGTCGAAGGTAAGGTATTGTCGGTCCGTCAGGCTGGCGCGACGACGTACCTGAATTTTGGCCGAAACTGGACACGCGGCTTTGCCGTGACTATTCCGAGGAAATTGCTGCCGGCCTTCGAGGCGGCCGGCGTACCTCTGAAATCATTTGAAAATCGACGGGTTCGCGTGCGGGGATGGGTTGAAATGCGCGGCGGGCCCCGGATCGAAGCACTCCGGGCGGGACAAATTGAGTTGCTTGGCGAATATTAGCTCGCCGGACCAGGGCGGACCAACGCAGTGATGGACGGAACAGGACGGCGCAGGAGCGGGCTCGGCCGCCTTTGGGCTGCACCCTTGCTCGTGGCCATAAGCCTGGGCCTGGCGGCCTGCGGGGACATGACGCGCTTTCAGGTGGCCTCGCCAACGACGCCTGCCCCCAGCAAGCCGGTCCATCCCACGGTCACGTCGACAGCGGCCTCCGAACGCGAGCACGAACGCATTCTCGCCTCCTATGGCGGCGTCTATGACGATCCGCAGCTCCAAGCGCTGATCGGCAGAACCGTTGACCGCCTGGTGGCGGCATCGGACCGCCCGGATCAGGGCTACAAGGTGACCATTCTCAATTCGGGCGCCGTCAATGCCTTCGCGCTCCCGACAGGGCAGCTCTATGTCACCCGGGGTCTGATCGCGCTGGCCTCCGATACTTCGGAACTGTCTTCGGTACTCAGTCACGAGATGGCGCACGTTTTGGCCAAACACGCTTCCATCCGCGAGGATCAGGCTCGCCAGGCTGCCATCGTCACCCGCGTTGTCACTGATATGAGCAACGACCCCGATCTGACCGCGCTGGCGCTGGCCAAGACCAAACTGACCATGGCGAGCTTCTCGCGCGCGCAGGAGTTCGAAGCGGACGCGATAGGGGTTGGCATCGCAGCGCGTGCCCACTTCGATCCCTTTGGCGCCTCCCGTTTCCTGACTTCGATGGAGCGCAATGCCGAGTTGAAGGCGGGCAAGACTCCTTCGCTCGATCCACGCGCTCAAGATTTCCTGTCTTCCCATCCGGCCACGCCGGAGCGCATTGCGAATGCGCAGGCCAGCGCTCGTCAATACACCACGCCTGAAGGCGGAGAACGCGATAGGGAGACCTATCTCTCGGCGATCGACAACATCGTTTATGGCGAAGACCCCAGCGAAGGATTCGTGCGGGGAAGACGATTCCTGCATCCAAAACTCGGCTTTACTTTCGCCGTCCCGGATAATTTCACCCTCGACAACACGGCCCAGGCGGTGATCGGCGTGCGCGAGGGCGGCAGCCAGGCGATGCGTTTTGACGTGGTTCGCGTACCCTCGGAACAGACGCTTGGCGAATACCTCAATTCCGGCTGGATGGAGAATGTCGACAAGGCCTCCACCGAGGATTTGACCATTAGCGGCTTCCCGGCCGCCTCCGCCTCGGCCCGCGGCGACCAATGGCAGTTCAAGATTTACGCCCTGCGGTTTGGCAGCGATGTCTATCGCTTCATTTTCGCGGCCCGCCAGAAAACCACGGAGAGCGAGCGCAATGCGCGCGAAACGGTCAACTCGTTTCGGCGCCTGACGCTGGAAGAAGTTCAGGCCGCAAGACCGTTGCGCATCAAGGTCATTAACGTTCAGCCCGGTGACACCGTGGAATCGCTGTCGCATCGGATGGCTGGCGTCGATCATCAGATCGAGCGGTTTCGCATCCTCAATGGGCTCGATGCCCACGCCCAGGTGAAAGCCCGCGACCGCGTCAAGATCGTGGTGGATTGACGCATGGCGGAATGCCTGGGCGCGCCGGCTGTGCCGAGCATCAGGCGACTGCAACTGAGGCACAAAAAGCAAGGTGAGCCTCAAAAGCAAAAAGCCCGGCCGTTTGGCCGGGCTCTTTGGTATCTTTACTCTCAAGCCTGATCGATCAGGCGGCTTCGTCGGCCACCGCATCGCCATCCGCATCGAGGTCGGCATCCGCGTCCGCTTCGCCATCGCCACCGGCTTCGGTCTCAACCTTGGCGCCTCGGCGAGGACTCTTGACCAACTGGCCTTCGATTTCCTTCACCGCTTCGGTTTCAGTGACGTGCTGCACGACCGCGATCTCTCGCGACAGCCGATCGAGCGCCGCCTCATAGAGCTGGCGTTCGCTGTAGGACTGTTCAGGCTGGGATTCAGAACGATAGAGGTCTCGAACCACCTCGGCGATCGCGACGATATCGCCCGAGTTGATCTTGGCTTCATATTCCTGAGCCCGTCGCGACCACATGGTACGCTTGATACGGGCCCGGCCCTTAAGCGTCTCAAGGGCGCGCTTGACCAACGCGGGTTCGGACAGCTTGCGCATACCGACATTAGCGACCTTGGCGGTCGGAACCCGCAGGGTCATCTTGTCCTTGATGAAGTTGATCACGAACAATTCGAGCTTGGCGCCCGCGATCTCCTGCTCCTCGATAGCCAGGATCTGGCCCACGCCATGAGCCGGATAGACCACGAACTCGTTGGTCTTAAAGCCCTGCCGCTGGGTCAAAGCCTTCTTCGGTTCCTCGACACGGGCAGCCACCGGCGCGGGTTTGGCCGCTGCCACCGGCTTTGTGGCCACCGCCTTGGGGGCGGGAGCCTTTGCCGCCACAGGCTTGGTGATCACAGGCTTGGTGGTGACGGGTTTAGAAGCTACCGGCTTGACCGTCGCGGGCTTGGCCGCGGCCGGCTTCGCAGCCGTTTTGGAGGCAGTTGATTTCGCAGCAGATTTTGCAGTCTTTTGGGGCATTAGGCTTCTTTTGTTCTTTGAGGGTTTAGGCACCGCAGCTCGCGCGGCCTTTCGGCCGTCTTTCGCGGAAGACCGGGTCAGAGAAGCTCTGGCCGGCGAACCTTTGGCGCGGCTTTTGGTACCGCGCGAGGCGGCAGCCTTTCTGGAGGTATGAGAAGCACTCTTTTTACGCGTTTTCTGTGACACAGCCTGCGCGCGGAACTGCCACGCCCCTGTTCGATGTTTTGCGGGAACCCTCAGGCCAAATTACGCATGGCCGAGATCGGCTTTTGCTTATGATATGTGCCCAATATAGCACATTTTCCGCAAAAATCAATGATTTAGGCCCCGATTATGGGGTCTGCAGGCGGTTTCGCTGAGATCGATGGGGATTACGGTTAAGCGCGGGGAATGATGACCAGATGACCAAGGGGCAAAATTAATCGCCCGTCCCGGGAGAAGTAGAAAAATATTTCTCAAACTTGCCTTCGACACCTTCAAATTCCTTGGCGTCGGCGGGCGCGTCCTTTTTCTGGGTAATGTTGGGCCAGCTTTTGGCGTAGTCGGCATTCACTTCGAGCCATTTCTCCAAGCCCGGCTCGGTGTCCGGCTTGATGGCATCCGCCGGGCACTCAGGTTCACACACCCCGCAATCAATGCATTCATCCGGATGGATGACCAGCATGTTGTCGCCTTCGTAGAAGCAATCTACCGGGCAAACCTCCACGCAATCTGTGTATTTGCATTTGATGCAGGCTTCAGTGACGACGTAAGTCATCCAAGGCTCCGAACGGGGTCATTTTTTGTGAGCGTTGCCTACCCCAGGAACAGCAATGCTGCAAGCGAAGCGCGATACCCGTGGTTCAGCACATGACGATCGCCGCCGCCGGCCAAATGGATCACTCGAGCCCCAAATCCTGATAAAGCCCGCGCGCCGAAGTTGAATCTCCGCGTCGTTCCGCAAAGGCGGTGATCCTCAGAACGCGAACACCCTGATCGAGGCTGATCGTCAGGACATCTCCGAGCTTCACCGAATGTCCCGGCGATCGCTCCCGGACGCCGTTGATACGAACCTGGCCGGCTTCTATCAACGCCGCCGCGCTTGTCCGGGCCCGCACCACGCGGGCATGCCACAACCATTTGTCCAGTCGCTGACGTTCCAAATCGGCCACACCGAAAGGTTCAGCTCCCCCTATCCTTGCGGCCGGCGCTCAGTTGCTCCTTGAGCGCGGCAAGCTTGGCGAACGGCGAGTTGGGATCGATCGGGCGGTCCCGTTCGCGTGGCGCGGCGCTGGAGGCAAACGGCCGATGTGAGGGGCCGCCCTTGCTTCGGTTATCTTTATCGCGGCCGCCACCGAATTTGCCTTTCGGCCTGTCATCCCCGGCCTTGCCCTCAGACTTCCTGCCCTCGAATTTCCTGCCTTCGAATTTCTTGCCTTCGAACCGCTTGCCCTCGACGCGTTCGCGCGGCGGCCGAGCGGTTGCGCCATCTTCGGGCACAGACACGGGCGCACCCTCGCGGGCCTTGCGGAAATTTTGAAACTTCTCACGGCGCGGGCGACGATCACGCTCCGACTGGGTCCCAGCGCTGCTTTCGCCTGTTGCCGCAACGGCCTCGACACCGGATTTACCTTGCCGATCCGGCGCGCGATGACGGTGCCGATCATGCCGGGGCCGACGCTCTTCCGAACGGCCGCCCGGCCGCCAAACTTCGATCAGTTCTGGCGCCGCCGGGACTTCAGGCTCAGCTGATCCCTCCGTGGCTGGCGCGGCATCCAGGGCCACGGGCTCCAAGGTCACGGGCTCCGGGGTCACGGGCTCGCTTTGAACCTCAATGGCACTCTCCGGGCTTAACGGCTCCGGCGTCGCATCGGAAAGTATTATCTCAGCAGGCGCCGTCTCAGCAGCGGTTGCTGGTTGATCCGCCGGGGCAACGTCGACCTCAGCCTCGGCTGCCGATGGAGTCTCCTCCGAAGGCAAAGGCACTAAACTTTCGGCTGCCACCTCCGCGAGCCCGGTGGCCGGGGCATCAGCCTCGGCTGCAACAACCGGATGAGCATCAGTTTCAAGCGCTTCCGCTGCCGCGGCTGGGCTCGTTTCGACGGCGGGCTTCGGCGGCAAAGGCGGTCGCCGGTCCATCCGGTAACCGAGCGCCCGGAGGATCGAGGCAAAATCCTCGCCCGCTGAGCCTGTAAGCGAGGTCATCGCCTGGGTCACGACAAAACTACGACCGTCGAAAGCGCCCGCTGGCTTGTCCCCCGGTGAGTTCTCTCGCCAAGCCAGCGCCGGGCGAATGAGATCGGCCAGACGTTCGAGAATATCCACGCGCACCGCGCGTTCGCCGCATTGCCGATAGCCGAGCACGCGGTAGGCATCGCGGTCGAGTTGCTTGTCGACCGGAAACGAGGTCCGGCCGCTGCTCGCCAAATGCTGTGCCCCGGAGAGAGCGCTCAGATCGACGTTGTCACGCTTTTGCACCCAGAGCAGCGAGGCGAGCGAGCGCGCCGCCGGCTTCAGCAGGGGCGGGAAGTAAATATGATAGGCGCCGAACCGCACGCCATATTTGCGCAGCGAGGCCCGCGACGGCTGATCGAGATCCTTCATCTCGGCCGAAATTTTCTGACGTTCCAGAACGCCGAGCGCTTCGATCAGCTGATAGGCGATGCCGCGACCGATCCCGGTGACATCCTCTGCCTTCGCAAGATCAAACAAGGGGCCGAGCAGCTTTTCGATATGCGTCTTCAGCCACAGATCAAGGCGCGCTTGAACTGCTTCACGCGGCGCTCCGCTTAAGCGTTCATCCGCGATGATGCGAACACGCGGATGCAGCACGTCGTCGGCCGCGACCAGGCGACCCACCGCATCGCCGGTCCAGCGGATGGTGCCGTCGGATGTCAGCAAGAACTGTTCATCCGGCGCAGCCGCCAGTTTCGCGGCGCGCGCATCAATTTCGCCGGCCAGCGCCTTTTGCGCCGTTGCCTGTAGCGCCTTGGCATCGGAGCCAGCCTCGGCCGCATCCGGCGCGAAAGTGAATCCATCCAGGCGGCCAATCACATGGCCCTCTACAATCACTTCGCCAGTCTTGCCGATTTCCGTATTCAACATCGTGTTTTCCCGCAGGCGGCGCATCAATACACTGGTCCGGCGGTCGACGAAACGCTCTGTGAGCCTTTCATGCAGTGCATCTGACAATTTATTTTCGACTTCGCGGGTAATCCCCTGCCAATGCTCGGGATCGGCCAGCCAGTCCGGCCGGTTCGCGACAAAGGTCCAGGTGCGGATTTGTGCGATCCGGCCCGACAGCGTGTCGATATCACCATCGATCCGGTCCGCCTGGTCAACCTGGGCGGCAAACCACGCATCGGGAATGCGGCCTTGATGCATCAGGAAACCAAAGAGCGTGGTCACCAGTTCAGCATGGGCCGCTGGCGCGATCTTGCGATAGTCGGGTACTTGACAGGTATCCCAGAGCCGTTCCACCGCAGCCGTGCCATGGGCAAGGTCCCGCACCTCGGCATCGCGCGCGGCGTGTTCGAGCACGCGCATGTCTTCGGCCACCGGCGCGCGTGTCAGCGCCTCATGGGGTGGCGAAAGCCCGAGCGACACCTGCAAGGCGCCGAGCGATGAGAAATCCAGCCTGGAATTCCGCCACTGCAGAACCTTCACAGGGTCGAAGGTGTGGTTCTGCAGCGCGTTGACCAGTTCGGGCTCGAAGGGCGTACAGCGGCCGGTGGTGCCGAACGTACCGTCGCGCGTCGCCCGCCCCGCACGGCCGGCGATCTGCGCGAATTCCGACGGATTGAGACGACGAAACTGGTAGCCGTCATATTTTCGATCCGATGCGAAGGCGACGTGATCGACGTCGAGATTTAGTCCCATGCCCACCGCATCAGTCGCGACGAGATAATCGACATCGCCCGACTGGAACATCGCTACCTGCGCATTGCGCGTGCGCGGCGATAGTGAACCCAGAACCACAGCCGCGCCGCCGTGCTGTCGCTTGATCAATTCGGCGATGGCATAGACCTCGTCGGCGGAAAAAGCGACAATCGCCGTTCGTCGCGGCTGCCGCGTAATCTTGCGATCACCGGCGAATTCCAGCCTCGACAATCGCGGCCGCGTGACGATGCTGGCGCCGGGCAACAGGCGCTCGATGATCGGGCGCATCGTCGCCGCGCCGAGCAACAGCGTCTCGTCGCGACCGCGCCGGTTCAAAATGCGATCGGTGAAAACATGGCCGCGTTCCAGATCGGCGGCGATCTGGATTTCGTCTACCGCGAGAAACGAGACGTCGAGATCCCTCGGCATGGCCTCGACGGTGGAAACCCAAAATCGGGCCTTTGGCGGCTTGATCTTTTCTTCACCCGTAATCAGCGCCACCGCATCGACGCCGGCGCGATCCGCAAGCTTGTTATAGACCTCACGCGCCAGCAGCCGCAGCGGGAGGCCGATCATCCCCGAGGAATGGGCCAGCATCCGTTCAATGGCCAGATGCGTCTTGCCGGTATTGGTGGGCCCAAGAACCGCGGTGACACCGGCGCCGGGAGCCCGTTCATGCGTGAACGGCGGAACTGAGGGGGAAACAGGCATATCCGGAGTTTCTGCGTCGATGAGGCGGCGCGCTTGATGAGGAAATGGGGACTGACGTTGAAGACGCAATCCTGTTCGTTACCAGAGATTGCGATTGCGCCACGCGGAAAGGCTCATAATCGAAGGTTCTGTCTCAGAATGCGACGCGGACCAGCTCGCCCATTAGGATTTGGAACGAGTCCGGAACGAATCGCGGCCGAATCGCTACTCCCTCCGTCCCCGCTTTCGTTCTCCGCAACATGTCGCGGCTCGCCTGCCAAGGCCTACCAGATGAAGTCGAAGGTGCAACAAACCTCCTCCTTTTTTCCAATGAGATGATCGGCGAAACCGAGCCGGCGAGTCGAATCAGAAGCGGCCAAGAGTCAAGCTGGATTCTGAAACGATCCGGGCCCTGATGCGCCGCAGGGAGCGCGGATCGCGCCTGATGTCCGCGGCGAAGGCTAATTGGTTTTGGCAACGCGCGGCGGCACTGCCTGGGTGATGAACTGGGTCGCTTCCAGCATCGCCGTGCCGAAGGGCGTTGGAATGACCACGCGGTATGGCACCAACACCCGCGTGCCGAGCACCGGCGCGAAAGCGATCTCGATATTACGCTGGCCGGCGAGATATTTGATGACGGGGCGATCCGGAATATAGCCGGATATTGGCGTGAAATATAAGGCGCAGACCAGCACCGGCCCCTGATAACCCTTCTCGGCCTTGACGGTCTCCATCCTCTTGAAATCGAGCTTGAGATCGTAACGCATTCTGCCATCGAATATGCCTTCACCGCTGCGGCAGGCCTCCGGGCTGAGTGGTTCGGTCGTTCCGGGAACCCGCAGCATCGAGCCCGTCATCGGGTCGAACACGCCGCGCCGATGAGCTTCCGTCACCGGAATGCGATCAGCATCTACCGGCGGCTCCGGCTCGATGGCGAAATCCTTCACGTTTCCACCCGTGAGCGCCATGTGGATGGATTCGGACTTCTTTTGCGTGGTCGTGCTGGCCTGATAATTCATCGGCACCAACGCTCCGTTGACCACGCGCCCTTGCACAGCACCGGTTCCGGAGCCGCTGGCGAAGGTCTTGAGCAGCCCCGAGGTACCGCCGGAAGCTGCGGCCGTGTATTGGTCGTCGGAAATATCGATGGTCCACGCGCCCTTGCCCACCAGAATGCCCGCCAGGGTCGCCTCATAGCGGGCGTCGAGCTTGCCCTGAGCCAGCGCCGGGTGGGTCGACGTCAGCAGGCCCGCCCAGGCAACCGCCAATCCCCCGAGAAGGGGCGCGAAGCGCAAGGCCGGCAGATTGCAGAACCGTGTCAAGAAAGTTTCCAATCGATACGATAAATGATGCGTTCAATATGGTCCGGCGGACAGTCTTTCGTCCTGGCCGACATTTTCGATCCGGCGCGGCGTTGAAGCAATCCCGCCTGGTCCGAGCGGGGTTTACCGCCCGCTCCGATCGCAACGCCAATCCTGTGCGATCCTTCTGATCTCCAAGGTGAATACGCCGTTTATATGATGGGCTCTGAACCCGCTACTCCCGTAGGGGTAGCAGGTGGACCGCTTTTCGCCGGCCGAGCCGGGTTTTTCTTATGAGAAGGGCAAATACCCGGGACGCGGTTGAGGACGGCCTGTGCTCCAACCCGTTCTCAATAACTTGACGGCGAGCCCCTCTGCCCCTATAGGTCCGCCGCATCCCTAGATGGACATGAATTTGACCCCTGCGTCCGCCCGCTGACGGGCCGGATCGGGACGAAAGAGGATTTCGCGATGTCGCGACGCTGTGAACTGACGGCCAAGGGCCCGCAGGTCGGCCACAAGGTCAGCCACTCCAATATCAAGACCAAGCGCCGGTTCCTGCCGAACCTGTGCAACGTCACCTTCATCTCCGATGCGCTCGGTCGTAATGTGCGGCTTCGCGTGTCGACCAACGCCATCAAGTCGGTCGATCACCGCGGCGGGTTTGATGCGTTCATGATCAAGGCCAATCCGGCGGAATTGTCTCCCCGTGCGCTTGATTTGAAGCGCGAGATCGAAAAGAAGGCGGCCGCCGCGAAAGCGAGCTGACGCGCCCAAGCACGGTAAGTGATTCAGATGGCCGGATCAGAAGATCCGGCCATCTTTTTTATCCTTTCACCACAATCATTTTCCTTGCTCGCTGTTTCGCTCGATGAGGGTGAATTGCAGCAGCAGCGTGCGCTGGATCGGAGAAAAATTGTCGTCGGAGACGAGCGTCAACACCGTCTCGCCATCCGGCGTCTGATGGACATCAATCCCCTCCATGTTGTCGATCTCCTGTCCGAGGTCCGCCTCGAAGATAGTCGGACCGTCCACCGTCGATCCCACGGCGATCGAGGCCAGCGGAATACGCCGAATACGAATGCCCATGCCGGCAGTCCATGAGAATTTTCGTTCGAGCACGAGCAGGTCACCCTGCGAAAGCAGGGCGGCGTCGCTGATGTCGTATTTGTCGGTCCGGCGGACGCTGAACTCGCCGGGCGTCGGGCCGCCGATCAGGAAAGCCTTGAGATTGCCTTGCGGATCAAGTCCGCGTTCGGACAGCGCAATCAGTGTCCCATGGAGCGGCAAGCCTTTCGGCACCGTCACCATGGCTTCAAGGCCGAGATTGAACGGCAGCCGGCGCACTGCAGGCGGCACTGCTATCGGTTCGCCGCGGGCCTGAGCCACGCCTTGCGTGATATCAAAACGCAGGATCTGGTTGACCCGCTCCAGGCCGATATAGATTTGTGAACCATCGATGGCGATGGATTCGGAATCAAACCAGCCGCGCGTTGTGATCGGCGCACCGTCCGGTCCGAGCATCGGCGCCGCCTCGACGTCAGATAGCCCGGTCATCTCTTTTCCCTGGTAGAGGATCCGGCCGGTGAACCAGGTGCCCTTGTCACTGAACGAGATGAAGCGTTCGCCTTTGGAGTCTAGCCTGAGACCGGAGAGACCGCCGAACCCCGGGAAACGCGAGGTCAGGATCAGCCCGCTACGATATTCCAGCGACCCGAAGCGGACCCGCGAATGATCGCTGGAGTCAAAGAAGGCAATGGGCCGAGCATTGACTGCAATGGAGGCCGGCGGGCTGACAATCCCCTGGTTATCGCCTCCGGGACGCGGCGTTTGCCCCGAGAGGTTTGCAGGGACGGCACACGCGAGGATCGCCGCAACCAGTACGCCCCGCCAGACACCGAACGTCACGACGGCATCGTCTTATGAATGCAGCTTGCGGCGGTGACCGGAAGTCTGCGGCGCCGCGCCATGGGTCTCGCTGAACAATTCAGCCAGCTTTTCGGTGATCGCGCCGCCGAGTTCCTCGGCATCAACAATGGTGACCGCGCGACGATAATAGCGCGTGACGTCGTGACCGATTCCGATCGCGATCAGCTCAACCGGCGACCTCGTCTCGATCTCTTCGATCACATAGCGAAGGTGCCGTTCCAGATAATTTCCGGGGTTGACTGACAATGTGGAATCGTCGACCGGCGCGCCGTCGGAAATCATCATCAGAATCTTCCGCTGCTCGGGCCGTCCGAGGAGTCGCTTATGCGCCCAATCCAGCGCCTCGCCGTCGATATTTTCCTTGAGCAAGCCCTCGCGCATCATCAATCCCAGATTCTTGCGCGCGCGCCGCCAGGGGGCATCGGCCGATTTGTAGATGATGTGACGCAGATCGTTCAGGCGGCCGGGATTGGCCGGCTTGCCCGCGGCAAGCCAGGATTCCCGCGATTGGCCGCCCTTCCAGGCCCGCGTGGTGAAGCCAAGGATCTCGACTTTGACGCCGCAGCGTTCCAGCGTGCGCGCCAGAATATCGGCGCATGTAGCGGCAACGGTGATGGGCCGTCCGCGCATGGAGCCGGAATTGTCCAACAGCAGCGTCACCACGGTATCGCGGAAGGTCGCTTCCTTTTCAGTCATGAAGGACAGCGGATGGAAGGGATCGGTGACCACGCGCGACAGCCGCGCCGGATCGAGAATGCCTTCCTCCAGATCGAAATCCCAGGCGCGGCTCTGCTGCGCCATCAACCGACGCTGCAGCCGGTTGGCGAGCCGGGCGACGATACCCTGCAGATGCGCCAATTGCTTGTCGAGATAACTGCGCAGCCGTTCCAATTCGTCGTGATCACAAAGGTCCTCGGCCGAGACCACCTCGTCGAATTTCGGCGCAAAGGCGTGGTATTCCGGGCCGCGCGGTTCGTTGGCCCCCCGCATGTTGGGCGGGGTCGCCTCACCCGGCGTTTCCTCATCGCCGAGCTCGCCGTCATCGAGCGTATCTGATGACGCCGATTGCGCGCTCTCCATCGCGCTCTCTGACATCTCGTCGGAGGTCGCCTGCGCCTGATCCGCGCTCATCTCCTGGGCAGCATCGCTGTCGGGCGAACCCTCCTCGCCCGACTGATCGTTTTCGCCCTCGCGGTCGTCCTGCTGATCGTCCTCATCGGTGTCGGACTCGCGGTCTTCGCCAAGGTCCAGTGCGCTCAGAAGATCATGCAGCACATCACCGAAACGCGCCTGGTCCTCCACATAGCGATTGAGATCGTCGAGTCGCGGACCAATCCGATGCTCCAGCACCGGCCGCCAGAGTTCGACAATCTTTCGCGCCGAGGTCGGCGGCGGCAATCCTGTCAGCCGCTCGCGCACCAGCATCGCCAAGGCATCCGACAGCGGTGCATCGGCGCGATCGGTGATTTCGTCAAACTTGCCGCGATGAAAATGGTCGTCGAGCATCGCGGTGAGGTTCTTCGCCACGCCGGTCATGCGCCGCGATCCAATGGCCTCCACGCGGGCCTGTTCGACCGCTTCGAACACACCGCGCGCCAACGCGTTGGCAGGGATCAGCTTGCGATGCACTTTCGGATCGTGGCAGGCGAGCTTCAACGCGATGGAATCGGCGTGCCCGCGCAAGATCGCGGCATCGCGCTTCGACATCTTTCGTGCCGGTTCCGGCAGCCGCGCCTTACCCGGCGACAGCCCCGGCCGCTCGGCGGCAAAACTCACTTCCAGTTCCGGCGCCTTGGCGATAGCGCGCAAACACGATGTCACCGCCCGCTTGAACGGCTCGGCCGGCGATTCCCGCGTTGCCCGAAACTTCGAGTTGGATGTGCTCATAATGCCTTCGTAAACCAGTGCCGTGTGACGCCGCCGGGATAACCCTCGATGGCGCCGAATTCGCTATAGCCGCAGGAGCGATAGAATCCGGGAGCCTGAAAGCTCATCGTATCCACATAGGCCTGCGTAGCCCCGAGCCGCCGCGCCTCGTCCTCGATCGCCGTCATCAGCTTGGCGCCGTGGCGCTTGCCACGCCATTTCTCGTCGATCCAAAAATACTGCACGAACAGCACGGTGGACCAGACCTGGCCCACGATCCCGCCGACCACCCTCCCGCGATCCTTCAGCGAAACCGCGAGCTGCTTGAACCGCTGCTTGCCCATGCGTTCGGTGTTGAACGCCGAAAGCCCGTTGAGCACGGCCCGCTTGGTAGGTCCGACGGTTCGCTCAAGCGCGATCGATGCCATGGATCAGCTGAGCACCACGTTGACCGCCGATTCCGGCAGCTCGGCATTGAAGCAACGCTGATAGAACTCCGCCACCAGCGGCCGCTCCAGCTCATCGCATTTGTTGAGGAAGGTGACGCGGAACGCGAAACCGATATCCGAAAAGATTTCGGCGTTTTCCGCCCAGGTGATGACGGTGCGCGGGCTCATGACCGTCGACAAATCACCATTGGCGAAGGCATTACGCGTCAGATCCGCCAGCCGCACCATCTTGCCAACGATATCCCGCCCCTGCGCGGTCCGGTAATGATGAGCTTTGGCAAGCACGATCTCGACTTCCTCGTCGTGACCCAGATAGTTCAGCGTGGTGACGATCGACCAGCGGTCCATCTGTCCCTGGTTGATCTGCTGCGTGCCATGGTACAGGCCTGAAGTGTCCCCGAGGCCGACCGTGTTGGCGGTCGCAAACAGCCTGAACGCGGGATGCGGCTTGATCACCTTGTTCTGGTCCAGCAAGGTCAGGCGTCCGGACACTTCCAGCACGCGCTGGATCACGAACATCACATCGGGACGGCCGGCGTCATATTCGTCGAACACCAGCGCTACATTGTGCTGCAAAGCCCAGGGCAGAATGCCGTCGCGGAATTCGGTGACCTGCTTGCCGTCGCGGACCACGATGGAATCCTTGCCCACCAAATCGATGCGGCTGATATGGCTGTCCAGATTGACGCGCACGCACGGCCAGTTGAGGCGGGCAGCGACCTGCTCGATATGGGTCGACTTGCCGGTCCCGTGATAGCCGGTGACCATGACGCGGCGGTTCTTAGAAAAGCCGGCGAGAATGGCAAGCGTGGTGGGACGATCGAAGCGGTAGTCCGGATCCAGGTCCGGCACGTGCGGGTCAACGGTCGAATACGCCGGTACTTCGAGATCGGAATCGATTCCAAATACCTGCCGAACCGATACCTTCATGTCGGGCAAGCCAGCAGGCTCCTGCGCTTTGGTCATGGCGGCGGTCGTCATCAATCCTCCGGGGTCTCGGACAATTCCGAAACCAAATTTGGCATATGGCTGCGGATGGGGCTAAAAAGGAACCTATCAGAGAGCCGCGAGCGGCAGAAGCCCAAAGAAATTTTGATCCAGCGGCGTGATCGAAGTTCCTTTGCTTTATCATCAAGATAGGCACACAACCCGATTTTGGGAAGGCTGCCTTGCAAATCAACCGGCCCAGCCCCAGCCGAAGTGAGCGACAAATGGAACGTTGCCACGGATTGCGGCATTTCGAACTCGGGCCTGTCCGCTGTCAGGACCGGAAATCCGGGTTCAATAGAGGAAGCCTGTGACCTCGCTGATCAATCCGCTCATTGCATTCGTTTCCGCCCATGCGTGGCTTGGCTACAGCGTCCTGTTTCTTGCCGCCCTGCTGGAGGCCGTTCCCGTGATCGGTTCGGTAGTCCCTGGCTCAACCATCATCCTGGCGCTCAGTGCGCTGGTGCCGGGTGGAGAACTCAAGCTGGAATGGGTGCTCGCTTCCGCCATCCTGGGCGCCCTGATCGGTGACGGCAGCGCGTTTTGGGTCGGGCACCGCGCGCAGCGCCAAATTCTCAATACCTGGCCGCTGACGCGTTATCCGCGCGTGGTGGCCGAGAGTGAAGCCTTCTTCCAACGCTGGGGAACCCTGGCAGTTCTGTTCGGCCGCTTCATCCCGCCGATACGGGCGTTCGTGCCGATTACCGCCGGGGCATTGCGTATGTCGCCGCTGCGCTTTTTCAGCATCAATATTCCGGCGGTACTGCTATGGGCGCCCGCCCATATCCTGCCGGGAGTAGCGGCGGTGTCAGTGCTTCACACCTATGCCGGGCTGCCGCACCACGAACATCTTGCCAAGCACATCTGGATTTTCACGGTGATCGGCGCCGCCATCATCCTGGCCCTCGCGATCTGGACCCTTCGCCGAAGGCATGGCAGCGGCGTCGCCTCCGCCAAGCCTCCGGCCTGAGCCAAATCATCCGGAATTTGCCACCGCGATTTTCCGGCCGGGCGCAGGCCCTACATAACGGGCGCGCGGCCGGATCAGCCGCCCGTAACGCAATTGCTCGCAGGCATGCGCGATCCATCCAACACTGCGCGACATCGCAAACAGCGCGAGTTCGCTGCCCGCTGGAAAGCGCAAGGTGCGCACCAAAACTGCCAGCGCATAATCGATATTGACGAATTCGCCGGTCGCCTCCGCGATCCGCTCCGGGACTTCACGGGTGAACTTGCGTGGCGCGCCGGCCCGCGCCAACGCCTTTAACAGCGATTCGGCGCGGGGATCTCCGCGCTTGTAGACGCCGTGGCCAAAACCGGCGAACTGCTCGCCAAGCGCGACACGTTCCCGCACCACCGGCTCGACATCGCGGTCCACCAGGGTCTTCACCAGTTGCGAGGCCAGAACGCCGGCACCGCCATGTTGCGGACCCTTCAGTGCCGCGAGGCCGGCAATGACGGCATCATAAAGATTCAGACCGGTGGACGCCGCGCAACGGACAGTGAAGGTCGATGCATTCAATTCATGATCGGCGAGCAACACCAGCGCCCGGCGGATCAGGTCCGGCGCGTGCGGGTTGTCCGGCGCCCAGACGCGAGCGATCTGTTGATGCAGTGGGGTAGTCGACGGCTCGATGTTGAGCATGGTCGCGACCAATAGCCGGACGATGCGTGCCCCGATCAGGGCGCGGCCTTCGTGGGCGCGGTTGAAGGCACGGGGATCGGCGCCTGAGGCAAGCGCCAGAACCGCGATCGCCCGATCGATCGGCGCGGCAAGGCGCGCGGCTTCCGTAATCGCGCGCATCTCATCGGAGACCAGCGGATAATTATCGGCGGCAAAGGGATCAACATCGGCGACGTCCCACAACAGCGTCGCGGCATGTTCCAACGTATCGCGTTCGGCCAGATCGACGCAGCGCACGCCGCGATAAATCGGGCCATCCTCGGTGATGGTGGCCACCGCCGTGTCCAGTACCGGCAACTCGGCATCAAAGCTGCGAAAGCCGCGCGGGTCGGTCTGGGGAGCGCGGCGCTCCTTCAGTCCCCGGACATCCTCGGCCCGGTAGCGGCGGCTGCGTGAATCCGTGGTCGGCTCGGAGCGGATCAGGCCCCGGCTGACATACGCGTAGAGGGTCGCTGGCGAGATCGCGAGTTCAGCGGCGGCCTCACGGGCGGAGAGATAGAGCTCCGGCTCGGCTTTCATATTGATTTATATAATCAAGATTGATCAATCTGTCTAGCCGATCGAAGCTACCTCCCTCAGAAAGGGAGAAGGCCATGAATATCCAACGCATCAAAAGTCAGATCGGCCTGGATGGCGTCGCCGCGGCTGAGACCGTGCTGAGCCATGTCGATGGCGAGCGGGGCGAACTGGTGATTGCCGGCGAACATGTGAGGCACCTTGCCGGTCAAACAAGCTTTGAGGGCGTCACCGCGCGGCTCTGGACCGGGGCCACCGGCAAACCCTACAGCGAGGCCGAGGTTCGCGCCCGCCTGGGCGCCGCCCGGGAGCGCGCTTTTACTCGGCTGCCCACCTTGCTTTCGTCCACGGCGGACCTTTCGATTGTTGACGGGTTTCGCGCGGCCATCGCCGGTCTCCACGCCGAAACTGGGCTTGACCACGAGGCAACCATCGTTGGCGCCTTTCCGGTGATCGTGGGCGCGCTGGTGCGCCATATCAAGGGACTGCCACCCGTTGCTCCCGATTCCAGCGCCGGTCACGCCGGCGATACCCTGAGAATGCTTCGAGGGACGCCTCCAGAGCCCGGTGAGGTCACTGCGCTCGACAGCTATTTCGTGACCGTCTGCGATCACGGAATGAATGCATCGACCTTTGCCACGCGCGTCGTGGCTTCAACGCAGGCCGATCTGTTCGCCGCCGTCACCGCCGGCTACTGCGCGCTGACAGGGCCCTTGCACGGCGGGGCACCGGAACCAGTGCTCGAAATGCTGGATGCCATCGGCACGCGCGATCGTATCAAGCCGTGGATTGATGCGGCGATTTCGCGCGGCGAACGGCTGATGGGATTTGGCCATCGCATTTATCGGGTTCGCGATCCCCGCGCCGACGTCCTGATGGGCGCGATCCAGCGGTTTGCCGCGCAAGGCACCGATCTCGTATTCGCCGGCGAAGTCGAGGCCTATGCGCGCGAGGCGCTGCGACGAAAAAATCCGGAACGGGCGCTGGAAACCAACGTCGAATTCTTCACCGCGATCCTCTTGGACATGCTGGCCATACCCCGCCAGGCCTTCACGCCGATCTTTGCGCTCGCGCGTTCCGCCGGATGGACAGCACATGCGCTTGAACAGCAACGGACCGGCCGCCTACTCCGGCCGAGTTCAAACTACATTGGTCCACGGCCCGCGAAAGATTGAGGCGGACGTCCGATTACCCCGGCGCACGCCGGGGTAATTCGATCAGGCCTCGCGTACCACGGTCTTGAGATAATTATAGGCCTTGATGATCTCGATCAGGCGATCTTCGGTCGAGCGATCACCGCCATTGGCATCGGGATGGTGCTGTTTCACCAGCAACTTGTACTTCGCCTTGACGATTTCGAGTGTCGCATCCGGCCCCAGGCCCATGACCTGCAGCGCCTTGCGCTCGGCGTTGAACACCTTGCGGGTCTCGGTTTTTGGCTCGGCGCCTGGACCGGGGCGGCCTCTGCCGCGCCCGTTCAATTCATTGAACATGCTGAACGGATCGAAGGCGCCCTCAAGATCCGCCTCGGCATTGCCCTTGCCGCGCTTGGCGCTGGTATTGGCCCCCATCTTCCAGGTCGGGCGATGACCGGTCAGCGCATCTTTCTGATAGCGAGCGACCGCTTCCGCATTCATGCCCTGAAAGAAATTGTACGACTGATTGTATTCGCGCACGTGATCAAGGCAGAAGTGCCAATAGTCCTTGTCCTGATTGCGGCCTTTCGGGGCGCGATGCGGCCCCCGATTCCGACAATCCGGCCATTCGCACATGACGGCTTCTTCGCGCGGCCGTGGTCCCTGCTTGGCGCTCGCCTTGTTCGGCTTGATCCGGATGGAATCGAAGAATTTAGATGAATCAATCGGCATGGCTGACTATGACAACGCAATGCCCAAGGCTTCAAGTCTTGACATTGCGAATACCTCCTCCTTGATGCGCCGAGATAAAAAAACAGGCAGCGATGTCATGAATACTCCCGACACCACCGAGAAGCCCGTGAAGCAGGCTATCATCGTCAAGTTACGCGAAGCTTTCGCTCCGGAAAGCCTCGAAGTGACGGATGAATCCCATCTGCATGAAGGCCATGCCGGCCATAAGCCGGGCGGCGAGACGCATTTCCGCGTCTATATCGTATCGTCCGCCTTCAAAGGGAAGAGCCGGATCGAATGTCATCGCCTGATTAATGCGATTTTGACCGCGGAACTGGCCGGACCGATCCATGCACTGGCGATCAAGGCGGAGGCGCCTGCAGGCTGAATGAGGTCGCCTAGAATGCGGTGCCGGCCCGCCGCGGCCTTTGTTCCTCGATTTCGCCTTCACGCGGCAGCGGCACGATCCGCAGCGCGGTGATGCGGTTGCGCTCGCGGCGAAGCACGCGAAAGCGAAATCCGTGAAACGTGAAGCTCTGTCCCCGCTCCGGAATTGAGCGCGCCTCGTGGATCACCAAGCCCGCGATCGTGGTGGCTTCTTCATCCGGAAGGCTCCAGTTCATGGCGCGATTGAGGTCGCGGATCGGCACCGAGCCGTCGACCACGACAGATCCATCGGCCTGGACGCGGACGCCGGCGACCACGACGTCGTGTTCGTCGGAGATGTCGCCGACGATTTCCTCAAGAACGTCTTCCAAGGTCACCATGCCCTCGACCTCGCCGTATTCATCGACGACAAGCGCGAAGTGGGTCTTGCGGCGGCGGAACGCCTTGAGCTGTTCAGACAGAGGCCGCATCTCCGGGACGAACCAGGGCGGCAGCATGATGGCGGAGACATTGATGCGGGAGGTGTCGCCCTCACAGGCGTGCAGCACGCGGAGCAGGTCTTTGGCGTGCAGTACACCGATGATGTTTTCCGGCTTGTCGCGCCAGAGCGGAATGCGGGTGTACTCGGTCGCCAGCACCTCGCGCACCAGTTCATCCGGCGGCAAATCGGCGTTGATCATCACCATCGCAGTACGGTGGACCATGACGTCCGAGACGGCGAGATCCCCGAATCGAAAGACATTATGGATGTACTCGGCCTCGCCGCTCTCGATACCACCGTGCACGGCAGATTCCTCCACCAGCCCCTCGATCTCGGAGTCAGTAAGGATTTCGTGCTGCGATTCCTTGACGCCGAACATCCGCAAGATTGCGCGGGACGCGTTATTGAGCAGCCAGTTCAGCGGATAGAACAAAAGATAGGACAGGTACAGCGGATAGGCGATCCATTGCGAAACCGGGGTCGGCTGGCGAATCGCGAACGTCTTCGGCACCTGCTCGCCGATCACGATGTGGAGCGAGGAGAATACCAAAAAGCCTGCCACAAACGACACGAAGTGCAGCGTGCGCTCGGACGTGCCGAGCGGGATTAGCAACGGCTCGAGCAGCGCCGATACCGTGGGCTCGCCGACCCAGCCGAGGCCGAGTGAGGCCATGGTGATGCCGAGCTGGCAACAGGCCAGATAGGCCTCGATATTCCCCATCATGTCCTGGAGGAGGCGCGCGCCGAACCGGTCCTGCTCGACCATCGCCTTGATGCGGAAGCCTCGGCTCTTCACCAACGCAAACTCAGCAGCTACGTAAAACGCGTTGGCCGCCAGCAACAGGATCGCGAGCAGCAGGTTGGACGCGGTCGAGCTCATGTATTCCTCATAACGGACCTGGCCCCGCGCGGCGCCGCGCCGGGCTCCATCCGGACAATCCGGTTCTCATCCGGCCAATTTCTGCTGCAGAAAGTCCCGTACCCGCGAAGGCTCGACATCGGAGACAATCGCGGCCCGGCCGATGGCTTGCAGCAGGATGAACACCAGCCGGCCGCGCTTGACCTTCTTGTCCTGCGCCATCAGCGCCATCAGCGTATCGGCATCGGCGAGGCCTTCCTGGCTGAAACCCGCGATATCCTGCAAAGACGTCGGCAGCCCGACGGCGGCCAGATGGCTTTTGATGCGCGCGGCATCATCGCCTGAAATCATGCCGGCCTCGGCGGAGAACTCCGCCGCCAGCACCATCCCGATGGCGACGCCCTCGCCGTGAAACAGACGGTCCGAGAAGCCGGTCGCCGCTTCCAGCGCATGGCCAAAGGTGTGTCCGAGATTGAGCAGTGCGCGATCGCCGGTCTCCCGCTCATCGCGCGCCACGATTGCGGCCTTGGCGCGGCAAGAAGTGGCGATCGCATGTTCCCGCGCCGACCCGCCGGCGAAAATATCGCCGTGATTGGCTTCCAGCCAGTTGAAGAAGGCCGCATCGCCGAGCAGGCCATATTTAGCCACCTCGGCATAGCCGGCACGGAACTGACGCGGCGACAGCGTATCCAGCACGCGGGTATCGGCGACCACGAGCGCCGGCTGGTGGAAGGCACCGAGAAGATTTTTTCCCTGCGGCGAATTGATCCCGGTCTTGCCGCCGACCGATGAATCGACTTGCGCCAGCAGCGAGGTCGGCACCTGAACAAAATCGACGCCGCGACGCAGAATGGCTGCGGCAAATCCTGCAAGGTCGCCCACCACGCCGCCGCCAAGCGCGACCACCAGATCATTGCGCTCGATCCGGACTCCGATCAGCGCTTCGCTGACCTTCTCCAGACCGGCATAGCTCTTCGAACCCTCGCCCTCATCCACGACAATGCGGGAGGTGGGGATTCCTGCCTCGGCAAGGGAGGCCTCGGTTTTCTCCAGCCAGTGCGAGGCGACCGTGCGATCCGTGACGATCGCGGTGCGCGCGCCCGGCCGCAAGGCGGCGATACGCTTACCCAACGATGGCAGGAGGTCGCGGCCAATGACGATGTCATAGGCACGCTCCCCGAGCGCCACATTCACGGTGATGGGATCGGAATGTCTGAGCGGCGCGGTCATCGAGGCAATTCCATCGTCTGCGATACCGCCTGCTTGGCGCCAGCCGCGCCCCCGCACAATCGGCCGTGCAGCGCGGCCACGCACTCGTCGACAATTTTCTCATGCGGCACGTCACGCGAAGCGACGGTGATATCCGCACTGCGATAGATCGGTTCGCGTTGATCCAGCAGTTGCCGCACGGTTGCGGCGGGGTCCGCGGTCTGCAGCAAAGGACGGTCGGCACGCCGCCTGACCCGGCGCAGGATGATATCGGCGTCCGCCTTGAGCCAGATCGAAATCGCTTGATCACGGATTCGCCGGCGGGTCTCTTCGCGCAACACCGCACCGCCACCGGTAGCCAGCACGCCCGGTCCCTGGTCGAGCAGGCGGGCGATAACCCGCGCCTCGCCATCCCTGAAATAGGGCTCACCATGCTCGGCAAAGATCTCGGGGATCGTCATCCCGGCATGGGCCAATTCAATCTCGCTATCGGCATCGACGAAGGGCAGCCGGAGTCGTGTCGCCAGCCGACGTCCGATCGTGGACTTTCCTGCTCCCATCATGCCGATCAGCACAATCGAGCGCGCCCCAAGCGCCGAGACGATCTCGACCTCGAACGGGCTGCTGGCGGTGGCTGGTACGGCTTCGGACATCGCAAAAAAGGGCTCACGCGCCTTCGCTTGGAGGATCATGGCCCCACCTATACTACCGCCGCCAACTCCGTTGCTATAGCGTTTTCAAGCGGAGCTATAGCGGTTCGAGTGAAGAAACCGTTTCGAAACAAGAATATAGCGCTTTGGTTCTGATGGATGCCGAACGATATAGCTGTGATGAACGCTGGGTTTCCCGGGCTCGCGCGAGAAGGTTCATGGCAGCGGGCAAGGCGGCTTATAACACCGCGGGCTTGCAAGGAGGGAACGAACATGTTGGTACTGCGCGCCTCGCCCCCTCCATCGAAAACAGCGCAGCCCGGATATGCCCTCCCTGTTTCGATTTTTGACGGTGGTCGCGGTGATCGGCGGAATCGTCTATGGCTCTATTTATGCGTTGGCTAATTTCGTCACCCCCAAGCCCCGCGAGATGACCGTGACCGTCCCTCCGGACAAGTTCCTCAAGAAATAAGCGTGGTCAAACCTCTCGGCAGGCGACTGAAAACCCATGCGCTCCAGACCGTCTGATGTCCGGCTGATCCAACTCTTCACGGACATGCTCGCGGCGGAACAAGGCGCCGGAAGCAACACGCTGGATGCCTATCGCCGTGACCTTTCCGATCTTTCCGGCTTCCTGGCGCGATCCAGCCTGAGCTTTACGAGCGTGACCACGCAGGGTTTGCGGGACTATCTCGCCGACCTCGACGGCCGCGGCTACAAATCCTCCAGCGTGGCGCGGCGGCTCTCGGCGATGCGCCATCTTTTCCGGTTTCTGCTCAACGAGCGGGTGCGACAGGATGATCCCGCCGCCATCCTTTCAGGCCCCAAACGTGGCCGTCCGCTGCCCAAAGTGCTCTCGATCGGCGATGTCGATCGCCTGCTCTCCCATGCCAAAGCGTCGACGGAAAATGCGAAAGCCTCCGCCGCGCAGCGGTTGCGGGCGCTCCGGCTTTATTGCCTGCTGGAGGTGCTCTATGCGACGGGGCTGCGCGTGTCCGAATTAGTCGCTCTGCCGGTGTCGGCGGCCCGGCGCGATGCCCGCATGATCGTGGTTCGCGGCAAGGGCGACAAGGAACGGCTGGTGCCGCTCAACGAGCCCTCAAGACAAGCCATGACTGATTACCTTGCTGCACTCGGAGAGCTTCGCAAAAAAAGTGGCCAGTCCAGCGCAGGCAAATGGCTATTCCCATCTTTCGGCGAAAGCGGTCACCTGACGCGACAGCATTTCGCCCGCGACCTGAAGGAACTCGCGGCTGGCGCTGGGCTGTCGCCCCGCCTGATCAGCCCGCATGTGCTGCGTCATGCCTTCGCAAGCCACCTCCTGCATAACGGCGCGGACCTTCGGGTTGTGCAGACCCTGCTCGGCCATACCGATATTTCAACCACGCAGATCTACACCCATGTGGTCGAAGAGCGGCTGAAGAGTCTGGTGAGGGACCTGCACCCGCTTGGGGATAAATAGAGGTTCAGGAGTTGTGCGGTGCTGAAGCGAAACGCCGTCCGGCACCGCTGACTTGACTTCGCGGGCTTCTGCCGTGAAAGAGCCATACCCTGCCGCTCCTTTTTCCACCGGCCGAATCGTCCTTCTTTCCCCAACGCACAGTAACCGATTGAAATTACGAGTTTTCGCCGTGGGGCCGAAATTCGCCTCCCAAGCCCTTCTTCCGTATAGTGGATTCCATGCCGGACCCGATGCGCAGCTATCTCGATTTTGAAAAGCCCGTAGCCGAGCTCGATTCCAAGATTGACGAGTTGCGGTCACTGGCGGCCGGTGGCAGCGACATCCACGATGAGATCACGCGGATCGCCGAAAAAGCCGCCCAGGCGCTGAATGAGCTCTATGCCAATCTGACGCCGTGGCAGAAAACGCTGGTCGCCCGCCACCCGCAGCGTCCGCATTTCCAGGATTTCATTGCCGCTTTGATCACCGACTACACACCCCTGGCCGGCGATCGCAAGTTCGCCGAGGACGAGGCCTTGATGGGTGGTTTTGGTCGCTTTCGCGGCGAGAGCATCTGCGTGATCGGCCAGGAGAAGGGCGCTTCGACGGAATCGCGCATCAAGCATAATTTCGGCATGGCCCGCCCGGAAGGCTATCGCAAGGCGGTCCGGCTGATGGAGATGGCGGAGCGTTTCGGTATTCCTGTACTTTCATTGGTGGATTCCGCCGGCGCCTATCCCGGGATTGGCGCAGAAGAGCGGGGGCAGGCCGAAGCCATTGCCCGCTCCACCGACGCCTGCCTCTCGCTCGGCGTTCCGAACGTCGCGATCATCACCGGCGAGGGCATGTCGGGCGGCGCGATTGCGATCACCACCGCCAATCGCGTGCTGATGCTCGAACACGCGATTTACAGCGTAATCTCGCCGGAGGCGGCTTCATCGATTCTCTGGCGCGATGGCAGCAAGGCCCAGGAAGCGGCCAACAGCATGAAGATCACCGCGCAGGACATGCTGCGCTTTGGCATCATCGATTCTATCTTGAAAGAGCCGCCGGGCGGAGCGCACCGCGATCCGGTGGCCATGATTGCGACCACCGGCGAGGCGATCGCCCAGGCCTTCAACAGCCTGGGCCAGCTCGACGCTGACGGGATACGCAAGCACCGCCGGCAGAAATTCCTCGATATCGGCCGGAAACTCGGTTGAGGCCGGCTCTTTGGCCTCCGAGCGAGCCGCCAGCGCCGTTCAATTGCGGCAATATCTAGGCAAGCTGCTCTCAAGGTGCTGCCAGCCGACGTTTAGCAGCTGTTGACCATGATCGCCGGCAAGAAAGTTCCCATTCCGGATCAGCTTGCGAGGCAGGGGGCCGAAGGATAATATTTTAGCTAATGGCTTCAGGACATGACCGCCGTCATCGGGGTGCGGCTATGCCCGTTGGGTGTGGAGCTTTCCATTGAATCTCAGCCTGCTCGTACGTGCGGCTACCGTCGCGGCAATCTGTGCCGCCGGCGCTTTACTTGCCGGCTGTAACAGCGACGAGATTTCGCTGGCCAACAACGCCAAGGCTAACCAGCCGGTCCCGCCCAAACTCGTAGCCGACATCGCCGCCAAGGATATGGATTCGCAATCGCCGATCCTGATCCGGCTGTTCAAACAGGAAGCCGAGCTCGAAGTCTGGAAGCAGGACCGGTCCGGCCAATTTGCGCTGCTCAAGACCTACCCGATCTGCCGCTGGTCGGGCGATCTCGGTCCCAAGATCCGCGAAGGCGACCGGCAGGCGCCGGAGGGATTCTATTCGATCTCGCCGGCACAGATGAATCCGCAATCCGCGTATTATCTGTCGTTCAACACCGGCTTCCCCAATGCCTTCGACAAGGCGTTGGGACGCACCGGCTCCGAACTAATGGTACATGGCGATTGCTCTTCGCGCGGCTGCTACGCAATGACGGACGAACAGATCGCCGAAATCTACGCGCTGGGGCGTGAATCGTTTTTCGGTGGCCAGCGCGCCTTCCAGTTTCAGGCCTATCCTTTCCGGATGACGCCGGCGAATATGGCCAGGCACCGGAATAATCCGAACATGCCGTTCTGGAAGATGATCAAGGAAGGCTACGATCATTTCGAGGTGACACGGCACGAGCCCAAGGTCGACTTCTGCGAGAAGAAGTACGTCTTCGATGCGGCCAAGCCGCCAAATGCGACCCGTGAGCCGGTCTTTGACGCCTCGGCCAAATGCCCAGCCTATGTCATCCCCGATGAGATCGCCGCCGCGGTGCGCGAGAAGCAGGAAGCGGATCAGGCCGCGACGGCGAGCCTGATTGCCAAGGGCACGCCGGTTGCGCGCCTCAACACTGGCATCGACGGCGGCATGAACCGCGTATTCGCCTCCAAGCTCCCCAATGGCAATACTGGGCTCTCGGAGAGTAGCGATGGACCGAGCCTCGACTTGTTCGCGCGAGCCCCCGGTACCATTCCGCCAACCGTCAATCCGCCGCGCGCCACGAACGAGACTTCCGTGGCGGCAGTCATCTCTGCGCCGGCAACGCGGGTTGCCTCCGCTGGACAGGCTGAGGGCTTTGGCAGTCTGGTTCGTCGCCTGGGCAACGGCAGTGCCGATACCACGGCAAGCGCGGCGGCCACTTCGACCGTCGCCCAGAAGCCACCGGCAGAGATCAAGCGCCCCGACACTCTGGCACGTCCGCCGACGACGGGGGCGAAAATCGCGGCCGCAAAGACCGACGGCAAAACGGCCATCAAGCCTGGGCCGAAACCGGGTCAGGCTGTTAGTGCCGTCTTGAAGCCGTCGATTTCCGATAACGTTGCGACGCGCCCGACACCGCCCGCGAGCACCGGCCAGGTGGCCGGCTCCCAGCCCGTCATGTCAGCGGCCTCCTTCGACAGCCGCTTCTCGGCGATGAAGTAAAAGCTCGTTCCTTCGACGCTCGGATCGCTAAGGCCCGCAATCCGCCAAACGAAAAAGTCTGCCGAGGCACGTCCGCCGGCGACGGGGCGAAAGTCGCGGCCGCGAAGACCGACAGCAAAACGGCCATCCAGCCCGGGCCGAAGTCGGCTCAGGCTGTTAGTGCCGTCTTGAAGCCGTTGATTCCGATAGCGTTGCAACGCACCTGACACTGCCCGCGAGCACGGGCCAGGTGGCCGGCTCTCAGCCCATCATGTCATCGGCCTCCTTCGACAGCCGCTTCTCGGCGGTGAAGTAAAAGCCCGTTCCTTCGAGGCTCGGATCGCTTCCGCTCGCAATCCTCCGAACGAGAAAGTCGGCCGAACTGATCGGCCGACTTTTTGGCGTCGCGTAAAATCAGAAGATCAGTATTTCGCGACCACCGCCGCAGGTCCACCGAACTTATATGCGATACCTACCCGACCGGTATAATCGTGAAAATTCACGCTCATATTGGTGAACGTATCGCTTCCGGGAACGCCCGTTGCAGGAATGTCGGTGAATGTCAAATTAGCTGCGAATGCCGACGTCGCAAAACCGGCAGCAACCATCGGAAATGCAACTTCCCTCATCAAATTTCCTAGAATCAATGATGAGGAACTCAAATGCAAAGCGACCGGCCAAGCTGTAGACTCGCAGCAACAGACCGGAGAAAGGGCCTATGGCCTGAACCTTGTCGCTCGCACACGGTAGTCGGTTATGCAGCAATCAGACTAAAGCCCGGATCCTGTCTGGATCCGGGCTTTCTTAGGTGTTCGCGAGCTCCCCGCCCGCCGCGGAGTATTAATATTTCGCGACGACCGGGCCGCCGAAATGCCAGTTGATACCGGCACGCACGATATCAATGTCCGAGCGCACGCTATGAATAATGGCCTGGTTCGGAACGCTTACGTTCATCGTCGTGAAGCCCGAGGCGTCAAAGCGAGCATGCAAATACTCAAGTTTGGCTGACCAGTTTGATCCGAACATGTATTCGCCGCCGAGGCCGGCCGCCCAACCCGTTCTTGTTTCACTGACACTGCCGGCATGGCACAACTCCAGGCCATTGGCCGTGATTGGGCATCCATCAGCAAAGGACCACGCCTGAGTGCGTGCAAAATGTACGTCGGTAAACGCCACGCCTCCGGTTGCATATAGGAGAGCCGGTCCAGTGGTGAAACCAATCTTGCCGCGCACGGTGGCCAACCAGTCATGGGACAGACGGTCGACATCCTGAATACTGCTCCCACCGACCACAAGCACCCCGGTATCGCGGGTTGCCCTATCGCCTAGATAGACAATGTCACCTTCAATGCCGACGACCAGGCCCTGGATGAGCTGGCGGTTGTAGCCGATCTGACCACCGCCCGTGAAACCGACTTTATCAACGCTGCCATTCCCGGCGGCAAGCGCCGCGGCCGTTGCAGCTCCATTGATGTTATTGGTGCCCCCCGGGACGGTCGCGCCTAGGCCATAGTGACCCCAGTCTGCGCCAGCGTTCAGGCCGGCATAGAAGCCGGTCCAATCATAGGCTGGAGAAACAGCGACGGCAGGTGCCTTCACCGGTAGGTCGGCGGCGAATACTGGCGTTGCAAACCCGGCAGCAACGATCGCTAAAGCAACTTTCCTCATAAGATTCCCCTAAAAAACCGTCAAATATGGAGGAACCATAACGCAGAACGCCCCGGGTAGACTGTAGGCTGGGGGCAACACTCCGGGAAAAAAGACCGGCTCATGAGCGCCCACGAGGCCGTTCTGCACAAAACCCGAGATTCGCCGAGGGTTAGCCGCGCCGTGCGTCGATTTCCGATAGCTCCGCGACGCGCCCGACACCGCCCGCGAGCACCGGCCAGGTGGCCGGCTCCCAGCCCGTCATGTCATCGGCCTCCTTCGACAGCCGCTTCTCGGCGATGAAGTAAGCGCTATTTTCCTGATTGAGATCGGCTCAAGCTGGCCTGCTCTGGCCAACGCCGCTTTGTGATCCTTCGGCCCGGGGGCACGCGCGCCGATCCGGCACCGCTGGGCAACCCGGTGGTCTGACTGCGTACGCGCAGGCCTAGCGGCCGTGGCAATGCTTGAACTTCTTGCCCGAGCCGCAGGGGCAATCCTCGTTGCGGCCGACCTTACCCCAGGTGGCCGGATTATTGGGATCGCGGCTGGGATTGGCGGCCGGCACCAGCGAAGCATTGGCAAACGCCATTTCGTCTTCGCCGGTATTCGGATTGAGCTTGTGGGCTTCCATTGCAGGCAGCACCGGCTGCTGCTCCTCCGGCGGTACGATCTCGACCCGCATCAATTGCGCGGTGACGGCCTCGCGCATATGGGCAATCATCGCCTCGAACAGGCTGAACGCCTCGGACTTATACTCCTGCAACGGATCGCGCTGACCATAGCCGCGCAGCCCGATAACCTGGCGCAGATGATCGAGCATGACGAGATGCTCACGCCACAGATGGTCCAGCGTCTGCAGGAGAATGGTCTTCTCGACATAGCGCATGATGTCGGCGCCCCACTGCGCCACCTTGGCGGCCATGTGTTCGTCGACCCGGTTCTCGATGCGCGTCAGCAATTCCTCGTCCGCGATGCCCTCTTCCTTGGCCCATTCATCGACCGGAAGATCGAGATCGAGCACCCGCTTCAATTCCTCCTTGAGGCCGGCGACATCCCACTGCTCGGCATAGGCGTGCTCAGGCACGTGCTTGGCGACCAGATCTTCCACATAGGCGTGGCGCATATCGGCCACGGTCTCCGCCACGCTGTCGTCCTTCATCAGGTCGACGCGCTGATCGAAAATCACCTTGCGCTGGTCGTTCTGCACATTGTCGAATTTCAAGAGGTTCTTGCGGATGTCGAAGTTGCGGGCCTCGACCTTCTGCTGTGCCTTCTCCAGTGCCTTGTTGATCCAGGGATGGATGATGGCCTCACCCTCTTTCAGGCCAAGCCGGGTCAGCATCGAATCCAGGCGATCGGAGCCGAAGATCCGCATCAGATCGTCTTCCAGTGAAAGGAAGAATTTGGAGCGGCCGGGGTCGCCCTGACGGCCGGATCGTCCGCGCAGCTGATTGTCGATGCGCCGCGATTCATGGCGCTCGGAACCGATGATGTAGAGCCCGCCCGGCTTGGTGACCGTCCGCGCCGGCTTCGATCCCTTTGCCGGCTCGACTTCGACCTCTTCCTCGGCCTTCAGCACGATCTCGCGAAAACGCGCGATGTCCTCTTTGATCTGCTCGATCTTTTTCGCCTTCTCGGCCTCGTCAGTAAGGTTCGCGGTCTCCTGCTGGAGTCGCATTTCCAGCGAGCCGCCGAGTTTGATGTCGGTGCCTCGGCCGGCCATGTTGGTGGCAATCGTGATGGCGCCGGGAACGCCGGCCTCGGCCACGATATAGGCTTCCTGCTCATGGAAGCGGGCGTTCAGCACCGCAAACAGCTTCGCCTGTTTGCCGGCACGCGCGGCGGCATAGAGCTTGTCCATGCCGGATTCGCTGGAAAAATCGATCTGCTTATAGCCGTGCTTTTTCAGGTAATCGGCAAGCACCTCGGATTTTTCGATCGAAGCAGTGCCGACCAGAACCGGCTGCAGCCGCGCATTGGCACGCTCGATTTCGGCCAGGATCGCGGCGTATTTTTCGTTCTGGGTCCGATAAACCTCGTCATCCTCGTCCAGACGCGCCACCGACAGATTGGTCGGGATTTCCACGACTTCGAGCTTGTAGATGTCGAACAATTCGTCCGCTTCGGTCGCGGCCGTGCCGGTCATGCCCGCGAGCTTTTCGTACATCCGGAAGTAGTTCTGGAAGGTGATGGAGGCCAGCGTCTGGTTTTCTGGCTGGACCTGAACATGCTCCTTGGCCTCCAGCGCCTGGTGCAGGCCTTCCGAATAACGACGGCCCGGCATCATGCGGCCGGTAAATTCGTCGATGATCACCACCTCGCCGTCACGGACGATATAGTCCTTGTCACGCGTGAACAGCGTATGCGCGCGCAGGGCCTGATTGATGTGATGAACGACGGAAACGTTCTCGACGTCATAGAGCGAATCGCCCTTGAGCTGGCCAGCGTCACGCAGCAGCGTCTCGATCTTTTCCATACCGGCTTCGGTCAACGTCACCGTCCGCTGTTTTTCGTCCACATCGTAATCGGACTTGTCGAGGCGCGGCAGGAACCCGTCGATGGTGTTGTAGAATTCCGAACGATCATCCAGCGGACCGGAAATGATTAATGGCGTTCGCGCCTCGTCGATGAGGATCGAGTCGACTTCGTCGACGATGGCATAGAAGTGACCTCGCTGGACCATGTCCTCCAGGCGGTACTTCATGTTGTCGCGCAGGTAATCGAAACCGTATTCGTTATTGGTGCCGTAGGTTATGTCGCAGGCATAAGCCGCCTTGCGTTCGGCATCATCAAGCCCATGAACAATTACGCCCGTGGTCAGGCCGAGAAAACCGTAGATCTGTCCCATCCAGGCGGAGTCGCGCCGGGCGAGATAATCGTTGACGGTAACAACATGAACGCCCTTGCCGGCGAGCGCATTGAGATAGACGGCGAGCGTTGCAACCAGCGTCTTGCCTTCACCGGTTTTCATTTCGGCGATGTCGCCCTCGTGCAGCACCATGCCGCCGACCAGCTGCACATCGAAATGCCGCTGCCCGAGCGTTCGCTTGGCCGCCTCGCGGACGGTAGCAAATGCCGGAACGAGGATGTCGTCGAGCGTTTTGCCTTCTGACAACTCGCGGCGGAATTCCTCGGTGCGCGCCCTCAAGGCTTCATCCGACAGCGCGGCGACTTCAGTTTCGAGATCGTTGATGGCTTTGACGCGGGCCTGGTAACCCTTGATCCGCCGGTCGTTGGCGGAGCCGAAAAATTTGCGGGCGAGCGCGCCGATCATGCCAAGTTCCTGTCTTTATGGTTCGGCGTTGCAGCCATCGAAGAACGGGCCGTCCTCCTCACGGGCAGATCGTGGCACCGGCCCCGATAGGAATGTGTGCCCCAGGAGAGGAAAATAAAGCCAGTTCGGCTCCGAAGGCCAAAAGCGGTTCAAATTACAACGTAATTTCAGCGCAGGCGGCCCGCGGGAGAGATATGGCTGGGGCAAAGCCTTGTCAACGGCGGCCGGGCCTGAAGGATCGGGCGTGACTCCAGCACGCACACCCGGGGCGAGCCCCCGTTGAGCCGAGGAGCAGTCGCGCTGGCGGACCCCCCGGAAGTTTCGAGGCAGGCTCGGGTTAGAGGTCATCACGAAGCCGCGAAGCACGTCCCCATTGGATCTCGCCTGCCCGTTCCTTCATGATTTTGACAGAGTTTTCACGTTGCCAAGGCCCTTCGATTGGGCGAGTGTCGCGCCGGCCGCAAACGCCCCTCTTCCACCTTTCACGCTTTAAGGATTTTTCATGACCTCGTCGTTCCCGGAAACCAACACCGGCCTGCGCTTCGGCATCACCGCCATGGCCGGATGCTTTGCGCTGGCTCTGTCGCTGGCCGCGCCAGCCCTGGCCCAGGATGCCAATCCGGTGCTTGCGAAGGTGAACGGGGACGCGATCCGGCAAAGCGATGTGACACTCGCCGAAGAAGAACTGGGGCCGAGCCTTGCACAGATGGATCCCGCCTCCCGAAAGGAAAATGTCCTCAGTTTTCTCATCGACATGAAGATCGTCGCCAAGGCTGCGGAGGCCAAGAAGGTCGAGGATCGCGACGACTTCAAGGCAAAGCTCGCCTTCGCCCGCAACCGGCTGCTGATGGACAATCTCTTGGGCACGGAAGGCAAGGCCGCGCTCACCGACGACGCCATGAAGAAAGTCTATGAAGAGGCCGCCAAGCAGATTTCCAGCGAGCAGGAGGTCCACGCCCGCCATATCTTGGTGGAGACCGAGGACGACGCCAAGGCGGTCGAGGCTGAGTTGAAGAAGGGGGCTGATTTCGCCGAACTTGCGAAGAAAAAATCCAAGGATCCCGGCGCTTCCGACGGCGGCGATCTCGGTTTCTTCACCAAGGATCAGATGGTGCCGGAATTTTCCGCCGTCGCTTTCGCGCTCGAGCCGGGTAAGGTCTCCGATCCAGTGAAGACGCAGTTCGGCTGGCACGTCATCAAGGTCGAGGAAAAGCGCAATCGCAAGGCGCCCGAGTTCGATCAGGTCAAGCCGCAGATCGAAACCTATGTAACCCGCAAGGCGCAGGCGGACTATGTTGCCAAGCTTCGCGAAGCCGCCAAGGTCGAGCGCACGGAGCAGCCCGCCGATGCCGCTAAGGATGCCAAGGCCGATCCAGCAGCCAAGCCCGCCGATTCCAAGATGGCGCCAGCCAAGAAGTAAATCGACTTCGCGAGCAAACTTCATTAAGTAGCGATGATGCCCGGCCCTAGCGCCGGGCATCACGTCTTTGGCGCCGGGGTCGGCGATCAATGACGCGAATGTACGGTCACAGGCAAGCCCGGCAACCTTCTCCGACGGCTCGCCCAGCATGATTTCAATTCTTCAGTTTGGATTTTAGTCTATGTCCACCGCCGTTTCTCCCCTCGCCCCGACGGATGTTCCGGAGATGCCGGTGGTCGCCGGCATCAGCCTTGCGACCGCGGCCGCCGGTATTCGCTATAAGGGACGTACCGACGTGCTGCTCGTTGTGCTGGACAAGGGCACGAGCGTGGCCGGCGTATTCACCAAATCGAAATGCGCCTCCGCGCCGGTCGAATGGTGCCGCGCCCGGCTCGGCCGTGGCGGCGGGACCGCGCGTGCTTTGGTAGTCAATTCCGGCAACGCCAATGCTTTCACCGGTAAAACCGGAAAACAGGCGACCACGCTGACCGCCGAACTCGCAGCCAAGGCGCTCGGCTGCAAGCCGTCGGAAGTGCTTCTCGCGTCCACCGGCGTGATCGGCGAACCGCTCGATGCCCGGAAATTCGACGGTGTGCTCGCGACCCTGGCCAGGCAGGCCGAGCCTGGCGCCTGGATGGAAGCCGCCAAGGCGATCATGACGACGGATACGTTTCCGAAGGTCGCCACGGCGACCGTGAAGCTCGGCAAGGCCAAAGTCACCATTAGCGGCATGGCCAAGGGCGCAGGCATGATCGCGCCGGATATGGCGACCATGCTGTCCTTCATTTTCACCGATGCGCCGATCGCGCCTGCGGCGCTGCAGGCACTTTTAAAAAGCGGCGTCGAGGATACGTTCAACGCCGTCACCATCGACGGCGACACCTCGACCTCGGATACCCTGCTGGCGTTCGCCACCGGCGCGGCGGCGGAAAAGGGCGCGCCCCGGATCACCAAAGCCAGCGACCCGCGCCTGAAGGCCTTCACTAAGGGCTTCCATGGCGTGCTGGCTGATCTGGCCGAGCAAGTCGCTCGCGACGGCGAGGGTGCCCGAAAGCTCGTGGAGATTATCGTAGAGGGGGCGACGTCCAAGCCATCGGCGCGACGGATCGCGATGTCGATCGCCAATTCGCCCCTGGTCAAGACCGCGATTGCTGGCGAGGACGCCAATTGGGGCCGCGTGGTGATGGCCGTCGGCAAGGCGGGCGAGCCCGCCGATCGCGACAGACTGTCGATCTCCTTCAACGGCATCCGCGTGGCGAGCCGGGGGGCGCGCCATCCCTCCTATGACGAAGCCGAAGTATCCAGGGCGATGAAGAATCCGAAAATCCAGATCAAGGTCGCGATGGGTCTTGGCAGGGGCCGTGACCGGGTGCTGACCTGTGATCTCACCAAGGAATATGTCGCGATTAACGGCGATTATCGATCGTAATCGCTAGAGGCTGCTTGTCACCTTCACCGCGACATCCACCGTTCGGCTGATCGGGCGATTGACTGGGTTCAAACCTCGCCGCGCGTAGACAAAACGATCATCTCCAACGAAACCCGGTCGAGCGGTGTAGATGACGCGGCCGCCGCTGATGGACACCTTGCCACTGGCCGGGGGCGTTATCAGTTGCACGGATTGGATGGGTCCTGACGAACGAGCCAGGATGATCGAGCAGCTTTTCCCGCTGACGACATACATCGCACCGGAAACCGTCTGGTTGTCCAGAGTTTGGATGGAGGGGACGACGCAATTGCGGGCCAGAGCCGGCGAAAGCATCGCCAGCCAAACCAGGCACGCCGCGACGAAGCCCCTCATCTCTCCCCCCTCAATGCGGACGATTCTTGTAAGGTGTCGCCGTAAGGTCTGCGACTTTGGCGCGATCAGTTGTCTCAGTCCGACCCGAGAGCTATGGAAGTCTCGACGTTTCAAAAATCGCCTGCAGATGGCCGCATGACCAACTTAAAACTCACCCTTGTCGTCGCCTGCGCGCTGATCGATGCCGACAACCGGGTGCTGATTGCCCAGCGCCCGGAAGGCAAGACGCTCGCTGGATTGTGGGAATTTCCCGGCGGCAAGCTGGAGCAAGGCGAACGGCCTGAACCTGCCCTGATCCGCGAGTTGCACGAGGAGCTTGGCATCACCGTGCGCGAAGCCTGTCTGGCGCCGCTGACCTTCGCAAGCCACGCCTATGACGACTTCCATTTGCTGATGCCGCTCTATATCTGCCGGCGCTGGGAAGGCGAGATCATCGCCCGCGAAGCGCAGAAGCTGGCCTGGGTACGCGCCAACAAGCTGCGGGATTATCCAATGCCTGCGGCTGACATTCCGCTGATCCCGCATCTGATCGATCTATTGATGTGAGATGCGCCGTTGTATTACGGCACGGTTACGGCCGTTTTACTGACCTTACCGCGACCTCCAGGCTTGCCTTCGCCGATCCCGGCTTCAAGGGCTTCTGTTGACTTTCGTGTGGCGCCCAACCCGACATCCACACCACATCGAAGGTCGCGCGAATGCGGCCATCGGGATCGGCAAAGCGCTCTTGATAAACCTCTGCCATGCGCAGCATCGTGGCACGACGCGTCGGACGACGGCGGCGCTCGTTCAACACATTGGTCGCGCCCATGCTTCGAAGGTCGCGCATCAAGCGGAAGGCGTTATCGTAACGAACCACGATGTGGTCGAGATCTGTCACCGGCAGCGCAAAGCCCGCCCGTTGCAACAAGCCACCGATGTCGCGCAGATCAGCTGATGGCGACACCCTTGGTGAGATACCGCCCTCGCACTCGGCTTCGGCAACGGCGAAGGATTGCCGCAGCTCTGTCAACGTGTCGCCGCCGAGCATCGCGGCCAGCAACAACCCGTCGGGCTTGAGCGCCCGGCGGATCTGGACCAGCGTTCCCGGCAGGTCATTGACGAACTGGAAGGCCAGCACGGAAACCGCAAGGTCCAGCGAGCCGGGCATCAGCCCTAATCCCTGGCTTTCATCAGCCGGCAGATCGATCCTTGTCAGTTCGCCCGCCCGGCCCGCCAGCACCTCACCCAATTGCGCGCCAGGGCTTCCGATATCGACGGCGTGGTCAAAGCTCCGCAACACCGCATGAAGACGGTCGCGCATGTCTTCGACGACACGATCAAGGAGGAAGGTTGCGGGCTCGCGGGTCCAGACTCGCGTTTGCCGTACCCGCAGCAGCGCGCGATCAAACAAGGAGGGAGCGATGCCCGTTTCGTCTTTGGCCATCTGTGCCTGATACGCCGGACTGCCCAGCGCTGGCAATCAAAGCGGTACGCCACCTCAGCCCATGTGAAGAAAAGTGGCCGAAATCGAATACCGGCTGCGTCGGGCAGAGGCCTTGGCGGCTTGAGCCAGTCAGGGCGTCCGGCTAATGTCGTCGGGGCCGAGGTTTCCGCCTTGAAAGCACCCGACCAATGAGCCTGACTTCGGATCCCCCGCTCCAGGCAACAGCCGTGAACGCCGAGGCTACCCCTTCCCAGTCCATTCCCGATCGTTTGCGCGGCGCGTTTCAGGCATGCCGCCATGCGTCCCTGCAGGTCTCCCGCGCCTTCCTCGACATCGCGCTACCCACGCTCTGCATCGCCTGTCGTGATCCCGTCGACGGCCCAGGCGTCTGCGCCTCCTGTTGGGCCAAATTGTCCTTCATCGGACCGCCTTATTGCCCGCGGCTTGGCATCCCTTTCGTCTATGATCCGGGTCCCGGCCTTTTGTCGATGGAAGCCATCGCCAATCCACCGGCCTATGGCCGCGCCCGTGCCGCCGTTCGTTATGATGACGTGGCGCGGAAACTGGTTCACGCATTGAAATATCAGGACGGCACCGATCTCGCTCCCACCATGGGACGCTGGATGGCCCGCGCCGGCCAGGAACTGCTGTCGGACGCCGACCTTCTGGTCCCCGTGCCGCTGCATTGGCGACGCGGCTGGAGCCGCCGCTACAACCAGTCGGCACTGTTGGCGCGCGCGATCGAGCGGCAATCGGGCGTTCGGCTGGCGCTGGGAGTGCTCCGCCGCACCCGGCAGACCGCGCAGCAGATCGGCCTCTCGAGACCGCAGCGGGCCAGCAACGTGCAGGGATCCTTCGCGATCGGCCCCGATCGACGGCATGAGATTCTGGGCCGCCATATCGTTCTGGTTGACGACGTGCTGACCTCGGGAGCGACGGTGGAGGCCTGCGCCCGCGCCCTGCTCCGCGGCGGCGCGCGCGAGGTGGACGTGCTGGTGTTTGCCCGGGTTGTCGAGCCCGGGCGGCCTCCCATATAACTTGCATGACGCACCATCAGGGTATCCGATGACCGCTTCTGTCGAGATCTACACCCGTCCGGGCTGCGGCTATTGCACCGCCGCCAAATCCCTGCTGACCCGCAAGAATGCCGCGTTCACGGAATTTGATGTCGCGGTGGACCCGAAATACCGGCAGGAGATGACCGAACGCGTCGGCGCCGGCGCCACTTTTCCGCAGATCTTTATTGGCAATACATATGTTGGTGGATGTGACGACCTTTACGCGCTCGATCGCGAAGGCAAGCTCGACGCGCTGCTGGCGGGAGAAAAGACCAGCTCATGAGCAGCCCCGGCGCCTTCACCGCAGCCATGGTGCAAATGCGCACCGGACTTCTGCCCGAGCCCAGCCTCAAGCAGGGCGTTGAACTGATCCGGCAAGCCGCCGCCCAAGGCGCCAATTACGTGCAGACGCCCGAAGTCAGTAACATGATGCAGCAAAACCGCGCCGCGCTGTTTGAACATCTTGCTGCCGAAGAAGACGACATCTCCCTGAAAGCCTATCGCGCGCTGGCCCAGGAACTGAAAATCCATCTTCACATCGGATCGCTGGCGCTGCGCGCCTCGCCCGAGCGCGCGGTCAATCGATCTTTCCTGATCGGGCCGGACGGTGCGATCATCGCAAGCTACGACAAGATCCATATGTTCGATATCGAGCTGCCGGATGGCGAGAGCTATCGCGAGTCCGCCAATTACCAGCCCGGCGAGACCGCGGTTATTGCTGATCTGCCGTGGGGCCGGATCGGCTTGACGATCTGCTATGATTTGCGTTTCCCCGCGCTGTTTCGGGCGCTCGCCGAGAGCGGCGCTTCGTTCCTCACGGTTCCTTCTGCTTTCACGCGCAAGACTGGCGAGGCGCATTGGCATACGCTGCTCCGCGCGCGCGCCATCGAAAATGGCTGCTTCGTCTTCGCGGCAGCCCAGGCCGGCATGCATGAAAACAAGCGTGAGACCTATGGTCATTCGCTGATCATCGACCCCTGGGGCGAGATTTTGGCCGAAGGCGGCGTGGAGCCCGGGGTGTTCCTCGCCAGGATCGATCCAGCCAGGGTGCAGACCATTCGCAAGGCGATCCCCTCCCTGCAGCACGGCCGGCGATTTAGCCTCGCCGATCCCAAGGGAATGTCGACAGCCGGGAATCACCCGGAAGGTACCGAATATCTGCATGTTGTTAGGGGATCGCCATGATCCGCTACAGTTTACGATGCAAGCAGGGCCACAGCTTCGAGAGCTGGTTTCAAAGCTCGTCCGCCTATGAAAGCCAGGAGAAGCGTAAGCTCGTGAGCTGCCCCGCCTGCGGCTCGACCAAGGTCGAACGCGCCATCATGGCTCCGCAAATCGTGAGCAAGAAGGGCCGAGAGAAGCCACAAGCCACGCCCGCTCCCACTTCACCCGAGACGACGTCCCCCGAACCGGCCTCGCTGATGATGACGAAGGAAGCGGAATTGCGCGCCAAGCTGCGGGAATTGCGCGACCATATCGTCAAGAATGCCGACAATGTCGGCGACCGTTTTTCAAACGAAGCGCGCAAGATGCATTATGGCGAGATCGAACATCGCCCGATCTACGGCCAGGCCTCGAACGAAGAAGCCCGGGCCCTGATTGAAGAAGGCGTCGAGGTCTCGCCGTTGCCCGTATTACCGGAAGATCGCAACTGATCAAACCGGCCGGCCTTAGCCGGCCCGCGCGCCCATTTTGGGGCTGGACAGCGACTGGGACTGCGCATGGCGCCCGAAACATTATCTTCCTGGCAATTCTGGGCCGTACTGTCGGCGGTATTTGCGGCGCTGACAGCGATATTTGCCAAGATCGGCGTTGACGACGTCAATCCGGACCTTGCCACCTTCGTCCGCACCGTCATCGTTCTCATCAGCTTGGCGCTCCTGCTGTCCGTCACCGGTCGCTTTGCCAACCCCGGGCCCATTTCATCACGAAGCTGGCTCTTCCTGGTGCTTTCCGGGCTCGGCACCGGCGCTTCCTGGCTGTGTTATTTTCGCGCCCTGAAACTCGGCCCCGCGACGCTGGTGGCGCCGATCGACAAACTCAGCGTCGTGCTGGTCGCCCTGTTCGGCTTCGCCATCCTCGGCGAACGGCCCTCGCTCAATGGCTGGCTCGGAATTCTATTGATTTCGACAGGAGCCGTCCTGATCGCCGTCAAGAATTAAGCGGACACCAGTAGCACCACACCGACCAGGATGATGGCAATTCCGATAAGTTCGCGCGCCGATATCGGCTGCTTGAACGAATAATACGAAATGCCTTGCGCGAACAAAACCTCGATCAAGGCCAGGGTTCGCACGTTTGCCGCCGCCGTGAGCGCAAAAGACAGAAACCAGAACTGCGAGGCCAAAGCGCCGGTGAATCCGGCGAGCATCGAGGGCTTCCACAATGACATAATGGCCCGAAGGGTCGCGGGCGCCCGCGCCAGGAGATAGATCGTCAGCAGAAATGTTTGCAAAAACAGACCGAGGACGAGCGTGAAGGAGGCCACCGTCACGAACGACACGCCGGGGACCGCCAGGATCGCGCCACGATAGCCCACGGCCGACAACGCGAAGGCCGCGGCCGCAGCCAGGCCCAACCCCGCCGAACGAAGGTCGAAGAATTTCTTTTCACCGCCCGGACGCAAAGCGGTGATGATCACGCCCGCAGTCGCCAGCAGGATCGCGATCACCCTGAGCCCGGTGAGATGATCGCCGAGAAAAATCAAGCCGAAGACGGCCGTCTGGATCGCCTCGGTCTTCAGATAGGCGGTGGTCACCACGAATGATCCCTCGCTCATGGCAAGCAGCATCAGACCCGTGGCCAGAATCTGGGTCAACGCGCCGACCAATAGCCAGGGCCAGAACGCCAGGCCCGGGTGGGGCATCGCATCACCCGTGGCCGCCATCGCGACGGCAAAAAACACCAGCGAAAACGGAAAGCCGAACAGGAAACGGATATTGGTCGCGCCCCAGGTGCCGAGCGCGCCGGTCAGCGACCGCTGCATCGCATTGCGCGCGGCCTGGCCGGCTGCGCCCATCACGGTAAAGGGAATCCAAAGCGCGGTAATGCTGGTCATGCGAGCTGACGGAATTGAGCCAGCCCACGATCCGCAAAAGCCGGCAAGCGGCTCTTTTCCGAAAACGCATGGTGCCGGGGAGCGACGAAGATCAAGATGACGAGACGAATAAGACAGATCATGTCACTTAGGCACGGTGCCTTGCGGTGCCACCAGCGTCAACCGGAATGTCGGTATGCCTGAATTGCGACCGCCTATCCAGCAAGACGCGACGGTCAGGCCGGCTCTGCCACCACCATGTAATTCACGTCCATGTCGGACGACAGGCTCCAGCGATCGGCAAACGGCGTATAGACCACGCCGCTCTGCTCGGTGATCGAGAGCCCGTTCTGTCCGAGATAATGGGCGAGTTCATCGGGCGTGACGAATTTGTGCCATTGGTGGGTGCCGCGCGGCAGCCAGCGCAACACATATTCAGCCCCCACGATAGCCAGCGCAAAACTCTTCCAGTTGCGGTTGATGGTGGAAACGACCATCAACCCGCCGGGCTTGAGCATGGACGCGCAGCGCTTGAGAAACAAACCGATATCGCTGACATGCTCGACGACCTCCATCGCCAGCACGATGTCGAAGCGCTCGCGTCCGTCCATCTGTTCGACGGTGGTGCAGCGGTAATCGATCGACAGGTGTCCCTTTTCGGCGTGCAGCCTCGCCGCTGCAATGTTGGAGGCCGACGGATCAACGCCGATGACCTGCGCGCCCAGCCGGGTCATGGGTTCGCACAATAGCCCTGCGCCGCACCCGATATCGAGAATGCGCAAGCCCGCAAGACAGTTCAGGCTTTTGACACTGCGATCGAACTTGCGGCAAGCCGCGTCGCGAATATAGGCCAGCCGCAGCGGATTGATCTTATGCAGCGGAGCCATCTTGCCAGCCGGATCCCACCATTCATCCGACAGCCGGGAAAACTTGGCGATCTCGGCGGGATCTACCGTGCTGCTCGCGCTTACCGGGGGTTCCGGATTATCCTGCTGAATGGCCATGAATGGCGCGCCGCTCCTATCGCGCAGTGATGCTGTTGCGGAATGCAAGCGGCGAGGCAATGGTCGAGAGTCGTTCCTCGCTCTTGCCGACGCCGGTAATGGTCACGTCCCCATAGTCGAAGATGCGTCCGGCGACCGACTGATCTACATCGACGCTTTCGATCTTGTCGAGGCTCATCTCGAACGTCTGGCGGGTGACGAAGCCCGTCTTGTGCACCACGCGAAAATTGGTGACGTCGGTCTCCGTGGTCCAGCGGTGGAACCAGGCAGTCACCGTTTTGTAGAGCGCGACGATGCCGACGATCGCCGCCAGTGCCAAGCATATCAGGATCAGTGCGCTGCCGGGTGGGACCATCCATGAAAGCGCAAGCAACACGGCGGCCAAAATCCAGAGCAGGATGCCCGGCAGGTAGAAGATCCAGTGCGCGTTGGTTGAATACAGCACCTTTTCTCCCGGCTGCAGGATATCGTCGATATATCGGCCCATCTCCTCGCCTGCCCTTCCGTCCCGGATTTTCCGCGCCGTCCCGGCTGTCCGTCGATGGACGGCCTCGCCAATCTCCCGGCGCGGCTGCTTGCCCGCAACCCCGCCGTTCTGTATACGCGCCTTCCGGCCCTTGCGCTTACGGTTTTGACGCGGGCCACCATACTTAACCTTTCAAGGGATGCACCAGTCGTCATGGGCCGTCTCGTCATGAAATTCGGCGGCACGTCCGTCGCCAATCTGGACCGCATCCGCAATGTTGCCCGGCACGTCAAACGCGAGGTCGACGCCGGTCATGATGTGGCGGTCGTGGTCTCGGCGATGGCCGGCAAGACCAATGAACTGGTGGAATGGTGCCGCGACGCTTCGCCAATGCATGATGCGCGTGAATATGATGCGGTGGTAGCGTCGGGTGAGCAGGTGACCGCCGGTCTTCTCGCGATTGCGCTGCAGAACATCGGCATCCAGGCGCGCTCCTGGCAAGGATGGCAGATACCGATCAAGACCAGCGATGCCCATGCTTCGGCCCGAATCCTGGACATCGACGGCTCTGAACTGATTGACCGCTTCAGGGACCGCAAGGAAGTGGCCGTCATCGCCGGCTTCCAGGGCATCCACACGGTCACGGGGCGGATCACCACGCTCGGGCGAGGCGGTTCCGACACTTCCGCCGTGGCCGTGGCCGCCGCCATTCGCGCCGACCGTTGCGATATCTACACCGACGTCGATGGTGTTTACACCACCGATCCGCGTATCGTTCCCAAGGCGCAGCGGCTCGACAAGATTGCTTTCGAAGACATGCTGGAACTGGCCTCGCAGGGCGCCAAGGTGCTGCAGGTGCGTTCCGTGGAACTCGGCATGGTGCATAACATGCCGATCTTCGTCCGCTCAAGCTTCGACAAGCCCGAGGATATCGACCCGCACGGCACGCCGCCGGGCACGCTGATCTGCAGCGAGGAGGAAATCATGGAAAATCACGTCGTCACCGGCATCGCCTTTTCCAAGGACGAGGCCCAGATTTCCGTTCGTCAGATCGAGGACAAGCCGGGCGTGGCCGCTTCGATTTTCGGGCCGTTGGCCGACGCCAACATCAATGTCGACATGATCGTCCAGAATGTCTCCGAAGATGGCAAGACCACCGACTTGACCTTCACGGTTCCGGCCGCCGACCACGCCCGGGCGCGGGAAACCATTGGCGCGGCCAAGGCGGCGATCGGCTATGCGCGGCTCGACAGCGCGACCGATGTGGCGAAGGTCTCGGTGATCGGCAGCGGGATGCGCAGCCATGCCGGCGTTGCGGCGCAGGCCTTCAAGGCCCTCTCCGAACGCAACATCAACATTCGCGCCATCACCACCTCGGAAATCAAGTTTTCGGTCTTGATCGATGCCGCCTATACCGAGCTGGCGGTGCGGACGTTGCACACCCTCTACGGCCTTGATCAGGCCTGAGCCGAAGGCGGCCATAGCCACTCGTTTCGGCCCGTTAAAGGGGCAATTTGAGGAAAAATAGCGCCGAGGCCGGTGCCCTGCCGGGGCGAGGGATGCGGGTAAGCGCCGGCAGGCGTTTTGCTTGGCAAAACAAGCCCTGATTGGCTATACGGCCTGATGGGGTGCTGCCGCAAACCGTGCCACGGTTGACCGCACCGATTTCGGCGAACCCCCGGTCTTTCGGCCGCATCTAATCGGCCAAATTATCGTTTTGTAAGGCGTATGCCAGCTGCCGGCGTTCGGCGGTCCAACCTTCGTGGGGAGCAAGTCAACACATGCGGAGCGCGTCGGGAGGTCCCCGCGTCTTGCTGAGACGGCTCCGCGAAACCATGGCGGAGCAGGTCTCGGCCCAGGAACGGCTGGACAAGATCGTGGTGCTGATCGCGGCCAATATGGTGGCGGAGGTCTGCTCGACTTACGTGCTGCGGGTCGATAACACACTCGAGCTCTATGCCACCGAGGGCCTCAACCGCGACGCCGTTCACCGGACCGTGCTGAGCGCGCATGAAGGCCTGGTCGGCCTGGTGGCCAGCGAAGCCACCCCGCTCAATCTAAGCGACGCCCAGAACCATCCGGCCTTCTCATTCCGGCCCGAAACCGGCGAAGAAATCTATCACTCGTTCCTCGGCGTTCCGATCCTGCGCGCCGGTAACACGCTCGGCGTCCTCGTGGTGCAGAACCGCGCCAAGCGCACCTATGTCGAGGAAGAGGTAGAGGCGCTGCAGACCACCGCCATGGTGCTGGCGGAGATGATCGCCTCAGGCGAGTTGTCGGCACTGGCGCAGCCCGGCGCCGAGCCGGCGGCACGGCATTCCCTGCACAAGCCCGGAGCCATCCTTTCCGACGGCATCGCGCTCGGTCATGTCGTCCTGCACGAGCCGCGCGTGGTGATCACCAACTACATCGCCGAGGACTTGCCCAAGGAAATCAAGCGGCTCGACGCCGCCTTGGCGAAATTGCGGGCTGACCTTGATCGCATGCTGGAGCGCGGCGACGTCGCCGACGGGGGCGAGCATCGCGAGGTGCTCGAGGCCTATCGCATGTTTGCCAATGATCATGGCTGGTCGCATCGCCTGCATGAAGCGGTAGCAACGGGCCTCACCGCGGACGCTGCCGTTGAGCGTGTGCAGTCCGATACACGAGCCCGCATGCTGCGCTCCACCGATCCCTATTTGCGCGAGCGCCTGCACGATCTGGAGGATCTCGGCCACCGCCTGATGCGGCTATTGGCGGGACAGGATCACGCGCCGACGCGGGAGCATTTGCCCGACAATGCCATCGTTGTCGCCCGGTCGATGGGTCCGGCCGCGCTACTTGATTACGACCGCAAGCGACTGCGCGGCCTGGTGCTGGAGGAAGGCACCGCGAACTCGCATGTCGCGATCGTGGCTCGCGCGCTCGGAATTCCCGCGATCGGCGAAGTCGCCAACGCGCCGGGTATTGCCGATCCCGGCGATGCGATCATTGTCGACGGCACTTCGGGCTCAATCTATATCCGGCCATCGGCCGAAATCGAGGCCGCCTATGCCGAGCGCGTGCGGTTCCGCGCGAGGCGCCAGGCGCAGTATTCGGCGTTGCGCGACAAGCCTTGCGTGACCAAGGACGGGCAGCCGATCGAATTGATGATCAATGCTGGCCTCGTTATCGACCTGCCGCATATTGAGGATACCGGCAGCGCCGGTATCGGCCTGTTCCGGACCGAACTGCAGTTCATGGTCAGCCCCAATTTGCCACGCAGCAGCGATCAGCTCTCGCTTTATCGCACCGTGCTCGACGCTGCCGGTACGAAACCCGTGACCTTCCGCACGCTCGACATCGGCGGCGACAAGGCGCTGCCTTATATGGAAACCATCGTCGAGGAAAATCCGGCGCTGGGCTGGCGCGCGATCCGCCTTGGTCTCGACCGGCCGGGACTGCTGCGCGGCCAGATCCGGGCACTGCTGCGTGCCGGCGGCGGACGTTCGCTGCGAATCATGTTTCCGATGGTCTCAGACATTGCCGAATTTGACGCGGCCAAGAGCATTGTTGAGCGCGAGCTGACCTATCTGCGCCAGCACGGCCACGCTTTGCCTGAGCGCGTCGATATCGGCACCATGGTGGAAGTCCCGGCCCTGCTCTATCAGTTCGATGAACTGCTCGAGAAGGTCGATTTCATTTCAGTGGGATCGAACGATCTATTCCAGTTCCTGTTTGCGGTCGATCGCGGCAACGCCAAGGTGTCCGAACGTTTCGACACGATGTCCGCGCCCATCCTGCGGGTACTGCGCCAGATCGCCCAGAAAGCCAACGCCGCGAAAAAGTCAGTATCGCTCTGCGGCGAGATGGCTTCCAAACCAATGGGCGCGCTCGCGCTGATCGCGATGGGCTACCGCTCGCTGTCGCTGTCCGCCACGGCGCATGGTCCGGTCAAGGCCCTGATCCTCGATCTCGATGCCAAGAAAGCCGAGAAATTTCTGACGCCGTTATTGGACGCGCCCTCCGGCAGCGTGTCCATCCGCGACAAATTGACGGAATTTGCCGAAGCCGAAGGGCTTACCTTGTAGCGGGCAAGCCCGCCTTTGACGTCGAGGCGCGCCTTGACGTTTCCCGACACCCCGATCACCTGAACGCGCACGAAGTTTAAAATAAAATCATGTCGATGCTACCCGAGGCCAAACTCGATGTTCTCCTGGCGCATCACGCCTCGCTCGAGGCCGAGCTGCTCGGCCAGTTGAGTTCCGAGAATTACGTGCGCATCACGCGGGAGCTTTCCGAGCTCAATCCGCTGATCGAGGCGGTCAAAGCCTACCGCGCAGCCGAAACCGAACTGGCCGGCGTCGAGGCACTGATCGCCGACCCCGCGACCGAACCAGAAATGCGGAGCATGGCGGAAGCCGAGCGCGAGTCTCTGCGGCAGCGCAGCCTCGAGCTGACGCAACAAATCCGCCTGGCACTCCTTCCAAAGGATGCCATGGACGAGCGCAACGTCATGCTGGAAATTCGCGCCGGCACCGGCGGCGATGAAGCTTCGCTGTTCGCGGGGGACCTGTTTCGGATGTATGAGCGGTTCGCTGCCTTACAGGGCTGGACCGTGGAAGTGATCTCGGCCAGCGAAGGCACGGTCGGCGGTTTCAAGGAAATCATTGCCGAGATCCGCGGTCGCGGCGCTTTCGCCAAATTGAAATTCGAATCCGGCGCGCACCGCGTACAGCGCGTCCCTGACACGGAAACGCAGGGCCGCATTCATACCTCTGCCGCAACGGTCGCGGTGTTGCCGGAGGTCGAAGAAGTGGACGTCGACGTCAAGAATGAGGACCTTCGCATCGAGACCATGCGGGCTCAGGGCGCCGGAGGCCAGCACGTCAACAAGACCGAATCCGCCATTCGCATCACTCATATCCCGACCGGGATCGTGGTCATGATGCAGGACAGCCGCTCGCAACACAAAAACCGCGCCTCGGCGATGAACATCCTGCGCTCGCGCATCTACGACGCCGAACAGCAGCGGATCGACGCGGCGCGCTCGGCCGACCGCAAAGAAAAGGTCGGTTCCGGCGATCGGTCCGAGCGGATACGGACCTATAACTTCCCGCAGGGCCGCGTCACCGATCACCGCATCAATCTCACGCTCTACAAGCTGCCGCAGGTGATGGCCGGCGAGGCGCTCGGGGAGTTGATCGACGCGTTGACCACCGAGCATCAGGCAGCGCAATTGGCCGCGCAGGGCGCGGCGGCGTGAGCCCCGTCTTCGGACTGACCGGGCAAACTATTGAGGCGGCGCGACGCGCACTGACCGCGCAATTCAGATCGAGAGGGTTGGATTCGCCCGAACTCGATGGGCGACTTCTGATCGGCGCCGCGCTTGGGCTCGATCTCACCGGCCTGATCGCAGGCGCCGCCCGGCTGATCGATGCGCAGGAAGCCACACGGATTGAGCATCTGGCGGCCCGGCGCCTGTCGGGCGAACCGGTGGCGCGGATATTGGGATCGCGGGAATTCTGGGGCCTGCCGTTTGAGCTCTCACCGGCAACGCTAGTGCCACGGCCGGACACCGAAACACTGGTCGAGGCCGCGCTTGAGTTCGCGCGAGAGACCGAGCCGACCGACGGCGGCCTGTCCGTGGCTGACCTTGGTACTGGCTCCGGCGCGATCTTGCTCGCATTGCTTCACGATTGGCCGAACGCAATGGGGCTCGGCACCGATTTGAGCGAAGCCGCGCTTAGGACTGCCCGCGAAAATGCGCGCCATCTCGGATTGCAGGACCGGGCCATCTTCGTCGCCTGCGACTATGCCGCGGCGCTGGCGGGACCATTCGACCTGATCGTATCCAATCCGCCCTATATAGGCTCCTCGGAAATACCCCATCTCTCCCGGGAGGTCCGCGACCACGATCCCCATCTGGCGCTCGACGGAGGACCCGACGGGCTTGATGCCTATCGGGTACTCATTCCGCAGGCGGCGCGGCGGCTGCGAACGGGAGGCGCCTTGATAGTGGAAATCGGCAAGGATCAGGGCACAGATGTCCAGCATCTGATGAGCAAGGCCGGATTGATCGTAGCTGGCCTTCCGAGGAGGGATTTGTCCGGGATCGGCCGGGTCATTCTGGGCCGGAAAGCGCCCTGATAAAGCCTGATTAAAAGATAAAAAAGCTCTTGGAATCAGGACGGGGAACGACTACGTTCCGGGCACACAATCGGTTCAGGGCTCGCTGGTCCCGTGGATGCCACGGGGGAGAAAGGTCCTTGAGAGGAAATCTCTCAAAGGAAAACAGCTTCTCAAGGTCGAAGTCCGTTCCGGGAAAAGGTTGCTAGACGCAGGTCCTTGCTGAGCGCGATGGGTGTCAAACCGCGCCGCTGTCGACCGCAAAGCCGATGAAAGCCTGATATTGCGCCTAAATACGCACGCCAAAAAGACGCACGTCAAGGACCTGTGGCCATTCTGACAGGTTGAACCATATGACACAGCCGCAAAAGGGCAGGCTGTGGGGGAAAGCTTCATTGGCAGCCGGAAATTTGCGGCCGGATTTATGTGGGATTGAGCCTTTCGGCCCAAGCGCAGGCGGCGGTCGATACGGGGCCTCCGCACCGTTCAAAGACCAGGGCCGCGCCTTTTCGAAGGCTGACATCCAAGGCTGACATCGAAGGCTGACATCGAAGGCTGGAACTCAAGGCTGACAAGCCAGAGCGAGACACGTTCAAATCAATTCAGGGTTGGAATAAAGGCAAGACATGAGAAACGGTCAGAACAATAACAAGCGGATGCGCAACCGGAGCAACAATAACAACAATAACAACCGGCGCGGCCAGAACCCGTTGACCAGGGTGTTCGAATCGAACGGCCCCGATATCAAGATCCGCGGTACCGCCTCGCACATTGCCGAAAAATACGTGCAGCTGGCGCGCGACGCGCGAAGCTCCGGCGATCCGGTGGCTGCCGAAAATTACTACCAGCACGCCGAGCATTATTTCCGCCTGATCGCTGCGGCGCAGGAGCAGTTCCGGCAGAACCAGCCGCAACCGCGGATCGAAAACGACATGGCCGCCGACGACAGCGACGAAGACGGCGAAAGCTTTTCGAATTTCGGACAGGAGCCCGGCTTCGTACCCTCGCAGCCCCAGCCATTCCAGCGTGATCCCCAGCGCGACCATAATCGTGATCACCAGCGTGAGGGACAACCCTACCAGCGCGACCACAATCGCGAGCACCGCGGCCAGTCCCAGCCGTTCCAGCCACAGCCTCAACCAGCCGTTCCTGATAATGGCAGTGTTGATCGCCTGCCCTCTTTCATCACGGGTGGACAGCCGCAAGTTAATGGCGGTCAGGGCGGTGAGCACAACAATGGCGGTGAACGTGAGCGCGAGCGGTATCCGCGCCGCCGCCGCCGGCCGCATGGCCCGCGCCCGGAAGGCGTCGCCGCGCCGGCCGGACCGGGCGATGATTTCGCGCCGGGTAACGAATAGGATTGGCCGATCAGCGGGGCGTCACGATTCGCGGTCGTGACCCTGCATCCGGGTCGGCACCAGGACCGGCGGCAGTGCCGGAATGAGGCGCGTCCGCTCCCGCCGCGCCGGAATGGCGCGGTAGACCTGTTTGGTCGCTTCTACAATATGAACACCGGCGAGCGGCAGTGACAGCGCCGCACCGACCCGTTCCCACGCCAAGGCCGAGCGAAGAAACCAGCCGCCGGCCACCGGCGGCACGAACAACGCTTCGCCCCAGGCCACCGGCGTGAACCAGGTCTGCCGGAGCAATTGCGTGATCTGCGCCCGCGAATAGGGCCGGCCGTGGCCGAACGGCGTGGCGTCGGTGCGGGTCCATACGCCGCCACGATTGGGGATCACCGCCATCATCCGGCCTGACGGCGCAAGTACCCGCCACACTTCCCGCAACAGCGCAGCCGGATCGTCCGACATTTCCAGCGCATGAACCAAGAGCACGCGATCGACCGCGCTATCTGGCAAGGGCAGCGACAGTTCATCGACCAGGGTGGCGAGCGTCGGCCGGGCCGTGGGCCACTTCAGCACGCCCTGTGCGGCCGGCATGAAAGCGATGCACCGCTCTGAATCTTCCCGGAACAGACCAAGATAGGGCGTAGGATAGCCGATGCCGAGCACGCGCTGGCCCTGCGCCTCCGGCCAGCGCGTCCGGATGCCACGATTGACCAGGCGCCGCGCCACGATGCCAAGGCGCTGCGAATAGAAATTCCGGAGATCAATGACGTCGATGGTCATGGCATCGTGAATGTATCACGCTAATAGGCCTATCCAATCCGGCATTGCCGCGGCAACGTTAACGCAATATTTGAGCCCTTGGCGTCGTGCGGCGCAAAGAGTGACCGCCTCGCAAAAAAGCTGCTTTAAAACGACAAATTTAGAGCTTCAATCCTGATACGATCGGGACCGTTATTCTGGGGCAGGCGTTTCATTCCTTGCTCGACCCGGACCTTCATATTCTTCCATCGAGGCTTAAGACGATCATGCCCGCTGAAATCCGCCTGTTTTCCTGCTTGACCGACAATTACGGTTATCTGATCCATGATCCCGCTACCAGGGCGACCGCCTCCATTGATGCGCCGGAAGCAGGCCCAATCCTTGCCGCGCTGGAGCGCGAGGGCTGGACGCTGACGGATATTCTAATCACCCACCACCACGGCGACCATGTCGGCGGCGTCAGTGAACTCAAGCAGAAATTTGGTTGCCGTGTGGTAGCCCCCCATGACAAGGCCGCCAAAATCGCGGATGTCGATCAGCGTGCGGCCCAGGGCGATATCATCAAAGTGGGCGGCCTGCTCGCGCGTGTGCTGGAAACCCCGGGCCATACGCTCGACCATCTCTCTTATGTCTTCGACAATGAAAAGGCGCTGTTTGCTGCCGACACCCTATTTTCAATCGGATGCGGACGGGTATTCGAAGGTACATTTCCCATGATGTGGGACTCCCTTCTGAAATTGCGCGCTTTGCCCGATGATTTCCGACTGTATTGCGGCCATGAATATACCGCATCCAACGTCAAATTCGCGCTCAGCATCGATCCCGACAATCCCGCGCTCAAGGCGCGGGCCGACGAGGTGACGCGGCTGCGCACCGAGGACAAGCCGACGGTCCCGAGCCTCCTCGGCGATGAAAAGAAGGCCAACATCTTTCTGCGCGCCGACGACCCGGCGGTCGCGATCAAACTGCACATGAAGGGCGCGGCGCCCGCGGACGTGTTCGGCGAATTGCGGGAACGAAAGAACAAATCCTGATGGCGCTTCCAGCGGGGGCCGCCGAGATCATTGCCCGGCTCGGCCTCGTGCCGCATCCGGAAGGTGGGCATTTCCGCGAAACCTTTCGCGACGCATCGACGGATATCAGCGGGCGGTCACGATCGACCGCGATCTTTTTCCTGCTGGCGCGCGGCGAGCGCTCGCATTGGCATCGCATTGATGCCGTCGAGATCTGGCATTTCTACGCCGGCAGCCCGCTGGAACTTGAGATCGCCGATGCCGAGGGCCGGCGCATCGTCCGGCTCGGCCCCGATATCGCCAGTGGACACTGGCCTCAGGCGATCGTGCCGCCGCGCGCGTGGCAAGCCGCGGTCACCACCGGCGACTGGACCCTGGTAGGGTGCACGGTGGCGCCGGGTTTTGATTTTGCCGCCTTTGAGCTGGCGCCAGCGGGATGGTCGCCCCCGCTCTAGGCGCGTACTCATCAAGCCATTGTCGGCTCCTGCAGGCTTCTCCACTAGAAGGTACCCCTCCCGCCGCTGTCGCGCGCGGACTGCGGGCGCTTCCGGTAGCGGGTCAACGGAACAATGATGGCCCCGACCGAGTTCGATCTGTCTACCGACAAGGGAGACGAAGATGAGCCGCGGAATCCCGTCCATGACCGCACTTCTTGGCCTGCTGGCCATCGCCGGCTATCAAAATCGAGACAAGCTGTCGGAGTTGCTCCGGGGGCCGGGCGCGGGTTCGCCTGAGCCGTCGGGCGCCCAGTCACCGCTCGGCGGCCTGCTCGGAAATCTTTCGGGAATGTTGAGCGGGGCTGGCGTCGGGGGACTGCTTCAAGGAGGAATCGGCGAACTCCTGGAAAAGTTCAACCAAAATGGCCATGGCGACACCGCTAGGTCTTGGGTCAGTTCTGGACCGAACCAGCAGATTTCACCCCCTCAGCTTCGGGAAGCCATTGGGCCCGACGTGTTGGACCAACTCGAGAAGCAGACCGGGCTTTCTAAAGAGGAACTTCTCGCAAGGTTATCCCGCGAACTGCCACAAGCAATCGACCAGTACACGCCTGATGGCCGTCTTCCAACCTCGTAGCCAAACTGTCGCCGTTATTTATCCGGGAGAACAGACAATGAGCATTCTTTGGACCATCATTATCGGCTTCGTCGCAGGTGTGATCGCAAAATTCATCATGCCTGGTGACAACGAACCTTCAGGGTTCATTCTCACGACCATCCTCGGCATCGTCGGCGCGTTCGTTGCCACCTATCTCGGCCAGGCTCTTGGCTGGTACCGTCCGGGAGAAGGAGCCGGGCTTGTGGGTGCCGTCGTAGGCGCCATCATCGTGCTCTTTGTGTACGGTCTCTTTGTCGGACGACAAAGGCGCGCAATTTGATCAAGCTTTGTCCGTAGCAAGTTGCGAATGCTTGACTTGGTTGACCACTTCGGCGCCGCTGTCGCTGATTTCTGCGACGACCGTGTCCGACGCCTCCCGCAGGGCCTGCGAGACCGGACCGGCGCGCTGATTGAGGTCGGCCTTTAGATCGTCGCTGACTTGGCCGATATACTCGTTTTCGATCTCAGAAGCACGAAACGCCCCGGCGACCAGCACGAGGACGTCGTAAATCAGCAAGAGCGATTGCCGACGATGGAAGGAAGACAGGTAATTATCGGTCATCTTCCGCTGCTTTCTCGCGCTTTTTTAAGTCGCGGGCGATCTCATCGACCGGCGTTTCCTTTGCG
>Ga0207695_10000365_pt1 | contig 103398 bp, 86 predicted proteins | sample KBSC54metaG_FD_184354 | JGI IMG/M metagenome (GOLD analysis project Ga0207695, IMG submission 184354) | Corn rhizosphere microbial communities from Kellogg Biological Station, Michigan, USA - KBS C5-4 metaG (SPAdes) (version 2) | ecosystem: Host-associated > Plants > Roots > Rhizosphere > Soil... | reverse complement strand
ATATGAGATCATCAAGCTCCTGGGCGCCGCACATGAGAACGTATGCGTGGTAGGAGATGATGCGCAGAGCATCTATAGCTTCCGGGGCGCTACCATCGAGAATATATTGCAGTTCCAGAAAGACTACGACGATGTAAAAGTGGTAAAGCTGGAACAGAATTACCGCAGTACCCAAAGTATCCTCAAAGCCGCCAACGAGGTAATAAAGAATAACAAGGGGCAGATACCGAAGAATCTCTGGACGGATAATGCCACCGGCGAAAGCATACGCCTGGTACGGATGATGACGGACAACGAGGAAGGAAAATATGTCGCCGATACTATTCAGGAACAGAAGCTGCGCAATCACTACAACAACCGTGATTTCGCCATCCTGTACCGGACCAATGCACAAAGCCGCGCCTTTGAAGAAAGCCTCCGCAGAATGGCCATCCCATATACGATGTATGGTGGTGTCAGCTTCTACCAACGCAAAGAGATCAAGGATCTCATCGCTTACCTGCGCATCATCGTCAACCCCCGCGATGAAGAGTCGCTCAAACGGATCATCAATTACCCAACCCGCGGCATTGGCAAAACCTCCATCGACAGGGCGGTGCTGGCTGCCAATGAACAAAATATCACGCTCTGGGAAGTATTGGAACGGGCCAGGGAGTTCGGGTATAAGGCCGGCACCCTCGAAGCGATAGAGAACTTCGTGCTGATGATCCGCAGCTTTGCAAGCATGCTGGCCACGAAGAACGCATATGAAGTGGCCGCTCATGTAGGCAAGCAAACCAATCTTGTCAAAGAACTCTTTAACGACAAGACCACCGAAGGTCTCGCACGGTATGAAAATATCCAGGAATTGCTGAACTCCATTAAAGAGTTCACGGAGCGTCCGGATGAGGACGGGGTTCTGGAGACAGAGACAAAAGGTCTGGGTAACTATCTGCAACAGATCACGCTGCTGACGGACGCGGATGAGAAGGATCCCAATGCAGATACCGTAAAGCTGATGACGATCCATGCCGCCAAAGGTTTGGAGTTCTCCTGTGTCTTTGCCGCCGGACTGGAAGAAATGTTGTTCCCCAACGCCATGGCCATCAACACACGTGAAGAGCTGGAAGAAGAAAGAAGATTGTTCTACGTGGTCATCACTCGCGCCAAACAAAAATTATGGATTACGTACGCCAATACACGCTACCGCTTTGGAACCCTCGTTCAAAATGAGCCCAGCCGCTTTATAGAAGAGATACCTTCCGAATTCCTGGATCGCAGCTTCGCTGGCGGAGGCCTTCGTAACCAGGGATCTCCCGTCAGCGATAGAAGCGCCTATGACAGGATGCATGGCGGAAACTTCGGCAACACGGCTTCACAGGCTGAAAAAAAATATGGACCGCCTCCAGCCAAAAAAGAAACAAAGCCGGCGTATGTTCCGCCTAAGCCATACATGAAGACCATCGAACATAATCCCAGCCCTGACTTTGTCCCCAGCGACACCACCTCCCTCCAGGTAGGGCAAAAGGTCGAACATCAGAAATTCGGGTTCGGAGAAGTGGTCAGTATGGAAGGATCTGCGCACAATCCTATCGCAACCGTGAAGTTTCAGTACAATGGCGAAAAGAAGATCATGCTGAACTACGCGAAACTGCGCATCGTGGAGTAACCCTGTCAGGGAATTTTTCCCACCGGCGGAAAAATTCCCCGCAAGAAAATCACAAAGGAAAAATTTACCCTTGCTAATAGCTGTCGAGGTTGGAGTAATTATACATTTTAACAAAAGTTTGCTACCTTTTACGCATGACCGAAATGTACAAGATACAGCCTGAGGGATTGTATTTTGTAACCCTAACCGTGGTTGGCGGGATCGATGTTTTTACCCGCCACGAATATTGCGATCTGCTGGTGGACAACCTGAACTACTGCATTGAGCACAAGCGGCTGCGGGTATACGAATATGCTATCCTACCCAGTCGCCTGTATTTGATTGCAGGCGTCGAACAGGGCAAGTCCAACTTGCCTAAGGTTCTAAGAGATTTGAAAAGCACTTCAGCTAAACAGATCTTAAGAGCCATCGCAGGGCACCCTAATGAATCCCGTAAAGAATGGCTCCTCCATTTGTTCCAATTCTTCGCCAACCGGTACCAGCACGATTCCGAACACCATTTCTGGCAGTTTGGCAATCAACCCGTAGACCTGGAAAAATTTGTTAAAAAAGGAGAGCCCATCCCATCCCCCCTCAACAGCCTTATGAAAGAAAAAATCGTCGATATTCCCGAACATTATGTTTACTGCAGTGCCTATCCCGATCAAAAAGTTAAATTATTTCAACCCGACCCCTTACCAGGCTGACGGACGGGGATCACAAAAAATTAAAGAATAATCTGAACACATACGCGGCCAATTTTGTAACTTTCAGAAGTGGCCCGCAAGGCTCCCCCTTCCCAACCTGTCAGTATCCCTACCCATAGGAACCAATTCCAAACGAACCGGAGATTCATTGTCCGAAGGACAGAATTTATTCACCAAAATGAATAACTATGCTGGCAAACAACAAGCACCTTGGCCCCCGGGAAACCTGTTACTTTCTTACGTTGAATGTGGTAGATCGTATCGATGTTTTTACCCGGCCAGCCTATAAACAGGTGATAGCGGACGCCTTGAATCATTTTGTGGAAACAGGCCAGGTCTGCGTTTACGCCTGGTGTCTCATGACACACCACCTGCATCTGCTCGTGAAAACCCCCGATGGCAACGGTCCCGCTTATTTTGAAAGGGATTTTAAAAAATATACCACGCCAGAGATATTAAAAGCCATCGAAGTGGAAATGGACCTCCGTAAGGATTGGATGATGCAGCGTTTCGAAGACTTCAGCAAATCCCTCAAACGCATAGAGAAATTCCATCTCTGGCAGAATTGCAGCAGTCCTTTACATATCGACGCCAGCCAGCCTGACCTTCTCATGGGCCGGATCGAGCATATTCACGAAAACCCTGTTCGCGAACGGATCGTCGATCTCCCGGAAGCCTATCTCTATAGCTCGGCACGTGACTACGCAGGGGGGAAAGGCCTGGTAAAAGTGAAAGTGGCGCAGCATACAGGTCTGGCCAAAATAAAGACCCTTTCGTCTAATTGATATACCTCCGGCCGCTCATTCTCCACCGGAGGCCGCCCTTAACGCCTCTACCGTCTTTTTTTCGCTGCCTGCAAAGATCTTACCGCCCACCAGGGCCACCGGTCGTTTGAGGAAAGTATATTCGTCCAGGATGAGCTTGCGGTAATCCTGTTCCGATAAATGTTTGTCCTTAAGTCCCAACTCTTTGTATTTCAAAGCCCTGCGGCTAAATAACGCCTCGTAGCTGCCCGCCTTTTCCTTCATCTCATCCAATTGGGCGGGCGTGATCTTCTCCGTTTTTATATCCTGTAAAGAAAACCCCTTCTTTTCCGCCCCAATCTCGTCCAGGATCCGGTTGCAGGTGCTGCAGGTAGAAAGACAATATATTTTCTTCATGGCGCGAAGGTAATATTTTCCTCCCCCCGGCGACAAACACATAACGAGCCAAGGGCTCATTGTCCGAAGGACATATTAAATTGCTAAAAAAATCTTCACCTTGGACACCTCCGGCCGCGACATGCAAGAGAAATTCGTCGGGCTGGTGCAGGAGCACCGCTCGCTGCTGTACAAAGTGTGCAGGGTCTATTGCTTTTCCGAGGCCGACCGCCAGGACCTTTTCCAGGAAATGGTCATCCAGCTCTGGCGGTCCTACCCCCACTTCCGCGGTGAGTCCAAATTCAGCACCTGGCTCTATCGCATCGCCCTTAATACCGCTATTTCCAATCTCCGTAAACAACGCAGACGGCCCTCTCCGGTGGATATGAACGAGGTTCCCACCCCCTTCCAGGATATGAACTGGCCCGGAGAGGAAGAAGAACAGCTACAGCAGCTGTACACTGCGATCGACAAACTGTCCGAAATAGAAAAAGCGCTGGTCATGCTTTACCTGGAGGACCGGTCATACGACGAAATGGAAGAGATCCTTGGCATCAATCAGAATAATCTGCGGGTAAAAATGAATCGCATCCGTGAAAAATTACGCAACATGACAAAGGAGGCCGCTTATGGAATTAGATAGCCTGAAATATGCATGGCGCACCCTGGAGTCCAGGTCTGCTCCTGACAAAAGCCCCGAACAGATCAGGGCCCTTTTGCACCAGCGTTCAAAGGGACCCGTGGAGAAAATGCGGCGTAACCTCACTGGAGAGCTGCTGCTCATCCTGGTTACCTATACACCTGCGATCCTCTTTTATTTCCTGGATTTTGACGGAAAACTATCCGGCATTGCCTGGCTCTTTATCCTGCTGCTGGCCTTCCTTGCCGTGTATTTCTATAAAAAGAACCGGATCCTGAAAGCCATGCAATGCACCGGATGTACCCTCCGCTCCAGCTTGCAGCAGCAGGTGGATACCCTGAAAAGATACACCCGCTTTTATGTCCGGGCAGGCACCATCATGATCCCCATCATGACCATCCTTTCCTGGCTGATAATCCGCTGGAAATTCCAGCCCGCACCGGGGGCAGACCTTTTCTATCGTATCAGCGGATCGCCCTGGTGGCAGCATCCCCTCACCTGGCTGATCCTTCTCATCCCCATCACCATTGGGGTCTATTTTCTAAATGTATGGTATGTGGGCCGGTTGTATGGACAGCATATCCGGAAATTGCAGGACCTGCTCCGCGAAATGGAAGAGGAATAGTAACTTACCCAAAAATATAAACATGGGAAAAACACCGCTCCTCGCTCTCCTGCTGCTTGTCACCCTTCCCGCATTCGCACAAAGCAGCGACGAGACTACCATCCGCCATATCCTCGCCGACCAGATCACCGCCTGGAATAAAGGCGATCTCGACGATTTTATGAAGGGTTACTGGAATAACGACTCCCTTGCCTTTATCGGACAGTCCGGGATCACCTATGGCTATACCGCTGCACTCAACAATTACAAAAAACATTACGATAGCCCCGACAAGATGGGAGAGCTGATCTTTACACTCCTTAAGCTGGAAAGATTATCCCCTGATTATTATTTCGTCATTGGTAAATGGCAGCTGAAAAGAAAGGCGGGGGATGTCGGCGGCATATATACCTTATTGTTCCGCAGGATCGGTGGCCGCTGGGTCATCGTGGTCGATCATAGCAGCTGACCCGGGCAGGAGCAAATCGTTCATAACGACCGGCCTCACGGCGTCAGCAACAGTTTTTTGAATTCCACACTATCACCGTTAAATACATCGAAATCCACCCGGGTAACGATGCCGTTCACCCGCCCCATTTCACTATGCTGCCAGAAGGTCCAATCCCGGTAGGTACGAGGCCGCTCCTTCTGCAGATAATGGGCTACCCATAAAGGGAAACTGTCAAAATCATCTTTCAGGAATTGCCGGTAAAAATCCACGTTCGTGTAAACAATAGGCGTGACGTGATAGTATTCCTGTATTGTCTGCAGCCAGTCCCTGGCTCTTTCCCGGAGCTTTTCGCCAGACACGCCATAGGTCTGTTCGATATCCAGTACGGGCGGAAGATCGCCTGGCGACAGTTCCACCGAGTTGATAAAATTCTCTGCCTGCGCCTTGCCGCTCTTGGTGGCCAGGAAAAAATGATAAGCTCCTCGTACAACGCCGGCACTCTTCGCCTTCCTCCAGTTGCGCTGGAAATAAGGATCTTCGTTCCCCAACCCTTCCGTAGCCTTTATAAAAGCAAAACCTAACTGTACGTTCCCTACCCGCATATCCTTTACGGATCCCCAATCGATGACATCCTGGTATTTGGATACGTCGATCCCATGGATAGTATAGTTGACGGGGATATCGATACCGAATTCGGGATACCGGATAAAATGAGCTCTTCGTTCTATCCACCAGTCATAAGCCGCAAAACCGAGCATAACGACTACCCCCACGCCCATAGATAACAATATGATCTTCCAGACGATATTTCTGTTTGGTAAACGCGCCATAGCTGCGGCTGCAAAGTACATTAAAATGCCTAATTTTACCCTTCCAATGCCCGCATTTAACCGTGACGATACCATCAACCTTTTATCCAAGCTCACGCCCAGGCGTCTGTGGAATGGTCTGAAGGTTCTCAGCAGCTATTACCTGAGCAAATTCACCGGCAAAGCCATCCAGTGGGGTTATCCCGTCAGTATATCTTTTGAGCCCACCACTTCCTGTAACCTGCGCTGCCCGGAATGTCCCAGCGGTCTACGTGCCTTTACCCGTCCCACCGGAATGCTGCAGAATGATTTTTTCCGCGACACCATCGATCAGCTGTCCAAAGACCTCCTGTACCTGGTCTTTTATTTTCAGGGCGAGCCTTATCTGAATCCCGCCTTCCTGGACATGGTGGCTTATGCATCCAGGAAAGGGATCTATACCGCTACCTCCACGAATGCCCATTATCTCAACGACAGGAACGCACGGCGCACGGTAGAGAGCGGTCTGGATCGTCTTATCATCTCCATCGACGGCACCACTCAGGAAGTGTATGAACAGTACAGGGTAGGGGGTAAACTGGAAAAAGTGCTGGAAGGCGCCCGTAACATCGTCAAATGGAAAAAAGAGCTTCAGCGTAAAAAACCCTTTGTCTTTTTCCAGTTCCTTGTCGTAAAACCCAACGAACATCAGCTGGAAGATATCCGGCGGCTGGCCGCTGAAATAGGCGTGGATGAAGTCCGTTTCAAAACGGCCCAGGTTTATGACTACGAGAATGACCCCAACCACCTCATACCTCAGAATGAGAGATACAGCCGCTATCGTAAGAACACAGACGGCACGCACACCTTCAAAGGCCAGCTGTCCAACCATTGCTGGCGTCTCTGGCATGCGACGGTCATCACCTGGGATGGGCTGGTGGTTCCCTGTTGTTTCGACAAGGATGCCCAGCATCAGCTGGGCGACCTGAAAGGCAGGCCGTTCAAAGAGATCTGGCACAATGATCAATACGTCAACTTCCGCCGTCAGATCCTTCAAAGCCGGAAGAATATCGACATCTGCGCCAATTGCAGCGAAGGGACAAAAGTATGGAGCGACTGATGCCTCTCTCTGCTTCCATATTGACCCGTCTGCATCATCAGCATGAGGCCCTCTCCGAGCTCATCGATGGGCTTACAGAAACGGCCCTCAAATACCGTGTCAACCCGGATAAATGGAGCGCATTTGAGCACATTGCACACCTGGCGGCTTATCAGGTCATGTTCGTGGGACGTCTGGAAAGGCTTGTCGCCGAACCCTCTCCTTCATTCGAAAGATACGTGGCGGAAAACGACCCTCAATTCCCTACATACGTAAATACTCCTCTAAAAATACTCCTGCAATCCATCTCTATCAAAGCCACAGAGATCACCACTCATCTCATGAACCTGAAAGAACCTGATCTTCTCCGCACCGGTCTTCATCCCAGGTATGGCAAGCTCACTATTCCACAGTGGACACAGTTCTTTCTTTTGCACGAAGCCCATCATCTGTTCACAATTTTTATGCTCACGCAGGACTTACGGGCAGCCCGGGAATAGATTATTGTGTATTTTTACGCCTTAGCGAACCACAGGTTCGCTGGCCGAAGGCCCATCATTAGATAAGCACCGGGGATGGGTTATTTTTCGTATAAAACCATCCCCGGGGCGAACCAGAGTCAACACATCAGCTAACCATGTCGCTTGAAAATGAAATAAACCAGCGAAAATTCCGTAACGAATACCAGAAGTCGGGGATCAATCTCATTTACACGTACAATTGGGTCACGGAAAGGATCACTAAGATCTTTGATGAATGGGACATCACTGCACAGCAATTCAACATCCTGCGCATACTCAGGGGCGCGGGACAGCCGTTATCCACTTTGCAGATAAGACAGCGGATGCTGGACAGGATGAGCGACACCAGCCGTATCGTAGACCGGCTGGTAAAAAAAGGACTTGTTAAAAAAAGTGTCAGTAAGATCGATCGCCGCCTCGTCGACGTTATCATAACAGATAAAGGTAAAAAGCTTCTTGAAAAGATCGACCAGTACAGCGACCAGATGGACGCCATCATGGCCAATCTGACCGAGGAGGAAGCAAAGACCCTCAATGTATTGTTGGATAAGATAAGAAATATCAAGGATGAATAGATTGTACCGATCATTGCTTGCAGCCGGCTTGCTGGCTATTTCCGAAAAATCTTTTTGTCAGCTTACTCCCCCGGTGGTTCAGGCCCCCGCTGAACAGCAGGCGCTGCCCCCCAAACATGAGTTCAGGGCCGCATGGGTAGCCACTGTAGAGAACATCGACTGGCCTTCCAGGAAAGGTCTCTCCACCGACAGCCAGAAGCTGGAATTTCTTCGGCTGGTAGATATGCACCAGCACAATGGCATGAATGCCCTGGTAGTGCAGGTACGTCCTGCGGCAGACGCATTCTATCCCTCTCCTTATGAACCCTGGAGCGAATGGCTCACCGGGGTCCAGGGCAAAGCGCCTTCGCCCTACTATGATCCCCTGCAGTTCATGATCGAAGAGACGCATAAACGCGGCATGGAATTCCACGCCTGGTGCAACCCTTACCGGGCTGTGTATGCCGTTGGTAAATCCTCCATTTCTCCGACACATATCACCCGGCTGCACCCGGAATGGTTCCTGAACTATGGAGGGACCCTTTATTTCGATCCCGGCAATAAGGAAGTCCAGCAATATGTCGTTGCCGTCATACGCGATATCGTCAGACGCTATGACGTCGATGCCCTGCATTTCGATGATTATTTCTACCCTTACCGGATAGCCGGAAAAGAATTCCCTGACGATGCGAGCTATGCGAAATACGGTAATGGTATGAGCCGTGAGGACTGGCGCAGAAGCAATGTGGACTCCATCATCCTGCAGCTCAGCACCATGATAAAGCAGGAAAAAAAATATTGCAAGTTCGGCATCAGCCCTTTTTGTGTCTGGCGCAACAGCAGCAAAGACCCGGAAGGCAGCGAGACCCAGGCCGGTCAAACGAATTATGACGACCTGTATGCCGATATCCTGCTTTGGCTGAAGAAAGGATGGATCGACTATGTGGCGCCCCAGCTGTACCTGGAGATCGGCTATAAGCGGGCTGACTACTCCGTCCTGCTGCCCTGGTGGGGCAAGCACACTTACGGCAGGCAATGCTATATCGGTCTGGCCATTTACAGGGCCGGCAGCAATGCCGCCTGGAGGGATAGGACCCAGCTGACCCGCCAGATCCGGCTCATGCGCAATACGGACAGCATACAAGGCGCTATTTATTTCAGCAGCAGATCCTTCGAAAACAATCCCAACGGGTGGAGCGACAGCCTCCAGCTGACGTACTATAACTATCCCGCCCTGATCCCGCCGATGCCCTGGATCGACTCGACAAAACCTCATGAACCCTTTGCGCACAATGAGTACAATAAAAAAGAAGCAGTTCAGACTGTCTGGATGGCCAAAGGCGCCAATGAAGATACGTTAAGAGGATATGCGCTTTACCGCTCAGAAACGCCCCTCTGCGATATCGACTCTATGGAGGTATTTCAATTTATCCCTTATGATCCTGTGGCCGGCTTCCATATCAGGGCTTATTCCCAGGACCCCGGGAAAAAATATTACTATTTCGCGACGGCTGTCAGCAGGACCAATATGGAAAGCCCTCCCATAGCGATAAAAACACTTTTCTCTACCTTTGATGCCGGAACGACCGGTGAATAACTGATAAAATCCACATATATGCCTGGTTTTGAATTATTTGGACCCGAAGAACGCAAGGAAGTCAACGACGTTTTAGAGACAGGGATCTACATGCGCTATGGTTTCGACGGACCCCGTAAAGGAATATGGAAATCCAAAGAGCTGGAGGCTGCCATTTGCAAGACTTTGGGAGTCAAATATGCGCAGCTGACATCCAGCGGTACTTCGGCCCTGACGACAGCGCTCGCTATCCTGGGCATCGGAGTGGGGGATGAAGTGATCATGCCCACGTTTACTTTCGTTGCCAGCTTCGAATCCTTACTCAGTGTGGGCGCCGTTCCTGTCCTGGTGGATGTGGACGATACCCTTACCCTCGATCCTGCTGCCGTACGCCGGGCGATCACGCCCCGTACCAAATGTGTCATGCCCGTACACATGTGCGGCAGCATGGCTGACCTGGACCCCCTCCTGGCCATCTGTAAAGAACATCAGCTGGTGCTGCTGGAAGATGCCTGCCAGAGCTTCGGCGCCCAGTATAAAGGTAAATACCTGGGCTCCATCGGGCAGGCCGGTACTTTTTCCTTTGATTTTGTAAAGACGGTCACCTGTGCAGAGGGTGGGGCAGTGACGACAAATAGCGAAGATCTGTATATCAAGGCCGATGGTTATACAGACCATGGTCATGACCATAAAGGCGTGGACCGTGGAGCGGACCTCCATCCTTTTATCGGTTACAATTACAGGATCTCCGAACTGCATGCCGCCGTCGGCCTGGCCCAGATCCGCAAGCTGGACAAATTCCTTTCCATACAGAAAAAGAACCACCAGCAGCTAAAAGCCATACTTTCTACCGTCCCGGAGATCTCTTTCCGGCGGATACCTGATCCTTCAGGCGATACCTGCACCTTTCTTAGCTGGTTCTTACCCACCGAAGCGGTTACCCGGAGCCTGGTGGCGGAACTAAAAGAGCAGGGCATCCTCGCCGGTAATTTCTACTGGTTTGACAATAACTGGCATTATTACCGCAAATGGACGCATCTTCACCAGGCTGGCAGCCTTAACAGGCTCCATGAAGCGCAACACACGGCCATGACAAAGCTTTCTCCGGACGCTTTTCCTGCAAGCGATCGTATCATAGGTCGTTGCATTTCCACTGCCATCAGCCTTGCATGGACGGAAGATCAGGTAAAAGAAAAGGGAGAAAAGATCGTGGCGGCCATTAAGAAGGTGCTCAGTCGTGAGAAAGCCACGGTGTAGGATCACTTTCCTTCCAGCCTGTTGCAATACTCCAGGGACCCCAGCCTGAACCGCAGGGGCAGCCGGATCGTCTTTTCCAGCTCCAGCTCACGCCGGCAGAAAAACCCGAAATGCGTGACCACCCGGTTGGCGGGGATCACGGTCCCATCTCCCTGCAGTTGAGCACTCGTCATTGGATCTCTCCATCCCTTCATTCCTGGGCCCCGGGACGGCAAAACCCCGCCCCTGAAGGACTTCCATGGACCGGACAAATCCCATCCCGGGAGCACCGGAAAATGGAACGCTTCCCGTCGCCATTCCAGACGTTCGGGGATCAATTTGCTCTTTTGAGGTAAAAAATTCTGCCCATGGGCGCCTCCAGTCAGAAGAGCTGAAATACATACAACAAGAAACATTTTTTTTCGTTGCATGGTCCTTCTATCCTTTTTATGTAGATTTACGGCCTGATTTTTGTGGTTCGCGCCGGCCTTTTCCAAAAACAGGAAAGGCTGGTAGAGCAAAACCCCTGAATAAATGTCATTAAGTCAATCTTTACAGCAAAAGTTACTACAAAAACTGTCGCCGCAGCAAATTCAGCTGATGAAATTGCTACAGGTGCCGACAGCCAACCTTGAGGAAAGGATCAAGGAGGAGCTCGAGGAGAACCCTGCCCTGGAAGTGACGGAGGATGATCATGATGACGGGCTGGGTGAAGACACAAAGGATGAGTTCGAAAACACGGATGAGTATGAGGAAAAGGATGGCAGTGAGGATGAGTATGAGAACATCGACATCAGCGAGTATGTGAACGAGTATGATGATGACGTGGCCGATTACAAGCTGCGGGATGACAACTATCCGGAGATGGATGAAGACCGCGTGATGCCCCACAAGGTGGAAACTTCTTTTCACGAATTACTGCTGGACCAGCTGGGTATGCTGGTGGTTGACGACCGCACTCGTAAAATTGCCGAGCAGATCGTAGGCAGCATCGATGACGATGGCTATCTGCGGAGAGAGACGGCTTCCATCGCGGACGACCTGGCCTTTCGGCAGAACATCGAAACTTCGGAACAGGAGATCGAATCCCTGATCAAAAAGATCCAGCAGTTCGATCCGCCGGGCGTGGCCGCCAGAGATCTGCAGGAATGTCTCCTTAACCAGCTGCAGCGTAAGAAAGGCGACGGCAAAAGCGTGGAGATGGCCATCGACGTCCTTACTTATTATTTCGACGAGTTTACAAAAAAACATTACGATAAGATCCAACGGGGACTCAATCTGAATGATGATCAGCTGAAAGACGTGATCAATCAGATCGTCAAGCTGAATCCCAAGCCCGGTGGAGATATCAGCGAAGTAAACAAGGCGGAAAGCTATGTGATCCCCGATTTCTTTATCGCCAACACTGGCGGAAAGCTGGAATTATCGCTGAACTCGAAAAATGCCCCCGATCTTCGTATCAGTGAAGGATATAAAGAGATGTTGAAGGAATATGACCGGGGCAGTAAAAAAGACAAGCGCCAGAAAGAAGCCGTCCTTTTTATAAAGCAGAAGATCGATGCCGCCAAATGGTTTATCGATGCGATAAAACAGCGGCAGCAGACGCTTTATAATACCATGCACACGATCATGGACTACCAGCACGAGTTTTTCCTTACAGGGGACGAGACGACACTGCGGCCTATGATCCTGAAAGATATTGCTGAAAGGACAGCCCTGGATATTTCCACTGTCAGCCGCGTTGCCAACAGTAAGTTCGTCCAGACGGAATTCGGGACTTATCGCCTGAAATTCTTCTTTAGCGAATCACTCAGTACGGACAGTGGAGAAGAGGTATCCACCCGGGAGGTCAAAAAGATCCTCAGCGACCTCATCGAAGGCGAAAGCAAGAAAAAACCCCTCAGTGATGAGAAATTGACAGAATTGCTGCAGGAAAAAGGATATAATATCGCCCGTCGTACGGTAGCCAAATATCGCGAACAATTGAATATACCTGTTGCCCGTCTCCGGAAGGAGCTATAAATCGAAACCATGCGCTTTTCTGCACGCCTGATAGCTTATATCTTTCATCCGCTGTTCATCACCAGCTATGTAATGGCTTTTCTTATTTTCTTCCACCCATACGCATTCACCGGGTTCGACCCGAAGACAAAAGTGCTCCGCTTTATAAACATAGTGCTCTGCAACGCGTTCTTTCCAGCCTTTGCCGTCCTGCTGCTAAAGCTGCTGGGTTTTATCTCATCCATGCACCTCCGCACCGAGAAAGAAAGGATCATTCCCTATATCATCGCCATGATCTTCTACTGGTGGACCTGGAATGTGTATAAGCACCTGCCGGACAGCCCGCTCATTTCCATACAATTCCTGCTCGGCGCTTTTCTTGCCTTATGCGGCGGATGGTTATGTAATATATATTTCAAGATCAGCATGCATGGCATCGCCATGGGGGGCGCGATGATGTTCTTCTTTCTTTTTTCATTCACGGATAGTTATGCCTCCGGCCTTTATCTTTCCATCGCCGTACTGGCGGCCGGCCTGGTAGCCACCTCCCGGCTGGTCACGAACGATCATAAATCCTTCGATATCTATTCCGGTCTCATTGTAGGTATGCTGGGACAGTACATCGCATGGCAGTTCTAAGGCTCATAGCTGCGGCAACAGCGAAGAAGAGAGACAAAAAGAAAAGCCCAAACATAGGGTACGAACCTAGATTGAGCTTTTTCACCTTCAAACCATCTGAAGTTTGCGTCCATGCTAGCCGTTAAGTATCTTCGATCGGCTGATATATCTCTTGGTTGGATGATAAATAAAAAGACAGGATCCTTCTTTGATCAGATCGATGATCTCCTGCGACTCGTCGGCCGGTATCGCCGGACATCCATAGCTTCTTCCGCTGACCCCATTCATCTGTAAAAAATCCGGTCCCACATACTCCGATCCATGTACTACAATATTCCGCCCGCCGGCCCGGTCATTGAACCCCTTTTCCATACCCCGCATCTTCAGCGACAATCCATTCGATCCGCAATAAGTGTCCTGGGTCACATAAAAACCCAGGCTGGTCTTATGAGAAGAAGGGTTGTTGGAAAAGCTCCGTGCATATTCCATCCCCGAGTTCCGTCCATGTGCCACATAAGTATTCACCAGCACCGTCTTCTGTTCCAGGTCCAGCACATACAGGCGCTTGTTCCGGGAAGACTGACTGAGATCACAGATGGAAAGAATATTCGTCTTGCTCAGCCAGTGATGCTCCAGCATATAATAATATCCCTTTAGGGCATATTCAAAGGCCTTTTTCGTCAGACCGATCTCCTGCAGGTTGATCTCCTCATACAAAGCAGCTGCCTCTTCCGCAAATGCCGCCGCTTTTGCAGCAGCTTTCGCGCTCACCACATGTTTATGACCTCCTCCCGGTCCACTGCCCCCACCGGCTTTCAGCACATTCACCGGCGCTACAAGAGCCAGCACCACACACCAACACACCGGGTTAAAAAGAATACGACGCATTTTTGTTGTTTCAAAGTTTTTTTGATCGGTTCCGTTTTCCGCCCTATCTAAACGGAGGGGAAACTAAAATATTATCTTATTCTGTATTGTACAAGAACCTTTTAGGAAAACTTTTTATTGTGCCGGCTTTTCCTTTTTTGACGGGATAAGGAAAACCCCTTACAATATGTAAGGGGTTAATTTTCAAGGCAATCTACTAATGTCTTAAAGAGTTATATTTTCACCTTTTTCCAGGCACCTTTTCTGAACATCAGGTAGCTGGAGATGATCACCGCCGCCTCTGTAATAGGGATGGCAAGGAAAACACCCAGCGGTCCCAACTTATATACGATGGCCAGAACATAGGCCAGGGGAATCTGAAAAGCCCAGAAGCAAAACAGGTTGATCAACGTAGGAGTACGGGTATCGCCCGCTCCATTAAAGGCATTGGTCAGCACCATCCCGACACCATAAATAATATAACCCAGGCTGACGACCCGCAGGCACAGCACCGCCACCTTTCTTACCGCCGGGTCCTTATTCATAAAGGACACGATCGCTTCCGAGCCAAAAAGGAACAGCAAGGTCACCAGCAGCATAAAAATGCCATTGTATCTGGCTGCAGTCCACACCGACTGTTCAGCCCTGTCCGGTCTTTGTGCGCCGAGGTTCTGACCTACAAGTGTCGCTGCCGCATTGCTCATTCCCCAGGCCGGCAGCAGGAAGAAAAGGAAGATACGCACGGCCACCTGGTAACCTGCGATAGCAGCCTCATCATTGAAATAAGCGACGATCCGCACCAGGACGATCCAGCTGGCTGACCCGATGAGGAACTGGGTCGTACCTGTCCAGGCGATCTTTGTCAGGGACTTCAGGACAGGAAAATCCAGCTTAAAGGATTGCCGCTTGATACGGACAATGCCTTTTCCTCTGAACAGATGGTACAGCTGGTAGATGACACCGATGCCCCGGCCGATGGTAGTCGCCATGGCTGCGCCCTTTAATCCGAAATAATGGATAAGCAGGGGACAAAGGATAATATTACAGCCGTTGGCTATCCATAAGGACCACATGGCCATGGATGCGTTACCCGCGCCACGGAAGATGCCATTGATAAGATACAGCAGCATGATCACTACGCTGCCGCCAAAAAGAATGCGGGTATAAGTAGAGCCGGTAGCCACCGTTTCAGGAGAAGCACCCATCACCCGCAGGATATCGGGAGCGAGAAAAAAGCCCGCCAGGCTGACGACCACCGTGACACCCAGGGCAAGGTTGATAGCCTGGGCTGCCGCATGAGCCGCCTCTTTCGGGTTCTTTTCACCCGTACGCCGCGCTACCAGGGCAGTGGCGGCCATGCTGAGACCGATGGCCATGGAATACACCAGCGTAAGCACCGACTCCGTCAGACCCACTGTTGCCACGGCTTCCTTGCCGATGCGGCCCACAAAGAAAATATCCACGACGGCAAACACCGACTCCATGCACATCTCCAGGATCATGGGAATGGATAGAAAAATGACGGCCCTCCGGATGCTGCCCGTGGTATAATCCCGGTGTTCACCCGAAAGCGCTTGTTTAATGATCGAATAGACAGAATTACTGCCGGAAGTAGTTTGATCAGAAGACATGAGATCCTGATTTAAACACAAACTCATCTATTTTTTCAACAGCGGGAAATATTTTCAAAAGAAACCGCTCTTTTGGAAAATGATTGTCTCAAATACCCCGTATCCATTGCCCGTTTTCCCCGGGCGGTAAACGATAACTTCTTAACTTGGCTCCGTCAAATATGAGCACGCCCGGGGAACACCATTATCGCTCCTTTCAGATAGTATTTAATACTTACTATAATTCACTCTGTAACTATGCCTATGGCTTCTTACAGGACGAAGACGCAAGTGAGGACATTGTACAGGAGGTATTCACCCGCATATGGGAGCGTCGCCAGGACCTCATCGGTACGGAAGAGGTCAGATATTATCTTTTTACGGCCGTCCGGAACAACTGCATCTCGCAGATGAGAAAGGATAAAAAACGGGACATTATTGACTGGGACGATGGATCAGTCTGGTATACACAGGATAAAGAAGATAGTGTGAAGGACTATAGAGCGCTGATACAAAAGGCCATCGAAGGGCTGCCTCCCAGGTGCAGGGAAGTATTCCTCCTGAGCAGGTTAAGCAATATGACCTATAAGGAAATAGCAGGAAGCCTGGACATTTCCGAAAAAACGGTGGAAAACCAAATGGGAAAGGCCTTGAAATTGATGAGGACCTTTTTAAAGGAGAGAGGGATGTACCTGGTCTGGGCGGCGCTGGCCAATATTTTTTTGTAAATACATGGGGGATAAAGCATGTTTTCACGTTTTTTAGATAAACCATCTTTCATATGGAGGATAATGAATATATCCGGCTGATAACAAAGCATCTTAGCCGGGAGACCTCCCCCGGGGAAGAGGCCAGCCTGCAGCAATGGCTGGCGGCCGCGCCGGAAAACCACCTGGAGTTTGAGGCCCTGAAAAATATCTGGCAGACCAGCGGGACGGTGGCCGGCAGCCGGACCTTCGATACGGCTGCCGCCTGGAAGAATATTGACCCTGCGCGGGCGCGGTCATCGCATATTACACGGGCACCGCATATTCGCCGCAGTCTGTGGATCAGGAGTTTGGCAGCGGCCTCCATCCTGTTGCTGCTCGGGGTGGGAGGGTGGTACTACATCGCTCACCGGCATCCTCCGATGCAACACATTTTTGCATCCGGGAACAATCAGCAAATACGCTTGTCCGATGGCTCACTGGTATGGCTGAGGAAAGGAGCCGAGATGGAATACCCGGCCCTTTTTGGCGACCGGCTCAGACAGGTAGCGCTTCGGGGAGAAGCCTTCTTCCAGCCCGCGGCCGACCCTTCCCGGCCCTTTAGGATACTTACGCCTTACGCGACTATTGAAGACATCGGCACTACTTTCCTCGTAAAAGACCTCATAAAAGACAGGGATGCCGGCGGAGAGGTTATCGTTACCTCGGGAAAAGTAAAGCTGACGGGAAAATCGGCCGCCGCCCACCCCCTTATCCTTTCGCCCGGACAAAAAGCAACGATCCTCCAAAATAAATTGTCAGTTTCCCGACTGGGTACACCCAATTTTATGTCGTGGAAAACAGGGCTGCTGGAATTTCGCCAGACCCCCCTTGAACAGGTAGTGCAGGATATCAGCGACCATTATAGCACTCCGGTCTCTATCGCTCCGGATCTGAAAGACGGGATAGAAGAGATAAAAGTCACCGCCCGATTTGATCACCAGCCACTGAACCAGGTGCTGGAAGAAATACGGCTGACGACAGGGCTTCAGACCGCGCAGGAAAAAGACACCCTGTTTTTTGTCCGTCAATGAGGATCACAAAGAAATATGTAGCGGTTATTCTCTTTCTCTGCCTGGCCGCTCACCGGCTGCCGGCGCAAAAAAACAGCATACTCTACCGGCCTTTTCGCTCACATTTGCAAAAAGGCGCCATCAAAGACTTCCTGGATGAGATCAATACAGGAAGTGGTATACAGATCGAATACGCATCGGTGAGTTTCCGGGCCGATAAGATCGTCAGCCTGGATAATGACGTCCTCACACTGGGCGCCCTCCTGCAGCAGATACTGTCCGGAGAAAAAGTAAAGGCCATAGAAAAGAACGACAAGATCATCCTCATCCCATCCGGCCTTCCCCTGGCAGATGACGCATTGTTACCTCTTTATTCCCTTTTTGGTATCATCAGCGAAGACGGCAGCCACGAACCCCTGCATGACGCCATTATCTATGAACCTGCTACCCAAAAGGCAACCGTAACGAATGTACACGGATATTTCAGTTTGCTGTTGCCTGAAGGACATCATCAATTGGAGATCACTTATGCCGGATACAAACCCCGGCGCCTGGATATCAGCCTGCATTGGGATCTTCGTACCGATGTGCTCATGGCCTTGAAGGAGGATATCCCCGAGGTCATCGTTTCCGCCAGCGATGGAATAAAGAAAAATGCTACCGATAAGATACTTCCCGCTCAGTATAGCGCCTATAACAATATTTTGGGCGAAAATGACGTCCTACGCTCATTGTTTATCCTTCCCGGCGTCATCAATGCGACGGATGCCACCAATGGGCTGCTGGTACGGGGCGGGGAGCAGGACGGGAATCTCTTCCTCCTGGATGGCAACCCCGTTTTTAATCCTACTCACATGCTGGGAGCCCTCTCCATTGTCAACAAGACATCCATGCGATCCATGCAGCTGTTTAAGAACGATTTTCCTTCCCGTTACGGAGGGCGACTTTCCTCCGTCATAGATGTCAATACCAAGGACGGGAACATGGAGAAATGGGGCGGAGAAGCCAACCTGAATTTCCTGGCCGGATCTTTTACCGTGGAAGGGCCATTAAAAAAGAACAAGACTGCCGTCATGCTGTCGTTCAGGCACAGTATGTTCACCTCCCTGCTGGATCTGTTCCAAAAAGATTTCGACAATGAGTTTTATGACATCCAGTTCAAATGCACGCACTTGCTGGATAAGAACAATAAGCTGATGCTGAACCTGTATTCCGGTATCGATAACCTGAACCTCCAGGTGAGCAACAACAATCTGAACAACCGGCAGCGCTGGGGCAATCGTATCGCGTCACTTGGCTGGACCCATCTTCTCTCCTCGAATGCCTTTATCACGACTACGCTTTCTACAAGTAATTATTATAACCTGGCAGGATTTATCTACACCAACTACGATGATTCCACCGGCCAGGCGATAGCCCGGCGATCCTTCAATACTTATTCTTCCCTGGCTCATTATGCCGCCCGGACACAGGTTGAAATACGAATGACCAATGCCGTAAAGTTCAATTTCGGGGGTGAATTCGCGTACACCCGGATAAAACCTTTCGAAAGCAGGATCGATTCCAGCATCGCCATCGACCCCGGCAGCTTCCAGTCCTTTACACCCCTCCCATTCCGGGAGATCACGCTTTACTCCGAGACGGATATAGTCGTAAATAAACATTTACTGCTGAGGCCCGGCATACATTTTTCAAAATACCGGTTCAGGGACTACCAGTTTACTTCGGCTCAGCCACGTCTCTATGTCGCATACAAACTAGGCGCCGCCGGGCAGATATATGCTTCTTATAGCAGGATGACACAATATCTTCACCTCCTGACCAATCCTTCGCTGGGTATCAACAGCGACACCTGGGTGCCGAGCACCGGCCTCCTGCACCCGGAAGACAGCCGGAGCCTGGACCTGGGATATTCTTTCAAAAAAAAGGATGTTTCTTTCACAGCAGCCGGCTACTGGAAGAAAATGTATAATGTGACCAATTATACAGAAGGGAAAAGCTTTTTTATCAATACAGATTCCACATGGGAGCAGAATGTACAGACGGGCAAGGGATGGAGCTATGGGCTGGAGCTCATGGGTGAAAAGTCCGGCCGTAAGTTGAATATGCATATCGCCTATACCTTATCCTGGAGCTGGCGGCAATTCGACCAGATCAACCAGGGGAAAAAATTCCCTTTTAAATACGACCGCCGCCACAATCTCAATATCGCAGTCACCTACAAGGTAGATAAAAGTAAGGATATATCGCTGCTATGGATGATCGCTTCCGGCGACTTGTTCACCCTGCCTGAACGGATCTATCCTGACTTTGACAATGCCCAGCAGATATCCAACCCGGATGATATGCTGAAAAGTTACCGGTTCATCTACCATTTTTCAGGTATCAATGACTATCGCACCAATCCTTACCACCGCCTGGATCTTTCCGCCAGCTATCACCCGCCCCGGAAAAAACGATTTGGATTTAACTGGACGGCTGGTGTCTACAATGTATACGGCTCACCCGGACAATATAGTTATGGCCTGGAAGGTTCCCTGCATAACAAATCCATCGTCATCGTCATGAAGAACCAGTTGTTCAATATAACGCCTTACCTGTCATCTACTGTCGATTTTTGATGCGAAGCTCCTTACCATATCACCCCATTCTGACAGGCTTGCTGCTGGGACTCCTGCTGATGCAGGCTGCCTGCCGGAAAGACCCTTACCAGGATCAGCCGGCGAACAACGAGCTGGTGATCCTGGCGGAGATCGTAGCGGGAGATTCCGTAAAGATCCCCGTCAGTAAGAGTATACAGGTAGGTAATGGCGGGATCATCAGCTTTGAAAAAGTGAATTCAGCCAGTGTAAAGCTCGCCCGGCAGGACGGGAAATCCTGGACCCTGAGACTGAACACCTCCCCGGATTATGCCGGTAATCCCGCCTCGATCTATACCACCCCTCAGCGACCCCGCCCCAATATGACCTATACATTACAGGTACAGGATCCATTGTCCGGCACTGTCACCTCCCAAACTACTATACCTCCTCTTGTACACGTGAAGAATATCGACACGATCCCTGAGATCCGCAATGGTGATCCGATGCTCCGGCTCCGGTTCACGCTCGTCGACTCGCCCGGCGCGAAACATTATTTTATATTCGAAGCACTGAAGGAATCCCTGAAGATAACCCATTATTTTTACTGGCAGGGCGCCCGGTACGGGTATGATACAAAGGAGGGAAAGCAATTGTACGATCAGGTAAGGGGTAATCCCATGGTAAAATTGTTCCGTGACACCACCTCCTGCAATACCTTCAAAAGACTAAATGTCTTTACCGATGACGCCAATGTGAACAATGCGCAGGTAAGCAGTCTGGACAGCCCGTTCCGGCGGATATTCCTGTCGGGAGATATTTTCAACGGCACCTATACCACTTCCGTCCTGGTAGACCGCAGGTATTTTAAAGCAGATGATCCACATGATGCAGGAAGGGTCCTGCTTCAGGTAAAATCCGTAAGCCCCGAATTATATAACTATTTATTCTGGTACGAAAAATACAAGTCGGACATCGGCTCCGTCCCTCCCGGACAACTATATTCGCCCCCCGGTAATATCCAGCATGGCCTGGGCATCTTTGGCAGCAGCACCCGCCGGCAATGGGTCTACTACTTTGACGAGCTTTAACAATCCCTTATAAAAAAGTTTCCAAACACTCGTAGGGGTATAAGCGCAGTCAGGCGTTTTCCACTTGAAACACGCCGTATGCTAACCGCACCGACCGCCCGTTTAATACCGTGCCCTGACCTTACTAATCCCGGTTGCCGGCCCGAAGACCCTCTGTCCGACAAGGGTCCGGCCTCCGGTGATCCCAATGTAAAGGTCAGCGCCGTTATTATAACCTACAATGAGAGCAGGAACATCAGACGCACCCTTTCAAAGCTGCATTGGTGCGATGAGATCGTCATCGTAGACAGCTTTAGCACCGATGATACGCTCGAGATCTGCCGCGAATTCGGCTGCAAGATCTTTTTTAAAACCTTCGAAGGGTATGGAGCGCAAAAAAAATTCGCCGTCTCCAGGGCCAGCAATGATTGGGTCCTCTGCATCGACGCCGATGAAGTGCTTTCCGAAGATCTCTGTAGGGAAATACAGGCGACTATGACGAAAAACCCTTCCTGTACAGGATACCAGTTTCCTATGAACCTGGTATTCCTGGGGCGGGAGTTCCGGTATGGAAAAGAAAGCCAGCGGTATTTTCTCCGTCTTTTTAACAGACAGGCAGGAAATTATAACCAGGCGCTGGTCCATGAAAAGCTGGAGCTGAAAGGACAGACAGGCAAGCTGCATGAAAAGATACTGCATTACAGCTACGCCAATATCCGGCAATGGAATGAAAAATGCGAATACTATACTTCCTTATCCGCTCGCGAAGCAGTAAAAAAAGGAAAGAAAAAATCGATAATTGCCGTACTGACAGCCTTGCCATATTATTTTTTCAGGTATTATGTCCTTGAAAGGAATTTTCTCAATGGCCTGGAAGGCTTCTACTGGTCGGTCTTCAGCGCACAATATCACTTTTTGAAATATGTGAAGATCAGGGAGCTGAGCGCCTCCCTTCACACAACCCGTTCATATAAATGACCACCGAAAGACAAAGCCTGCGGGTCCTCATGTATCACAGCATATCCGGCACGGGTCAGCGCGACGGTCTTACCGTAGACGCCGGCCAGCTGGAAGCCCAGTTTTGCTATCTCAGGACCCATGGGTATACTACCATCCTGTTCAGTGATCTCATCGCCGCCATGGAAGGGGAACGCCCACTGCCTGAAAAAGCAGTGCTGATAACATTCGACGACGGTTTCCGGAATAACTATGAGATCGCTTACCCCCTGGCACGTCAATATTGTATCCGTATTAATCTCTTTGTAGTGCCCGCCTTTATACATAAAGGAGAATACAATGGCATTCCCTGTCTGACAGCGAAAGATATTCAGGATATGAACCCTGACCTGGTGGAGATCGGGCTGCATTCCTTTGACCATCGAAGCTATGCCGGGCTCAGCGCTTTCAGGCTGGCGGCGGATATAGAGCTCAGTATGGAGGCGCTGAAAGCAATGGATATCCCATATCAGCCTTGTCTTGCCTATCCGTTTGGCGCCTATCCCCGTCGTAAAGGGCTGGATCAGTCCCGGCTTTTCGAGATCCTGGAAGATAAAGGGATCAGTCTTGCCTTTCGCATCGGCAATCGTATCAACCGCTTCCCGTTACGCAATCGTTTCCTGGTCCAGCGCCTGGATATTACGGGATATGATTCCCTGAAGTCTTTTCGATGGAGTTTGATCTATGGGAAGAAATGGACGCGCATGATAGCGCCTCTGTTGAGGGACGGCAAAACACACGCTCCGCTAGCCCAGCCGGAAATTTACGGATAGGACACATCCCTTGCCGGGAGCCGAACCGATGGTTACCTCCCCGTTAAATAGTTCAGCCCGGTTGATAATATTGTTGATGCCGATGCCCTCCCGTTTTTTCCAGGGGTCGAATCCCCGTCCGTTGTCGGTGATACAAAGCGTTAGCAATGATCCCTCTTCCCGGATAGATACATCGATAGTAGATGCCGCGGCATGTTTGAGGATATTGTTCAGCTGTTCCTGCGCAATGCGGAAGATGGTCATTTTCAGCTTGTCATCCAGGTTCTGCTCTCCCGGAACAAAAAAGTCGAAGCTCACCTGGATACCGTCCGGCAATTGCCGGATATTTTCCAGCAGGTCTTCGATGGACAGCTTCAACCCGATCTCCCTGTGAAAAGACTGGGTCATGCTCCGGGATAGTTTACGTATCTCTTCGATAGCCGTGGTAATGATCTCGCTGCTCCGCCGGATGATCGACGCCTGCTCTGCAGGCGTCTCATGGATACAATCCAGGTACAGCCGGGCTGTCGTGAGTATCTGGTTCACATTGTCGTGGAGCTCCCGTCCGATCTCTTCCCGCTCACGCTCCTGTGCATCGATGGAAGCCTGCATGATCTTCTTTTCCATCTCTTTCCGTTCAGTGACATCCCTGAAGTTACAAACGACCCCATTTACTCCTTCCACGCCCAGCAGGTTGGTGACAATCCCTTCCACACAGATAAGCTTTCCTTCCTTCGACTGCGCCCGGGCTTGTACAAAGATCGGCTTACCCGGACTGCTTAACACTTCCATAAAGGTCTCCACCAGCCGGGGAAGATCCTCCGGATGGATATAATCGAACGCATTCTTTTCCAGGTTTTCCGCATCCGTGATACCGAAGTAATGCTCGATGGATGGGCTCGAGTATGCAATATGCCCCACGTCATTGAGGACGACAATGATGTCCGTTCCTTTCTCGATCAGGCTTCGGAAACGGATATCGTTCATCTGCGCTTTCTGTTCGGTAAGCTTTTCTTCTGTAAGGTCCCGGACAAAACAGGACAATCCCGTTACTTCGCCGTCTTCGTGGATGGGAATGACAGACAATTCATAAAAGACAGGCTGCCCATGGACGGAAAACTTTTCGATCAACCGCTGACGCTCACCCGCGAAACCCCGCTGGTAGATCTTTTCCCATATCCGGGTCCTGGAAGGATCCAGCAGCCCAAACAGGTCGGTCATTTTATCCCCCATCCGGACATCTGTACCTGATAGTTCTTTTATTTTTTTCTGCAGTGCGGTGTTAAGAACAATATATTGAAATTTACGGTCGATGCTCCAGACAAATCCGTCAAAATGCTCCACAATGACGTCCAGGCACACCTCTTTCTTTACAGGCGGCTGGCCACGTGTCTTCTTAGTTCCAGATATTGCAGAAGTTCGCATAGACTAAGGCATTTCAGGGTGCCGGGGTCCGACAGGTCCGCGGTCGATTAAAAATAGATAACTTTTATAATATTATTACTTTTACACTTAAATAAATACTCTTAGCCGTATAAAACGGTGCACAATAGTTTTTTATGAAGCGACCTTTCCCCCGGCTACTCCTAAAGACCTTGAAGATCGCCGGTATAGTTACGGGTTCCATCATCCTGTTGCTATTCCTGCTGCCTTATCTTTTTCCCGGCTTCGTATCCACAAAGATCCGTCAATGGGCCAGGGGCAGCGTACGGAGCGAGCTGAGCTTTTCCTCTGCGCGTTTGTCCTTCTTCAAACATTTCCCGGCTCTGACCCTCACCCTCTATGATTTTAAATTGAAGGGCTCCGCCCCCTTCGAAAAAGAGCCGTTGATCGAGGCGGATGAAGCCGCCCTGGGTGTAGATCTCACCAGTGTCTTCTCCACACTTAAGATCGACAAGCTATTCCTTACCCACGCCTTTATTAATATACAGGTAGATACAGCAGGGCATGCAAATTACAATGTATATGCATCCAGGGGGGACAGCACCCATACCGCCGATTCATCCGGGGCGTCCCTAAAGATCAAAAAGATCATTATCAATGACAGCAAGCTGGTATATAACGATCGTTCCCTGCCTATTCTTATCAACGCGCGCAATATCGATTACAGGGGCAGCGGCGACCTGAGCCAGTCTGTTTTCGACCTGAACACGCATATGGAAGTGGCTTCGATGGATCTTTACTATAACCGCATGGCCTATTTCGTCAACAAAAAAATAGATGCAGACCTCGTAACCAGGATCAACACGAATTCCTTCGCGCTGCTTTTCGAAAAAAATAAGCTGATGATCAATCAGCTTCCGGTAGATTTCACCGGGCGATTCGAGTTCCTGAAGGATGGATACGACATGGACTTTAAGATGCGGTCGACGGATGCCGATCTACACGATATGCTGACAGCGATGCCGCCCGATATGCTGGATTGGCTGAACAGGATGCAGGTGAAAGGTACTGGCGATCTCGATGCCTCACTCACGGGAAAATATATCAGCGCTGCCAATGTCATGCCCGATCTTGTCCTGAACATGAAGATCAGGGATGGCTTCATCGCCAACGCCCAGGCGCCCGCACCGGTGACCAACCTTTTTCTCAACTTCCGTTCCAGGCTGCCGGGGCTGAATCCCGATAGTCTCTCGGCTTCCATCGACAGTACTTATTTTAACATCGGCAAAGACTATTTCAGCGCCGCCCTGCAGCTGAAAGGACTAAGCCAGCCATGGATAAAGACCCGTATTCATTCGGAGATGGACTTACAGAAATGGAACAAAGGGTTCGGGATCAAAGCCATCGATCTGGACGGACGTTACAGCATTCAGGCAGAGGCAGAGGGACAATACCGCACAAGCGTGGTTCGACATGTGGGTCTGCGGAAGGTCACCTATGATACGATCGTCACGAGCATTCCGCGCTTTACCATTAAAAGCGCGCTCAGTAACGGGTATTTTAAATACGCGTCCTTCCCCGAAGCGATAAGGGATATCAGCTTCCGCCTGGATGCTTCCTGTCCCGACAGCGACTACCGCAATACCCGTGTCGATCTGCAGAATATCAATGCCAGCATATTACGAAATTATATCAAAGGATTTCTAAAGCTGGATAATGTCCGCAATTTTCCCATCGATGCCAGCATCGAGTCGGTGTTCCACCTGGACGATCTGAAAAAGGTAATGCCGCTGGACAGCTTAGACCTGGCAGGCGATCTGCAAGTGCGTATATTGACCAATGGCAACTACCAGCCCGCCCGTAAGATATTCCCGGTCACTGTTGCCAACCTGCAATTGGACAATGGCCGGCTGCAGACAAAATACTATCCTCATCCCCTGGAGAAGATACAGGTCAGCGCTCGTATCTCCAATTCCACGGGCACGATGAAAAGCATGGAGGTCACGGTTACGCCTCTTTCCTTCCGCTTCGAAGGACAACCTTTTACGCTAAAGGCGGATCTGCGGAATTTCCAGGACCTGAAATATAATATTGCCTCCCGGGGACTGCTCGATCTGGGCAAAATATACCAGGTATTTGCCATCAAAGGCTACGATATAAAAGGCTTTGTGGAAGCCGATCTTTCAATGAAGGGCCGGCAGAGCGATGCACAGACCGGTCATTACGACCGGTTGTACAACTCCGGTACCCTGAAAGTAAAGGACATGCTGGTCAGCTCCGAGCTCTTTCCCATGCCTTTCCAGATCAAAAAAGGATTGTTCCGTTTTGATCAGGACAAGATGTGGTTCGATGCCTTTGACTTCCACTATGGAAAAACCTCCGCATCGCTCAACGGTTGGCTGTCCAATATTTTTGGCTATATGACGGACAAAGGTCAGCCGGTGAAAGGCCACTTTGACCTCAACAGCGACTACATCCTGGTAGATGAATTCATGGCTTTTGCGAATTCTCCGGCGCCCGCGGGCCAGACCGGCGTAGTCATCATCCCCTCGAACATATCGGTGGATTTTAATGCACGGGTGAAAAAGGTGCAGTACAATGGATTAGATCTGAACGACTTCACAGGAGGCATGACCATCGACAGCGGCAGACTTCGCCTGGATACGACCCGCTTTACGCTGATCGGGGCGCCTGTGGAAATGAATGCCTCCTATCAAAGCCTGTCCCCGCAACGGGCAGTATTTGATTACAGGATCAAGGCAAAGGACTTCGACGTGCAACGCGCCTACAGGGAAGTAAAGATCTTCCACGATATGGCAACCTCCGCGGCAAAAGCGCAGGGGATCATCTCTCTGGACTACCAGCTCACCGGCAAACTGGACGGCAACATGCATCCTGTATACCCATCCCTGAAGGGTTCAGGTGTACTGTCTGTCAGTAAGGTAAAGGTAAAAGGGCTGAAGCTTTTCAACGCCGTCAGTAAGGAAACGAGTAAGGATGTGACGGATCCCGATCTGTCCAGGGTCGATTTTAAGTCTACCATCAATAATAATATCATAACGCTTTCCCGCACACGCATGAAGGTGTCCGCCTTCCGTCTCCGTATGGAAGGACAGGCCAGCTTTGACGGCCGGCTCAACCTGCAGGTACGGGTAGGGCTTCCCCCTTTTGGGCTCATCGGAATACCGGTGAAAGTCACAGGGACGCAGGATAATCCGAAGGTAAAAGCCGGCAGAAGTAAGAAAGGCGATCAACTGGAAGAGACGGAGGATAAGGACGAAGAGGAAGAACACTCTAATAGTACCTCCCTATAACCGCGTTATCCACGATCGCTTTCTTCAGTTCCGCCGGATCGATGGGACCTTCCTTTGCGTAAATGGTCTTTCCACCCGGCGCTACTACCAACGTATAGGGTAGCGCTCCCTGCCATTTGGGATCGACGGCTTCGATCAGCTTGTATTTGTCGTCGATATTGAAGATATAATTGGTGCCCGAAGCCATCTGGCTCTGAAGGAATTTCAGCGCTTTGTCTTTTTTTGCCGGCTCATCCGCGCTGATGGTGATGAATTCGAAATCCCTGCGCCGGTACATCCTGTTGATATCCACCAGGTCGGGGAACTCCGTAACACAAGGACCACACCAGGTTGCCCATACATTGATAAGCCGTAATTTGTCGGAATTGTTTTTTACCAGCGTCTGCAGACCAGCTACATCGATAGTATCCAGCTTCACCGGCTCCTTTGCCCATTCCTCCTTTACCCTGACCCGCCAGTCGTTTTTCTCGGACCACTTGATACTGCAGCCAAAGACCTTGGTGGTGGTCACCGGCGGCTCCTGGTTCTTTAATAATGCCTCGATGGCATTCCGGGTATCCTGCGTACGAGGTATTTTAGTGGGTTTTTCCACGTCATCAACCCGGCCGGAATAACGCAGTTTCCGGTCCTTATCGAAAATAAAGACATGTGGGGTCGCCACCGGCCCATATTTTTTAGCCGTTTCCTCCGTCTCACCATCATAGAGATAGGGAAAAGAAAAGTGTTTTTCCGCCGCCCTCCTTTTCATTTCTTCAAAGCTGTCGCCCATATCCGTATAACCCAGCTCGCTAAGCTGAACGGACCGGGGATCATTGGGCATGATCGCTACCACGGCAACCCCTTTGTTCCGGTAGTCATCCGTCAGCCGGATTATACGGTCTTCATATGCCTGGGCGGTTGGACAATGGTTACAGGTAAAGACGATCACCAGGACCCTGGCTTCCCTGAAAGAGGAGAGCGTATAGGTTTTCCCATCCACACCTGTGAGCCGGAAATCAGGCGCTTGCGCTCCAATGGGAAGTGTCTTGTGTTCATCTGCCGGCAGGTTACCGGCATAACAAACCATCCCTCCTGAAAATATGAGTAAGAAGAGAAATTTTTGTATCCTCATATGGCTTATTTTAACTTTAAGGAAGAGAACCGCACATTTATTGAAATTTAACGAAAACTTCCATATAAAAAAAGCTACCATGTACACAAGAAGATCCTTTCTCCGCTCTGTTTCGCTTTATTCCGCCGGCGTCCTTGCTGCTCCCGCGCTATCCTCCTTTATAAAGGCAGGGCAGCCGACCATCGGCCTCCAGCTATACACGGTCCGTGACGCCATGGCGTCCGATCCCGCCGGCACCCTGGCCAGGGTTGCCCAGATAGGATACAACTCCCTGGAAGGAGCTACCTACACAGGCACCGAAAAATTTTACGGCATGGATCCTAAAAGCTTCAGGGACCTGCTGAAGAAAAATGACCTGGTGATGCGCAGCTCCCACTACAGGCTGGGCGAGGACACACAGGGGGCTGACAAAGGCACCCTCCTGAATGACTGGGACAGGGCCGTGGATGACGCCGCCGCCGTGGGCATCCAATATATGGTATGCGCCTGGCTGTCCCCAAAAGAACGGAAAGGACTGGATCATTATAAATGGATGTCCGGTGAGTTCAACAAAGCCGCTGAAAGGTGTAAAAAAGCCGGTATACAATTCTGCTATCACAACCACGATTTCGAATTCGATAAACAGGACGGGCAATATCCTTATGATATAGTGCTCGCTAACACAGATAAGAACCTGGTGAAAATGGAAATGGACCTCTACTGGGTGACCAAAGCAGGACAGGATCCCATCGCCCTGTTTGCAAAAAATCCCGGCCGGTTCCCTCTCTGGCATCTGAAAGATATGGACGCTACACCCGCACATTCTTTTACGGAAGTGGGCAACGGCACCATCGATTTTAAAAAGATCTTTGCCCATGCCGGCCACGCGGGGATGAAATACTTCTTTGTCGAGCAGGATAAATGCCCCGGCTCCCCGTTTGACAGCATCACAAAGAGCATTGCTTATATAAAGAAGAACCTGGTGTAGGATATAACCTTCGTTATATTGTTTTCAATGGAGGAGAGAAATAGTTTTGAGGTCATTGTATAACCTTAAGATTATTTCATGAAACAAAGCCTTTCAATCCTCTTTATCTTCCTTCTGCCGGCAATTGCTTTTGCACAGAAGAGAGCAAGGCCCCTGCAATCAGACACTTCTAAATATGTATGGCGCGAAGGCTGGCATGCAGGCATTGGAATAGCACCGCTTCATTTCAATACGCATTGGAACTATATTGGTTCGGATGTAGCAGGGATGAGCGACGATGAAGCAACCCATTCTCTAGACAAGACCATGGTGGTCCTTAGCCTGGAAAGAAGGTCCATTTTTGGGATCAGGCGTGAAAAGGATTTCAGGAATTATATTTCACCTGTCTATGATTATTATGGCTATTTGTTAGGATGGAGCTGGTTTAAGTTTTATATAGATTTTGATCTGGGGGGAGAATTAATGTACCGCGTGGCAGGCAAAACCACGGCAGACTTCCTGCAGGACGACAACAACGTTATCTCTTCCGGAGGATGGGCCGCGGGCATAGGGACTTATTTTAGAGCGCAGGCCGTCATCCCCGGACACAAATGTAACTTTATATGGTTATCCCTGGGAGTCAATCCCCAATATGCAATTATACACAATGATGCGAAAGGCGTGCCCTCGCTTGGCCTGGTAGAGAATTATCAGAACAATCCCTGGAATGAATCCATTTTTATGTTGAACGGAACAATAGGCACGCTCGGGCTGGAATTTGGAAAGTTCAGCATCATGCCGGAAATACGGCTGGGTCTTTTCGGGACATCTTCTTCAACGCTAAAAACAAGTAAATATGGACAAGTGCAGCAGAAAGGGACGCCTGGCTTTTGGGGATGGAATATTAAGCTGGCGACGAGGCTTTAGCGCTTTATCAGGTAGCCAAAAACCCCATCGGCCTCCCTATCGGGACCTGCTGTGAAATAGAGCCTGCCCGGGTCGATATCGGCGGTGGCAGGAGGGAAAGACAGCGACCAAAGGCCTTCGATCGCAAGCACACGATCATGATCTCGCAATTGACCCAGGAAATGACCGTCCTCCGTGAACACATTGATACGGCCATCTCCAAAATTGCCTATCAGGATCACAGAGTCCCTGGAGTCATGCCTACCCTGGCTGCCACCTGCGGTGCTCTTACTCTTATAACCGCCCTCTCCCCCGGACAGGTCCTTGTCATCCAGGAAAGAAGCAGGCGCCGCCGTCACACCCCAGGGAAGGTTCAATGTACCATGGGACGCAAATCGGCTGATAAGATATCCATCCGTACTAAAAACATCGACGAAACCTTTTCCCGGCCCTGCCACGCCATGTCCCGGGTTCGGGTCAGCCGCCGTCGCCAGCTGTCCGTACAAAACAAAAAGATAATTTCCCACAGCCTGGATATTGTACGGAGAATAGCCATAAGGAATGGCCGGATCATTGAAAGGCATATATACTTTATTGAATTCGCCATCCCACACATCGATCCTCTTCTGTCCGAAATTTGCCGCATAGAGAAACTCATGTAGCTTGTTGCTGGCGACAGCCAGCCCTGTGTAACTGGCGCCCGGAGGACTCTTGAGGCGCATGGCATTACCGCTCAGATTACTTGCGGAGAGCACTCCGTCGAAACCTGAGAAAATAAATGAAGCAGGAGCGCTGCCAAGGAAGAAATCCGGAGTGGAGACGGCGACGACGCCACAGGGTAAGCCGCCTGTCGCATACTTGGGAGACGGGATCCCGATATCGCTTATTAATCGCTCGCCATCTGCAGTGTATGCTATGTTGCGATGCCCTCCCACGGAATTTACAAAGGCAAGCCCGCCGGGCTCCCAGGCAATCCCAAAACCGTTGAGCAACGTGGTGTCTATATACCGGGGGTGATATTCCTCACTATTTGCCACCAGGTTCACCACCTTGAAATCCCGCAAGTCCACTTGTTCAACGGGCGGCGGCTTATGACATCCTGATGACAGCGAAGCGATCGTGATCGCAATGGACAAAACCTTTCCCAGTCCAAGGCCGGCAGCCGTTGGTTTCCTTTTCTTCATACCAAAAAAATTTTTTAGATTAACGTTAATGAATCATCGACGCAAACCTACATCCTGCTCTTTTAGTATTTAACCTGTATCTTCCCAAAGACTTCTTCTTTCTTCCGAATGACGGTTTTATCATCTTAGCACCTTACCCCGGCGTAAATTCTTATATTTAGGTATGTGAACGCGGCCAAAAAAAACTTAACCTGGTTCTTAAAATTCAACCATTTTTAATGAGACGCTTTAACGTATTGCTGTTTGCCATATCGATATCCTTTTCCGCCTCCTCCCAGGATGGCCCTTCTACTCCCAATGGCCGGGTCGGCATTTTCGAAGGCCATGGCGACGTCGGCAAGGACGTAATGCCCGGATCTGCCGCCTTTATTCCCGCCACCGGTCAGTATGTTATCTCCGGCGCAGGCTACAACATCTGGAACGACCATGATGAGTTTCAGTTTGTCTGGAAAAAGATGCGTGGCGACTTCATTCTCTATGCCCGTGCGGAATTCCTGGGCTCCTGGGTCGACTATCATCGCAAAGTGGGTTGGATGGTCCGTAAAAGCCTGGATGGCAACTCCGCCCATGTCAATGCAGTGGAGCATGGGGACGGCCTTACTTCCCTCCAGTTCCGCCGGACAGCGGGGGCCCAGACAGAAGAGCATAAGCTAAAAATGACAAAGGCCAATATTCTCCAGCTGGAAAGAAAAGGAGACCAATATATTATGCGGGCCGCCATCTATGGACAGCCCTTTGAGACAGATACCATTTCCGGCATCGACCTGGGTGATGAAGTATATGTTGGACTTTTTGTAGGCTCACACGACGCGGACAGATTGGAGACGGGAGTATTCAGTAATGTCAATATCTCCGTCCCGTTAAAGGGGGTGTCCGACGGCAATACCCGGATGTCCCTGGGTAGCAGGCTCGAGATCCTGGAGCTGGCCTCCGGTCGGCGGGATGTCATTTATACCGTTCCCTATTCCATCCAGGCGCCCAACTGGACCCCGGACGGGAAGAGCCTTATATTCAATGATGCAAAAGGGTTGATCTATCGCTTCGATCTGGCTACAAGGACGCCCACACAGATCAATACCGCCACCGTCATACGCAACAACAATGATCATGTCATTTCCTTTGACGGCAAAATGCTGGGCCTGAGCAACTGGGTAAAAGAACTCGGCGGCTCCATCATCTACACCGTACCTATGGAAGGAGGTACTCCTAAGCAGGTCACACCCAAAGGACCCTCTTACCTTCACGGCTGGTCGCCCGACGGCAGGGACCTGGTGTTTTGTGGTGAGCGGAACGGAGAGTTCGATGTATACAAGGTGCCGGCGGCAGGAGGAAAAGAGATCCGGCTCACCGATACGAAAGGCCTGGACGACGGCCCTGAATATACACCCGACGGGAAATACATCTATTTTAATTCCGTGCGCTCGGGTCTGATGCAGATCTGGCGTATGCAGCCCGACGGCAGCCGGCAGGAGCAGATCACCAATGACGAGTTTAATAACTGGTTCGCTCATATCTCACCGGACGGCAAATGGTTTGTGTATCTCACCTTCTTAAAAGAGGAGACGCCTGCGAATATCCATCCACCGTACAAACATGTCTATATTCGCTTGCTGCCTGTCGATGGCAAAGGCCAGCCAAAAGTGCTGGCTTATGTGTACGGAGGACAGGGTTCCATCAACACTCCTTCCTGGTCGCCGGATGGCAAAAGGATCGCGTTTATCAGCAACAGCGATATGGAAGGGAAATAAACGATTTCACATGAAGCTGTATATTCTTGTCTTCGCCTGCCTGCTACAGGCGATAGCCCTCGTCGCCCAACCCGTCCGGCAGGTAAGGCTCACCCGCTTTACCCTGCAATCGTCCGCCGTGGTAAAAGATAACGGTGCCGCCATATCCGATCCTTCCTATCAGCCACGTGATTATTGGTACCCCGTTACCGTACCTTCCACCGTCCTCACCGGACTCGTAGCCAATAAAGTCTATCCCGACCCCTACACTGGTATGAACAACATGCTCATACCCGATGCCTCCGATTCGTTCAATCGTGCCTGGCACTTAGCGCAATACAGCCATCTGCCCAACGAACCCAATCCCTGGGAAAAACCCTATTGGTACCGTACTACATTCGAAGTTCCCGCCGCCGATAAAGGCCGGCACTTTCAATTGATCTTTAAAGGCATCAACTATCGCGCAGACGTCTGGCTCAATGGCCGTCGCATTGCCGACTCCTCCCGCATGGCAGGTATGTTCGAAGAATTTTACCTCGATGCCGACCCTGCTATCCGGGCAGGGCAAACCAACGTCCTGGCCGTAAAGATCTACCCCCTCGACGAACCCGGACTTCCCGCCGAACCCCAGCTAAAAGCCCTGGAAGATTTCTACGACAACGGAGGCCCCACAGGCGATATCGGGAAGAATGTCACCATGCTCAGCTCCGTGGGATGGGATTGGATACCCGAGGTGAGGGACCGCAATATTGGCATCTGGCAGCCCGTATACCTGCGTACGACAGGACAGGTGATCATCTCCCATCCCCGGATCATCACCGGACTGACCGGCGCCGACACCAGCCTGGCAAAGCTCTCCCTGGATCTCGATCTTGCGAACATCGACAGCCGTCCCCGGAAAGGAAAACTTACCGTGACCATCAGTCCGGAAAATTTCACAGGGCCTGCAAAGATCTCATTCGACAAATCCCTCTCCGTAGAAGCAAACACCACCGCCACTATCCACCTTACCCCCGCAGACGCCGTCGCCTTATTGATCCACCATCCCCATCTCTGGTGGCCTAACGGATACGGCCAGCCCAATCTTTACCGCATCCGCCTTACATTTTCCGACCAGGGCGGCATCTCGGAAGATACGTCGTTCATATTCGGCATCCGCACCGTCAGTTCTACGGCCACCGATGTGCGAGGCTACATCCGTCGTGATTTTTACGTCAATGGCCGCCGGGTCCACCTGGTAGGAGGCGCCTGGGTCCCCGATATGATGCTCAACAGGGATTATCAGCGATATGATCATGAGCTAAGACTTTGCCGTAATGCCAACATCAACATGGTTCGCGTGTGGGGTGGGGGCCTGGCAGAGACGGACGATTTTTACGAGCTGGCCGATCGCTATGGATTGCTGATATGGCAGGACTTCTGGATCACCGGCGACACCAATGGCGGGTTCAAAGGCTCCGCCGACTGGCCGCTGCAGAGCAACGTGTTTATCAACAATGTCGTCAGCACCATCCTCCGTGTGCGCAATCATCCCAGCCTGCTGGTATGGACGGGCGGCAACGAAGGACATGCCCGGAAAGAACTATACGACGCCATGCGCGACAACGTGGCCCAGCTGGATGGCACTCGCCCCTTTATTCCCTGCTCTTCGGGATTTTCCAAAGCACCGGCCGAGTGGAAAGGCTCATGGCCTGACAATAAGCCGGCAGGCGTATACAGCGGCGGCCCTTATTCCTGGCAGGATGAAGCGCAATACTATCGTTTGGTCAATGAAGGGAAGGACTGGGTATTCAAGGATGAGACAGGCATACCCTCTCAACCGCCTTACAATACCCTGGCGAAGATCATCCCCAACCTGGCGCCTGACAGCAACCTGCCGTATCCCCTCAACGATACCTGGGGTTATCACGATGCCTGTACAGGTAATGGGAAATATGACACCTATTACAAGGCAATGGTTGACCGTTACGGCAAGCCGGAAAGCATCCGCGACTTTTCGGAAAAGATGCAGCTGGTGAATGCCGACGGGTATCGCGCCATCTTCGAAGCTTCGGGTCACAAGCTGCGCGCGACGGGTGGCGTCATGCTTTGGAAACTGAATGCCGCCTTTCCCAGTGTCGTCTGGCAGGTGTACGACTGGTTCCTGGAACCCAATGCAGGATACTATTTTATGCAGCGTGCTTGTGAACCGGTACATATACAGCTCAACCTGGACGACTCTTCCATAGCCATTGTCAATCGCACATACCGGCGGCAGACAAACCTTCGTTATACGGCCGACATCCTCGACATCACCGGCAATAGCCTCCACCACCAGGAGGGACATGCCGCCATCGACACCACCGACGCAAAGTCCGTGGCATCCCTGGTCGAACCCCTGCGGAAAAGGAACGGCATCTTCTTCATCCATCTCACCCTCTACAATGCTGCCGGTAAACCCATTTCCCGCAACACCTATTGGATGTCCCCCGGTCACGACTTCACTACCCTCCGGAAAATGCCGGCCGCTCATGTGCAAACGCAGATCACTCCGGCTCAAACCACAAAAACATACAAGACCTGGACTATCCATATCAGGAACACCTCGGATAAGCTCGCTTTCTTTCTGAACCCGCAAGTGGTAAAGGACGGCGAAGAGGTCCTGCCCAGCTACTGGTCTGATAATTATTTTTCCATACCGCCTGGGGGGACCATAATCACGACGGTTAGTTGTCCGTCGGCTCTATTGCAGGGCGCTCCGCTTCAACTGCGGCTGGAAGGATGGAATATCCCGCGGGAGAACATGCCCCTCCCTACTTTTTAGTAAGTTCTTCCCGGTTATACTATAATCCGCTAAGTTCGTACTCAAAACTTATCTATGGACTCGCCACAAAACAACAAGATACCTTCCCTGTATGAATGGATGGGAGGAATGGAAAAATTCCAGCAGCTGACGCAGGTATTTTATAAAAAAGTCCTGGCCGACCCGCTGCTGAAGCCCATATTCGAACATATGTCCCCTGAACATCAGCGACATGTAGCCAACTTTATAGCAGAGGTCTTCGGAGGGCCCAGGATCTACACCGATGAAGGCGGCAGCCATGCAGGTATGGTAAAACGGCATTTCGACCGCCATCTTACCGAAGAGCAGCGCCGCCAGTGGATGAAGCTCCTCATCGACACCGCTGATGAACTGCAGCTGCCTGGCGATCCTGAATTCCGCTCCGCTTTTGTCGCCTACATCGAATGGGGAAGCCGCATCGCGGTGATCACATCGAATGCGGAGAAACCGGGAATCGAGCCTGGTACACCAATGCCCGAATGGGGATGGGGCGTCCCGGGGAAACCTTATATGGAGCCATAGGGAAAGCCGTCGACCCACAAATAAAAAAGAACCCCTGGACAGGGGTTCTTGTCTTGCGTTAGCACGAGGAGTATGCTCCTCTGCTAGTTTTTCAAAAACTGCCTGACAATCCTTTTATCTTTATTGCTGAATACAAGCGTATAGATGCCCGGACTCAACGATGATACATCGATGGCCGCCGGACCTCCTTTCGTATGCAGCAGTACACGTCCCTGTATATCTGAAATGGTTATGATGCCCGAGGAAAGATTTTCTCCTGTATAGATGTTCAACAACCCCTTCACCGGATTGGGATACAGTACAAAACCCGACGGTGTATCCTGTAGCACGGCAGGCGTCGTCGTAATCTTGCTTACCACCCCACTGGTAGCCTGCGCTGCTGAGCCGGTCCTCGTTATACGGATCCAGTTCAGGTTCCAGCCGCCGGCCTGTGCATATACACCTACGTTATAGGTGCCCGCGTTCACTGTGACGGTGTGAGAGATCGTAGTCCAGCTCTGCCAGCCACCCGTAGCAGGTACATTGAGATAACCCAGGATAATGCTGCCTGCATTTAGATCCAGCGATAACTGCCCGCCTCCGTTAAGGCTCGCTACCCGGTATTCGACAAGATAGGTGCCCGCGACGGGGAAATTGATGCTGTTGTACGCCATCCAGTCGCCCGTATCGATAGAGCCTGCATCCAGTCCGCCATCGGTGTCCGTGGTGGTTTCCGTTTGCACACCGGACATACTGCTGTAGCTCTCCGCCTGTATCAGGGTACTGGCCGAAGAAGTGGGAACGATCCTGATCGACGAGACCTTGTCGTTCCAGCCTTCGTCCACCAGGCAGTCATTGTCGCTGGTAACCGTTAAAGTGCTGCCGCCAAAATTGTCATCCCAATACAGCACCACCTGGTAGCCGCTGCTGACGCGCAGGGAAGAGATATCATCGTTCAGGATGCCATAGGCCTGTAGCTGGCTCAGCGTGTAAGAGCCCGCCGGCAGGCTCGCGGATGTGCCGCCAAAAGAGCAGTCCTTATAGAAGGTGGCCGCCACCGTAGATTGACTTCCCGCTACCGTGCCCGTAACGGAATAATAACCCAGCGAACCATATTTGGTATAACCCGTGGTAAGCGGATCTCCCGACCCGGTGCCCGTTACAGCCAGGTAATATTTGCCGGCTGCGAGTGAAGCGCTGATCGAGGCATTCAATCCGCTTAAGTCTGAAGAGGTCACAACTCCCCCTGAACTATTATACAGCGTGGCGAGAATATCCAGGTCGGGATGCAGGGCCGCCGGACTGACATTCAACGACACACTTCCACCGGAAGTAGTAAAAGAGAACATGTCCACATCGGCGGTCCGCTCGATCACGCCTGAATTGCTGACACTGCCGGAAGAGCTGATGGATAGAGTGGCAGCTGTAGCCAGGGTCCCGCCAAAATCATCGCTGCGATAACCTACCCCATTGGTACTGTTCGCAATGATAGCCAGGTCATCCTCGGTGTTGCTGGGATTGGCATACTCTCCCTTGCTCCATTGCACGATGGGCACATAATACCCCGCGCCCATAATAGGCGCCCAGTTGCCCTGTCCTAAATAATATTCTTCCACCGGGTTGGTACGGCCATCATGGCTCAGTCCGAAGGTGTGACCGACTTCATGCGCGCCGGCATCACCGGCCCCTTTTACGCCGCCATTGAATACCCAGCAGGGTGTTTCATTACCCCATGTAAAGGAATTGAGATACGCTACACCTCCTGCCCCGGGCGCCGCAGTATTGGTAGGCGTGAAAATGCAACGCATCCGGCGGTTCGCAGGATAAGTGTTATACACCGCTTCGCTGGTGGTGACATTCAGCCGGAAAGGACGATAGTCTTCACTGATCAGCTCCCACACCTGCTCCTTTTCCGTATCTGACAATGTTGAAGGCGCCGCATTGATAGGATTGCCGCCGTTCCACAGCGTCCCGGAAACATACTGCCCATCAAAATCCAGCAGCACGCAGCCCACACCCGCAGGATAACTCTGCAGGTCGGTGACGGCAGCGGCGGCAATAGCAGCAGGAGTGGTGCTCCCTGTCTCGGGCGCTTTTAAGTAATCCACACAGATCACTTTATGGATATCTTCTTCCCGGAGATAAGCATTCCCTTTGCCGTCGGAATAATATACATAGGCTTTCCTGATGTTACGGAGCACGATGTTGCCCTTCAGCTCAGATCCCTCCGCCTGTATAAAGAAAGAAGAACCCGGCACCTGTTCGATCTCTCCTACCAGGAACTCGCCGCCTTTGCCGCTGGTTTGCCGGTGATTGACCTTGCCATGAAGCAGGCTGCCCGCGCCTGTCCTCAGCTGCAGACGGCTGATACCCTGTTGTTGTGTAGAGTTGATCTGTTGCCGGAAATTTTGCAGCAGATCGGCCGATCTTCCCAACGGGACAGGTTTTTCCTGTCCAAAGCCGGCAATGCCGATGGTCAGCAAAGCCGCACTAAAAAGAAATAGGTAGGTTTTTCGCATAACGATAGGTTTACATGATAAAAAAAGAGGACAGCATCATTGCTGCCCTCAGGAGCAAAAAATTATTGCTTGACAAATGTTCTTGTCGTCGTCTTTGTGGGACGTGTGATCACCAGCGTATAGACACCAGGGCTCAACCTCGATATGTCTATGGGACCGGCGATGCGTTGATAGGCGATCATCATCCTGCCGGAAATATCGTACACCCGTACCGAGGCGCCTGCCAGGTCCTCGCCGGTCAATATGCGCAGCTCGTCATGAGCAGGGTTCGGATAGAGGATAAGACCTTCCGGGTTGTCCACCTGCTCGCCCAGGGCAGCAGACTGTCCCACAGTAACAGCCGGTTTGCCCGCCGCACCGGCAGAAGCGCCCAGGTAAGTGATCTTCACCCAATTGAGGTTCCAGCCGCCCGTCACCGCATATACGCCCAGGTTATACGTGCCCGCTGTAATGTTCACCGTATTGGACACCGTAGTCCAGCTCTGCCAGCCGCCCGTCGCGGGAATACTTACAGACCCCAGCTGGATGGAACCCGCATTCAGATCCAACGACAACGTGCCGCCATTCATGCTGGCCACCCGGTATTCCACTTTATAAGCGCCCGTGGTGGGGAACGTGATGTTATAATAAGCCATCCAGTCACCTGTGTCGACATAGCCGACATCCAGACCGCCACCTGTGTCCGTGCAGGTCTCCGTTTGGATACCGCTCATATTATTGTAGCTCTCTGCCTCCACCGTAGCAGTAAACGCAGCGCTCACAGGCGTAACCTTCAACCAGTTGACATTAAAGCCGCCGGTCACCGCATACAGCCCCATCGAATAAGTGCCTGCCGTCACATGCACTGTCAGTGATATGGTCGTCCAGTTCTGCCAGCCGCCCGTGGAAGGCACATCGATGCTACCCAGCTGGATGGAACCTGCATTCAGATCCGCGGATATTTTTCCGCCTCCGCTCAGACTGGCTACCCGGTACTGGATAATATAATCACCGGTAGTGGGGAAGTTAACATTGCTATATGCCATCCAATCGCCCGCATCGATATGTCCCACATCTGACCCGCCGCCTGTATCGGCGCAAGTCTCTGTTTGCACACCCGACATATTGCTATAGCTTTCCGCTTCGATCACTCCTGTATTGCCGCCACCACCGCCGCGGCTTACCACTACGTCATGTATGGCGGACAACAGGGAATAGGTGCCGGTTGCATCCTGGCTGAGCTCCCACATCATAATACCACCTCCCTGGTCGAAAGCCAGGTTGGTCTTGCTCTTGATCGTTGTAATGCCATTATAGCCCACACCGTCGAAAGTATCGGAATAAGGGTCAGCCCCCCGCGCGATCAGCGCGGCAAAACTTTCCCAGGTAGGATGACCATAAAAAGGTACGCCCAGCACCGCCTTGCCGGCAGCCAGCCCACGGCCTCTCCAATAATTAAGGGACTGTACGGCCAGCGCATAAGTCGAATGCTGATAGTCATTCTCATCATAAGCCATGATGTTCAGGAAATCCACCACGTCGAAGACGCCGTTTAAGATGCTCGAGCCACCATAAGACACGACCGCCGCCGTCAGCAGCTTGCCGCGATTATGCATCTCCATGGATAACTGCTGCATCATGCTCAGGTAGTTGTTGGCCGAGCCGCCGTCATCGGGATACTCCCAGTCGATGTCCACGCCATCCAACCCATATTGGTTGACGAAACTTACCAGGTTGTTTACAAAATTGGTACGATAGGTAGAATTGGCGGCCAATGTCTCAAAATGACTGTCATCGCCGTTATTCCATCCTCCCACCGATATCTGCACCTTCACGCCGTTCGCATGCGCGGTACTGACAAGGCTTTGCAGCTTGGATGCATTGTCGATGGCTTGCAACGATCCATCGGAATTGGGCAGCAGGAATGCATAGTTGACATGCGTGAGCTTACTATACTGTACAGCGCTCACGCTGCCGGACCAGGAAGGCAGATAGCCCACCACTTTGAATTGAGAAAAGGAAGTGTCCGCAAATACAAACGCACACAATAGAGGTACAAAAGTTTTTTGTAGGATTTTCAATTTCATGGGTCTGGTTTTGAAATTAGAAATGAGATGCAGGTATTCTGACGGAAGAGGGAGGGGAAGGCATGCATGGTCTTAATAGGATAAGGCTTGTTCATAGCTATGATAACCGCTGCAAGATAGTGTCATCATTCGTTCTTTGTAACCACTGCCTTGAAAAAAAGATTAGGCACTAAGTGATAACCGTTATATAACATTCTATATCCCTGCATACGCTCGTTAATTTACTTGTGTCATTTCACATGCCGCTGCAGAAAATACTTTGTGTGTATAAAAAAATATTCGGAGAGATGATTACAAGCGATGTCTTCGATATACTTTTCCGCAGCCATAACGGCATTTATTCACGAAACCTTTATCTTGTATGCAAACCTATCTTACGGATCAAGTACGTACCCGATCGCGAAGAGTAGCAGCTCTCTGGCTTCTGCTATCCATCCTAACGACTGCAGTGCAGGCGCAGGTAAGTCCACCTGTTCCCGCTACGACGAGTAACCACCACCGACAGGTCATCGGTTATATCACACAATGGGACGCCTGGAAAGAGGTGGCCAGCCTGGTGCCCAAGGGAGGATATAACCAGCTGAACGTGGACTATTCACAGTACACTATTTTAAATTTCTCTTTCTTCGGCGTCGCGCAGGACGGCTCCCTGCACAGCGGCGATTATCGCAACCAGAATATTTACCAGGTAGGCGCCGTCCAGGCCCCCGCACCGCTGGTGAATACGGATATTTACAGCAGTTGGGATATGTACCTGCTATATGGCGAGCTGGAAACGCTGTATTATATTTCCGATGGCAGCAACGCCTATAACCAGGGCTATCGCAATGATGGCAGCGGGTGGAAGAACATCAACACCGGCGCAACGGGAGCATTCCCCTTATCGGTACATAAGGATGGCGGCGCGCCGGGTGTGATAGATCTCGCCCATCAGAAAGGCGTAAAAGTAATGGCTTCCATTGGAGGCTGGAGCATGTGCAAACACTATCCCGAAGTGGCGGCCGATCCTGCTAAACGCGCAAAATTCGTTGCCTCCTGTCAGACGCTCATCGGCATGGGCTTCGATGGTATCGATTTCGACTGGGAATATCCCAACGATCCGGGCATGAACATCGAACACTACAGTTCGGCCGACTATACCAATTTCGCCGTGCTGGTAGAACAGGTACGCACAGCTATCGGCAGTAACAAGCTTATCACCGCCTGTTTCTCCGCCGCGCCGGCAAAGCTCACCGGTTTCGACTGGACGAGACTGAATAATTCCATGAATTATTTCAACATGATGACCTATGATTACAACGGCGGCTGGTCAAACAAGGCAGGGCATAACGCTCCCCTGTACGATTATCCGGGCGCTGAGTATGGCAACTTTTCCGTCAACGCCACCGTGCAGGCGGTAAAAGCATTAGGCGTCAACCTTGGCAAGGTCAACATCGGGGCCGGTTTTTACGGACGTGGTGTGGTTACCGCCGGGCCGGCGGCTCTTAACGGCGCCACTGCCAAACGTTCGGAGACCATACAGCCTGACGGGCCCGTGCAGACATGTGCGGATTTTGCCAACTGGTCATATTGGAGCGGCACACCTAATTACAGCTACATCGTACAAACCACCGCCTCCGGTTGGACGGAGTATTGGGATGACGTCGCCAAAGTGCCCTATAAAACGAACGGCAACTATTTCCTAAGCTACGATAACGAAAGGTCCATCGGTCTCAAAGCGCAATATGTAAAGGACAATAGCCTGGCCGGGATCATCGTCTGGCAGGTATATGGCGATATGACCAATATGACCGCCAATACCGTGGCAAAAGGTAAATTGATCTACTGTCCGAACACTACCTCACCCCTCGTGAATAAGATCAACGCTGTATTTGCGGATGGGTCAACAACCAACACGCCGCCTACGGTTAACCTGACGGCGCCTGCGAATAGCGCCACATACACAGCACCCGCCAGCATCATCCTCACAGCCACCGCCAGCGATGCGGACGGCTCTATTGCCAAAGTGGAATTTTACAATGGGTCCACACTCCTGAGCACAGCTACTACCAGCCCTTATAGCTATACCTGGAGCAATGTCCCCGGCGGCGCCTACTCACTCACGGCCAAAGCGACGGACAACGGGGGCGCATCGACTACTTCCGCTGCCGTTAATGTCACCGTCAATGGAAGCACCAATAACACAGGAAAAGTGATCGTAGGCTACTGGCATAACTGGGGCGCTGCCACCGACTCGCCGCCGTACATCGCTTTGCGGGATGTCAATCCGAAATACAATGTCATCGAAGTGGCTTTTGCCAGCAGCGGTTCCGATTATGCCACCATGAGCTTTGCTCCTGCCAACGGCACTCCTGCGGCCTTTACCTCGGATATCCAATCCCTGCAATCACAGGGTAGAAAGGTCCTGCTTTCTCTCGGCGGACAGAATGGAACATTGCTCCTGACAGGTGCGGCACAAAAACAGGCATTCATCTCTTCCATGGAAGCGATCCTGGATCAATACAATTTCGATGGCTTCGATCTCGATCTGGAAGGGGGTCTGACCTTACAGCTGGACAATGGCGACAATAATTTTACCAGCCCTACTACCGCCAAGGTGGTGAACCTGATCGCTGCGGTAAAAGAGATCATCAACTACCGGGCGGCGAAAGGAAAGACATGCTGGCTCACCATGGCCCCGGAAACCTATTACGTACAAACGGCATATGGAGCCACCTATTCTCCCCTGGTAGGCGCTTATCTGCCGATCATCTATGGTTTGAAGGACCAGCTGACCTTTATCCATCCGCAATTGTACAACACAGGTTCCGTCAACGGCCTGGATAATAAAGTATATTCCCAGGCTACACCGGACTTTATCGTGGCTATGACGGAGATGCTGCTGGCAGGCTTCCCTGTCTCGGGGACCAGTCAAACCTTCCCGGCCTTGCGCGAAGACCAGGTTGCCTTTGGTTTACCTGCCGTTTCATCCGCAGCGCCTTCCGGCGGTTACCTGGCGCCATCCTCTGTAAAACAGGCGCTGGACTATCTTACAAAAGGAGTACCCTTTGGCGGCGCCTATACTTTGCGAAAACCAGGAGGCTATCCTGGCCTGCGTGGTATCATGACCTGGTCGATCAACTGGGACAAGACCAACAACGATGAATTTGCGACGAATTACTACAATTATTTCTTTGGCGGCGCCGGCGGGAACACACCTCCTGCAGTCAGCCTGACCGCTCCGGCAAACAACAGCACCTATACTGCTCCCGCGTCTATCACTATCACAGCTACAGCCAGCGATGCAGACGGCTCCATTGCCAAAGTGGACTTTTACAATGGCGCCACGCTCCTGGGTACTGTCACAACCAGCCCCTATACATATACCTGGAGCAATGTTGCCAACGGCACATATTCGCTTACTGCCAAAGCAACGGACAACGGCGGCGCCTCTGCCACTTCAGCGGTCGTTACCATTGTAGTAGGTACTTCCACTGGCACGGGTTGCAACGGCATCGCAGCCTGGACTGCCACCGGTGTTTATACCAATGGCAACCAGGTGGTATATAACAACAAGATCTACCAGGCCAAATGGTGGACACAGAATGAACAGCCGGATATCAACACAGGTGATGGAAAACCCTGGACATATGTGGCGGATTGTTCGGGTGGTACTACGAATAACCCACCTTCGATAAACATTACCACTCCTGCAAACAATAGCACTTATACTGCACCAGCCGCCATCACCATCACAGCGACGGCTGCTGATACGGATGGTTCCATTGCAAAAGTGGAATTTTACAATGGCGCCACACTGCTGGGCACTGCGACAGCCAGTCCCTATACCTATGCGTGGAGCAATGTCGCTGTTGGTACATATTCGATTACGGCAAAGGCTACAGACAATGGTGGTGCGGCAACCACATCCACCCCTGTTTCAGTCACCGTCAATGGCTCCGGCGGTACGGCCAACTGTACCGGCGTGGCAACCTACCAGCCCTATCCGAAGATCTATAATAATGGAGACCTGGTGGTATACAACGGTGTATTGTATCTCAGCCAGTCAGATGCTCTATACAACGTTACACCCGGTACAGCCGATTGGTGGTGGAAAGCCCTGGGCACTTGCAGCAGCAGCTCAGCAGCCCGGACATCCGCTGTTTCCAATAAATCCATGCAGTTGGCTACGGAGGATCCGGCAGCGTTCAACGTATATCCCAACCCTGTATCCGGCAACAGCCTTCAAGTGTCATTGAATGCAAAGGAAGGAGAAAGACTGCGTGTCGAGCTGTTGGATGTTGTAGGGCACAGCACAGTGAGAAAGAAAAACTACACAGCGGGAACGCAAGGGCAGCAAATGCTTACCCTGGATATCAGCGGGATCCCGCATGGTGTCTGGTTATTGAAGATCGTACATGTGGAGAGTGGAATTACCAGCATTACCAAGGTGATCAGATTATAAATATAAAACCCGTCCGCCAGCTGGCGGACGGGTTTTTTTAGTTCGTCGCCGCCCCATTCACTAACAAGTGCTGACCACTGACAAACGAAGAAAGATCGCTGGCAAAGAACTCCGCCACATTGGCCACATCTTCCACTTCAGCCAACCTGTGCATGGGACAGCTGTCAAGCAGCTGTTTTCTCAGATCAGGATAGCCGGCAGGGTCTGCAAATATGCCGGAATGATCCACCGCAAACGGAATGATAGAGTTCACTGTCACACCACGATGCCCGATCTCCTTGGCAAGAATATCCACCAGATAGCGGGGTGTTGTTTTACTACCTCCATAGACGGCCATGCCGGGAACAGGGAAAGAGGTGGTGCTGCTGGCGATATAGATGATCCTTCCATTGTCCGACACATGCCTGGCTGCCTGCTGTATCGTAAAATAGGACCCCTTGGTGTTGATGGAGAACACCCGGTCGAATTGTTCTTCTGTAAAATCAGTAACAGGTACTTCCACCATTTCAATACCCGCATTGGCTACGATGATATCGATCTTTCCAAACGCCGCTTTTGCCTCGTTGAATAATTTTTCTATCTGTGCGGGTTTGCTGACATCGGCCTGTACGGCTATGACCTTTACGTTCATAGCCTTGATATTGCTCACTACCTCATCGGCGGAAGCCCTGTCTTTTGAATAGTTGATGACGATGTCGGCGCCCAGGGCGGCATAACGTTCCGCGATAGCTTTGCCCAGACCTCTTGCCGAACCGCTGATCAAAGCGGTTTTACCTTTTAAGGAGTTCATAATTGTAAATTTTAAAGTTATTTCGATTGACTGTTTATGCCATACCGCCATTGATGCCGATGTTCTGAGCGGAGATCCATTTAGCTTCATCGCCGGCCAGGAACACGACGACCCTGGCGGTATCCTCCGGTTCTCCCAATCTGCCGAAGGCGGAAAGACCGGCCAGACGGTCAATGACCTCCTTGGGTTTGCCCTTAGTGAAAAGTTCTGTGTTCGTGGGACCGGGCGAGACGGAATTTACATTGATACCCCTGGCGCCTACCTCCTTGGCGAAGACCCTGGTCAGCTGTTCTACAGCAGCCTTGGTAGCCGCATACGTACTGTAGGCAGGCAGCATAAGACGGTTGACGGAAGTGGAGAAATTGATGATGCTGCCTTTGTCGGCAAGGCGTGTGGCGGCTTCCCGCATCGTATTAAAAGTACCCCTGACATTGACGTCGAATTGCCGGGTAAAATCTTCATCGGTAGTGTCTTTCAGCAGCTTTGTGATCATGATGCCGGCGTTGTTTACCAGCACGTCGATCCTGCCATAATAAGCGATGGCTGCGTCAAAGAGATTTTTTACCTGGTCCGGCTGGCTGACATCGGCCTGTAAAGCAACAGCCTCGCCACCGGCTTGCCTGATCCCGGTTACCAGCTGCTCGGCAAGCTCTTTACCACCGGCATAATTGACGATCACTTTGGCCCCTGCCGTTGCCAGCGCGCGGGCGATGGTGGCTCCGATGCCCCTGGAGGCCCCGGTCACCAGTATTACTTTTTCATGTAACATGCTCATATTTCTTTGTTTTTGATAGAACAAAGTTGGTACAAGCGCCGCCCGGAAAAGTACGCAGATTATAGGATTAGTTGCAAAATCCTAAGATGCCGGACAATGGATCGTTGGTTCATTCTATGAGTGCCGTTTGCGGTAAGCCGCTGGCGACATGTCGGCATGTTTCGAGAAGAAGTTGCTGAAATGAGCGGCTTCGGCGAACCCCAGCTTATAGGCGATCTCCTTTATGGAAATGGTAGAGTTTTGAAGAAGGGACTTGGCTTCGGCAATAGTCTTCTCCGCGATCCAGGTACCGATGGGTTTACCAGTTTTACTTTTGATGACATTGCTCAGGTAATTGGGATGGAGATGCTGCTGCAGGGCATAATCCTGCACCCGGAACATTTTCTCCGCCTTGCCGCTGACCAGGTCACGGTAGTGTTTTTCCAGGCTCCGTTTAAAAAGCTTGACGATCTGGCTGCTGCGGTTCCCTTCATAGATAGGATTATAATCGCTCCAGAAGTACTCTTTTATTTTTAAGAGCAGGACGACAAATAAGTTGCCGATCATCCTGTATTTATAAGCTGAATCTCCAAAGTACTCTTTGTTGATCTGCAGATACAGCTGTTCGAACTCCTGAAAGACCGCTGGCTCCAGGACCTTCGGAGGAACTGTTTCTGCCAGCAGAAAGGAGAATTCCTTAAATACATCATGATGGACATTCTCCTTTAAAAAGGCTTCGCTCATAGTTACCAGGTAAGCTTCCTTTATCCGTCGCCATTCAAAGGATTTATAGTGCCCGGGGTTGGTAAAATAAATAGTGCTCGGCACCGTTTTAAAAGTTTGCTCATCGGTGGTATATCTTCCCTCAGCATCCTTTACAAACACAAACGAAAAATAATTGGTCCGGTAGACGGAAGAAGTAAACGGAAATTCATGATGAATATCCGCCAGATTGTGGATCGTAAACCCCGCATTGGCATGGATCATGTCCATGGGCAGGCCCAATATCCTGTACGTGTCAACCAGCGTTTCATGTAATCCGGGTGGAAGGCTCATACAGGAAAATTAGCAATTTCATAGCTAATACATATAACACTGATCTGTAAAGTGAAAAAACCCCTCCAAAACCTTGCATAAACCCAAACCAGGAATTACTTTTGTATTGACTCAGATCAATTTCTTTTTCACCTGACGACCGTACCCAATCTCCTCGAAATACCATCGCTTTAGATTTTTTACTCAGCCACATTTTCACCAGGGTCCTCCCATCCTTTGAATTTCCTCACGATCCTTTAGGCTATGAACTACTACAGTAGTTAATCCTAAATCACCCTATATGACAACGCCGGTTCATTATGTTGGCAGGCTCCTGTGCCTTTCTCTTTTTATCGTGCCCTCACCGCTGGTGGAGGCAAAAAAGGCAAGCTCCTCCGAGTCTTCAACCATCTTTTCATATTATCATGCTGAAGCTGCCGGTAATAAGGCTTTCGCCCGGTCGGCCGCCAAAGCAAAAGCCGTCGCCGCCCGTCTTGCTGCCGTTCAACGCGCCACGGCTCGCAAGGCAGAGCTGAAAATGATCAGCATGGAAGCCAATATGCTGTTTGCGGAAACGCAGCTGGCGGATTCAGGCCTGGATGAAAAAGTGCTGGAATATGCGCTGATGGGCTACCACAGGCTTTTGAAAAAACATGCCTTGCATAATACGGACATACTCACCATCTGTGATTTCAGCCAGTCCTCCAGTTTCAAAAGAATGTATGTCATCGACATGCGCAGCAGAAAGCTGCTTTATCGCAATTATGTGGCTCATGGCATCAGCTCGGGTGACGAATTCGCCAACTCTTTTTCCAACGCACCCGAATCCCATAAAAGCAGCCTGGGCTTTTATGTCACACGCAGCACCTACTACGGCGAAAATGGTCTTTCGCTTCGTATAGATGGCATGGATAGAGGATTTAACAGCCTGGCCAGCGAAAGGAATATCGTGATCCACGGCGCTCCTTATGTCAGCGAACGCATCCTTCACAAATATGGTGTGATGGGGACAACCTTTGGCTGCCCTGCGATCCCGGAAGAATTGACAAATCAGCTTATCCCTCTATTAAAGGACGGCAGCTGTTTCTTTATCTATTACCCCTCAAAACGATACCTTCAAAACTCCTCGGTCCTTAACGGATAGACATAAGATTGCCACTCGGGCCGCAGGCCCCGATGCATAATAATTAAGCGTATCTTCAGTGAATGGATTTGAGGACAGCCTATCCCTTCTGGCTATTGGACAAAGGTATACTGGGTTCCTACCCCTCGCTGCAGAAAGATATTTCGACAGATGTAGCGATCATTGGAGCCGGTATCAGCGGTGCGCTTATAGCCTGGCAGTTGTGCAATGCCGGTGTAAAATGTGTCATGGTCGACCGCCGGCACGTGGGGATGGGAAGCACCGCCGCTACCACCGGATTGCTGCAATATGAGATCGACACCCCACTGGCAGCGCTCATCGATAAAGTGGGCTATAAAAACGCTTGCGATAGTTACCTGTTGTGCGCACATGCCATCGACGAATTGGCAAAGCTGTGCGGGAAATACAGACACGCCGCATTCACGCGGCATCCCAGCTTCCAGTACGCGTCCTTTAAAAAAGATGTTGCACAGCTAAAGAAAGAATATACGCTCCGGAGATCCATAGGCCTGGAGCTCGACTGGATGGACAGAGAGGATATTAAAAACCTGTACGGATTTGACAAACAGGCGGGCCTTCTCTCAAAGCAGGGCGCGGCAGTAAACGCCTACGGGCTTACCCATGCCCTCTTGAATGACTGCCGGAAGATGGGCCTGGAAGTATACGACCACACAACCGTCGCAGATATAGCACACAAAAAAAGAAGTATACAGCTTACCACAACGGATAAGTGCCATATTCATGCCCGTAAGGTCGTCATAGCCGCAGGTTATGAATCCGGCGCTTACCTGCCGAAAAGAGTGGACATCCTGTCCACCACATATGCTATTGTCAGCGAGCCTTTGCCGGAAAAAATGTCCTGGCATCAGCATTCACTTATTTGGGAGACTGCCAGCCCTTACCTCTATCTCCGGACGACGGAAAACCACCGTATCATGGTAGGAGGGAAGGACGACAGCTTTTCCAGCGCTTATAAAAGAGAGAACGCTCTTCCCCGGAAAGTAAAAGAACTGGAGAGGTCATTTACCGGTCTCTTTCCTCATATCCGGTGGAAAACCGACTTCAGCTGGGCCGGTCTCTTCGCGGGAACAAAGGACGGACTACCGTACATCGGTAGCCATCCCCAACATAAACACCTCTATTTCGCGCTTGGCTTTGGCGGCAATGGTATCGTCTTTAGCCAGATCGCCGCTGTTCTGCTTAGGGACCAGATGATGGGCAAAAAGAACAGCCACACTGAAATGTTCCGCTTCGACAGATAATTGTAGACGATGTTCTACTAATTTCCATTGGAACCCCCGGGACCGGTATTTGCATATCCACTCTAAACGATATGCCATGATACGGAGGGACGGAGCATTGACCAGCCTGTGGCAGGATACCACTTCCAGGGAAAAAGAAAGCCTGACCGGCAACCGGATTTCCATAGAAGACAAGACTTTCGACGTCGTTATTGTGGGAGGAGGTATTACAGGACTGACCACCGGCGTCCTCCTGCAGGAATCCGGTTTTAAATGCGCCATCCTGGAAGCCAATACACTTTGTTTTGGAACCACAGGCGGGACCACGGCACATCTTAATACAGTGCTCGATACCCCCTATACAACCATTATAAAGAACTTCAACACGGATACCGCACAGATAATAGCCGATGCCGCCAGGTCGGCCATTGACCTGGTATGCGGCAATACCAACAAATACAACATCCAATGCGGTTTTGAATGGGCAACTGCGTTCATGTTCTCCCAGACGCAGGATCAGACAAAGGAGCTGCAGGAGATATACGAAACAAGCAAAGGGTTGGGTATTAACCTTGAATATACCCATAAGCTGCCTGTCCGTATTCCCATGGACAGGGCTGTGGCGATTCACGGCCAGGCTAAATTCCATCCTACCCGGTATGTAATGGGACTCGTGAGAGCCTTTCAATTGCTGGGAGGTCGTATTATAGAATATTGCCGGGTAACAGGTGCGGAGAATAATGACCCGATCACCGTTCATACCGAGCGGGGTGATATCTCCTGTACATATCTGATCTATGCCACACATATCCCACCCGGCGTGAATATCCTGGACGCAAGAGTCGCCCCTTATCGATCCTATGTCATGGCCGTCACATTAAAGGATGGATATCCGGATGGACTTGTTTACGATATGTATGATCCCTACCACTATTATCGCACGCAGATGATTGACGGACAACCTTATCTCATCGTGGGTGGCGAGGATCATAAGACGGGGCATGAAGAAAATACACAAGCCTCCTTTTTAAGGCTGGAGGCGCACATCAACAGTCATTTCAATGTAGATCAGGTGCTTTATAAATGGTCTTCCCAATATTTCGAACCCGTTGACGGTATTCCTTATATCGGCCATCTTCCAGGAGAGCCGGGAAATATACTGGTAGCCACCGGGTTTGGCGGCAATGGCATGATCTACAGCGCTGTATCGGCGTTGCTTTGCAAAGAGCTTCTGCTCAAAGAGACTGAAAAGTATGCGCCCGTTTTTAATCCCAATCGTATAAAACCCATTGCCGGGTTTACTCATTTTGTAAAAGAGAATGCGGACGTGGTAAAAAAATGGGTGGGGAAATTTCTGCCTTCAGACAAGCTGGATTCCTTTTCCGGCATCGCGTCCGGAGAAGGACGGGTTGTGAAGGTAGACGGGGAGACCATTGCTTTATACAAGGACGAACAGGGGGAGCTGCATGCCTTATATCCCACCTGTACACATATGGGTTGTCACGTTACCTGGAATAACATGGAAAAGACCTGGGATTGTCCTTGTCATGGGGCCCGTTACTCTCCTGATGGCGCCGTACTCACAGGTCCAACAACAAGCTCCCTGGAAAGTATCGATATACGCAGCTTGGTGGAGGATAAGTGAACGCCGGATTGGAAGGCCTCGCATCCCGATTGACTGGATCCATGTCCCGCTGTCTTTATATTTAAGTTAAGTCTTGTTCCCACAAATGCTACCCACTATATTTGCCTCACATCTTAAGGCTATACGTGCGTGCGTGATCCGCTACTATATAATGAACGGGAATTGCTCTCCCGCCTGTCCAGGGGCGATGAAGCCGCTTTCACCGAGATATATAATATCTATTGGGATAAATTATTCGTGGTAGCTACCCACAAATTATACAATCCATCCGAGGCGGAAGAGCTGGTACAGGATATTTTCCTGGATGTGTGGCATCGTCGCGAAGAGTTGCAGATCAACTCCTTGAGCGCCTATCTGGCGACAGCCGTAAAGTATAGGGTGATCAATGCGCTGGCAAAAAGAAACCGGCAGCTCCGCTATAAGCAGCACGCCGGTCAGACCACGACCGAAGCGGATCTTTCCACGGAACAATGGCTGAGCTTCGGGGACCTCCGGGATAAGTTGGGAAAGCTCGTGGCCGACCTTCCCGAAAAATGCCGTATCGTCTTTCAGCTAAGCAGGGACAAAGGCTTCTCACAGAAAGAGATAGCCCATGAATTGGGCATCGCCGAAAAGACGGTCGAAGCCCATCTCTCAAAGGCCATCCGGACTTTGCGGACCCACCTGGCCAAACTTATCATGCTCCTTTTCTGAACATTTTTTAAAACTCCACTAAGGGTTTTATCCGCATCGCTTGACTTATCAGTAAAGCCATTGCATGGCACCTGGAAATCCTGACAAAAGATATCTTGAGCTGGCGGAAAAGTGGTTGAATGGAACCATTACTCCTGAAGAAGAAAAAGAGTTTGCCGCGTGGTACAACGCCGGCCAGGATGAGACTGTTTTTCTGCCTCCTGTATTTGCACCTGGCAGAGAAGCGCTGAGGGAAAGGATACTCCGGAACATAGAGCAACGCAGAGAAACAAAGGTTATCAGAAGACCCAGGTATTGGAGAATGGCGGCGGCCGCTGCTGTAATACTTTTAATAGTCGCAGGCATTTGGCTCTGGTACAATGGACGCACCACCCGCACCTCCCAGCGTCTGGCAGTGAAGTCAAACTCCATGAAAGACAGGGCGCCGGGTGGATATAAGGCGCGGCTTACACTTGCCAATGGCGCTATTATCCTGCTGGACAGCAGCCGTAACGGCAACCTTACCAGGGAAGGCAACACAGATATCAAAAAGCAGGGTGGGCAGCTGATATATGATACGCTGGCAAGCGCATCACAGGCAGACAGGGCACTTGCTTTTAATACACTGACCACGCCACGTGGCGGACAATATCAGCTCGTGCTCCCCGATGGCAGCAAGGTTTGGCTCAACGCCGTTTCGTCACTGCGATATCCAACCGCATTTACAGGTAATGAAAGACGGGTTCAGCTCACAGGAGAAGCCTATTTTGAAATAAAGTCCATCCCGCGCAGCGGGGGCGGCAAGATTCCCTTTATCGTAGAAGTAAATACATCGTCCGGCGCAGGAACACGGGGCATGGAGGTGGAGGTCCTTGGCACCGGGTTCAATGTCAACGCATACAACGACGAGACGATGATAAGGACCACCCTGCTGGAAGGTAGTGTGAAGATAAGAAAGGGGGATAACACAGGTCTGCTCAGACCGGGGCAGCAAGCAGGCGTAACGGCTCATGGTGACATAAAGATCTTCGATGATGCAGACCTTGAAGCCACTGTCGCATGGAAGAACGGATACTTCAAGTTCGATGACGCCAACATAGCGGAGATCATGCGACAGGCTGCAAGATGGTATGACATGGATGTAGGATACGACAAAAGCATAATGGACGAGAGCTTCTCGGGAACCCTCCCAAGATCAGAATACTTATCCTCGTTATTAAAAATATTGGAGCTGACAAAAACAGTAAAATTTACGATCGAAGGTCGGAAAGTCATGGTTGAACCTTACCGATGAAAAGCAAAGGCCCCGCCTGTATACGCCGGAAAATAAAAGCCAGGAGTGATCTCACCCACCCCTGGCCGACAGATCCGGAGACCGGACAGGTTTGGGTAACCCTTTGTGAAAAGAGTAGTTATTATTCGCTTAACAAAACCCAAACAAACCAAAGGTATGCCAGTACAAGAACCTTTCAAAACCCCTTTTTCCAGAGGTTTTGCATCAACCAAATTGCTGCTGATTATGAAGCTGACAGTTTTATTAACCATGGTGGCTTTCTTGCAGGCAAGCGCACACCTGGAGGCGCAGAAAGTGACGATCACCGGGAAAAGTATCCCTCTTTCCCAGGTGTTTAAAGAGATCAAACGGCAGACAGGCTGTAACTTCTTTTACAACAACAGGATATTGCGGCACGCCAACAGAGTGGATATCGATGCCCGTGAGGCGCCCCTCCGGCAGGTGCTGGACGAGTGCCTTAAAGATCAGCCGCTCTCGTATGTTCTTCAGGACAATATCATCGTCATCAGCGAAAAAACATATGCCCCGGCCGGCAACGGAGAGCTGGCAAGTATCGATATCACAGGCCGGGTGACGGACGCGGCCGGCAAACCCCTGGAAGGAGTATCCGTCCGGGTGAAAGGCATGAGCAGAGGGACTTCCACTGCCGCTGACGGGTCGTTTACATTAAAGGGAGTAAAGGAAAACGCAGTCCTGGAAATATCCTATGTAGGCTATGCGCCGCAAAACATTGCCGTTAACAAACGCACAGACATCGCCATCACCCTGTCCCTCGAGACCAGGGTCGAAGAGGCCGTCATTGTAACATATGGTACACAACGCAGAAGAGAGATCGTGGGCGCCGTAACCCAGCTGAACGCCGCCGATATGAAGGACATGCCCACCGGCACTTTTGCGGACAGGCTCCAGGGTAAGGTGACGGGCGTACAGATCAACAATTCGACAGGAAGACCCGGACAAGGCATCGACTTCCGCATCCGTGGCGCCGTCTCCTTCAATGCCAGCAATCGTCCCCTGTTCGTGATCGACGGTATCCCCATCAGCGGCGAGACCGACAATATCAATTCCATCAACCCCGATGAGATCGAAACCTTCACCGTCCTGAAGGACGCTTCCGCCACTGCGCTGTATGGCTCCCGGGCATCCAACGGCGTCATCCTCATAACAACCAAAAGAGCAAAGGCCGGACAGTCAACAGTGGAGCTTAATGCCTACAATGGTATCGCCGCATTCCCCAATGAAAGAAGACCCGGGTATATGAATGCCACTGAGCTGGCCACCTATATGAAAGCGTTCTATGAAGACAAGATCAAATACGAAGGCTATACCGGAGGTGTGCCGGCAGCTTATCAAAACCCTGCACAATACGGAAAGGGCACGGATTGGCTGGGCCTCATGCTGAGGAACGCTCCCGTTACGGACTTCAATATCACCGTGGCTAACGACAGGGAAAGATCTTCCACCAGCCTGATAGGGGGTTATCTCGATCAACAGGGTATCATGAAGAATACGGGTTACAAACGGTTTTCGCTACGGCTGAACAACGAATACAAACCCAACGAATATGTAAAGCTCGGTGTAAACCTCGCCCCAACCCTGCAGCTGGAACATAACACCCGCGTTGCAAACATAGATGGCCAGCGCCAGATCGTAGCCGCCGCGCTCTATATGCCGCCCATGGGCGCGTATAAGAACCCCGATGGAACGCTCACCACCACCGTAACTGGCTTCCCCAACCTCTTTACCTGGCCCAATATGTACCGGGTGCTGCTGCTGCAAAATGACGATTACACGCGCTACAGGCTGCTGGGGAACGCTTATGCCGAGATCCGCTTTCTAAAGGACTTTGTCTTCAGGTCGGTTATTGACGTTGATGTAAATGGGCTTACCAGAAAGAACTTCCTTCCTTCTACCGCACAGGGGACTTTCAACAGTCTTCCTCCGCAGCCGGCCACGGGTATTTCCGCGTTCAACAACAACTATACCTGGACAAATGAGAACACCCTGACCTGGCAAAAGATGCTGGGCGACCACAATATCCAGGCCCTTGCCGGCTACACGGCACAGCGGTTCAACGACTACCGTAATAATATCAACGGCAATACCTACCCCAATGACAACATCCCTTACCTGAACTACGCCGCCGTCATCAGCTCCTATGGCAGCAGCTCCGAAGTCTGGACACTGCTATCCATGATAGGGCGGGTGAACTATAGCTATAAAAATAAATACTTTCTCCAGGGCGCCATCCGCCGGGACGGCTCATCCCGCTTCGGCACTGACAAACAGTACGGTTACTTTCCTTCCGTGGGCGCCGGCTGGGTAGTAAGCGATGAGAGCTTTATGAAAGCTGCCCGCCCCGTGAGCTTTCTGAAATTACGGGCCAGCTATGGTATCACGGGCAATAACACATTCAATACCATCAATGGTGTTTCCGGCAACTATCCTTCTATTGCCCTGACATCCGCCGCCAACTATGTCTTTGGATCCACACTTGCGCAGGGGCTGGTACAATCCACGCTGGGCAACTCGCTGCTTAGCTGGGAAAGGAATAAACAACTGGACCTTGGTATAGATATCAGCGTCCTGAACAACCGCATCAGCCTGACATATGATTACTACCACAGGATTACGGATGGCTTATTGTACCAGGTCGATGTACCCAGGGGTTCCGGTTTTTCCAGCGTACCGGCCAACATCGGCGCCGTCAAGCTTTGGGGACATGAAATATCCGTCAGCTCCAGGAACCTTGTAGGAGCACTAAAATGGAATTCCACCGTCAACATATCCTTCGACAGGAATATCGTAACCAGGCTGGGCACCAGCAATGCACCCATATCCGCCGTAGGATCGAACACATTCTCCGAGTTCACGGATTTCAGGACAGAAGTAGGCAAACCATTGGGACAGTTCTATGGATATGTATTTGACGGCGTTTTCATGACCCAGGCGGAATATCTGAAGGGACCCAAATATTATACGGGCGTTTCGACGGTGGGCACAGCGAGGATGAAGGACCTCAACGGAGATAATATCATCGATCCTACCAACGACAGGACCTATATCGGCAATCCCAACCCAAGCTTCGTATTCGGGATCACCAACACGCTGTCATACAGGAACTTCGACATGAACATCGTCTTCTCGGGGACATATGGCAACAAGATCAAGGATGGTATGGCGGAGAGCGGCTATAACCTGGACGGGGTGTTCAACGGTCCAAAGGAGCTTCTTCATCATTGGCGCTCCGAGAGCGATCCGGGCAACGGGCAGGTACCTCGTACCCTGGCAGGTACTACCGCGTATTTCAGGGCCGACAACTCCAAGTTTATTTACGACGGCTCGCACCTTACCTGTAACAATATTACGCTGGGATACACGCTGCCCATCAACCCATCTTTCAGATACATAAAGAAACTGCGTTGCTATGCCAGCGCTCAGCAGGCATTTGTTCTGACCAGCTATCCCGGCATGAACCCGGAAGTGAATCAGAGCGGCCTGAACGGCACTGCGCAGGGACAAGACCTGGGCAACTATCCCATCCCAAGGACATTCACCTTCGGGATCAATGTCGGTCTGTAAAATTTCTTCCAAACACCAATCTTAAAAAAATGAAAAAGATTACCATATATATAATTTTCGCTTTGCTGGGTCTGGCCTCCTGTAAGAAGAGCTTCCTGGATCAAAGCCCCCTGAGCCAGGGCAATGCGGCCGGATTTTACAAGACACAAACCGATTTTGAGCAGGCCCTGAATGGCGCCTACCAGGGTCTCCGCAACAGCATGGCTTCCGCCACCAGCTGCTGGCTGATGGGGGAGATGCGCTCCGACAACGCCTTTTATGATTATAAGGCATCCGACAGGGCCGTAGTGAATGTCTATCGCGAGAACATCGACAATTTCCTGGATGACAAATTCAATACCGAGACGGCCGGTATGTGGAGTAACAACTATGTCGCCATCAGCCGGGCAAATGCCATCCTGGACCGTATCGGCGACATAACCCTTGCGGATTCCGTAAAGAGCAGGATCACCGGCGAAGCGAAATTCATACGCGCCCTTTCTTACTTTTACCTGGTCCGTTATTATGGAGGCGTGCCGCTGTACCTCCACGCCGTGCAAAATCAGAGCGAAGCTTTCTTAGCCAGGTCTTCCACCGATTCCGTATATGCGCAGATCATCGCTGATGCGACAGACGCCACGCAAAAACTGAATGCCCCCGCTTTTCCTCAGACAGGGCGCGCTACAAAAGGCTCCGCGCTGACCCTGCTGGCGGACGTCTATATGACACAAAAGAAATACGCCGACGCGGAAGCAGCCCTGGAAAAAGTGACCCGGATGGGCTATCAGCTTCAGACCGACTATGCCGCCGTCTTTGCCACGAATAATAAGAACAGCAAGGAGTCTGTTTTTGAGATACAGTATTCCATGTCCATCCTCGGTCAGGAAAGCGCCTTTATTTACTGGTACATTCCCAGAATGGCCAACTGCACTGTCGTCACGGGCGATATTGCCAATACCATTACCACTTATGGAGGATGGAATACGCCGACGCAGGACCTGATCAATGCTTACGAGTCAGGTGACAAACGTCTGGACGCTTCCATTGCTGTCGCGGAAGGCACCTGGAGCTCCAGCTCCGACTTTACCGCATCTGCTGTAAAAAGTATCGTAGGGTATACACCCGCTCCGGGAAAGGTGGGGAGACCATTCAACAAAAAATACCTGCATACGCACAGCCTGCAGTACAAGACGGACGACAACTGGCCGGTATACCGTTACGCGGAAGTATTATTGCTATTGGCAGAAAGTCTGAACGAACAAGGAAAGTCTGCGGATGCCCTTCCCTGGGTAAACCTGGTACGGGGCAGGGCCGGTCTTGCGCCCCTGACATCCAACGACCAGGCCGTGCTTCGCGATTCCATCCTGCACGAAAGAAGGGTGGAGCTGGCCTTTGAGAACAAACGATGGCTGGACCTGGTAAGAACGGGCAATGCCATCACTGTCATGAATGCACAAGGCGATGTGCTTAGGACGGCAAACGACTATCTGTCCCCCAACTCATATAAGCTGACCACCGACAGATTGCTTTTCCCCATACCATATGCCGAGACACAGTTGAATACCAGGCTTACGCAGAACCATGGGTATGAATAGGACTCCCCCGTAGCTTTTTCAAAAACATAAAAACCTAAGCAATGAAAATCAGATTTTATTTTCTTGCAGGTGCTGCTATTGCACTTGCCGCTGCTTACATGGCCTGTAAACGGGAAACGGCCATCCGGCAGCCTGCTGCTGAACCGCAGGGATCAAAGACTTCCGTGATGCAGCCACTCGCCACGGCTTGCGGTTGCTGGATCGCGACCACCAACCAGGACAGCGATCACCAGATCGAGGTCTATGACCCAGCTGTTTACGACTGGAATACTGCCGCCGCGCTGAAATGGAGCTGGAAACCTACAACGGCCAAAGGATACAGCAGCTCTGAGGTCAGTCTGTGGGACGATCCGACGGATGTAAAGCTGCGTAATACCACCGTATTTTCCGGCACCAGCCAGGCCATTGTAACCAGCGGTGGTATCATGGCAACCATTGCCGCCTATCCTTCCGGCGCAAGGGAATGGATCATAGGATTTCACCAATACACGGGCGTACACTCGGTGGAATTGCTACCCAACGGGAATATCGCTGTCGCTGCTGCGGGTACAACCGGTCAGCCCTATGGCAACTGGATAAGAGTATACTCCTCTTCGCAGGCCCCTCCCAACCATGCCAATTATGATCAGTTTAATCTCACCTCTGCTCATGCCGTCCTGTGGGATCCGTCTATCAACCGTCTTTGGGTGACGGGTTATATGCCCGGCATCAGTAAACATGTACTCACTGCCCTGATCGTAGGAGGCACAGCCGCCAATCCAACACTGACGGAAGATACTACCCGGAGAAGCATACTGCCCGGCGCATGGGGACATGACGTATATCCTTACTACTATGATAACAACAAGCTCTGGGTAAGCATGAACACCGATTTTAACAACGGCGGCGTCTATCTCTACGACAAGACGACAAAGACCTTTACCACCGCACCTGGCGCTTCCAACCGCGACTTTGTAAAAAGCATCGGCAACCAGCCCTCCGGCCAGATAGTTGAGGCCCGTCCCCGCCCCAACCCGTCCACCGGCTGGGTGACGGACACCGTCGATTTTTACTCCCCCGCAGGCGCATTGAATGCACAACGCGCAGTGACGGGCGCCAAATTTTATAAAGCACGCGTATTTGATCCCGATTATCAATAAACAGGAGCCATCATAAAAAGTATCCGCTCAACAGCGGATACTTCCGTTACTTCCCGCCCCGGCCATCCGGTTAATTTGCCACAAGATTTGCTTTTTCTTTGGCAATACCGATCGTAGCGATATTTCCTGAATTGAATTTCAAATAATCGGCTTCAATGCCGTCTGAAAAGATCACACCGTTGTTTGGCATCAGGGATTCTATGACGAGATGTGTTTGACCTGTTACGATCCCTGCCTGAATGTTCGTTTGGGTTTTCTTACTTGCAAAAGGCTCTCGTACCGCGAATAAAAGCTGGTTCTCTTTTAATTTGGGGTATTTCTTTTTTGAATTGTCATTTTCAATGAACTTATGCATTCCAAAAGACATATTGAAGATCGAGCTTAACCATCCGGTTGAGCCGGCCTGGGTTGACACAATAATACCCGAAGAAGAGTGCTCTTCGATCTTGTTTTGAAAAGAGATCTTATACCGGGCGGATACATGCGTCGATGCGCCGATAAAGAGGTCATTGAAGGCCAGCAGTCGTTGACCGTCATTCAGCCTTGCTTCCGCAAATGAAACAGAGCGTAAATGAGATTTATTTTTGATCACATTTTCAACCGCAATAATAAAGTTATCAGGGTTAAAAGGAAGCAGTACTCCATCATATCTATCTTCATCGGGGTTTATCGCGACGATGGGTATTCCATTCACATACTTGGCGGCGTTGGCAACCAGGCCATCCTGTCCGATCACAATGGCCAGCTGCTTTTCATTGAACAGGAAAGAAGGAACAAATGAACGTTCAACGATCTTGTTCTTTATAATGGTGGAAAGCTGCCGCTGGACGAGAGAAAGCGATCTTACAAAATTCTCATGCTCTATTTCGTAGTCTTCAAATTTCCCACCCAGCCGTTCAATATAAAACTGCGCCTGTTGTTTTGTGTTGAATCGCTCGATCAACGCCTCCAACCTTGTTTTGTTCTTGATAATGATTGCGTATTCGATGCTCATCGTTTACCCTCTTTCTTTCTTATCGGTTAAAAGTGTTTCCAGCAGGTCAGGGCTGATATTCAGGCTGCCTATCCTGCCTGCATTTTCAGCAAGCTGTCTGAAAGCAAGCGCTACATTGAATTTAGCGTCGCCTTTATTTGTTAACGCCATCAAAGTTTTCCAATCCATCTCTTTATAAGGTTTCAGGGTAGTTTCAAGAACATATCCCTGTGTTTCCGCTTCTTTTCGCTCGTTAGCGGTTTTCTGTTCGATAAGCCCCTTTCGTTGATTCTCTACGGAAATATCAGCCTGTACTTTCATTTCCCTGAGTTTTCTGTCGTTTTCCGCCTGCTGTATTTCTGCTTCCATCTTTTTTTCGGAGATCTGCTTTTTCTTTTCCTCAACGGCGATCTCTGTGTTTAATTCACTTTCTTTGATCTTCCTCTCCTGCTCGACTGCAAAATTTCTTCTTTCATATATTGCCTGATCGGCTTCCTGTTGCAATTTTTCCCTTGTTTCCGTCTCGAGCGCTTTTCCCATTTCAGGAGTTGCTTTAATGGCGAGTACGTTTACCCCCAGGATCTCAATGCCAAGCATTGAAATGGCTTGCGAATTCATAACGCCTTCCGAGATCTTTGCTTCTATGGATTTAGCAGAACGTATGGATTCTTTTAATCCAAGTCCATGGATAAAGGAGGAGGTGGAAGTTTGGGCCTCGCTGATAATTCTTTGATTCAGTTTTTCGGTATCGTCCTTTTTGTAAACTCCTTTTTCACTTACGGTAAAATCGAGCAGCTCGGCCAGTTGCTTGGGGTTCCCGATCTTGTATGTTATCTGCCCCTGTATGCTCACAGTCTGATAATCCTTGGTTGTCTCACTAAAAATGAATGGCAGGTCATTACTCCCCATAGGGACTGCGGCGATGGATGTTGTCGGCGCAAAATAGAAAAATGAAAGCCCGCGTCCTTCTTTTGAAACCTTTCCGTTTTTAAATTTGATGACATAGGTCATCGAGTCAAATTTGATGTATTTAAGCCCAAACATAGCTTCTACGGTTTAAATGATTATTTAAGGTTGTTTTAATATATCGTTATATAAAGTATAGTTTTCAATATCGTAACAGACAAATATTATTTTATCGAATGACGCTGCTTCCGGGAAATTTTGGGTAGTGTCAATGGCTATCCGGGCCGCCAGGTCTTTGGGGAACCGGTATATGCCGGTACTGATGTTTGGAAATGCGACTGTTTTAAGATTGTGTGCCCGGGCTATATTCAGTGAGCTGGTATAACAGCTGCTGAGCAAGTCCGCTTCATTGTTGGTTCCCCCGGTCCATACCGGCCCGACCGTGTGTATTACATATCTGCAAGGTAAGTTCCCTCCGGTGGTAATAACGGCCTGTCCCGTCGGACAACCTCCCTGTTTATTTCTTATTTTTATACATTCTTCCAATATGGCTTTGCCACCTTTTCTGTGAATAGCGCCATCTACGCCGCCACCTCCCAAAAGAGAGCTATTGGCAGCATTTACAATGGCGTCGGCTGCAATGTTGGTGATATCTCCTTTGATGATTTCTATTTCCATTTGCATCAGGTATTTAAGACATACTAATGTTGAGCTGAAAATTATTCGGTTTCAATTTTTTATTGAATTTATAAAGATCAGGATGCCTGTTCTGCAAACCTTCTCTCTTATTTCCGGTATTGATGATATACTGGGAATCAAGAATTTTCCTTCTAAAATTCCGCCTGTCTATATCAATGCCAAGGATACATTCATACAGCTGGTGTAATTCGGGAAGGGTAAATAGATCATCTAAAAGCTCGAAGCCGACGGGGTAGTATAAAATTTTGGATTTCAGCCGTTGCAATGCTTTTTCGAATATTGATGCATGGTCAAAACCCAGTTTCGGCATTTTATGGACATCGAACCATTTTACATCGTTTGCCATACTGCCGGCAACAATTTGAAATTTCTGCGGATTGATCAAAGCGAAATATGCTATGGAGATCACCCTGCCACGGGGATCTCTTTCCAGGTCATCGAAAGAATACAGTTGTTCAAGGTATAAATTGTCAATACCTAATTTTGTTTTCAATATCCTTGAACAGGTGGATTGAAAGGTTTCTTCCATATGTAAAAACCCACCAGGCAAGGTCCAGTCTCCTTTAAAAGGCTCATCCTTTCGATTGAGTAACAGAACCGATAGCGTAGTGTCATAGTATCCAAAAACAATCAGATCGACGGCTAATGAAGGGTTTTTGTAAGAGTGGAAAGAGTTCATTGTTTGCGTTATTATGACGCAAACTAAACCCTTTTTTCGGATCGTGCAAATATTTTCTTGTCCGGCTCCGCTATCCTTTCCCTCCTTTTAGTAATTGCTCTATTGCACCTATAGTTCGATCGCCTTCAGAAGGCCTTGGCGCACTGTTAGTTACAATCTTTCCCTCTTTGTTTACAAGTATGTATGAGGGATATCCTGGTAAATCGTAAGTACCCATAAACAATTGACCCGCATCCCTGTCAAAAAAATAGTTCTCTCCATGCAGGTCTTGCTCTTTTACCATTTTCTTCCAGACGGCCATATCAGACGAAAGACACAGATTTACAAAAACCACATCCTTTTGCTCGAATGCTTTATGTAAGGCAGGTGTTTGCTTAAATTCTGCCCGGCAGGGACCGCACCAGGTGGCATAAACATCGATATAGATCACTTCACCCGGGTATTTTTCGGCCAGGTAACCGAATATATCGCGTGCGGGAAGCGACGCCGCCTCTCCACTGGAAGTTAAATAGCTTACGCCCGTAAGAGATATTATGGGAAAGACGGGATACCGTTTCCTGTTCACCTCGTTTTTTAGATAAACTGCATACAATGGCTGTGTAAAAAAGCTTTCCATATTTTCCAGTGAATCCAGCAAAGCGGGCGTTTTCCCGGTCAGGGAAGAGATAAAACGATAGATCATAAGATCACGGCAGGGGGTAGATGGTTCTCTTAATAAAATGGCTACACCCCGTCTAGTGGCATCTTGCAGCCGGCCCTCTTTTAGCAATCGGCTAAATGCCGTATCGGTCCGGGTAATTAAATAAACGTAGTTTCCAAGATGAACAGGGAACATCATGCTCCGGAAGTTGGCCGCATTATGTATATCAAAAAATTCATCCGCGAAGATTCGTATGCGGTCCTGTTGATCTGCCGACGTGATGCTATTGATATCCACGTAGCCGTCTATTTGCTGCGATACAATGTACCGGATATCGTTTCGTGCCCACGCGGTCACAGCTGGGTCAGGCGTGTTGGCGCTGGCGTATTTTTCAAGTGAGTCCATGTACCGGCCATAACTTTTCTTTATTTGCTGTAGCATATTTTCAGGAGAGGCGGTAAGGTCATATTTTGCGTGAGGCAATTTATACAGGTAGTTGACACACTTGTTGAGTTGGCTGCTGAGTGCTGCATCGTCTCCTGTAATGGTAAGCCAGCCAAAATTGGCTTTACGAGGCAGGGAAGCATCGATGGTAAGATGAACGGAGTCTCCCGGCTGAACATAGAGGTTGATAAAAAAGTCATCGAACTGCACCGTCATGTTCTGGGTAAAAATCATTTCTTCCTGAACGCTGAAAGCGCCGTTTTCATTCAACCGGACGCTTTTGCTGTAACTTTTGAGCGGATGACAAAAATTTACTTTTATTACTTTGGGGGTAGACTTATCACTATAAATGATCCGGCCTGTAATGGTGACTGGCTTACCGGGTATCTGCTGCGCCGAGATGTTTGTCATGAATAGCGCTACAGATAAAAGACATAGGAATGCCTTATCATTAAAAACAAACTTCATGTTTTGCTTTGGTTTATGCTGATAAAGAACCGGAAAAATATTGGCTGTTGTTTGTCTGATCCGGCCTGTTTATTTGTCTTTTTTGACATAGCAGCAGCGGTATGTTCACCCCGATAAAAAATAGGGCCGACACCCCCTTCCTGCCAGGCCGCGGAAGGGGGAATTACACTATTGAGAGGGTAGCCTTTTTGGGAAAAGATGCTTTCTTTAAAAGATATGTTACTATAATACCCACAAAGCCGAATGCGGGAAAGACCTATGATGATAAGGATCAGTAGGTGGATTTAGATCTTTATAAAAGCCTGTGTATATTGAAAGGCGCCCTGGGCATCCACCAGCTTCAGGAAATAGTTGCCGTTGCTGAGATGGGCGATGTTGATAGTCCGTTGAGTGGCGCCGACCGGAAGCTCAACACGACTGTTCATTACCAGCACACCGGAAGCATTATATACCTGTACGATGACACTGCCTGCTTTTTCGCTGATAAGGCTATAGTTCAGGGTGGCAGCCACAGGGTTCGGATAGAGCTGCATGTTGCTGCTGTTCCCTCTATAAGTATTGCTCAGTACAATGGTCTTTGAATAATATACAGCATTATCCAGGTCTACATGGCGTAACCGGTAAAAATTATTTCCTACAGACATCGACTGATCTGAATAATGGTAGGTATAGGCCATTTCCGCATTGACAGAGTTCACCTTCCCGATGGAATCGAAATCAATTCCATTGGTGGAACGTTCTACTACGAAGTATCGCCCGTTCGTTTCTTTTTCCGACACCCAGGTCAGTTGACCCGTGCTGCCGGCTACTGTCCCTGTAAATCCGGTTATTTGCACAGGCAGCGTAACCTGGACAGACACCGCCTTTGAATAGGTAGACATCGTACATACGCTGTTTGAAACCGCTACGCTTACCGTCTTTATCCCCGTGGTCGCCCAGGAGATGTTAGACGGCGTTGCGCTGGTAGACGAGGCCTGGCTTGCATCATCGGAAAATGACCAGTTGTAAATCGTACTGGCCGGGCTATTGGTCAAAGAGTAACTATTGGAATATGCAATTGCGGAAGTTGAAGGTCCCGATATGGAAAGGGGACTGCCTGAAGCAGGCGCCAGCTCGATGTCCCAAACCACAACACCAAAGGTTGTAGTGTTATTAACCGACGAAAATTGAATATTCAGCTTTTTGTCCGTGGAATTGGCAGGCACGGTGATGGAAAATGTTTTTGATTGTGGAGACCAGGTTGTGCTGTTATACAGCTGTGCATTGGTTATATAGTTCGTATTTGAGGTAGCGCCTGTCACTTTTAATTGTATGCCCGGGTTGGTAGGTGTTCCGATTTGCGGCCTGCGGGCGGCTTGGTAGGTGAGGGTATACGTAAGACCGGGCATGATACACACTTGTTGATTGATGGTCCGCTCCACGTCCAGCTCTGTAACATATATACTGGAGGAAGGCCCACCATAAGTGGTTTGAGGGTTAACCTCTATGGTTGAGCTGGTGCTCCATCCCGTAGAAGACCCGCCGGTGAAATTTGAGTTTGTCACAAGGTTCTGTGCCTGGAGACTTGTGAGATTCAGTAAGGTTAGCATTACAGTCAGGGTCAGGCTGTTGAAAATGGCAATGCGATGTGTTGAAGTAATCATAAAAGTTGGATTCAGGGATATTGGAGGAAAAATCAGACCAGAATGAATTCCGTATGGTTATTAGGTGATAACGCATGATATTATTTTTGTTGCATTCCAAACATGGGATTAAATTCTCTGGAAGAGATTTTTTCCTCTCTTCGTCGCGCTGCTTCTACCTAATTCAACCTCTAATTTTGTTTTGACGCATCAAACCAAAAGCCCTGTCTAAATCGACCCACTATAAAGTCTATTTTACACCCCAACGAAACAAACTTTAGACAATAATTTTGATTTTGAGAATTGACAGTATTTAAAACATTAACCAATAAAAAAATAAACCATGCAACAAGATCAAAATTACACCGCCTCCTTTTTGGTGGATCAATCTCCGAGAGAAGTCTTCAATGCCGTCACGAATGCCCGGGGATGGTGGTCAGAAGAAATTGCGGGCAGCACAGACAAGCTCAATGATATATTTCTATATCATTACCAGGATGTCCATCGTGCCAGGATAAAATTAATAGAAGTCGTTCCCGACAAAAAAATGGTTTGGGAGGTGCTGGACAACTATTTCAACTTTACTCAGGATGAGACCGAATGGAAAGGTACAAAGATGATCTTCGAGATCTCCCAAAAGGGCAATCAAACGCAGCTCCATTTCACTCACCAGGGGTTGGTTCCAGCATATGAATGCTTCGATGTTTGCAACGATGCCTGGAGCAATTACATAAAGAACAGCTTGTATAGCCTGATCACTAAGGGTAAGGGACAGCCGAACCCCAAAGAAGGTGGGTTTAATGCCGAGGTGATTAAAAAATGGGGTTTACAGGAACAATAGAAAAAATAAAAAATAAAATATGGAAAATCAAAGCTTCACCGCTTCCTACCTGGTTGATCAGTCGCCCAGGGAAGCATTCGACGCCTTCAATAATGTTCGCGGGTGGTGGACAGAAAACCTTGAAGGAGATACACGCAAACTGGACGATGAATTTGACGTCCGTTTCGGAGATGTACATTATTCCAGGCAAAAATTGATAGAAGTCATTCCTGATACAAAAGTCGTTTGGCTTGTCACGGACAGCAAGCTCAACTTCATCGAAGACAAAAGTGAATGGACGAATACAAAAATTATTTTTGAGGTTGCCAGACAAGGTAATCAAACGCAAGTCCGATTCACTCATCTGGGCCTTGTTCCCCAGGGTGAATGTTACGGCGCCTGTTCAAATGCCTGGAGCGATTATATCAATAACAGCCTGCGCAAGCTGATCACTACAGGAAAGGGGCAGCCCTCTCCCAGGGAAGGGGAAAAGGAACCGGCAAAGCAATAAAATATAAATGTATGAAAACACCGATAACCACGCTGCTTGCAACAATTGTGGCCCTGCTATTCTCGCTCACAATGACCGCTCAAAGTAAACCGGCATCCGATTTTACTACCACTCTGTTGGTGGATCAGACCCCGAAAGAAGTTTTCAATGCCATTACCAATGTTCGCGGATGGTGGTCGGAAGACATTGCGGGTAGCACAGACAAGCTCAATGATGTGTTTTTGTATCATTACAAAAACGTCCATCGTGCCAGGATTAAATTAATAGAAGTCATTCCTGACAAAAAGATAGTCTGGCTGGTGATGGATAATCACTTCAGCTTTACAAAGGACTCCACCGAATGGACGGGCACCAGGATAAGCTTCGAGATTTCAAAAAAAGGAGATCAAACGCAACTACGCTTTACACACATCGGCCTGGTACCCGGATATGAATGCTACAATGTTTGCAGGGAAGGGTGGGGCAATTATATAGACAATAGTTTGCGTAACTTGATCACTACGGGTAAAGGGCGCCCCAACCCGAAAGAAGGCGGCTTCAATTCCCAGATGGTCGAAAAGTATGGGTTGAAGCAGTAATGTGACTGATTGAGCAACCGTTTTATCAGGGCGCCTTCGGAAAGGGAGGCGCTTTTTGTTTTTTAAAATTTTGCTGCTTCTCCCTCTTATTCACGATAAAGCGAAGTATGCTTCGTATTTCTATGTAACAACGTCTGAAACGTCTTCCTTTTAACAAAAAGCAAACTAAACTTCGCTTTTGACTGAAATTCAAGATTTTTTTTCCTTATTTTTATGAAAAAGCGAAGGATAATGCGCATTGAACTAGTCGATTTGGGAGAAAGACTTCGGCAGCGCCGGGAATTACTGGGTCTGTTACAGACCCAACTGGCAGCATTATCTGGTATCAGTACACGCACGATCCAGTTAGTAGAACAAGGCAAAGGCAACCCATCCCTGGGAACGCTCATCCAGCTCGCTGATCCTCTTGGGCTACGGCTGGATCTCATATTGAAAGAACTGGTTAAAACAGGTAAACAATGAGGACTGCCAAGGTCTTTTACAACAACATGCTGGCCGGCTACCTGTCTAAAGAGGCAGGCATATACCGCTTTGTATATGACAAGCAGTACCTGGCCACTGCCGGCAGCCGGCCGGTTAGCCTCACACTGCCACTGCGGGAAGCATCATATGAAAGCGATATACTTTTTCCTGCTTTTGTCAATCTCCTGAGTGAAGGTGCCAACAAAGCTATCCAGAGCCGGCTACTAAAAATTGACGAGAACGACTATTTTGGGCTTTTACTTGCCACCGCAGACGGTGACCGGATAGGCCCCCTGACAATAAAAGAAGATCATGACTTCACCGGAAATTAAAGTTTGTCCTTCAACATTGCGCCCCGGCTTTACCACTTACAGCCCGTTGGCGCAGGCAAACCTATTCGGTAGCCGTACCAGAAGAGTTTCCCATATTCTGCTGTTTGGACCACCAGGAAAAAGCCCTGAGCTGACACGGGAATACAATGAAAAGCGTAAACGTATCAGCATTAGTGGGGTGCAGGAAAAATACAGTCTACGGCAGGAGAAGAATGAACTGATGCTCACAGACACAAGGGGATCCCATATTCTCAAACCGGTTCCAAATGAACGATTAGAACGGTTGGAGGACCTGCCGGCCAATGAGCATGTCAGCATGCAGATTGCCAAACAGGTTTTTGGGATCAGGACGGCCGAATGCGGCATGATCTTTTTTGATGATGGCTCACCGGCCTATCTCACCAGGCGCTTTGACTATAAACCTGATGGCTCAGATAAATATCATTTGGAGGATTTTGCGACGCTCATGGGTAGATCACCAGAGCGGGAAGGGGAGAATTTCAAGTACAACGCTTCCTACCTGGATATTGCAAACCTGATCAGGCAATATACTGCGGCAGCGCCAGTGGTCCTTGTAGAGTTCTTCCGTCTGCTGGTGTTCAATTACCTCATTGCCAATGGAGATGCGCATCTGAAGAATTTCACGCTGATGGAGACTATACAGGGAGATTATACCCTTTCTCCTGCCTATGACCTGCTATGCACAAAGCTGCATCTTGACGATAATCATCTGGCGTTAAACGGTGGTCTTTACAAGGGAGATCATGACGAGGCAACTTATTATAATGGCGGAATGTATACCAGTGCATCCTTCATAGTATTTGCGGAGAAGGCAGGCATCCCTCTGTTGCCGGCGCAACAGGTGATCGGTGAGATCGTACGCAAAACTCCTGAAGCCATCGACCTGATCCAGCGCAGTTTTTTAAGCGAAGAAGCAAAAGGAAAATACATCGAGATCCTCATCCAACGCAAGAACTTACTAAGTTAGCTCGGTGCATCAATTTACCAAAGATTCCTTTCTTACCCTTGCATCCCTAAAACTAATAACATGCCTTTGCATTCCCGAATCATTTCGGTGATCCCAATAGCATTGAAAAAAATGCTTTGGATCAATTACAGCAGTATGCCCAGAAGCCATATGTCGAAGGAACGGATAGTTTCCGAATGGTTATATCCGGGAGTTATTGCCGGTAGGGCTCAATGCCCTACCCGGTTATTTTAAATATTCAATCACCAGTTTGATGACTAAAAGATTTTTTATCTTCCCTCCATGAGAACAATCTTCATAGCAGCTTTGCTCTTTTTTTCCTTGAGTACTCATGCCCAAGGTTATTTGCTAAAAAATGAAAGTGTAATATTTTCATTTCCCTTCTTCTTCCTTCAGCCATTTCTTCCTCCTTTCTATTTCCGCATCACTCACCTCATCAGGCACATATGATCCCAACTTCACCTCACCACCCGGCACATAACTCGCGATAATAACTCCTGTTGTCGAAACCACCGCTTCCGTCAATTTCCATTCCTGTGTCGGGGTACCTTCCTCAAATAATTTTTTTCCTTTACCCAATGTTTTCGGGTGTGTCCAGATATGCAACACATCCACGAGTTGATTTGCAAACAATGTCTGTATCAACCGGCTGCTGCCATGTACCAATAAATCGGGGCCGTCCTGCTCTTTCAGCTTTTTCAATTCATTCACCACATCCCTGTTGATCAATATTGAATTCTTCCAGGAAGTATCTATAGGTGTTGTAGCCACCACGTATTTGTTGATACGGTTGAACTTTTCGCCGATCATATCATTGTGATACGGCCAGTATGCAGCAAATATTTCATATGTACGACGGCCGAGCAACAGATCAAACGGAGTTGACATGATCTTGGCGATCGCATTATTCGACAGCTCATCCGAATACGGAAATTGCCAGCCGCCCCATTTGAATCCGTTCGTACGATCTTCTTCTGGCCCGCCCGGCGCCTGCAACACGCCGTCCATTGTCAAAAATGTTACTACAATAATCTTTCGCATAATCTATATATTTTGTTTACACAAAGCTAAACACCCTTAAAAATCGGGATGGGGTGGAAATACGACAATTATAAAGGCGGCTTGCGACAAAATGCTTGAAAAAGCTCCGATAACCTATACATTCATAAGTGCCTAATTATCAGCTCCCCTTGTTCAGGAGCAGTGTAAATTGATTTTATCTTCTATAATGTTGACTATAATAAGCATTATGAGCAAGCGGAGCACTCAAAAATATACATGAAAACATATGACTATATAAATCCTATATGCAAAGAGTTGGTAAATTTAGAATTAAGGATAGTTTCAAGCTCACGGGCAGGGGGCTTGTCGTGCTTGGAGATTTCCTCGAAGGCAAAGTAAAAATAGGCGACTACCTGCCCTTTAATACAGGTACGCAAAACGTAACAATGCAAATCGCGAGTGTTGAGATGGCGGATAACATCTCAACGAAAGAATATTGGGTAGGTTTTTTATTTGTCTATAAAGATGAGCAACAACGGAATGAACTTCAGGTTTTGAAGTTACAGGAGCAAATCGTTGATATATTAAGGGACAGTGATTAAAGACTACCGGCTGAGAATATTCACTTTTGTCTTAGCTTTATCATGAAAAAGCCCCGGCTAAATGGAAAATAATTCCCCTACTCTTATTGAACTTGAAGTGCACGAGTTGATTGCCTATAAAAAGCCATCATTCTGGAGGTTGGTTTTCAGGTCTGCGAAAGAAGAAAGCTATCTCCTTTTATTAGCCCCAGTTGGGTCACAACCTGATACTATAAAATTACCCATACTCATTGGTAAACATGAAGCAATGCAAATGACGATTGTAATAGAAGGGATGAATCCAAAAATGCCGCTTACCGCCGATCTATTCAAGACAGCTACAGACGCATTTGGCTATAAACTTGATTTTGTTACCATTGATAAAGTGGATGAAGAGCATATTTTTCATAGCACTATGATGTATTCAAATGAAGAGAAGAAGATAGAGCTACATGCGCGTGTTTCGGACGCTATTACGATGGCCTTGAAATATAAATCTCCTATTTATACAGTGCCGGAATTATTAACAAGTGCTGAACAGTACACATAATCAGAAAACAGAAAAGAGTCTCATAAATCGGAACCTTTTCTCTTGGTCTGCTCCCCTAATTAGACAGGTATCTAACCAATTGATCGACGATCTGATCACTTTTAGTGAATTGCCGCCTCACGCAGGACGATAAGTATGGGCTACAATCCCGCCGGGGAAAGCCTTGACATCGACCAATTTCAGGTCCAGCGGTCGAACAACACCATTGAAGATCGCCAGTCCCTCGCCCAAAACCACAGGATGAGTAACCAAAAGGTATTCGTCTATAAGCCCCGTTGCTATCAGGCTCCTCATAAACCCGGCACCTCCAATTGCACAGATCGGTTTCCCCGGCTCGGATTTGAGTTGCCTTATCCCTTCGGCAAGATCACCGTCGAAAACCCGCGCCTCCGCCCAGGAAGCCGCAGCAGGAGACTGTTCCGCATTGGGCGCCGGATCGATGCCTTTAAATCCTTTTTTAGTAAAGACCGCTTTGGGGATCTCGTTCATCGGCACGGCAAAAGGCCCTGTCGCAGTCGGCCAGTAGGGTGCCATAGCCTCGAACGATTTCCTGCCCATGATGATTAGGCCTGCCTCCCGTATTTGCCCGGCGACCCAGGTCCTTGAAGTTTCATCTGAGCTCTTAAAGATCCAATCGTTCTCCCCATTGGGACCACCGACAAAACCGTCGACCGAGATCGACATCTTCATGATTAACTTGCGCATAGTTCAATAATTTGTTTCCCAAAACTAAGTTGCCGTCTTTGAATGAAAAGGGCCTAAAAGCGACATTTCAAGGGGGCAATTAAGTCAGGCTCTTACCTTGACTGTCCGCTCCCCTGGTCTCATTTGGGAAAAGCAGTAAGCTGGATTGATTCCTCAGAAAAGCCGCTGGGTAATTATGAAAAGTTAATGTTGGCATATTTCTTATAATCGCCTCTATGTTTAAAGAATTGATCGAAAATAAAAAGATTGGTGGAGTTAACTGCATGATATGGCAAAATGGGCAAATTCTATATCAGGAGTGTGAGGGATATAAGAATTTGGAGACAAAAGAATCATTGACCGTTGATACGTTATTCAGAATTGCGTCAATGACAAAACCAATTACTTCCGTACTTGCCATGATGTTGTACGAAGAAAAGAAATTGGATCTTGATGACCCGATCACCAGGTGGTTTCCACAGTTTGGGAATATGAAGGTCTTGAACAATCAGCTTGATGAATACGAAGATGCTAACAGGGAGATTACCGTACTCGATTTACTTACACAAAGAGCTGGTATTACTGCCAGTGGATTTCTGCGTGGAGAACTTAACGCTGAATACCTCAGGGTTTTGGGAGGCGATATTGATACAGAGCTTACAAATGAACAATGGGTGAATGGATTGGCAAGCCTGCCGTTGATAAGCCAGCCCGGAGAAGTATTTAAGTATGGGAAATCTACCGACCTATTGGGAATACTCATTTCAAAGATAGAAGGTAAGGCGTTGATCAAGGTGATGGAAGAAAAAATATTCAATCCATTATCAATGACAGATACTTTTTTTGATGTTCCGGATAACAAAAAAAGCAGGTGTGCTTCTAATTTCGGTTTCGATGATTTTGGCAATTTGATCCACCTTGAAACAGTGCCATCAAAAATGGCTTTTAAGCAACGACCCCATGGTTTGGAATTTGAATCTGGCGGTCAGGGGCTTTGGTCAACTATCGATGACTATTTGAAATTTGCTAGAATTTTTGTGGAGAACGGGAGCCCAGGCGGTATTCACATCTTAAAAAAGGAAACTAAAGATTTAATGTGTTCCAATCATTTGACGCCAGCGCAAAGAGAACATTCAAAATTGCTGGGGTCACGTTTGTTTAAAGATAATTTTGGTTTTGGATTGGGCGTGGCTGTTGTTATGACAGAAAGCCCAAATTTGTCGATCCCTTGTACAGGCTCTATTGGCTCTGTAGGTTGGCCAGGGGCTTATGGCGGTTGGTGGTCGGCAGATCCGCAAAAAAGATCCATTGCCATCTTTTTAACACATAGTATGCCCGAATTACATCAGCTTGCACAAGGCATTGGCTTCGAATTATATGAAGCCATTGACATGTTTTCAAAATATATTAATGCGAATCTCTAATTTTCTTTCACCACTTTAATATCCCGGAAAAATGCATCCGTACCGCCGTCCACGAAAAGACCGATAGCACCGCTGTTGGCTGCGCCCAGCTTCAGGTCGTTCACGATCAGCGCCGGCTGCGGATTATCGTTCAGGTACAGTTTGGCCTGAGCATTCTTTACTACGATCTTCATTTTGATCCATTCATTCAGCCCCATGTCGGCATAGGACTCATATTTTCCCTCCGCTTCTTTTCGCAGCCTGTCGAACTTGTAATCAGGATAGGAAAAATATTGCGTGGAATGGTTCCTGCGGAGCTGGTCATCCGCCCTTCCGTTGGTGGGCCTGATGTAAATGGATTCAAATCTGCTGTTGTCCTTATTGATCCTGAATGCTAAACCGATAAACCCCCTCGCATTAACATCCGCGGTGGGCAGCAACCGGCTCAACAGCATTACTTCAATGGTCCCGTTACTGAAATCATCGGTGTTGTTCAGTCGCACGAATGTGGGCAAGTCGGCTCCTTTGGTAGCCGTGTCCCTTACTACCCTCAGCGCTTTCCTGCTATCGATGTTTGTAATCGACATATTCACCAGCACCGGTTTCAGGCTATAGTTCTCGAAAAGCGTGTCCTGGGCAAACAGGATGCAGGAAGAGGACAAGAATACTATACTCATGATCGCGCCGCGCAGCAGGGAAAAGGTTGATGAGAACATAACGATCGTTTTGAAATTGTATAATGATGTTTTTTATTCGGTCCTGAGACTATTGGCGGGATTGGCGATCGCTGATCGCACCGTCTGGAAGCCGATCACCAGCAATGCAATGATCAGTGACAGCAAACCTGCCGATGCAAATATCCACCAGCTGATATTGACACGATAGGCAAAATCCTGCAGCCAGAGATGCATAATATACCAGGCAGCAGGTGAAGCGATGATGATCGCTAGCAGCACCAGTTTGATAAAATCCTTCGACAGAAGCAATACGATACCTGTTACGGATGCGCCCAACACTTTTCGTATACCGATCTCCTTGGTACGCTGGGTAGAAGTGAGCAGCGATAACCCGGATAAACCCAAACCGGCGATCAATATTGCAAGTCCCGCAAACAGACCGAACACCTTACCGAATAGGTAATCGTTGCTGTATTGCCTGTTGAACTTTTCATCGAGAAAATAGTAATCAAAAACATTCCCGGGGAAGTATTTGGCATATGCTTTCTGGATGGCTTCAAGGGTTGCAGGTAATTGCTGAGGATCTACTTTTACAGAGAACCGGCTGTACTGCCCCTGCAGGGTGGGCAACAGCAACATTGGTTCTATCCCGCTTTTCAATGATTTCTGGTGAAAGTCAGCTACAACACCAATGATATCCCATGTACGGTTAAATGCCGTTACCGATTTGCCGACCGCTTCCTGCGGCGATTGAAAAGCCAGTTGACGTAAAGCGGTTTCATTGATGATCAGCGTGTGCACTTTTGCCGGATCGTTGTTATAATCCAATGGTGAAAAATTCCTGCCTGCCAGGAGGTTCATCTGGTACAGGTTGATGAAACGCATGTCCACACCTATGTTCGTCATGGTGCCCTGGTTATTCATGGCAATATCCGTTCTGTTCACATTATTGATCTTGCCCAGCTCTTCTCCCGGTATCCGGCCGGAAACGGCAGCACCTTTCACGTGCGCAAGCTGTTGTATGGTATTGATAAATCCATCCACATTGGTCATGAATGCAGCACCTGGGTTGCTAAGTACCGGTTTTCGCAGGATCATCATCTGCTCCATGTTATATCCCAGCGATTGCCTGGTCATGAACCGGAGTTGCCTGTACACAACAAAAGAACCGATGATCAGAAGCATGCTGATGGCAAATTGTGCTGTAACCAGGCTTTTCCTGAGAAATACACCGGAAACAGATCGCGTAAACTTTCCCTTCAATACTTTCAGTGGGTTGTACGCAGAAAGGACAAATGCAGGATAAAAGCCGGATAAGAAATTACCTGCAACCGAAAACAGCACAAACAGGATGATAACGCCGGTGTCTGCAGTTTGTTTTGAAAACAGCATACCGATAGAAAGTTCACGGTTCACCAATTGGTTAAACCCATTTTGTAGCAGCACTGTAAGTAAAACCGCTATGATGATCGCAACTGTATTTATCAACAGCGCTTCGGTCAGGAACTGTTTGATCAGTTGCAGCCTGGATGCGCCTGTTACTTTCCTTATACCCACTTCTTTTGCTCTTTCCAGTGACCTGGCAGTAGACAGATTTATATAGTTCATCCACGCCAGCACCAGTATGAACAATGCGATCACCAGCAGGCTCCATACGATACGGTAATTGCCTGTTTTACCGATCTCATATTCAAGGTCGGAATAGAGATAGGCTTTTCGTAAAGGTTGCAGGTAAAATACTTCTTTTATTCCGGAGGCTGCGGCTTTTGGAAAGTATTTTGTGTTTAGGGCTGCGAATTTCCGCTCGACTGTTTTATGATCAGCGCCTTCTTTCAGCTGAATGTATTGCCAGAAAAAAGGTTGTGTAAAATCATGATCCGCTATCGCCGACTGGTTGTTGCCGTTCTTGCTGTAGAGTGAAATATACGACATAAGAAGATCGAAGTGCAACTGTGAATTACCGGAGACGTCCTTGGAGATACCTGTTATTTTATATGGAAGAGAATCCGTATCGAATACCAGCATCTGTCCAAGTAAAGATTGGGGGTCTTTAACGCCCATCTGTTCCCTTGCCATTTTTTCCGATATAATGACACTATTGGGTTCCTGTAAAGCAGTCTGTGGGTCTCCTGCAAGCAGCGTGTAAGTAAACATTGAAAGGAAAGAAGCATCCACCGCAATGGCACGCTGGTCAGCTATTTTTTTATCCGACCATGAAATAACCTCGACCCTGTAAGGCTCCACACGGCAGTATGCCTCTACGTCAGGTATCTCCTGTTTCATAGCCCTGCCAATTCCGGAATAAGTCATGGCGCTGTGCTGCACCAGTGAGCCCTGCTGGTAACGGTCATTTACCACCCTATACAGATTATTCAGGTTTGTATGGAAACGGTCAACACCCAGTTCCGCATTTACATACTGGATGATCAGGATGCAGGCGCATAACCCGATGGAAAGTCCCGTAACAGAAATAAATGAAAAGAATTTGTGTTTGAGCAGGTTTCTCGTGCTTGCCTTTAAATAATTGCGGAACATAGCACGCGAATTAGTTTGTTTAGCAAGCCCGAATGGTTTTATAAATTCCGGTCTTAAATGACGGATAACGTTCCAGGTGAATTGTCGTTTGGCTTTGCCCGGTGATCGCCGATACTGGCGATTAAACAGTTCAACGATATTACCTTCTATTTCATCAAGGTAATCTTCGCTACAAAACCAGCGAAGGAACTTTAATGCTCCTTTTGGAGGATCGGGCTTCATCGGCTAAAGGAAATTTTAGGAATTTGATTATAGATACCGGTACGAAGCTCGTGTTGCTTATCGAGTACCTGTTTGCCCAGGGCGGTAATCACGTAAAACTTCTTCCGCCTTCCACCACGATCTTCTGTAATACCACCAAACCTTGATTTGACAAAGGCCTTTCCCTCGAGACGCTTTAATGCAACATGAATAGCACTGATATTTAATGTCTTTGATGATTTTTCTTCAAGATTTTCATGAATGCTGACGCCGTATGCTTCATCATGCAGCGCAGCTACCATAAGAAGAACGAGTTCTTCGAATTCACCCAGAGAATGATGTTTCATTGTAGATTTACTTAACAAAAGTAAATATAATGTATTTGTTTTACATTTGCTAAGTAAATGGGGCTGGGATAATAAAAAAGTCTCTCGGCGGTGACTTTTATTTTGGTGCTCCCCTGATTGGGCAGATAAATTTTTTTTACCTCTCTTGTCCATTTTGGATAATCTCAGTTGTTATTACTTATTATTTGCAGCACAATTGCACAAGAAAAAGTTTATCTCAATTAAACAATAATAACATAAGTATGAAAAACTCGGTACAAACTTTAATAGCCGATTTAGGATATGGCGAATCGCCACGCTGGCACGATGGAAAGCTTTGGTTTTGTAATTGGACAATGTAGCAAGTAGTTGCCATTGGTATCAACGGTAAAATTGAAACGACAATTACATTACCCTTCACTTCATTTCCATTCTCTATCGACTGGTTCCCGGATGGGCGGCTTATAATAATTTCTGCAAGTGACCAGCCTCTTTTAAGAATGGAATCGAATGGTTCTTTAGTACCTCATGCTGACCTTAGTTCTTTAAACGTAAAAACATGGAACGAAATAGTGATTGACAGCAGAGCGAATATTTACATCAATGGAGGAGACATTATAGCTTTAGTTATTCCTGATGGTTCCATTAAAAAGGTTGCCGACGGCATTTCCTTTCCTAACGGAATGCTTGTGACAAATAACAATTCAACTTTAGTGATAGCTGAATCGCATGGTAAGCGGCTTACTGCATTCGATATAAATAATGATGGAGGCCTTACAAACAGAAGGATATGGGCTGACTTAGAAGATGGAGTGCCTGATGGCATTTGCTTGGATAGCGAAGGGGCTATATGGTATGGAGATGTGCCCAACAAACGATGTGTTCGTGTGCGTGAAGGCGGTGAAGTATTGCAGGTGGTTAATCTTGACAAAGGATGCTTTGCTTGTGCACTTGGAGGAACAGACAAAAAACCTTGTTCATGACGGTTGCAGAATGGCGTGGATTTGAAAAAATGTTGGATGGAAAGCGTACCGGCGAGGTCCAGGCCGTAGACGTTTCTGTAAAAGGTGTAAAATGATATGTTTAGCTTTCTTTGCACATATCTATACGCCGTTGCAAGAAATTATGTTCCATAGGATTGCGTGCCAACGAAAGGGCTGTGGAGAAGTGCGCTTTCGCAACCAGGTAATTTCCCCGACGGAGTTCAAGTTCACCAAGCGTAGCCGGGTAAAACGGGTAAGAAGAAAGGCGATCAAGGTCATGAATGACGCGTATCTCCTGTAATCCCCGTTCTGGGCCATCCAGCTGTGCGATGGCGATCGCGCGGTTAATTGCAATGACCGGAGAAGGATGGATAGCCATAAGCATATCATAAAGCGATACTATCTGTTTCCAATCGGTATCTTCGCTTCTGGCGGCACTGGTATGCATTGAAGCAATAGCCGCTTCAATATGATATTTTGTCACTTCTGTACCAGAGGCAGAGAGGTTAAGAAGCGCTTCTCCTTCTGCTATGAGGGTATGATCCCATAAAGACCGGTCCTGATCAAAGAACGAAACAAGATTACCCGAACCATTTAAACGAGTTGGCAGACGGGCCGCGTTGAGATACATCAACGCAGCAAGCGCATATGATTGGGGGATTGCTAAAGCAGGTTGTTGGATGAGTAAATTCATAAGCCGCATGGCTTCCTGACAAAGCTCCATGCGCACTGCCGCCTCAGGTGAGGATCCATGATACCCTTCGTTGAAAAGCAAATATAATGCTTGCAGAACGGAGGAAAGCCTGGAGGGAAGATCCGCATCGGCGAGATCAAAAAGCCTCGTGGATTCCGCCAATGTTTTTTTCCCCCGGGTAATGCGTTTTTCAATAGCGGCATGACTGCTCACGAAGGCCTGTGCAATCTCCTTCACATTGAATCCGCATAATATGTGCAATATAAGTGCAATTTGAGCCTCTTCAGAGAGGTGGGGATGGCAGCAGGAAAACATCATACGTAGCTGGGAATCGTTCACAGCGTACGCGCTAAATGCCTCCTCTACCGTCGGGACCAGCGTCCATTCCGATTCAAGAAACCGCGCTAGTGCTGGCTCAGACACTCTGGCCGTGCGTTCCCGGCGCAAGATATCCAGGGCGCGGTTCTTGGCAGTGGTCATCAGCCATGCCGAAGGGTTTTTCGGCAGACCGCGTAACTTCCACGTCTCCATAGCACGGCAGAAGGCGTCCTGAGTGACGTCTTCTGCCAATGTGAAGTTGCTGACTCCGAAAAGCCGGGTAAGCGTGGCAACAATTCTTCCGAATTCATGCCGAAAAAAATGTTCCTCAATATCCATTACCTGATGCTGGCTGTCCGAATGGGCGCACCTCTACAGAACCGCCATCCTCGAAAATAGGGCATCCCAGGCAAAACTCCACAGCCTGTTCGATATCCCTGGCCATAATGATACTATAACCTCCAACCACGTCTTTAGCTTCGGCATAGGGGCCGTCAATGACCTGCTTTTTTGTGCCTTTGACTACTTTGCCAACAGGTTGCAAAGGCTCTCCGAGTGATTTCACATGGCCTTTGTCACTGAGATCCTTAAGCCAGGTCATCCATTTGGCCGTTTTCTTCTGCATTTCCTCGGCAGATGCAGGTGGTTCATAACCTCGATAGAAGTATACAAATTCAGTCATAGTGGTTTTCTTTATGTTGATGTTTATATTATATAAATTTTCAGCAGATACTAGTCGTCCAGGGCTCCCATGGTCACATTGACGGTGGTTCCCATCATCCCGCTTGCCTTATCGGAAGCCATAAAGGCCGCTACATTTGCCATCTCCGCGAGTGTCAGGAAGCGGCTGGGATGGTTCATGCCTGCAAGATAACCAGAGAACTGTTCCCAGGTTACGCCCGCCGTCTTGGCCCTGCTTTCAAATATTTCCCTTATTGTCTCTGTCTCCGGCATGGCGTGCGGCGACAGACCGATCACCCGGATACCCTGAGGCGCGAGTTCTTTCGACAGGTATCGGGTAAGCGCCTCCTTGGCAGCCTGTGATGGACCATAACCTCCGTTTGGCGTGCCTATTCTTGCGGGAGGCGCAGTAACAGTCATGATAACCCCGGATTTATTCGGGAGCATGCGTCTTGCCGCTAAACGCGCAGTCAGAAAGTATGATGTAGTATAGCTCGTTATAGGCATGGAGAATTGTTTAAGATCCATGTCGACCAGCGATCCCCCCAGATCCTTGGTAATCGAGTGCGCCATCGCATTGAACGAAATATCGATACGGCCTGCCTTAGCCACTACAGCCTGCAGATGCTTATCTATAGCCTGCTCATCAAGGGCATCAACCTCCGCTGCCTCAGCAACGCCACTGGCAGACACGATGTCCCTGGCAACCGCTTCCACAGGCGCCAGGCGGTGCCCGGTAAGAAAAAGCCTGGCTCCTTCGCGTGCGAAAGCACGTGCGACAGCGCCGCCGATTCCGCCGCCTGCCCCATAGATCACCGCCACTTTGTCTTTCAATTCATTCATAAAATTTTTTTAATATTGAGAAATTACACGTGAATCCTTCACGCTGCATAACTTAGACGTATGGGGTTAGCGTTTCCGGACATTTTCCGGACAATTTATTTCCTGATTAAGAAAGGAGCAAATGTTTCACAGCTCTTGACTTGGTGGACTCCATTTGTAACAGTCCCCGGCGTCTGGATAGCCATGAATGAAGGACGGGCACTCCGAAAGCTAGAACCTGGTGAGACCATTTAGGACTTAAAAGAAACAGAGATGTATCTTATCTTCCTATTTAGCGTTTAATAATACTTGGTCGAGTATAAATGTAGTGAATCAATTTCGAAGCATCCATACCCGGCGGGAAATAGGGAGGCAGCTTCAATTTAATATATGTTTCGACCAAGGCCTTTTCGTACTGGTTGGGACGTCCCAGAGATTTGATAGAATCGACCCCCTTTCCGCGCATTAAGACGCACAGGCTATCCGGAATCGGAGAGGTTCGGTGTAGTAGGGCCGGAGTAGAGATCAGCATGGGGTTTCGTCCTTCGATATAATAACCATAAACATAACAAACATGGGTTGTTGTATCGTGCTTTTTATAGGCGTTATCAATCAACTGGTTAAAAGCAATAACAGATAGGCGCGGCGTATCTGATTGGTTAGGCTATCTATGGGGAGCGATGAGCAAAAACGAGAGCAAGAATGCCGTCATAGACAAATATAACGTTATTCCGGGCAAGTTGAAACGGCGGCCTTGTATGTAGCCATACGCCCAAATAGGGCAACTTAAAAGTAAACAGAATCGTTAATTTTAAGCTACCAAAGATGAAAAAGAGCACATTTACGAAACACAGATTGTCAACTTGATCAAAGAGTACGAAGCTGGCCGGGATGTAACCGAAATTTGCCGGGAGTACGATATTTCCAAGGCTACGTTCTATTCTGCCCTGGGCGGACTGTCCCCCTTAGTCTATATCAAAAACCCCAAAAGCAAACGGCATGATCACAATATCAAAATCCGACATTCGATGAATGAAGAATTGCAAAAATGGCACACGAGGCTGACGCTGGAATTAAAGGCTTTGGATCAACCTTTGAATCGACTACATGCAACATTAGTAGAAATGAAGAATAGCGGAATAAACAAGGATCAGGCATACGACCTATTGGCTTCTTTACGAACAGACTGTTCGACTGAAGATCAGGAAGATAATATCCTGGACCTTATGGATATTGTTGTAGGGTATTGTCAGCCCAAAAATCGTATCTGGGAATAAACAACTGCTGTCCTAAAAAAGGTATGTCTACAGGTTCACGGAACATAACCGTTAACTTAGCTTGCTACGCCGAGCTTATGAAATTAGATCACAGCACCCTCATGTTGGCTCGAGATGCCCGTAGTCATTACGACGCTTATGAAGTATTGCAAGAAAAGACACGTGAACTGCGCAGAATCCAATCAAATATACTCTTGCTGCATAGCGGAAATAAAAAAAGGACTTCTCAATTTTTGTTTGAAAAGCCCTTTCAGCTCCCCCTGTTGGACTTGAACCAACGACCCTCTGATTAACAGTCAGATGCTCTAACCAACTGAGCTAAGGAGGATTATATCTTCCACCCCCTGGATCCGACCGGGATCATCTCCAAAAGGGGCTGCAAAAATACGGGATTTTACCGTTGAAAAACCCTCAAAATGAAAAATTATTAGAACCACTTCTTAAAAAATCCCTTCCCCTGAACCGCCGCATCCTCTATCCCCACGTACACCCCATCATCCCGCAATTCCACCGGGTAAGTCTTCAATGTATACCCCTCTCCATTCACATCCCGCCCCCCATTTTTCAGGTTAAATTTCAGCTGATGCACCGGGCAGACCACCTGGCAAAGCCCCGCCACATACCCGTCCGTCATCGGCGCCCCTGCATGCGGGCAGGTATGCGCAAAGCCAAACCATTGATCCCCGAACTTTGCCAGACAAACCTGAACCCCATCCACCGAAACCTCTGCTATTTCCCCCGGCGTCCATTGTAGATCAGTGGCAGCGTCCGCCACCTTATGCCAGGTATATTTTTTAGATGCCATCTATATAAAATGAAGTTTTATAAGGGTACCGTGCCTTGTACATATCCCGGACCTTCTCCAGGATCGTCCGGCGTAATTCCTCGATATTCCGTTTTTCCGTGGCAGAGACGAAGACCGCGCTGTTATTGGTCTCCCTGTCCCACCGCTCCTTCAGCTCTGACATGATCTCCTGTTTCACACCTTCTTCCAGCCAGGGATCGAAAACATTCTTTTCGTATTGGTCGATCTTATTAAAAATGACCAGTATGGGCTTTTCAAAAGCATTCAGCTCCTGCAAGGTCTTATTTACGACGCCCAGCTGCTCTTCATAACCCGGATGGGAAATATCCACCACATGCAGAAGAATATCCGCTTCCCGGACCTCATCCAGGGTACTTTTAAAGCTTTCCACCAGATGATGGGGCAGTTTCCGGATAAATCCTACTGTATCGGACAACAAAAAAGGAGTTGCTTCAAAAACCACCTTCCGGGTAGTGGTATCCAGGGTGGCAAAAAGCTTGTTTTCGGCAAAGACATCGCTCTTGCTCAATACATTCATCAAAGTAGACTTGCCTACATTGGTATATCCCACCAGGGCGACCCGGATAAATTCACCCCTGTCCTTACGCTGAGTAAAGGCCTGTTTATCAATCTCTTTGAGACGTTTGCGAAGCAATGAGATCTTATCTTTTACGATACGCCGGTCCGTTTCTATTTCCGTTTCACCAGGACCCCTGGTCCCGATACCGCCGCCCAACCGTTCAAGGTGTTTCCACATACCCCGAAGGCGTGGCAAAAGATATTGATATTGAGCGAGTTCTACTTGTAGTTTCGCCTGGGCGGTCTTGGCCCGGCTCGCAAAGATGTCGAGGATAAGGTCGCTGCGATCGATAACTTTCGTATCCAGGATCTTTTCGATGTTGGAGATTTGAGAGCCGGATAATTCGTCGTCGAAGATGACGACCTGTACATCTTTTAATTGGATATAGGTCTTTATCTCTTCCAGCTTGCCTTTCCCTACAAAGGTCTTGCTGTCAGGATGTTCCATCTTTTGACTAAAACGCCTTAATGTCACCGCTCCCGCCGTCTCAGCCAAAAAAGCCAGTTCGTCCAGGTATTCTTTGGACTGCTCCTCCGTCTGGGTCTTATGGATCAACCCCACCAGTACCGCCCGTTCCGCCTTTTGTACGCCGTTTTTCTTATCTATCAAAATGAATAATTTGGACGGCAAAGTTATAAAAAACGCCCCGAAGGGGCGTTCTAAATATATTTCAGACCGGGTCTGTAAACGCTACAACCCGCTCAGCTGGATCCCAAAAGAGAAAGGGAACACGGAAGGACCGGCATTTGCCTTGAGCAGGCTGTTGACCTGGTACTGTCCGAAGATCCCAAATACACCCTTGCTGATACGGGCGGTGGCCGCCAGCTTGGTAGTATTGAAAAACTGTTTGGAGGATTCTTTCATCGTATAGTTGCCGATGGTCTGTCCAAAGCTGTTTTGTCTTGTCTTACCCTTGTTATGAGCGCTCATCATAAGCCCTACCTTGGCGCCGACCGCGAATTTCCAGGATTTATTGGTGTTTTCGGGGTCCATGGCAAACCGCAGCTCCACAGGGACTTCCAGATAGGTAGTTACCAGCTTGAACTTTTTCCAGTGATCCGACTGCGACTCTTCCGTAAAGGCCAGGGTAGGAGCGTTGGCGGCAACCTTGACCCATTGCTGGTGGAAGAATATATTGCTGGTCCCGATACCAAGACCTGCGCCTACGCTAAAACGGGGGTCGGTCTTGAAGGGGAAATCAAACATGAAATAGAAGTTTGCGCTCCTGTTCCAGCCTTGTATATGGATGCTGTCCGGCGCCTGTGCCCAGTTGTCATATCCGAATTGGAACACGAAGTGGTCGTTGGCGCGTCTGCCCAATACCACCTTACTCCAGTCCTTTTTAGCAGGAGCCGATGTAGCCGGGGTTGGAGTAGCCGGTTTGACGATAGATGTTGCGACGGAATCTTTTTTTTGAGCGAAAGCAGCAGTTGTGGCCAGAAAAGCTATTGCAGTTACAAAATGCTTCTTCATATTTTCACTTAAAGTAATATAGTTGGTTAAGGGCACGGTACCTACATCCGAAGCCCATTCCCGAGTCACAAATGTATTCTCCCTGGGGTTAATAAAAGGTTAAAGAAGCCTGCCGCAAAGGGCAGGCTCAATTCAATGGACCGCAAGATATTACTTTTTAGGTTATCCGGTCTAAAATTGCTTCACTGTATCCATCGGTTTCAGGTCAAAAAGAGGGAATAATAAGACAATCCGGCTGAACGCGCCGCCTCAAATTCACCCGTACTTGCTTAGGCAAATAGCTGCCATATGATACAAACACACAAACTTCTACTACTGACCGCGTTCCTGCTTTTCCTGCAACAGCTGGTGGTGGCTCAGACGGGCTCTGTCACCGGCACGGTAAAAGATGACAAGGGAGCGCCCATTCCCGGGGTAACCATTACAATAAAAGGCGCGACTGCGGCCGTGGTAACGGATGTCAATGGAAAATACACTATCAAGGCCCCGCCCCAGGGCATTTTGATCATCTCCGCGGTGGGATATGGCACCCTGGAGGAAAAGATCAACGGCAGGGCTGCCATCGATGTCAGCCTGAGGGAAAAAGCCGCCGAACTGAATAATGTGGTAGTGGTAGGCTATGGCACCCAAAAGAAAGCCGACCTCACCGGCGCCATCGCCACCGTCTCCGGAGGTGATCTCAACAAAAGAGTGGCGACGGACCCTACCCAGTTGTTGCAAGGCAAGCTTCCCGGCTTGTCCCTTGCCCAGAACTCCGGCGAGGCCGGTAATGAAGGACTGACACTCCGGGTAAGGGGGCTCGGTACCAACAGCTCCGCAGGCAGCTCTCCTCTTATCATCGTGGATGGGCTCCCCGGCAGCCTGTCCAACCTGGATCCGCAGAATATTGAGTCTATTACCTTGTTGAAAGATGCTGCCTCAGCCGCTATTTACGGTACGCGCGCTGCCAATGGAGTGCTGCTTGTCACGACAAAGCAGGGTACCAGCGGCAAGCTGCAGCTGAGCTATGATTACAATCTTGGTATCACCAGGCCCACCGCGCTCCCCGACAACCTCATCTACAATTCCGCTATGTACATGAAGCTGTGGGACACGGCAGCTGCCCATTCTGGCTACCCCAATAAATTTACACAGACGCAGATCGATCTGTACTCCGACCCCAATCGCAATAAGAAACTATATCCTGATTTTAACTGGCTGGATGTTATGATGCGCACCGTGATCATGCAGACTCACCATCTTGGCTTCACCGGTGGGCGCAATGGTACTACGTATAATGTAGGACTCGGTTACGTCGATCAACCCGATATCATGTTAGGGTTCTCGTTTAAAAAATACAATATCCAGTTCAACCTGAACACGAAGATCAACGACAATGTGACCTTTGGCTCTGCCATTACGCTCAATTACAGCAGGAGATTATATGCCTCGCGTGGCAGCCAGGATCAATTCCTCTCTACGCTCTCTCAGACGCCGCTGTATGGTCCCAAATTACCCGATGGCAGCGGACGTTATGTCAATTCCGTATTTCCCAGCGTACAGACGCCAAATAAGAACCCCGTCGCTATTGCCGAGAATGCGCTTGTCAAGGACGACGACTATTACATACAAAGCAGCCTGTATGTCAACGTAAAACTCCTGAAGGGACTTGAATGGAGGACCAGCGGCGGCTTCAATTTCGAATATGAGAAAAAGAATGATTTTAAACCCGTGATCAACCAGTACAACTGGTTTGCCGGTCCCAATGATCTACCCGAACGGACGCTGGATGTCAATGGTCAGGGGATAGTCGTCACGGATACGAGCAATGTTTACCCGGTAGGGTATACCCAGCTGACTTATACGCGCAGCTTTGGCGCGCATGATCTCAAACTACTCGCCGGTACCCAGGTAGAGTACAACAAAGGTCAGCTATTGGTGGGCACCAGGAACACCCCGTTTGCATCCAATATCCTGCAGGAGCTGAATGCAGGGCCGGCCGGCTCTCAGTTCAACTCGGGCACTTCTGCCGAATGGTCCCTGCGTTCTTATTATGGTCGTCTGAATTATGATTACAAGGAAAAATATCTGCTGGAAGGCAATGCCCGCTATGATGCCTCTTCCCGTTTCCCGCCCGGCAACAAATGGGGGTTTTTCCCGTCCCTCTCTGCCGGCTGGGTAGCCAGCAAGGAGAATTTCCTCGAAACTGCTTCCTGGTTGAGCAACCTGAAACTAAGGGCGTCCTGGGGAAGGCTGGGTAATCAGAATATTTCCAACTACCCTTACCAGGACCTGTACACCTACCGGAATTCGTACAACAACAATAATTCTTACAGTTATCCTTTCTCCGGCAGCTCCCTCAGTACGGGTGTGGCGCAAAATGGACTGCCGAATGCCCGCATCCGCTGGGAGACGACCCGTGTCATAGATTTCGGAACGGACATTACACTCTTTAATAAATTGAACCTGACCTTCGACTGGTACAACAAGCTCACATATGACATCCTGGCGACATTCGCCATTCCCGGGTACATCGGACTTAACCCGCCCACCATCAACAACGGCAAAATGCGGAATACAGGTGTCGAGTTCTCCGCCCAATACACGGACAACATAGGCGATGTACGTTATTCCGTGGGTGGTAATATACAAGCCAATAAAAACACCCTGGTAAAATTCGGTCCGCCGCAGATCACCACCAATAACACCATCTACCAGGAAGGGCAGCCTTACGGTAGCTTTTATCTCTATCAGTTCGCGGGTATTTACCAATCCGCCGATGACGTACAGAAGTCTCCCGCACAGCAAAACACCCCCCAGCCCGGGTACATGAAATTCAAGGATGTGACAGGGAATGATACGGTGGATGCCAATGATAAGGTCATCGTTCCCGGCGTCTTTCCAAAATTTGATTATTCATTTAATATCAATGCCTCGTACAGGAATTTCGATCTCACCGTCTTTTTATATGGCTCCTATGGACAGAAACAATTCGTGAATGGCTGGGGTATCCAGCCCTTTAACCAGGGTTCGCCGCCCACTACGGATTGGCTGAATGCATGGACACCGCAGAATCATAGCAATACCATGCCGTTGCTCTATATAACAGGGCAAGGCACGGCCAGCGCGAATGCCGGTACTCCCTCGACCTGGTATCTGAAGGATGCGTCTTTCCTACGCATCAAGAACATTCAATTAGGATATACCATTCCCGCATCGATCACCAGGCGCCTAACCATGACCAGTCTGCGCATATACTTCGCTGGCGATAACCTGGCAACGTTTACAAAATTCCGCGGTCTGGATCCTGAGCGGGTAGCCACCAACACCAGGTTTGTCGTACATCCGCAAAATCAGGTATTCTCCTTTGGTGTAAAAGCAGTCTTTTAATGATTAAAATCCGGTAACATGAACAAGAACATTTATATCATTCCCACGCTCGCCATCCTCATCATAAGCCTCTTCGGCTGCAGCAAGAACTTTCTTAACAGGAATCCGCCGGATCAGCTCTCCGCGGGCACATTCTGGAAAACACAGGCCGACGCCGACCTGGCCCTCGCCGGCGTATACAGCTACCTGGTCCAGGGATATAATTATACCAGCTCCACGAATACAGGACAAGGGTGGGGGGCCGGTACTCCTTACTGGGAAAGCCTGACGGACAATGCCTACAGCGGGGCTTTTGGTAATGTGGCCCTCGGCGCTATCGAGGCTACGACGGGCAGCATTCAATCCGACGCCTATTCCACACCGTACAAGGCGATAGAGGCATCTAATATTTTTCTGGCCAATGTAGGTAAGATAACGACGATGGATGCGTCTACCATGACCAGGTATGTCGGAGAGGTAAGGTTCATCCGGGGGTATTATTATTTTCTATTGGCCCAGCTATATGGCGATGTGGTCCTCTCCTTCCGTCCGCTGGGTAAGGATTCCGCCAGCTATAAATTATCACGGTCGCCCCAAGCCGAAGTGCTGGACTCCGTGCTTAGCGATTTTAAATTTGCGGCCGACAGCTTACCGAATACCTCATACAGTGGACATGTGGTGCGCGGCACCGCGCTGGGCTACCTTGCAAAACTCTATCTCACAAGACGACAATGGCAGCAGGCCGCCGCAACAGCAAAGACCATCATGACGGAAGGTAAGTTCAGCATCTACCAGGGCGGTTATCGTGGACTGTTCCTGAAACCCGGTCAAAATGGTAACCCCGAGATCATGTTCTCGGGAAAGTACCAGGTACCCAATGCATTCAGCCCTGCGGATTATCTGTATACCTATAGTTCAAGCTTGCAGCCCGTCAACTACCTGGTGAATGACTATGAGTGCACGGATGGACTGCCCATCAGTAGCTCCCCCTTATATAACAGTGCTACTCCTTACCAGAACAGAGACCCACGCCTGCTGGCCACAGTGCTTGTACCCGGTGTATTGTACAAAGGGGGTATTCCTTTCAAACCTTCCGACATCAGTGCGACGGCCGGTTTCCTGAACAAAAAAGGTGTCGACTCCACACGCGCTACCGTCATCGGCACCCAGAGTGACCAGGATTGGCCTTATCTCCGTTTTGCAGAAATACTATTAATATACGCTGAAGCACAAAACGAAGCCAACGGCCCCGATCAGTCCGTCCACGATGCTGTGGACTCTGTCCGCAGAAGAACCGGTGTCAACATGCCGCCACTGCCGGCCGGTATTTCCCAGGATTCCATGCGCATACGCATCCGGCATGAAAGAAGGATCGAGCTGGCGTTGGAAGGTCAGCGGTACTTCGATCTGAAACGTTGGCGGTTGGACAGGATCATTATGCCTGCCGTAAAGGACCCTGGCGGCAATTTCCGGACCTTCCCCCTGCGTGATACATTATGGCCCGTACCCCAGACGGAGATCGATCTGGCCAGGAGCTTTAATAATCCCAACTTCAGGCAGACACCGGGATACAATTAAGAACGAACCGGAGGTTCGTTGTCCGAAGGACAGATATTAGATGTTTAGCCCTAATTGGGTTAATTTTTTCCAAAACCCAATTGGGGCTCACTTAACCGCGAAGAATTGAAAAACCTGACATAGGGACCTGGGCGGTGACCTCATTCACGATCATTTCAGAGACGACAGCCCGCTCGGGCCCTTTCTTACACCATTCAATAAAACGGCGTATGTCTTCCTCCTGGCCGCTCGCCAGCACCTCCACATGCCCCTCCCGCGTATTTTTCACCCAGCCGGAGAGATGCAGCCTGTCGGCAACCTCTTTGGCGCTGGCACGATAATAAACGCCTTGTACTGTGCCTTTTATCAGCAGATGGATGGTGGGCATAATTATATAATAGCGATACAGTCACCGTATCAAAAACGGGCAGTGCTCAAAGCTACGAAAATACTTAAAATATTGACCGACAGCCGTCTACCAACCTGGCATCCTCTTGGCCCAAAAAAAGCACTAACGCATCCATCATGCTTATCAGCTATTTTAAGATCGCCTGCAGGAATCTCTGGCGAAGCAAAGGGTTCTCCTTTATCAACATCATAGGTCTGGCCATCGGCATGGCCAGCGCCATCCTCATATTATTGTGGATCCAAAATGAGCTCAGCTATGATGGTTTCCATAAGAACAAGGCCAGGTTGTATCAGGTTTGGAATCGGGGCACTTTTGATGGTAAGCTGCAATGCTGGAATACGACTCCCGTACCTCTTGGACTGGCCTTGAAGCAGGAGGTACCCGAAATAGCGGAGCAGACGCGTGTCTTTACCCGCTGGTATGTGACAGCCGTTGGAGAAAGAAAATTTTCATCAAAGGCTTTTACCGTAGACCCTTCTTTTTTGTCCATGTTCACCATGCCCCTGATAAAAGGCAATCCGGAGACAGCCTTAAATGACGTCTATTCCATCGTCATCACGGAAAAGATGTCTAAAAGGATGTTTGGTAACGAAGATGCCATGAACAAGACTATCCGTATCGACATGGATAACTTCACCGTCACCGGCGTTCTGAAAGACCTGCCTGTCAATAGTGCTTTTGATTTTGACTACCTGCTTTCCTGGTCGTATATGAAAAAGACAGGCCAGGATGATCAGCGGTGGGGCAATAATGTTGTCGCCAACTATGTCCTGCTGAGGCCTGGTGCCACGGAGGCTGTCGTCGACGGAAAGATCAGGGACATCACGAAAAAACATAGCAATGGCGAAGAACAGGAGGAGCTGTTCCTTCATCCCCTCGCCAAATGGCATCTGTACGCCAACTTCGAAAATGGTAAGATCGTCGGAGGACGTATAGAGATCGTACGCTTATTTGGCATCATCGCCGCATTTATCCTGCTGATAGCGTGCATTAACTTCATGAATCTTAGCACCGCAAGGAGCGAACGCCGGGCTAAAGAGGTCGGCATCCGAAAGGTGGCTGGCGCGCGTAGAGGCTTATTGATCATGCAGTTCCTGGGCGAGTCGGTACTGATCGCCTTTTTTGCCGCTGCCCTGGCATTGCCGTTGGTGGAATGGGCGCTCCCCGCTTTCGATAAGCTGGTGGGTCAGCAATTGACCGTACCGTATGCCAGCCTCTCATTTTGGATCTCCGCCGTGGCATTCATTCTCCTGACCGGCATCGTCGCCGGCAGCTATCCCGCATTCTTTCTCTCTTCCTTTCAGCCTGTAAAAGTCCTGAAGGGAGCGTTTAAAAAAGCCCATGCCCGTATCAATCCCAGAAAAGTGCTGGTGGTAGTACAATTCAGCTTTGCCGTCATTCTTATCATTTGCACTTTCATCGTAATACAGCAGATCCGGTATGCACAGCAGCGCCAGTCGGGGTATGAACGCAGCCAGCTTGTCTATCATTGGCTCACCGGAGACCTTGATAAAAGTTTTTCTCCCATTAAACATGCACTGCTTTCTTCCGGTCTGGCCGCCTCAGTCACCCGGTCGAATCTCATGCTCACCGGCAGAGGGAATGATAGCTGGGGTTTCCAATGGCAGGGCAAGGTCCCGGGCGATAACATCGATTTTGACGTATTGACGGCAGACGAAGCATTAGTGAGCACGGCAGGTCTTCATCTGGTACAAGGCCGGGATATGGACCTGACGAAGTTTCCCACCGATTCGACGGCAATGTTATTGAACGAGGCCGCTGTAAAAGCAATGGGTTTTAAAGACCCGGTCGGACAGGTGGTACAGGAAGACAATGGCGCCCACTATCATGTAGTAGGTGTCATAAAAGATTTTGTTTTAGGCTCTCCTTACGACCATACCCGCCCCATGATCATCGAGGGAGCAAAAGGAGGGACTTTCAATGTTGTGAACATCCGGTTCAAAGCCGGCGGCAGTATGGAAAAAAATCTCCATTTCATGGAGGGGCTCTTTCGTCAGTACAACCCCAACTATCCCTTCGAATACCATTTCGCCGATGACGATTATGCCCGGAAATTCGATGGCACCCAGCGTGTCGCTACCCTCACAGCATTGTTCAGCGCACTGACTATCTTTATCTCCTGCCTCGGCCTGTTCGGATTGGCGGCGTATATGACGAGCAATCGGATAAAAGAAATTGGGATAAGAAAGGTGCTTGGCGCCTCCGTCTTCCGGATCACCGCCTTGCTGACAAAGGACTTCCTGGCCCTGGTAGCGCTTTCCATCGTTATTGCCACACCCATCGCCTGGTATGCAATGCATCGCTGGCTACAGGACTATGCCTACCGCATTGATATAAAATGGTGGGTTTTTCTGTTGGCCGGTTTCTTGGCCGTTGTCGTATCGCTGCTCACCGTAAGCTACCAGGCCATCAGGGCGGCCACGGCCAACCCCGTGAAAAGCCTCAGAACCGACTGATAATTATATACCCTGGCATGATTTTTTAGGACGCATTTCATAGGCAAACTATTAGTTCCAGCAGACTGATAATGCCCAATGTGGAACCTTATAATCATGTGAAGATGAAAGTGGATAAAAACGCGATTATTCGGATCGATTACGACGCCGACGATCTGCCTCCAACCGCAAAAGAATATAAACCAATCCTGTTCAGAGAAGGCAACCTGATATGCTGTCTGTTGGGTTCCGATCCACGCTCTGGTATTTTTGGCTGTGGATCTACCCTTTCTGAAGCGATAAAAGACTGGGACGCCGACCTCAAACGGCATAAAGCAAATCACATCGATATAACCGCTCTTCGAAAGTCCTGAAAAGCTATTCGCCGTTAAAAAAGTATACATCTTCGCCTGATTAATGGAGAATAAAATTTACCCCCGAAAGTAAATTTGACCAAACAGCGAATAGATGAACTCCAAAACTAACCGCAGGAATTTTATAAAGATGACCGCTTTGTCCGGCGCCGGTCTTAGCCTCGCAAAAAGTCCCCTGGCCTGGTCCGCCGGTCTTGTCCCTCACTCCCATACTCCGGCTGCCGTAAACACATTCTTTCCCCGGCGCATGGCCAGCTGGTGGTGCAGCATCGACGACCTCCTATGGCCTCAAAAAGCGGTTGGCGATAAAATAAAAAGAAGGGCCGACGGCTTTGCAAAAGCCCGCATCGATACCGCGATCAATTTCGGCTTTCATAACCGGTTTGATTTTTCCAACTATTTTGACAGGCTGCACGGATACTACGCCGGCGTATGTGAAGAGCTTCACCAGCGCAACATCCGGTTCATGGACCACTACTCCTGTAATCATGTCTGTAGACCTCGCAATGCAGACGATCTAAAAACCATACATAAATACGAACGTCTGGCCGTACTGCTTTTCCCCGACCCCAGGGCCGCAAAGTTCGCCCAGTATGAAGGACATTTATTCCAGGATCTCTGCGAGGTCGATCTCCGGGACGGTTCCAGGGGATATGCAAAACAGTACCAGTATGAAGCCTTCTGCCACAATAATCCCGGACTGCATGACATGCATGAAAAGTATCTGAAAAGACTGATGAAGGAGGTGCCCTTTGACGGCATCGAGGTCGATGATATGTGCAGCTATCCCGGTAACACCACCTGCGGATGTAAATATTGCAGAGAGCGCTTCAAAAGGGATTATGGCCATGACATCCCCGATTTTTCTGACAAATCCTTTTTTGGCGATACCACAAAGGAAATGCTGGAATGGGGCAACTATGACAATCCGGTTTATAGAGACTGGCTCAGGATGAAGGCGGATTCGATCAGAGATCATGTTAAAATGATAAAGAGTGTCCTGGGCGATAAACCCCTCATGACCTGCTGCTCCAACACAGGGCCTATCGTATTGAGCGCTGTAGCGCTCGACCTGGAGAAAATGGCGCCTCACCTCGACATGTTCATGCTGGAAAACGTAGGCACCAATATAAGGAACGTGGAATGGGCGGAGATAGACGCCGAGGCCCTGCTTCAAAAAGACATCGCCCAAAAAAGAGGGAACGCGCCGGCAATAGCATTGAGCTATGAGGTCAACAAAAAAGGCGCTTATCTTGGCTGGGCGCTCGCCCGCTTTTGGGGTGTCGGTAACTGGAGCAGTACACTGAACGGCAGATTGGAAGAAGATCCCACCAACGCCCTGGAAATGGAAGATGCCATCAGCGCATCGAACAACTGGGAGCTGCAATACAGCGACCTCCATCACGCCGAAGGCAGGGATATTGCCGAAATAAGACTGGTATATAACAACTATTGTAAAACCAACGGCTGGAGGGATGCGCAGGGTCACGAACATTGGGATAGAGTAAAAGCCTGGAGCATGCAGCTGGTGTGGCAAAATGTCGGCTATCGTTTTGTCCGCGCCGATGAATTGGCCGACGCTCCCGCGCTGGCAAAAGAAAAGACTCCCATAGTCCTCGATGGGGTAGGCTGTGTTTCGGACAAACAATTTGCAGCTATCAGGTCCTTTCTTTCCGCAGGCAACACCGTGTGGATGGCGCTTCCATTCGGCACACATGATGAAAATGGTTTCCCCCGTCCACGCCCGTTGTCCGAAGAGCTGATAAAGAACAACTACAAAAATTTACGGGTAATAGATTCCGCCATAGCATCACATCCCCTGGAAAAGCTTGTTTCAACGGGCAGATTCACACCGTTGATAAAACAGGTAAAGGGCGACAAGCATTGGGTAGCGCGGATCAGAGTGCATGGAGACAAGCCTGTCATACATTTTATGAACACCGGACTGATGGCCATACCGGACGATATAAAGGACATTTCGAACATTCCATTGATGAAGGATATCGGGTCTTCGGTCAGCGACAACGAATGCATATATCAATTAAACACGAAGGCAGTCAACCTCACTGAACAGCTATCATTGCTGAGCCCCGAACTGGCAAACGAAAAAAGACCCGTGCGGATTGACAGTTCTACTAACGGATATGCCACTATACAATTAGATCTTAACGGGGTTAAAATATATGCCGTAGCCCAATAGCGGGAAAATAATCCCCATTTTTTATGCATAAAAATGTGTCTATTAACCTGATACATAATAAAAAATGGCGTTGGCATGTGCTTTGAAACCAGTATGGGAAAATTAAACCCATGAACAAGATCATCATGATTTTCACAGTGGCGATCTTATTTGCTGCTGTGCAGGCAAAAGCACAAACTACAGCGCTTACTCCCAGTAATTCCTGGTTAAAGCTCGGCGCAAACATAGGTGTGCCCGTTGGTAATGCTTCCAATTACAGCGGTTTCGTTGCCGGTCTTGAATTAAAGGGGCAGGTATTGGAAACGAATAACCTGGGTCTGGGCCTTACCGCGGGTTACGACCATTATTTTGGAAAGAAGGACTTTAAGGATTTTGGCGCCATACCGCTGGGTGTTTTTTTCCGCCTGTACCCCGAAAGCAAAGGCTTTTTCTTTGGAACAGACCTTGGTTATAGCGTCGTCACCGGTTACGACAACGCCAAAGGAGGCTTTTATCTGAAACCTCAGATGGGCTACCACAATTACAACTGGAATGTGTTTGGTTACTACAATAACATCTTCCGCAGTGACGAAAATGGTGGAAGCATTGGTAGCGTCGGGGTTGGAGCAACGTATAATATACGGTTCAATAAATAGTAGCCCGAAAACTATAACTGCCGGGCGGGTATTTCTCCCGCCCGGCAGTAGATTCGTTGAGTGGACCCTGCTGGGCTCGAACCAGCGACCCTCTGATTATGAGTCAGATGCTCTAACCGGCTGAGCTAAGGGTCCTGCCAAAACCGGCGGTTGCAAAAGTATAAAATTCAGGCGAACACGGAAAATAAATCCCTTATCCTAAAAGCATCAACCCTATGCAGCATCCCCCCAAAAGAAACTGTCCAAATTAATATAGTCTGAAAAACTTCTTAATATTGCTAAATATTGAAAGTATTCAGGCTGATCGCTTTGCCAGATGATTACTGCTACTACCATTAGAGATCTCCAATCCAGGATCGCCCGCTACGACGATCAGCTGGCATACAGAGAATTGTTTACTTCCCTGTATGCCTACCTGTTCCGCTTTGCCAAATCCCTCGTCAAGGCAAAGGAGCCCGCGGAAGAGATCATCTCCGACGTATTCATCAAGGTGTGGGAAAAACGAAAAGAGCTGGAGAAAATAGAGAACCTGAAACTCTACCTCTACGTCACTACCCGTAACATAGCCTATAATTATCTGGACAAACAAAAACGCAGCGCTACCAACCCTCTTGAAGATCTCCAGGCCGAATTTACCAGCCTTTATTTTGACCCGGAACAAATGCTCATCACTGCCGATATGATGGCCCGCATCCAAAAAGCCGTCGACCAGCTGCCCCCAAAATGCAAAATGATCTTCAAGCTGACCAAGGAAGACGGCCTGAAGTACCGGGAAGTGGCAGAATTGCTGAATATTTCCATAAAAACAGTTGAAAACCAATTAACTATAGCCCTTCAAAAAATAGGCAGCGCCGTCAGCTTCGACATCCGGAAGACCGTTTCCTCCTCTATCCGCCATCCCAGATGACCTGAGCAACACCAAAACTTAACTCACTCATTATCAGCCCAAATTGCAACCTTCATTTGAAAATGTTAAAAAATTTTAAATTTTTTTGGGGGTTTTTCTGCATTTGTCTGTCCTAAGAGGGACCTACTACACCTAATGGGACAAGAACATAAAGAATATACCTGGAATCTCGTAGCCAAAAAGCTGACTGGCGAAGCAACTCCCGAAGAACTCCGGGAGTTGGAAGTATTACTGCGTAATAACCCCGAGCTGCATTATCCGATGCAGACCATTTCCGATCTGTGGGACCACACGGACCCGGACGACCAGCAAACGGCCGAACAGGCTTTTACCCGGCATCTGGACCGCATGCAGGAACTGAAGATCGATTTTTCTTCCCCTGTCGAAGCCGTTACTGCGCCTACTGCCAGCCTGGGTCTCGCAGTCAATTGCGAAGAGCCGTTTCCACAAAAAGAGCCCTGGCCACGGTACAGGGTCACATGGCTGGCCGCCGCCTGCACAGTCACGGTCATCATCATCGCCGGCCTCTATCTCCGGACAAAAACTACCAGGACCGAAATATCCGTCCCCACCGTGGCAGCAGCGCCCACGCTGGCGGGTAGTGAGATATACACGGGCAACGGTTCCCGCACGCACCTGACCCTCCCCGACGGCACCTTGGTCTGGCTCAACGCCGGGAGCCGTATCAATTACGAAAAGAACTTCGGCGCTGCGCAACGCATCGTCAACCTCACGGGAGAAGCCTTTTTTGACGTGGCGCCCAATGCCGGTAAACCCTTTGTCATCCACACCTCCCGCATCGATATACGCGTGCTGGGTACCAGCTTCAACGTAAAGTCCTACCCCAGCGACAAGACCACTGAAGCCACCCTCATCCGGGGCAGTATAGAAATATCCATCCGCAACAGACCCAGCGATAAGATCATCCTGAAGCCCAATGAAAAGCTGGTGGTCAACAACGAAGACAGCAGCCGGCTGGAAAAGGAAAAATTACCCCGCCGCCACGAACCCGGGAACAATGAATCCCTGGTCGTTATCAAAAAACCTACTTACGAAGAACATTCCGGCGCGATCATCGAGACCTCATGGGTAGATAACAAGCTGATCTTCCAGGACGAAGAGTTCAGCAATCTTGCCCGGCTGATGGAAAGATGGTACGGCGTCACCATCCGTTTTGACGACTCAGGAAAAGAGATCTTGCGTTTCACCGGCATTTTTGAGAAAGAGACTGTCCGCCAGGCCCTGGACGCCCTCAAACTGACGGCTGATTTTAATTATAGCATGGAAGGCAATCAAATAACCATTCATAACTGATATGATTAAATCAAACCCATAACCAAACTAATGAACAACAGCACATAACAGAAAAAAAAGCGGGAAATGTTGGCGCATTCCCCGCAAGGTTAAATTGAAAATCCGGTAATGCATTTGCGACAGCACGCCGGTTCACTATTTCTTATAACCCACAAGTTTAAAAGTATGAAAAAAATACTAACGATTGGGGGCCTAAGCCCTCATGCCGTAAAAAAAGCTCTTTTGGTTATGAAACTCACCTTTCTACTGATATTTGTAGCTGTTCTGCAGGTGTCGGCCAGGGTAAATGGGCAAGGGAGGGTTTCCCTCAACCTGAGGCAGGTAGAGATCTCGAAGGCTCTGAATTCCATCGAAAAACAAGGCGTCTACCGGTTTCTTTACAACAGCCGCCTGACCACCATCCGGAAGAAAATAGACATCGACGTAAAAGACCTGGAGATCAGGGATCTGCTGAAAAATATGTTCAGTGGTACCGATCTTACATACAAGATACTCGCCAACAACCTCATCGTCGTACTGTCCAACGCGCTGATAGCCCAGGATATCAAGATCACGGGAAAGGTCACAGGAGAAAGTGGAGAACCGCTCAGCGGCGTATCCATTTCTGTAAAAGGGACTTCCATCGGAACCTCTACAGACAACAACGGTAACTTTACCATCACCGCCCCCGAAAAAGGCAAACTGGTGATCTCTTATATAGGTTATGAAAGCCAGGAAGTGGCCATCAACAGCCAATCCGTCATCGATGTAAAAATGACTACCGCCAAAAAGGTGATGGATGAAGTAGTGGTCATCGGTTATGGCCAGGCCAGCAAAAGAGACCTCACAGGGTCCATTGCAAAAATTGACGGTAAGACAGTGTCCGACAAACCTAATACGAATCCTATCGCTTCCCTGCAGGGTACGGTCGCCGGCCTTTCCGTCGTCAACAGCGGGCAGCCCGGTAAAGAACCCGATGTCCGTATCCGAGGTACCATCAGCATCGGCTCCGTAAAACCGCTGTACGTAGTGGATGGGGTATTCCAGGATAACATCGACTATCTCAATCCCAACGACATCGAATCCATCGAGATCTTAAAGGACCCTTCTTCCCTGGCCATCTTCGGGGTACGGGGTGCTCCAGGCGTTATCGCCGTCACCACCAAACGGGCCAAAGCAGGACACGTAGACGTTAATATCAATTCCAGCTACAGCGTCAAACACCTGGTAGACAAGATCAAGCTCACCAACGCCAGCGATTTCAAGATGCTGTACAATGAGCAAAAAGCCAACGAAGCGGCGGATAATGGTAACACCTTTACTCCTTTTGATTTCTCAAAATACACCGGCAACACTGATTGGATCAACGCGTTGACACAGAATGCCGTGACCACGATCAATAACGTCAGCGTCTCCGCCACCACCGATAAGAATAAGTTTTATATGTCGGCAGGCTATACTTCCGACCAGGGTATTACCATCAAGGACCTGCTTCAGAAGCTCAGCCTCACAATGAATGATGAGTATAAGGTAAGCAGGGCCATCAAGATCGGGTTCAACGTTACAGGCGTTCGCCAGCATATACCATATGATATAGATTTCGCACCGAACTCCCTGGACTGGGGCGCTTATGGCAATCCGCTGAGCCAGGCCCGGTATATGCTGCCGGTGAATAATGTCTTCGATGCCGGGTCCGGTCTGTACAACATTATGCCCAATACGCTCCAGACCTCGCAGCCCAATCCCGTAATGGAAGCAAATTATTTTGCGCCCCGCACCCTGCATTATGAGAATCGCATCGTGGGCAGCGTTTTTGCGGAGATCAATTTCCTGAAGAGCTTCAACTTCAGGACGACATTATATGGCGATATTACCAACGGCTATCGCAACCGCTATTTCCCCATCATCAACGTGCATGATCCGCTGACAGGTGATAACTATGTCGATCCGTCCAACAACCATACCCATCTGAATAACACGGACTATAGAATAAACAAATATCAACAGGACTATATCCTCACCTGGCGCAAGAGCTTTGGCGAACATAATCTTACCGCGACGGCAGGTTGGACCACCTACTACCAAGGCTATTACTATGACAATGGCATCGTCTCTCAAGTGATAGGCGGTGACCCCATCCCCGATGAGAAACGGTTCTGGTATACATCCAACGGTTTTGGAGACCCCAAGTCGGCTACATCCAAATCGGCCCAATGGGAAAGTGCTACGGCGTCCGCCCTCTTCCGGGTACTGTATAATTATGGTGGAAAATACTTCCTCAACGGTAGCTTCAGAAGGGACGGCTCTTCCGTTATCTCACCCTCTCAACGCTATCAGAACTTTTATGCCGTGGGTGCAGCATGGGAGTTGACAAGAGAGAATTTTATGAAGGACCAGAAGTTCTTCGACTTTTTAAAGGTCAAGGGTTCCTGGGGTGTGCTGGGTAACCAGAACATCTACAACTACAGGTATCCTTTTTATCCCGGTCTTATCACTGGCGCTGCCGCCGTATTCGGTAGCAACATATTCCCAGTCTATTCCCAGGAATATCTCCCCGATCCGAATTTAAAATGGGAGACCGTAAATGCCAAGGAAGGTGGTTTCGAGATGAGCGCTTTTGCCAATCGCCTGCATTTCGAGGCAGTCTATTTCAACAAACGCACGGATGGTCTGCTGGCCATCGTCCCGGGTGTCAGCGGTCAGCCCAATGGATTGAGGAATCAGGGCAGCATTTCCAACCAGGGTTTTGAATTTACGGCAGGATGGACCCAACGGTTCGACAAGGACTTTTCCATCTCCGTAAACGCCAACCTCACCACCCTAAAGAACAAGGTCATTTCACTGTCTACACAGGGTTATGCCATCTATCCCGAAGGTACAGAGGTCGCGCCCACGAAAGTTGCAGCCGGTCTGCCCGTGGGTGCCTTCTTCGGGTTTATACAGGAAGGCGTTTACCAGACACAGGATGAGATCGACCACTCCCCCAAGATCACTACAGGCGGATGGACACCCAAACCCGGCGACCAGAAATTCAAGGACGTCAATGGCAATGGTGTCATCGATGACAGTGACCGTGTGCAGATCGGTAATCCGACCCCCAAGTTCACCTATGGCGCTACCATCACGGTGAACTACAAAGGTTTCGACCTGGGTGTTACGATCAACGGCGTATCCGGCAACCAGATCTACCGCGAATGGGGCGTATCCGAACACCTGTTTAACCAGTATAATTACCCCCAGTCCCAGCTGGCCCGCTGGCATGGTGCCGGCACTTCCAACAAAGTCCCTATCCTCGGAACGACCCGGGATATCAACTTCAAAGGTCTGTCGACGCTGGGTATCGAGAATGGCAGCTACTGGCGGATCAGAAACCTGCAGCTGGGATATAACTTCCTTCCGTCCTTTATTAACCCGGCTCATATAAAGAACCTGCGCGTCTTTGTAAATGCCCAGAACCTGAAAACCTTTAAGCATAACTCCGGTTACACCCCAGAGTTTGGCGGAGCCAACGGCAACGTC